>OBSA01000032.1_pt1 | contig 58458 bp, 41 predicted proteins | sample 1501291 | NCBI WGS metagenome assembly OBSA01 (sample SAMEA3360679, study PRJEB22359) | human gut metagenome | biome: ENVO:urban biome; feature: ENVO:human-associated habitat; material: ENVO:feces | place: Bangladesh | collected 2011 | reverse complement strand
CAAGCACATATACTATCAGACTAAGCCAAGCAAACATCGGCTCATACTATTGTTTTTTGTGAAAAGTGAACTATTGTGAACTTGTATTTTATCGTTTAATTGCTTAACTTTGTATTTGTTAAGCTTTAACACCGCAAATAATATGAGTGCTTATGATAAGAAACCTGTCTTTCTAATTGCTTTAGCTCTTCTCGTAGCATGCTTGTCGTGCGGACACGACGACCCCGACGTGCCCCCTACGCCCATCGAGCCCCCTACGCCCACCGAGCCAGACAAGCCAGACAAGCCCGCGGCACAGATACCTATAAATATCAGCGCCACGATAACCCGCGCCACGGAGGAGGCGTTCGAGAGTGGCGACCGTATAGGGCTGTTCGTTGTCAACCGCAATGCAGACGGCAGCGCGGCGACGCTGAAACCCTTGGGCAATCATCTCGACAACATGCCGTATACCTATACCACGACATGGAACGCAGAAAAGACAGTATACTGGAAGGACGCTCAGACGCATGCCGACTTCTATATGTATTATCCCTACACGCAGACGGTGGCAAGCGTGAGCGCCATGCCGTTCGGCGTCAGTGCCGACCAGAGCAGTCTGGGCGCATACAAGTCGTCCGACCTTATCGTAGGCTCCACGCTCGACGCCGCTCCATCGGCATCACCGGTGAACATCGCAGCACGTCACCTGATGAGTCAGGTGGAGATAGTGCTCAAGGCAGGTGCCGGATATAGCGAAAGCTCACTTGCAGAGGCGAATGTGTCGGTGAAGATGAACAATCTCGCCACCTCCGCCACCGTCGACCTTGCCACCTCTACGGTAAGCGCCAACGGCAGCGTGCGCAGCCTCACGCCCTATAAGGACGGCGCCGTCTACCGCGCCTTCGTCGTGCCGCAGACCGCCACGGGCAACAACCTCATAACCATCACCGTCGACGGCGCCGACCACAACATCTCGAAGACCGTCACCTTCGTCGGCGGCAAGCGCCACACGCTCACCGCCACGCTCAGCAAGGAAGGCGGCGGACTGAGCGTGAGCATCAGCGCATGGGAGAGCGACGGCATAGATTACGGCGGTGTGGCAAGCTGACGCAGTAAAGAAACAGAAACGATTAAAAGAACATTGCATTTGATATGACCCATACGAATCACAAGAACTTCCATATATACACAGCTGTACTGATGCTTTGCATTCTGCTTGCTGCCTGCTCCGACTCGTTGTTCGACGGCGACGGCGGCAAGCCTGGCGGCGAAGACCGCATACAGCTATCGGGCAGCATCGAGCAGTTGGCGCTGACACGTGTCTGCGACAACGGCTTCTGCGACGGAGACGTGATGGGCGTCTACGTCGTCGACTACAACGGCGGCACGCCCGGCACTCTGAAACCCAGCGGCAACCGTTGCGACAACGTGCGCCACACGTTCGACGAAGCCAACAACCAGTGGGAACCCGCCTACGACATCTACTGGAAAGACAAGCACACGCACATCGACGTTTACGGCTACTATCCCTTCGCCAACCCCGAGAGCATCGACGACTATCAGTTTGAGGTGCAGAAAGACCAGAGCCGCGCTTCTGCCGACGGCGAGATGGGCGGCTACGAGGCGAGTGACTTCCTTTGGGGCAAGGTGGGCGACGTGGCTCCCACGACCAGCATCATCCGTCTGCCGCTGTTCCACCGCATGTCTAACGCCCGCGTCACCCTGATTCAAGGCACGGGCTTTGCCGACGGCGAGTGGGCTAACACCGAGAAGATAGTGCTTGCGCCCAATCTGGTGCGCAAGGCGAGCATCGACCTTGCCACCGGCGAGGTGAAGCCCTCAGGCAGCGTGGAGAGCACAGCTACCATCCCCTCGCGCGTCGACGACGAATGGCGCGCCATCGTGGTGCCGCAGACCGTCAGTGCAGGCACCACCTTGTTCAGCATCACCATCGGCGGCATGCCCTACAAGTTCGTGAAGAACGAGGCGCTCACATACGTAGCCGGCAAGATGATGAACTTCAGCATCCGTGTAGACAAGAAAGCAGCCAGCGGACAGTATCACCTCACACTCGTGAACGAGAGCATCACCCCGTGGGAGAACGACCTCGTGAGTCACGACGCCACAGCCAAGGAATACGTCATCGTGAACTCTACCGCCGGACACCTCAAGGAAGCCATTGCTGCAGCAAACAAAGACCTTACCAAGCTGAAGCACCTCAAAGTGAAAGGCACCGTCAACGCCTACGACTTCCATATCATGCGCGACAGCATGTTCTCGCTCACGGCTCTCAACCTGAAGGAGGTGAGAATAAAAGCCAGCAATTGGAGTTATCAAATTATGTGTGAGGACGACGAGATGCCTACCAATTGCTTCGAGTTTAAACGACTCCTTACAAGCTTCGTTTTCCCCGATGTGCTAAAGAAAATCAGAGAATTTGCATTCCATGAAAGCGGACTCTCCGGATCGCTCAACATTCCGGAAGGCGTGACCGACATTAAAAGAGGAGCCTTCGAGAATATCACCACACTAAACGGCACGCTATCGTTGCCGTCTACGCTCAAAAGAATAACCGGCGTAAACACCTTCCTGAATGCACGTTTCGTTTGCGAACTGAAGTTGCCCGACGGTTTGGAAGAAATCGGCGAGCAATGCTTTATGGGTTGCACCGGCTTCTATGGCGAGCTGAAACTGCCGAGCCGTCTGCAGAAACTCGGCGTATCGGCTTTCAACGGCTGCAACGGCTTCTCTGGCAATCTCGTAATTCCGCAGACACTTACCTATATCCCGACCGGCGCCTTCAAAAACTGCGGGCTTGGCGGCAATCTGCAGCTGCACGATGGTATCGGTTCTATCGGCACCAGCGCATTTACTAACAACGGCTTCAAGGGCGAACTCGTTCTGCCGAAGGACTTGAGGACCATACCCGACGAGTGCTTCTACAACAACGACTTCTCAGGCGAACTGAAGTTGCCGAAGAATTTAGCAAGCATCGGCTCAAGAGCTTTCGCTAACAACTGGCGACTGATGGGCGTGCTGGAGATACCCGAAGACGTGGTGAACATATCGCCCGGCGCCTTCGCCGAGTGTCGCAGTCTGGAGGGCATCGTCCTGCCGAGCGCTCTTGAGACCGTAGGCTCCGGTCAAGGCTATGGCGGGGCATTCAAAAACTGCTACGGCGTCGGCTCTATAGTATGCAAGGGCACCATGCCGCCCTATGTGCAGAGCGGCGCCTTCGACGGCGTGGCAAAAGACAACTTCACGCTCGAAGTGCCCGAGTCAGCCGTTCAGCAGTATCAGGCAGCCGGCGGCTGGTGCGAGTTCAAGCGCATCGCAGCCCACCACGAGCTGGTGTGCCGCCCGTCGGTGGCATGCGCGTTGAGCACACAGCACAAGCAGACCCTGGTCGTCAACGCCGAGGGCGAGTGGAAAGTGGAGAGCAAGCCCGACTGGTGTGAGGTGTCGCCCGCCAGCGGCAACAAGAAGACCGAAGTGACGCTCACCATCAAGAGCATGTCGAAGAACGCGAGCGACCGCGAGGGCAAGATAGTGTTCCGACTGAAGAACAAAGACTATACCCATGCGTGCACCGTCTCGCAGTACGGCTACGAGTACGGCGAGGACGAATGGATAACCCTGCAGAAAGCCACCAAGGGACGCAACGGCGGCATCAACATCGTGCTGCTCGGCGACGGCTACAACGCCAAGGACCTCGCCAGCGGCGACTATCTGAAGCACATACGTCAGGAAGTGGAATACTTCTTCGGCATTGAGCCGTACAAGACATACCGCGGATACTTCAACGTGTACACCGCCATACCGCTGTCTACCGAGAGCGGAGTGGGCACGGTGAACACCATACGCTACAACCGCTTCGGCACAACCTTCACAGGTGGCGTCGGACTGAAAGCCAATTACGACGAACTGTTCAGTTATGCCCTCGGTGCGCCCACCGTAAACAAGGAAAACCTGAAGCAGACCCTCATAATCGTCGTGCCCAACACCACCGACTACGGCGGCATCTGCCAGATGTGGCCCGACGGATCGGCTATAGCGTTCTGTCCGCTCAGCACATACGACTATCCGCTCGACACGCGCGGCGTGGTTCAGCACGAGGCAGGCGGTCACGGATTCGGCAAGCTCGGCGACGAGTACATCTACCACAACGCCTTCATCGACGCTTGCGGCTGCAGCTGCTGCGGACACGTGCCGGAGTTCAACAGCGCGAAGTCGCTCGGCTGGTACGACAACCTCTCGCTTACCGGCAAGATGCACAACGTAGGCTGGAGCCACCTCATCTTCGACGACCGCTACAGCGACATCGTCGACATCTACGAGGGCGGCTATATGCACAACCGCGGCGTGTTCCGCTCGGAGCAGAACTCATGCATGAACAACGACATACCCTACTATAGCACCATCAGTCGCGAGAGCATCGTGAAGCGCATCATGAGATACGCCGGCGAGACCTTCTCGTTCGAGGAGTTCGTCAGAAACGACAAGCGCGACGCCGGAACAGCGACACGCAGCATGGGCACAAGCTATACGCGCACCGCCCATACCTATCAGCATGCCCCGAAGATACACAAGGGCAGTCCGCTGCAGATGAAGAAGGTGAGAAGACACCGCTAAGAAAGTCGTCAGTAAGAAAACTCTAAAACGAAGATTTATGAACAACCATATAATAAGATGTGTCGCACTGGCGTTGGTAGTGTTCGCACTGGCGGCTTGCGGCGACGATCTGCAACCGACTCAGCCGCAAGACCCTAAGTCGACACCCATGACATTCGTCGTAGACTATCCAGGGCAGACCCGCGCTACAGCCACCGACTTCGAGCTTGGCGACCGCATCGGTCTGTACGTAGCCGACGCGAAAGAACCGCTGGAGCTGGCAGGCAATCTGGTGAACAACGAGGCGCTCACTTTCGACGGCAACAAATGGGAAGCCGGTCGCACGCTGTATTGGGACGAGGGCACGTACAACGCCTACGCCTACTATCCGTACATGCAGGATGTGACGAGCGTAACCGACCAGCCGTTCAGCGTAAGCACCGACCAGAGCACCCAAAAGACAGCTACCGCTCTCGGCGGATACGAGGCGAGCGACCTCCTCTTCGCCACAACCAAGGACGTCAAGGCCTCTGATTCGCCCGTAAGACTCACCTTCAAGCACATCATGAGCAAACTGAAGATTCGCCTGATAAAGGGTGAGGACTTCGAGGGCGACATGCCCACCACCGCCAAGGTATACATCCACAACACCGTGCCCACAGCCACTATCGACCTGCAGGCAGGAGTGGCGACACGCTACGTTAAGGGCACACGCCAGACCATCGTAGCCCACCAGGACGGCGATACAAGCTATTCGGCGATAATCGTGCCGCAACGCATCGACAACCGTCAGCCGCTCGTCGAGGTGGAGATGATGGGCGTGAGCTATCTCTTCGAGAGCAAGTTCCTTTTCAAGCCCGGTACGGAGCATCTTGTCAACCTCGTCATATCCGAAAATCCCGACAAGGTGAAGATAAACATTGGCGGTGAGAAGCAGAACTGGTAATAAAACGATTCGTATGAAGAAAACTACCGGCATATTGTCAGCCGTAGCGCTGGCGCTCCTACTGTGGGCAGTGGCTTTATGGCTGCTGCCCTTTGGTGGTTATAATAAAAACATGAAGGAGACGCGCTACGGACTGAACGAAGGCATGGAGGTTGTGGAGCAGATTGTGGCGCAGGGACAGCGCCAGTATGTGGTGGAAGACGCCCAGGGCAACACGCTCTTTCGCATTCCTCTGCGCGGATGTATGATAGACACGCGCTTCCGTGGCGGCAGACTCCGCTTCCGCGAGATGGCTACCGGGCGCGAGGGATACGTAGACACTAACGGAATGGTGACATTCACGGCTGGTGCTGCGGCGCAAACAAAGGCCGTGGTGCCCGAAGACGAACTGACGAGGCAGAACATGGATATGGAGAATCGGTCTGTAGAGTCGGCAGGTTCTTCCGACAGCAAGTCGCACCGTGAGAACAAGGGACACGCGGTGAAGCTCACGCAGACCGACATTCGCAAGATAGCGCAGAGCAGTCCGTTCTACAAAGAGGCGGCGAAGATATTGAAGGGCAAGCTGACGGAGACCGATGCTTCGCGCCGCCGTCAGATACTCAACTACTGCGAGCATCTGCGCACGGCATACACCACGAAGGACATCGACTTCCTCAGACAGGTGTTCAGCGACGAGGCACTCATCATCGTTGGCAATGTGGTGAAGGAGTCGGCTACGACTGCCGGCATTGGGTCTGACTCGCGCGTTACCTACGCCCTGCACACCAAGCGCGACTATCTCTCGCGACTCGCCAAGGTGTTCGCCGTCAACAAGACAGTCGACGTGAAGTTCTCCGACTTCCGCATCATGCGCCATCCTACGAAAGACGGCATCTACGGCGTTTCGCTGCGCCAACGCTACAGCAGCGACCGCTACTCGGACGACGGTTGGCTGTTTCTGCTGTGGGACTTCCGCAATCCTTCCATGCCGCTCATACACGTGCGAACGTGGCAACCGTCGGCAACCGTCGGCAGTTCGGAGGGCGTGATAGACATCTCCGACTTTAATCTTGAATAGACAAAACGAGTCGGCTTTAATCTTAGCCGACTTTAATCCTGAATAAAAAGACATTGTATTATGCTAAACAATAGTTCTCGGACAATAAGTATAAGCCGGACGCTACGCAACGCGATGCTTTGTGTGGCGTATACCGTCGCTTTATGCTGTCTCTCGTTGCAAGACGCCAGGGCTGCTGTGCCGTTCTTGTCTGCAGCGGAAGCCGCAGATGCGCCAGCGCCTGCCGACAGCACGTTCTCAGTAGAGAGCTTCCGTCAGTTGCCCACCGATGTGAGCGCTTTCATCGACGCTGTGCGCGACCTTAACGACGAGGCATGCGCACTTCTTAAGGTGGTAGCCCCAGCCGACTTCGCTTTCTCCTCGCCGTTAGGCATCGTTGAGCGTCGCGACAAGGTGGGTGAGATATGGCTTTTCATGCCTAAAGGCACAAAGAGCATAACGCTGAAACACCCGCAATGGGGAGTGCTGCGCGACTATGCGTTCGGTACAAAGCTGGAGAGTCGCATGACATACGAGATGCGTCTTCGCCTGCCGCAGGCAGCTGTCGTGGAGAAGCACGACACCGTTGTGTACACACAGACTATTGTAGACACAGTTACCGTGGCGCCGCCGCGTCGCGTCGTGCCCTTGCATCTCTATACGTTGCTCACAGCCTCGATGCACACAGACGGTCCGTCGTGGGGAGCGATGATAGCCGTGATGAGTCGTCACGGTGGCTACGTTCATGCCAGCACCAATCTGCGTTATGGCAAGAAGACCATAGGAGCATGCAACCGCGAGGGCTATAGAGACGGAGCTGCTGTGAAACCATACTATTCGGGTAGTACGCATACTTCGGAATATGCCGTCACAGCGGGTTTGATACACCGCATAAACGCCAACTTCAACGTCTTTGAGGGCGTAGGTTATGCTAACCAGAGTACCGCATGGCAACTCGCAAAAAGCGAAGGCGGAGGATGGCTGCGCAACGACGGACTCACACATAAAGGCGTGGCAGCGGAGATTGGCGTGCTCTTTACAAAGGGCAGGCTGAGCGTGAGCGCCTCTACGCTTACAATCGGCGGCAGCCAGTGGCAGGGATGTGTGGGCATTGGCATACGCATAGGAAAGAATAGCGTGATAACGAAACCCGCCAAGCGTTGAGACGGTGTTTCTATATAATATATGTGAAAAAAACTTGAGATATGAATCATAGCTTACATTATAATAATATGTTCAATCGGCTCTATATCACTTTCGTGGCAGTAGTGTCGCTCTTGTGTTCGTGCAGTAGCGACAAACCCGACAGTCTTGAGCCGCACTTGCAGACTCTGTCGGCTACGGACATAACCCGAACGGAAGCTACAATATCAGGACTGTGCCAAACGGACAATGGTGCGGATATGCCGCAGTTGTGGTTCCGCTATGGCGCCGACGAGAGTATGAGCGAACGTTCGGAAGCGCTTGATGCTGCGGACGGCAGTGTGAGCATGCGCTTGCGTAATCTCACGGCAGGCACCACATATTATTATATGTTGCAAGGTAGTAACGGCACCGCCGTACTGTCGGGCGAGACTCTCAACTTCACAACACTACCGAATCTGCAGCCAACTATCGGCGATGTGAAGGTGCTGAGCAGCAGTCCGATGAGTGTAATCGTGGGCTATCGCATTGCTGACGACGGCGGCGAACGATGGCGGCGACGAGATCGCCGAAAGCGGTTGCCGCATATCGCGTCAGGATGGAGCCGCGATGAGCGACGGTGAGAAGGAAACAACCATAATGCAGGCAGACGCAGTGGGCGCTGACGGATTCTACCGCTTGCGCATAGGCAATCTGCAGCCGAGCACGGCATACACAATATGCCCATTCGCCAAGAACAGAAACGGCGAGGCTGTGGGCGAACCGCTTTCGTTCACAACTCCAACTGCTGTGGTTTTGGATGAGGCAGGCATGCTTTCGGTAGTCATAGGCGACGACATCTACAAATACACCACCATCTCTATAGCCGGACCGCTCAACGGCGACGACCTTCGCACCCTGCGCTACATGGCAGGACGCGGCATAGACGGTAGTGCTACAAACGGGCGACTTGCCGATATAGACATATCAGGAGCACGCATTGTCGCAGGAGGCGGCGTGTATGACGCTGCGCGCTATTCGGAGGACGACGTTGTGGGAGTGGGACTGTTTGCCGCGTGCAGCAATCTGAAGAATATAAAGTTGCCAATGGACGTGGTGAGGATAGAAAAAGACGCCTTCCTCAACTGCTCGTCGCTGCGCAGCATAGTGATACCGGCTACCGTAAGCAGTATCGTTCCGTCGACTGGATGCACTTCGCTTGAAGAGATAAGTGTGTCGGGTGCCAACACATCATACACAAGTAGTGACGGTGTGCTGCTGAGCGGCGACGCCAAGAGCATATTGTGGTTCCCGATGGGCAAGCGAGGCAACTACGCATTGCCAGTCACAGTGACAGCAGTTGGTCCGTACGCCTTCCGCGACTGTAGCATTGAGAAGTTCGTGTTTCCTGCAGGACTCACCAAAATAGGCGAATGTGCTTTCTATAACAGTAAGGTAAGAGAAGTAGTGCTGCCTTCAACACTGAAGATGTTGCCGACCGGCGTGTTCCAGAAATGTGCCGACCTAAAGACTGTGCGCCTTGGCAACGACGTCGAACTGCTGTCCGACTATGTGTTTGACGGCTGTCCGCTCACCGATCTGTACATAACAGCCCCACTTCCGCCGGTATGCGGCAGCAATACCTTCGCCACAACCGGCGCCGACTTCGTGAAGACCTGCCGACTGCATGTGCCGAAAGGCAGGAAGAAATACTATCGTGCGAATGCAAAATGGAATGTTTTTGATAATATCGTAGAAGAATGAACTCACCAGAAATAGAAGAACTCAAGCGTCTCGTAAAGGAGAAATACGAGGACACACTTGCTACGTCCACCGACTTCGAGGTGTTCTCGCTGATGCTTAAGAAGAAATACAATGCAACCGTGTCGACATCCACACTGAAGCGTCTTTACAACTATGTAGGCGACGAGCACACGCCACGCGTGGCTACGCTGAATGTGCTGGCGCGCTATATCGGTCATGCCGACTACACTAAGTTTGTGGCATGGCTGAAGACGAGTCCGTGCTACAACTCGTCGTTCTTTAACGCCAACCAACTCATGAGCAGCGACCTCAATCGCGGCGACGAGGTGGAGATAGGCTGGAGTCCCAACCGCATTGTGCGACTTGAATATCAGGGCGACAGCCGATATGCCGTGCTCATGTCGCACAATAGCAAAATGTTGCCTGGCGACAGTTTCGTTACGGGCTGCTTCATTGCCGAGCAACCGCTGTATCTGCCGTTCCTCGAGCGCGGTGGCGAGCGCACACCGCCGTTCGTAGCGGGTCGCAACGGCGGACTTTCGATAGTTAGGGTTGTTAAAGAATCGTGCTGATGGACGACAAGGAGAAACGACCCACATCAGGATTCGTGGCAGGCTTTGGCGGCGAGTGCGGCTTCAGCGGCGCGCAGCACGACAGCGGCTTTTCGAACATTAGCGAAGTCTATGTCTCGAAGTCGGGTTTTTCGCGCTTGCTCTCTGCCGTGAGATACGGCAAGCGCTATATGCTGAAGTGTCTGAAGCCCGACTTCGCCTTCACGCCCGTATATCGTCAGGCGCTCATGAAGGAGTTTGAGATAGGCTTGCAGCTCGACCATCCCAACATCTGCCGCACCATAAGCATGGAGCCGGTAGAAGAACTTGGCGAGTGCATCGTCATGGAATATGTAGACGGCGAGAATCTTGAGACAGCCGTCACAAGCGGAACGTTTACAGAAGAAAAGGCGCGCAAGATTGCCGCCCAACTGCTTGATGCGATGGAATACATGCACGCCAAGCAGACCGTTCATCGCGACATAAAGCCGTCGAACATCATGGTGACCCATCGCGGAGGTGACGTTAAGCTCATCGACTTCGGACTTTCAGACAGCGAGACCTTCTGCGTGCTCAAGATTCCGGCTGGAACAATCGGCTATATGGCGCCGGAACAGTTGCTGCCCGGAGCCAAGAGCGACCCCAGCGCCGACATCTATTCGTTCGGCAAGGTGCTCGAGTTCATGGCTGAGGCTGCGCACAGCAAGAGTCTTGCGAGAGTAGGGCGCATGTGTGCCGCCGCCGACCGCGACCGCCGACCCTCCGACATCGCCCAGATAAGGCGCCTGCTGGCAGGCAAGAGCAAGCCGTTCGCCGTTGTGAACGCCGTGCTCGTTGCGCTGATAGTGCTGCTGCTTGTCGTTATCGGTGTGATGACCAACGCACGCCAAGACACACGCCCGGAAACTGTTGCTACAGATTCGGTTGCAGCAGATGGCGTGAATAGAGTGGTGGACAGCAATCTTTGGTGATTATTGGTGATTATTGCGTTTGAAAGCGCAATAATCCTTCTTTCTTCAATAATATTCTGCCCGTAACTGCGTTATTAGTTATATGCAATGGACCGACCAAATACGTAGAGTGAAGATATTTCTTGTGCTCGCCGCGGTGATTATCGCCGTGGCATCACTTGTCGTGTCGCACATCCTCATACGCGACCTCGCCAGGGAGGAGCACAACAAGATGGCGGTCTGGGCTGAGGCGATGCGCACGCTGAACAACGCCGACGAGAACACCGACATCAATCTGGTGCTGAAGGTGATAAACGGCAACAACACGATACCCGTCATCGTGCTCGACTCGAACGGCGACGTGCAGGCTTACCGCAACATCAATCTGAAAACATGCAACACGGCAGCCGACTCGCTTAGGCGTGTGGAGCAACTTGGCAAGGAAATGCTCGCCGAGCGCCAGGTGATACGTATCGCGCTTAACGAAGACGCCGACAGCATATCGCACTCCGACGAGTACATTAATGTCTGCTACGCCGACTCCGTCATGCTGCGCCGACTCGCCTCCTATCCATATATACAGCTCGGCGTGGTGATGATATTCGTCGTCATAGCCATCTTCGCCCTGCTCACGTCTAAACGCGCCGAGCAGAACAAGGTGTGGGTAGGACTCTCGAAGGAGACGGCACACCAGCTCGGTACGCCGATATCGAGCCTCATGGCGTGGACCGAGATACTGAAGGAGACTCACCCCGACGACCCGCTCATACCCGAGATGGACAAGGACGTGAGGCGCCTGCAGCTCATCGCCGACCGCTTTTCGAAGATAGGCTCGCTGCCCGAACCTGTGGAGACAAATCTGAAGGAGATAATGCAGCACGTGGTCGACTATATGGACCGCCGCACGTCGCGCAAGGTGCAGATGATATGCCGCTTCCCCGAGGAAGACGTCATAGTGCGCATCAACGCCTCGCTCTTCGAGTGGGTGATAGAAAACCTCTGCAAGAACGCCGTCGACGCCATGGAAGGCGCCGGCACCATTACGCTCACCATACTGAAGGAAGGCGCACGCGCCGTAGTCGAGGTGGCAGACACCGGCAAAGGCATACGCAAGAAGGACATCGGCAACGTGTTCAAACCCGGATTCACCACGAAAAAACGCGGCTGGGGATTGGGCCTGTCGCTCGCCAAACGCATTGTAGAAGAGTATCATCACGGCAAAATCTACGTGAAAAAGTCGGAATTGGGCATCGGAACTACCTTTAGAATAGAACTTTTCTGGTAATCAGTTGTGTAATTCACAGAATATTCGTAACTTTGCACACCAAATGTGTAATTTAGAATCGCTTAAGATAGATTTAAAGGAGTTGAACGAGGGCCTCACAACGCTCCATTTCAACCTGGGCGACGCTTATTTCGAGTTGTTAGACGAGGACGAAATCAAGCGTGGCTCTGTCAGTGTGTCGTTAAACGTGCGCCGCACGGAGAACTATTTTGAGCTCGACTTCCACACCGCAGGCTCGGTCGTTATTCCGTGCGACCTCTGCCTCGACGATATGGACCAGGACGTAGAAAGCGACGACCGCCTTATCGTCAAGTTTGGAGAAGAATATTCCGAAGACGATGACCTCATCACCGTCGACGAGCGCGAAGGCGTACTCGACGTGGCATGGTTCATCTACGAATTTATAGCACTCAACATTCCCGCTAAGCACGTGCATACACCTGGAAAATGTAACGCGGCGATGATAAAGGTTCTCGAAGAACACTCAGCTACCCGAAGTAGTGGCGAGAATGAAGAGGCAGCGGTAGATCCGCGCTGGAATGGATTAGAAAAATTAAAAACAATAATTAAAGATTAAAGAAAAATGGCACATCCTAAAAGAAGACAGTCAAAGACACGTACACTTAAGAGAAGAACTCATGATAAGGCAGTAGCTCCTACATTGGCAGTATGCCCGAACTGTGGCGCTTACTATGTATACCACACAGTTTGCCCTACTTGCGGTTACTATCGTGGTAAGGTGGCTATCGTTAAGGAAGTTGCTGAATAATTACAATGGGTAAGATACACGCAGTAATCACAGGCGTTGGCGGCTACGTGCCCGACTATGTCCTCAACAACGAGGAGCTGTCGCGCATGGTAGACACCAGCGACGAGTGGATTATGACCCGTGTCGGTATCAAGGAACGTCACATCCTCACAGAGGAAGGCCTCGGCACAAGCTACATGGCGCGCAAGGCAGCCAAGCAGCTTCTGAAGAAGACCGGCGTAGATCCTGACACAATCGATGCGCTCATTGTCACAACAACAACCCCCGACTACAAGTTCCCTTCAACAGCTTCTATCGTCCTTGGCAAACTCGGACTGAAGAACGCTTTCGCCTTCGACCTTGAGGCAGCATGCTGCGGATTCCTTTATTCGCTCGACGTTGCCGCTACCATGATCGAGAGCGGACGCTACAAGAAGATCATCGTTATCGGAGCCGACAAGATGTCGTCGCTCGTCGACTATACCGACCGCGCTACATGCGTGCTGTTCGGCGACGGAGCGGGCGCAGTGCTCGTTGAGGCTACCGAGGAAGAGAACGTAGGCGTGCAGAACTCATTCCTGCGCACCGACGGCATCGGACTTCCGTTCCTTCACATGAAGGCGGGCGGTTCGGTATGTCCGCCGTCACACTTCACAGTGGACCACCGTCTGCACTACCTCTATCAGGAGGGACGCACCGTGTTCCGCTACGCCGTTACCGACATGGGCAACGACGTCGAGGAAGTGCTCAAGCGCAACGAGATGACTACAGAAGATGTCAACTGGGTTATCCCTCACGAGGCTAACCTCCGCATCATCGAGGCTGTTGCTAAGCGCATCAATCTTCCGCTCGAGAAGGTAGTTGTGAACATACAGCGTTATGGCAATACAAGTGCTGCCACAATTCCTTTGGCTTTGTGGGATCACGAGCGTCACTTGAAGAAGGGCGACAACATCATCTTCACCGCTTTCGGTGCAGGTTTCGTTCACGGCGCTTCTTACTACAAGTGGGGTTACGACGGCGCTACAGTTGCCGGTGCACAGTAAGCACACGTTTCATTCATACAAAAGAGCATATACGGCTTGCGATTCTTCAAGCCATATATGCTCTTTTTGCGTTTATGCCAAACGTAAATGTTCACACATACCGGTGTTACCGCAGTGTGGTAACATTGTAGCCGATACGCGGTAACATCATAGCCGATACGCGGTAATCGTGTTTTAGCTACGCGGTAATCGTGCTTCTGGCAGCTCATACATTTGCTTTTCTTGTGCAAATATAGTTAAAAATATAGCCTTTCAGCGTACACCCTATACATTATTTCGCTATATTTGCAATATGTTAAACCTAATCCACACCTTATGAGCAATCGTCTTGTGGTGGACGGCAACGGCAACATTGTATAGATGTGTTAGCAGAAAAAGCTCATAATATAAGTCCATATGCATATTGTCATAATAGTCCAACAATATCTTTAAAAAATCAAGTATGTAAGAAATGAGAAAATTACTTTTTGCGATTTTTATTCTATTTACAAGTTGTGTAGCTAAGGATAGCCCATTTTCTCCTTCCTTAGCTAAAGTTCTTGATGGAATAATTGGCAAAACTCATAATTTTGATGTAATACAAGTTATAGCTTCTAAGTTGGAAGAGCATGACTTGCTCATCATTACATGTGTACCCGGTTACAATCCCAAAGTTATGGATGGTTATTACATATACAAGGATAAGTTGATCACATATTATCAAACTGACAGTACAGATAGGTCTGATATTATAGACACAAAATATTTGTACAAATATGAGGGTAATATACCTAATTATATAGACGTTTATGAAAAACTTATCTTTTGTGAACCAAAGCAGTATTTGTATGAAATCATAGATGGACGCAAACTGACAGTTGTAAATAACCAGAAAAGTTTGGGGTTCAGGAAGAATGAAATTAAAGGTGACAATGTCATTAAAAACAAACAATTAAACAAAATTTTGAATGACTTCATTTATAGCAATGTAGAAGTATTGTATGAGTTGCGTTTTAAAACAATAAACAAGAAACATTATGCTATAATACGTTCTGGGATATATTATGACAAAGATAAATATAAGGGATATTTTTATAGATACGGTAACCTAATTGTTTTATATGGAGATAGCCCATCTGAAGACATATTAGATAAAACGCAAATATTAACGAACAAACAAGGAATACCTAATTATAAATATGGAACTATTGATGAATGGAATTATCCATATCCTCTAAAATTTGAAATACTTCCAAATGGTAATCTTCGAAAACTGTCCTTCTCAGAAGGGTTTGCTATTTAGATAGGAATAATTCCCTGCACTCCAAAGATAAAAATCTTGGACAGCAGGGATGCCACATGGTTACCATACTGCGCACAAGTGCTGCAGATTTATTTTTCAAATCGAATTGTTTTTCTTACCTTTACCCTCAGCTAAATAAAAATAGAAAGTATGCCAACACGCATCAGTTATGACGGAATGTCGCGTCTGACGGCTGCCGGTTATCTCGAAAACGGCAAGCGCAACGACCATTTCTCCACCTCCTATAAGTATGACCTTATGGGAAACATCCTCTCGCTCCGTCGTGAAGGATTGCTCAACAGTGGCAACTACGGAACTATTGACGATCTTACCTATAGCTATAAAGGCAATCAGGTGGTGAAGATAGACGATGCTGCGGAAGAAAGCCCCAGCTACAAAGGTGCTATGCATTTCCGCGACTATGCCGACGAAGAAACGGAGTATACATACGATGCTAACGGCAACATGCTGACGGACAGCAATAAGGGAATCACAAGCATTGACTACAATGTATTGGATTTGCCACAATGTATAAGTACAAAATCAAGGGCTTTATTTAAAGAAGACTCCAACGATACCATATACTATACATATTCGGCAGATGGAACAAAACTACGCTCCACATACAAGAAGGCTGAGTATCGTGTATATCCGTATAATCCAGAAACCTCTTTAACCTCTTTTAATGTTGAGACAGGTTTAAATGTTGGTACAGTCGGTATGGCGAAGCCGATAGCTAAACGTCTTAAGACCAAATACTATTACTGTTCAAATCTCGTCTACGATAATGACAACATTTCCGCCATTCTCTTCGACGGCGGCTACGCAAGTGTGGATGACGACAATGGAATAGTCATGCATTTTTATGTGAAGGACCATCTTGGCAGCAACCGTCTGGTGGTGGACGGCAACGGCAACATTGAGGAAGTGAACCATTATTATCCTTTCGGCGCACTGATGGGCGACCGCTGTGGCGTGAGCCGAAACAACTACAAGTACATAGGCAAGGAACTTGATACTATGTACGGCTGGAACATGCAGGATCATGAAGCAAGATGGTATGATCCGGTCGTGGGTAGGTGGCATTCTATAGATATGTTAGCAGAAAAGATGTTTTACGTTTCTCCATATGCTTATTGTTTTAATAATCCAGTTAAACTGTTAGATTCGAATGGGGAAATTCCAACAGCTAAAGAAGGCGCGATAATAGCAGAGCATGTTTACGATGGTAAAGTTGAGGAAAAACTATGTGGTGGATGGAAAATGTGTGCAGTATATACCCAAAAAAACAATGTCTCTTTTCGTGGAGGGTTATATGCTAGATATGATAAAAAAGGTAATATTACAGAATATGTTTTCGCTACTGCTGGGACTTATATGGAAAGATCCAAGAGGGGAGAAAAAAGTATTATAGAAGATTTTAAACAACCATTTGGATGTTCTGAAGATATGAAAGTATCTATTGCTACTGCAAGAAAAATATCAAAACAATTAGGTGATAAGGAACTGACTTTTGTTGGTCATTCTAAAGGTGGTGCTGAAGCGGCAGGTAATGCATTAGCTACAAATAGAAATGTTTTACTATATAATCCAGCTGCCATTAATTCTTTTGCTTATGGATTAGATGTTTCTAAATACACAGGAAAATATGGAAGAGGCATGACAGCTTTTATTGTAGAAGGAGAATTCTTAAACACATTTAATAAAACGGTTTTAATAGCTAAATCCATTGATAAGATTGTAAAATTACCAAAACAAAAAGGCAATTCTTTTTATAATCATTCAATGGAAGCAGTAAAAAAAGCATTATATGAAGCACATTATAATTAAAATATTAATTCTTATGTTGATAATAGGTGGGTGTAGTCAATTCTATTCTTCAGAGGAAATTGATTGCACTGATATAAGACTCTTTAACCAGACCCCAGCTTGGGAGCTGGTTAAAGCCATTGAAAAAGATGACAGCAAGAAGATTAAGGAGATATTGCATAAGAATCCTAATCTTCTGAATTACCAAGAACCTGTTTATGGAATGTCACCTATCCGAAGAGCTGTCGGAAGAAGAAAATATGCTGCAACTAAAACTTTAATAGAGTGTGGAGTAGATTTAAACTTGCATTCAAAAGATGGAGAAGCACCAATTTTTGACGCTATATCTTATAGATGGGATGAGGGACCGACTATTGATGATGGTATGTTGAAGATTTTATTGAAATCTGGAGCGGACCCAAATATTATATATGATTATAAAGAAAATAAAGATGGATATGTAAATGTAATAGAATATGGCACTACCCCTCTGATGTATGCAATAGCATATTCTTCTGGTTATAACTTAGTTAAAACACTTGTTGAATATGGCGCAAAAGTAGATACTAAAACTCCATTGGGAACGACAGCGGCAATAGAAGCTTTACGTTCAGAAGATATCCAGAGTGCATATTATTTGATTGTATCAAAAAATGCCAGTATTACAGAACCATATTATTATTATTATGAGTTTGGAACATCCGAAATTGATTCGAAAAATCCATTTTTTCCTGTTGATTTATTGCTGTACTTAACTTATACACTTGATTCAAAAGAGTATCTAATGAAAAAAGCGATAATAAATAAATTCAGTGAGCATGGCATTAATTATCAAAAAAGGAAATCTAAAATTCCAGAGACGGTATTAGAAATGATAAAAAAATCATATCCTGAGACTTGGAAAGAATATGTGGCAAAATACTGAATTCAAAAGTTCGTTAAAATTTGAGTATATGGCTGGCAGCCTAAGGCTGCGTAGCCATATACTCAAATTTTAACGAACTTTTGTTGCTATGGGTATTTCCTATAAAAAATAGGCTACGACACAGAACAGTCGTAGCCTATTTTCATTATGTAACAAACTATTACTTCACGCCATCCTCTTCGACGGCGGCTACGCAAGTGTGGATGACGACAATGGAATAGTAATGCATTTCTATGTGAAGGACCATCTTGGCAGCAACCGTCTCGTGGTGGACGGCAATGGCAACATCGAGGAAGTAAACCATTATTACCCCTTCGGTGCACTGATGGGCGACCGCTGTGGCGTGAGCCGAAACAACTACAAGTACATAGGCAAGGAACTTGATACTATGTACGGCTGGAACATGCAGGATCATGAAGCAAGATGGTATGACGCTGTAGATGTACATTGGATATGTATAGATCCTTTTTCTGAAAAATATTATAATTACAGTACAAAATGTTACTGTAAAGATAATCCGGTAATTTTTTATGACGGAAATGGTAAGGCTGTTTTTTTATATGCGACAAATTTGCCTTCTCATTTTTTTTAAAGCGTTTCTTAGAATTTGCAACCCATACATTTATTGTAGTCACTGACTCAAAAGGTCAGATAAGAGAACGCTTCGCATACGGACCAAACGAAGATAATTATTACGCAATTTTTACCGGAACATAATACTATGTCCAAGATGAAGATGTTGCAAAAGGTAAAGATACAGATAATCTCAAAGCTCGAATTCAAGTTACTCCACCCGACGGTATGACAAATGATGAATTTGACAATAAGGTAATTCAAGTTGCCAAATCTTTCGGAAATAACAAAAATATTAGATATAATATATGGCCAACAAATGAAATCGAAGGAAATTGCAATACAAGCACATCTACGATTTTAATCAAGTCAGGAGTTGAACCGCAAGAAATGAAAAGAATACGTAGTTTAATTCCAGGTTTTCCTTATGGTTTTTCCATAAGATATGCTAAACCTTGGACTTATGAAGAACAAGATGAGGCAGTAAAAGTGAATGAAAAAAGTATTGTTACAAACACCTATACTTCATCCTTAAAAAAGAATATTATGAGCAACAATTCCACAAATAAAGTCGATCCCGTTATAAAATGCTTTTTTGTATCACTGTGTACATATATGGCATTGCCGGTTCTTTTTTCCTTTTCCTTAACAGTCATTGTTTTGAGTTTTTTATCAGCCGCACTAATGATAATCCCTCTAAATACATTATTTATTTATGTCATCAGTCGTATCAGACTATTCAGATGGTCATTACATAGTGTGTGGTATGTAATCTCAGAAAGTTTTCTACTCATTCTTTATATGTATTTTTATGACAGAATAGCTATTATGTACTTTCCTAAATTCAGATTCTATGCTTTATGTGAAATATCTGTGTTTATAGCCATTCAATTGGTGTTTGTTCTTGTAGCATCAATTTGTAGGAATAGAATGATAAAAAACAAGCAAAAACAAAAAGATGTATAATGTGGCGTCTCTTTAGAATCTGTGGCGTCTCTTTAGCATCACCATTCCTACGCCTGCGACCGCACCGACTGTCGCTCCGATTGAGTTGGCTGCGAAGTCGAGCCAGTCGCCGCTGCGGCGTCCGCCCGTGCAGTATTCCTGCAGAATCTCTATGATGCCGCTCATCAGTATGGGCGCAATCCAGGCGAGGCAGAACAGTTTTGTCCAGCTTAGCAGTGGCTTGTCTGCGGGCGATGCGATGCGCATTACGGGCTGAGGCTTCGTGTTGTGAAGGCGCAGATATTCGAGCCATATAGTGGCGCAAGTGCCGCCGTACATGGCTATGTGTACCCATTTGTCTATCAAAGTGACGTTGTCGAGCGGCGTACTCGGTATCGTTGCGAAACACAGAATCCATATCATAAGGATGTAGAAGCACGATACCGGGTACGCCTTGAGTAGATGTCTGATGTATGTCATTGTATAAGAAATTCTTTTAATTGTTGTGTAAGAACTTCTTATTAAACGCTATATTCCCGCTTTTATTGTTAAGGCAACGGCTTTAACGCACGAGAATCTTCTTGCCGTTCACGATGTATATGCCCGGAGCGAGTCCGTCGACAGCCTCGGCTGCCGACACGGCGCTCTTGAAGCGGCGCACCGTTCTGCCGTCTGTCGCCACTACGGTTGTGGTGGCTGGGGCGGCGTTGGCTGCGATGTCTATGATGGCGGTGGGCTGGTCGGCTGTAACGTTCTTCAGGAGATAGTGGCCCTCGGCGTCCTTCTGGTTCAGTATCTCGAAGTAGGCGTTCGCCTTAATGCCCGTAACATCGGCGGTCTGCACCGAGCTCGACTTTGCGAACACGAAGTTGACGTAGTCGGTCGGTGTGTTTATCTTGAACTGCTTGCTGTACCATTTCTTGCCGTTCTTCTCTGTCGGTGTCGTCACGTTGTCGCCAGGAAATTTTTTGTTAGCTGGTGCCTGTGTGTCGTCGCCGCCCCACGTCCAGAAGTAGCAGTTGGTCCAGCCCACGTTGTCGGTGTTGACATACACGGCGATGTTGTAAGCCTCGAACTTATGCACGCCGTAAGTGCGTGTCACGATAGCGCCCACCTTGCCGTTCACGAGCAGCGCAGCCTTCAGCGTGCACTTGCCCTCGGGCAGCGCAATCTTGGCGCCGTTTGTAGCCTTTGCGCTCGACGCCGTAGGAGCGGTGCCGTCAGTTGTGTAGACAATCTGTGCGTCTTTGGCTGTAGAGATAGCGCGCAGCGTGACGGTAGGGTCGTTGTAGTATTCGCCCGACGGCAGCGACGGGAACACCGTCTCGGCAGAAGTAGGCAGGAAGTAGCGCCAGTGGTAGCCCTCGGCAGCCAGCGCCCATCCGTCGTCGGTGGGTGTGTATGCGTTCGCCGTGGTGCCCACCGCCGCACGCAGCTTCATGTTCTTGCCCGTTGTGGTTATGACGTAGCGCTTCGCAGAGTTCTCCGTGCACGACCATCGGCTTTCGTTGTGTATTCCGGCTATGTTGCGCACCAGAATCATGTTCTTAATGTCCTGCTTGCAGTCGGTCCAGTGCTTGTAGAACACGCAGGGCGTGCCCGGCATGGCGATCATGTAAGCGTTTGCCGCCAGCGTGTCCTTGCGTATCGGGTCCTGGTCGGCGTCGCTGCGCTTCTCTGTGTCGTGGTTCTCGAGGAACGTCACGGCGTAGCGCTTGTACACCACGTCGGTAGCCAGTCCGCCGTTCGCCAGCTTCGACCAGTTGCCGTTGTTAGCCGCGTCGCGCATCGAGTAGCGTATGGGAAAGTCGAACGCCGCCGACATTATCTTGTCGTCCACCTTCGTAGCGTTCAGCCAGTTGATTACATTCGTCTTGTTGCCGTCGAAGTATTCGCCGACGGAGTAGGTGGGGTTAGCCGCCTTGTTGTACAAGCCCGTGAACTTTCCGGCGTATCCCTTCGTCATATCGTAGCGCACGCCGGCATATCCTAAGTCGTTGAGCAGCAGGTCGAGATACGCCTTCACGCAGTTCTGCACGTTGGCAGAGTTGTGGTCGAGGTCGCGCATACCGTCCCAGTCCTCGCCCGTATCGTAGTTGGCGCTGAGGCTCACGCCCTGCTTTTTCGCCTCCTCCGCAGCCTTGCCTTTGTCGTCGCCGGCGCAAACGTCTGCAGCCGTCATCTTGTACGTCTTGCCCTTGTACGTCTCCTCGGGGAAGTCGAACCAGTTCTTCACGGTTCCGCGGTGGTTGATTACGACGTCGGCGATGGTGCCGATGCCCTTCTTCTTGAACGTGCCGATCATTGAGCGCAGCTCCTGCTCCGTGCCGAACGATGAGTTGTAGTTGGAGAACCAGTAGAGGTCGTTATAGCCCATCGACTTGCCGCCGCAGTAAGCGCTCTGCGGCACCCAGATAAGTTTGAAGTAAGGCGCCATGTCGTCAGCCTCGCTCTCAAGCTTTGTCCACTGCGATGCGTCGTAGCTGTCCCAGTAGAAGCCCTGAAGCATCACGCCCTCGTATTCAGAAGGCCAGCCTTGCGCCGACGCGTTAAGCGCCGAAAGGCTTAAGCCGCATGCTAATGCGGTCACCGATTTTAGGAATCTGTTCATTTTAGGTATCGAATTGATTGTTATTGTTTGAGGTTGTCTGATGTTTGCCGAAACAATATAATTGTGTAGAAGGGCAAACAATAGGAGAAATATGTGCAAAACCCGATTGAGACGGGCAGCCCGTCTGGGAGATGCTGGTAGATACTGGTAGATGGCTGGTAGATAAAAATGCTATCTACCAGCCTTCAACTCATTATCCAGCAAGACGTTACGAGCCTGCTGGAAGATATGGGAGATTTTTTTAGTTACATACTTAGTACAAGTACACCTCTCGGCTGCAGCTTCACGTCCTTCGAGAGGTCGATCTTGCGACCGGTAAGGATGTTCGTAGCCTCCGTGTGGTTGCCGATAATCTCGGCGTAGCGGGCTACGGGCATCGTTGCAGCCTTCGATGTGCCGTTGATAACCGTCATCACCGCCTTGTCGCCCAACGTGCGAGCCACTACGTACACGCCCTTCACCGGTATGAACTGCGTCTGCTTGCCCTTCGTGATGACGTCATTGTTCTGACGCCAGTGGAGCAGACGGCTTGTGAAGCTGAACATAGCCTGCTCCTCCTTCGTGCGCTCCGCCTTGTTGAACGCGTTGTGTGAGTCGCCGGCGAAACCGCCAGGGAAGTCGCGGCGCACATGTCCGTCGGTAGAGCTCTTAGTGCCGTTCATCAGTATCTCCGTGCCGTAGTAGAGCTGCGGAATGCGGTTGACGGTGAGCAGCAGAGCCAGCGCCTGCTTCAGAGCTAATGTGTCCTGACCATCGCCGAGGAAGCGGTCGGTGTCGTGATTCTCTATGAACGCCATCACGTGCGACGGGTCTACGTACAGATAGTCGTAGCAGAGCGAGTTGTATATGCGGTTGAATCCCTTCCACCAGTCGTCGGTCTCCTCGTTCTTCGCCTGGTTGATGCGGTCGAAGAACGCGAAGTCCATCACCGTCTTCAGGTTCGAGTTCACTTCAGCCAGCGGCGAGTCCTTCTGCCATGCCGCCGTGTATGCCGGCTCCGTCACCCAAGTCTCGCCAACCGTGTTGAAGTTGGGATACTCCGTGTTCAGCACCTCCATCCAGTGTGCCATACCCTTGCGGTCGGCGTACGGATAAGTGTCCATGCGTATGCCGTCGATGCCAACGGTCTCTATCCACCATTCCGAGTTCTGTATGAGGTAAGTCATCACGTGCTCGTTGCGCTGGTTGAGGTCGGGCATTGAGGGCACGAACCAGCCGTCCACCGTCTCGCGCAGGTCTACCTTCGACGCATACGGGTCGAGCACCGGCGTCAGCTTGTAGCTTGTCTGCAGATACTTCTCGTTAGTCATCTGGTCGCCGTCCACGGTCTTCGTCTTCACAGCCTTCGCCTGATTCTCCGGCGCAAGCCATTCGGGTGTGTTGAACCAGTCCTTGGTAGGCATGTCCTTCACCCAAGGATGCTCGAAGCCGCAGTGGTTGAAAATCATGTCCATCACCACCTTCAGACCCTTCTTGTGCGCATCAGAAACAAGCTGACGGTAGTCGCTGTTCGATCCGAAGCGCGGGTCAACACGATAGTAGTCGGTCGTAGCGTATCCGTGATACGTACTGCTCTTGCCGTGGTCGGGCGAGTTGTTCTCAAGCACCGGCGTGAACCACAGCGCCGTGACGCCAAGCTCGTTGAAGTAGTCGAGGTGCTGGCGTATGCCTTCGAGGTCGCCGCCATGACGCAGCGACGGCTCCTTGCGGTTCACGGTGTAAGCGTTCAAGCCCTTCACTTTAAGATTCTTTCCGCTCGAAGCAAATCGGTCGGGCATGAGCATGTACAGCACGTCGGCGTTGGTGAAGCCCATGCGGTCTTCGCCCTTCATGTCGCGCGCCTTCAGCTCGTACTTCACGTTTGTCTTGCTCTTGCCTGCACGGAACAGCAGATTCATCGTGCCCGGCTGAGCATCCTTCACGTTCATGTACACCAGCAGATAGTTGGGCGAGTCGAGACGCACGAGCGAGTCGATGCGCACTCCAGGATAGTCGGTCGACACCTCGGCAGCGCGCACGTCCTTGCCGTAAACCATCAGCTGCACCTGCGGATTCTTCATGCCTACGAACCAGTTTGTAGGCTCGATGCGGTCTATCTTCTGTGCTGCATTCATAGAAAGCGATGATGTAAGAAAGAGAGCGACGAGCGTCGCGCTCTTTATTCCCTTGTTCACTGACAAGAGAAAATGGTTTTTGAAGTTTATCATTGTTTAAAGTATTAATCGTGAACAATCAATGCTGACTGCGGAGCAACCGTCAGAGTAGAGCCGCTGATGAGTCCGAGACCTTCGGGGTTCACCTTGCCGTTAGCCACCACCTTTGTGTAGCTGCCCTCAGCAACCTTCACGTTCTGCGGCGTCTTCTGCGAGTTGAGCACCACGTATATGTTCTGCCATGCGTCGCCGCCGGCGTTGTTCTTCAGTCGGAACGCCACCACGCCCTTCGGAGCATCGACAAACTCGAGGTTCTTTCTCACCTCCTCAGCCTTGCCCATGCGGAACGCAGGGTGCGCCTTGCGCAGCGCTATGAGACCAGCGTAGTAGTCGAACACCTGCGGATAGCGCTTCAGGTTGTTCCAGTCGAGACGGTTGATAGAGTCGGGCGAGCGGAATGAGTTGTGTACGCCCTTCTTGTCGCGCAGCATCTCCTCGCCAGCGAGAATGAACGGCACGCCCTGCGAAGTGAGCACAGCGGTTTGTGCGAGCAGGTCGAGACGTATCAGTTCGTCGTCTGTTATGTACGGCATTGTAGCACGCAAACGGTCGGTGAGACACATGTCGTCGTGACAACTCACGTAAGCCACCATCTGCGACGGCTCGTTCGTCCACGCCTCTCGCGAGTAGTTCACCTTCGTCATATCTATCTGCGGATGCGCAATGGCACCCACGATGCCAAACTTGATGCTTTCCTCTTGATTAGGCTCGCCAATGAGGAAGCCGCCCTTATGGTCGTCTGAGAACGGACCGCGCAGAGCGTCGCGCATATCGTCGCAGAACGCACCGATGCCGTCGAGCTGCTTGGCATGAGCCTTCATAGCCAGTTTCTCCTGCGGATAGGCACAAGAACCAGCGCTCCAGCCCTCACCATAAATATATATAGATGGGTCGATCTTGTCTACCATAGCACGTATCTCGTTCATCGTTTCGATGTCGTGAACGCCCATGAGGTCGAAGCGGAAGCCGTCGATGTGATACTCCTTAACCCAATACTCCACGCTCTCCTTTATGAACTCGCGCATGAGCGGCTTCTCGCTCGCTGTCTCGTTGCCGCAGCCCGAACCATCCGAATACTTGCCATCTGCAGTCTTGCGGTAGAAGTAGTCGGGGTATGTCTTCTGGAAGTTGGAGCCGTTGATGTCGAACGTATGATTGTACACCACGTCGAGTATGACGCGAATGCCTGCCTTGTGCAGTGCCTGTACCATCTGCTTGAACTCGCGTATGCGTGTTGTCGGCGTAGCGGCGTCGGTAGAGTAGGAGCCTTCGGGCACGTTATAGTTGAGCGGGTCGTATCCCCAGTTGTACTGCGGCGCGTCGGGCTTCGACTCATCCACTGAAGCGTAGTCGAACGACGGCAGAATGTGCACGGCGTTCACGCCGAGACGCTGCAGGTGCTCGATAGCCTTCGGCTCTGTGAGCGCAAGATATTTGCCCATGTTCTTCAGTCCCGACGAGAGGTCGACGGAGAAGTCGCGGTGGTGCATCTCGTAGATGACGAGGTCGCACGGATTGTTGAGCGTCGGGCGCACATCGCTGTTCCAACCCTCAGGGTCGGTGTCGCGCAGGTCGACGATGGCGCCGCGCTTTCCGTTCACACCCACCGCCTTTGCGAATATGCCGGGTGTGTTGTCGGGCTGCGCATTGTTGTACACGCTGAAGAGATAATACTTGCCTTTCAAGTCGCTCTTCACCGTTAGCTTCCACTTGCCCGCACCCACACGCTTCATCTGCTTAATCATCTGCTCGGCAGGGTTGTCGCTGTCTGTGTCCGACAGCAGCACGTTCACTTTCTTCACGTCGGGCGACGTGGTGAGCTGGAATGTTGTCTCTTTGGGCGAATACTCCACTTCGTTGAACGTCTGTGCGACGGCGCTGTGAGCCGTGCAGGATGTCAAGAAGGAGAGGAGAATGGTCTTTAGGGTCATGATTGTTGTTATTGAACGTTTTTCAGTTGAGAGCTGAAAGTTGAAAGTTGAGAATTGAGAATTGAGAGTTGAGGGTTATGATTACCATTTGTGAAAAGTTTTTCTCCATATTATATATTTTGAAAAATTAAGCAATAGTACATATCATAACTCTCAACTCTCAATTCTCAACTCTCAATTCTCAACTCTTAATTTTAAATTTACTTTCTTCCCGCTTCATCAATCAGTTCCTTCACCTGCTCGTTAAAGTCGCGGTCGGCGAGGAGCTGTTCGATGTTCATGTGCATGCGATAGCGCCAGTAGTGCTTCGGGTTAGCCGGAATATTGATGCGCTCGGCGTCGGCATCAGCGAGGCGAATACGCTCGTCGATGGCGAACCAGTCCTGCAGCGAGAGTACGCAGAGCATAGACGGCGAGGTGAGCTGCTGCGAAACGATGTCGCGAGCGAGCCATCCCGGCAGCGGATGCGGTGCGGCGCCGCCGCGGTAGAGCATGGTGTTGTAGAACTCCTGCGTGCGGTCCCAGTCTTCGTCCCACCACTGGCGCAGCGTAGGCATATCATGAGTAGAGAGTGTGCACACAGAGCGGTACGGGTTGCGCGAGAGATAGCCGAACTTAACGCTCGGGTCCTTCGGCATCGACTGCAGTTCGAGACTCAGGATGCGCAGCTGCTGCATCACCCACTGCACGCAGTCGGGCACCATGCCCAAGTCCTCTGCGCACACCAGCATGCGAGTAGCCTGCACCAGCAGCGGCAACTTCTTCATTGCCTCGCCATACCAGAACTCGTTGTTGCGGCGATAATAGTAGTCGTTATAGAGTCGGTTGAACGCAGCCTTATCGCCGTCCCACAGCGCCTCGTACATGAAGTTGAGCTGCGCCGTGATGCGTGGGTGGAAGAGGTTGGGGTTCTTGCTGTCGCGCACGAAGAGCACGTCGTCAACCAGTGCGTAGAGTCCGTCGCGCAGCCACACATCCTTCTCCGTCGTCTTGCCCTCGAACGCAGCCTCAATCTTGCGCTCCGTGTCGTATTCGGACTTGAGCGAGTAGATGTCGTCGTGCTCGTGGTTGAGATAAGTCTTTATAACCTCCTCGGTATGTTCGCGGAACACGCGCTCCACTATCCAGTGGGCTATGAACGGCGTTGTGAACAGATGCTCCTGGAAGTTGAGTCCGTAGCTCTGTATCTCGTCGCGCGTCATGGCGAGCGCCGGCTGGAACTGTCCGAGCAGTCCGCCTACGCAGTCGGTAGGTATAGCCCATATACGGAAGAATCCGAGCACATGGTCGATGCGGTAAGCGTCGAAATACTTAGCCATGTTCTGGAAGCGGCGCACCCACCACTGGCATCCGTCTGCAATCATGCGGTCCCAGTTGTACGTCGGGAAGCCCCAGTTCTGTCCGTTCACCGAGAAAGCGTCTGGCGGAGCGCCCGCCTGCGAGTCGAGGTGGAAGTATTCGGGCTCGTGCCATACGTCGCAGCCGTTGCGGTTGACGCCGATAGGTATGTCGCCCTTGAGGATGACGCCGCGAGCGCGGGCATAATCGTGAGCGGAGCGCATCTGCTGGTCGAGCACGAATTGCACGTAGTAGTAGAACGCCACCTTATTATATAGTTCGCTCTTCGGGTTGCTGAGCGCTGTGCGGTCAGCCTCGTTCCACTGCTTGTGGTCGGCCCAATCGGCGAATACGCATGTGCCGTAGAGGTCGCGCAGGTAGCAGTAGTAGGCGTACGGTGCGAGCCAGTGCTCACAGTCGGCGAAGAACGCCTTGAACTCCTTCGACGCAAGCACCTTCTTGCCCTCCTGCTCGAACAGCAGACGGAGATACTTCAGCTTGGCGTTGTTCACGCGCTCGTAGTCGATCTGCGGCAGAGCGTTCAGTTCCTCGCGCAGCACCTCGAAGCGGTCTGCCTCCAGCTTGTCGCTCAATGCGGGCAACTGGCGCAGGTCGGCATACTGCGGATGCAGTGCGAAGATAGATATGCATGAATATGGATATGAATCGGTCCACGTGTGTGTGGATGTAGAGTCGTTGATAGGCAGCACCTGCAGGAGGCGCTGGTGGGTCTTTGCCACCCAGTCGATCATCAGTTTTAGGTCGCCGAAGTCGCCCACGCCGAAGCTGCCTTCTGAGCGGAGCGAGAAGACGGGTATGAGTGTGCCCGCCACCTTCTCGTCGCAGAGCGCGTAGAACGACTGGTCGAGAGTCACCACGCGCACTTCGTTCTGCTCCAAAGGCTCGAGAGTGAGCTTGCGGTTGTCGCATGTCTCCCACATCTCTTCGCCTTTGTCGCTGAACGCCACGAACTTGAACTCAAGTTCGTGTACTAACTTACTACAAATCTTATTATTGTTACCTAAACCTACTTCTTTTTCGTTTGTATTGAGCGCGTCGCCGTCGATGTCTACAATCCATTCGTTGTAGTTGTGCTCGGTCATGGGCAGCGCCTTCTTCAGGTCCCAGTTGCCCAGCACTGCGCCTTTGCCCGTGAGAGCGAGGCGTGAGCCCGAGTGAAGCTGCGGAGCGCGCACCACAAGTCGCAGCGCCTTCTTGTAAGCCAGCGGCTCCACCTTGCCCTCTGCGCGTCGGTTTACGCAGTCGGTGAAAGCCGAACTATATAAATATGTGTCGCATGGTATCTCGTGCCAGCTGTCTTCTACTATGAAGCGGTGCGAAGCGTTCGCGTTGAGGTCGATGCGGTGCATTATGGTCTTCCACTCGCTGCACTTTATTCCGCAGCTGTTGCGCACGCTATAGTAATAGTCTACGCGCTGTTCGCCCATACTTGCCTCTACCTCGCATGTCCATGTAAAACCGTCGGTTGTAGACATAGCCACTGTGCGGTTGCCTTGCTGTCCGCCTACGATGTTCAGCAGCAGCTCTTCGCCGAATACTGTCTTGTACTGGATATTAAAAGTAATTTGCATAGTATTGTTTAGTCGTTATTAGATTCTAATTATATTCTGATGCAAAATTAAACAATCGCGCAATTTTTTTGCAAAGTTATGAACGTATTTCTTCCAAACTGCAAGGTAAACGTTTGCGCAATGGTTAACGATTACTAACAAGTATATGTTATTTATCACAAATTTCTTACTTTTGCAATCATTAGGGGGCTTTGTAGGGGGTGCACTTGTCTCAAGTGCACCCCCTGAAAGCACCCCCTGAGAGTACCCAAGCTTATTACTAAACTTAAATAAATATGAAAGTAAAATCAATCATCCTCGCTTGCTCGCTGCTGGCTACAATGTCGGCAAGCGCGCAGACCTCAAAGGGCATCGATCTCGCCAACATGAACACGGCAGTGAAGCCCGGACAAGACTTCTATGAGTATGCTATCGGTGGCTGGCGCAAGGCCCACCCGCTTGATGCAGAACACGCTCGCAACGGCTCGTTTACCGATCTCGACGAGATGAACCAGAAGCGCATCCTTGCTCTCATCGAGGAGTACTCTTCTAAACCGCAGCCCAAGGGCACACTCGGACAGAAGATAGGTTCGCTCTACAACCTCGCTATGGACAGCGTGCGCCGCAACCGCGAGGGTGCAGAACCGCTGAAGCCGATTCTGAAGAAGATAAACGACGTGAACGACCGCCGCGAGTATCAGCTCGTCACAGCACAGCTCGACGCACGCGGTCTCGACTGCCTCATGTTCGGAGTCGGCGTAGGTGCCGACATGAAGGACGCTGCCAACAACCTCGTGGGTCTTGGTCAGGGTGGACTCGGACTCGGCGAGCGCGACTACTACCTCTCTGACGACGCTCAGGTGGTTGCTGTGCGCAAGGCTTACGCCGAATACCTCAAGAAGATGCTCGTTCTCGCCGGCAACGACGAGGCTACTGCTCAGCGCAAGGCCGACGCCACAATGCGCATCGAGACACGCATCGCCAAGGCAAGCAAGAGCCAGGTAGAGCTGCGCGACGTGCAGGCCAACTACCACAAGATGACATACAACGCTCTCGTGAAGGACTTCCCGGGCATCGACTGGGGCAACTTCTTCCTCGCTGAGGGCTTCCCCGCATTCTCGCACATCGACGTAGGCCAGCTTGAACCTATCCACGAGGTGGAGAAGATATTGGCTGACGAGCCGCTCGACGACCTCAAGGCTTACGCCGAGTCGCACGCCATCAGCTCTGCAGCCGGCTACCTCGACGACAATTTCCGCGCAGCCGAGTTCGAGCTGAGCAAGGTGATGTCGGGCGTACAGCAGGACCGTCCGCGCTGGAAGCGTGCCACAGCTCTCGTGAGCGGCGTGCTCGGCGAGGCTATCGGCAAGCTCTACGTAGAGAAGTACTTCCCCGAGTCGTCTAAGCAGCAGATGATTCAGCTCGTGCGCAACCTGCAGAAGGCTCTCTCGCAGCGCATCGACGAGGCTACATGGATGTCGCCCGCTACAAAGGCGCAGGCTCAGGACAAGCTCGCCAACTTCATCGTGAAGGTGGGCTACCCCGACACATGGAAGGACTACACCAACCTCCACGTAGACGAGCAGCTCTCGCTCTTCGAGAACATGCAGAACATCCGCGCATTCCTCTCGCAGGACTATATCTCGCGCAAGGTGAACAAGCCGGTTGACAAGACCGAGTGGCAAATGACTCCGCAGACCGTGAACGCTTACTATAACCCGACCACCAACGAGATCTGCTTCCCGGCAGCCATCCTCCAGCCGCCGTTCTTCGACCCGAACGTAGACGAGGCTGTTAACTACGGCGGTATCGGCGGCGTAATCGGCCACGAGATGTCGCACGGCTTCGACGACCAGGGCTCACAGTTCGACAAGTACGGCAACCAGAACGACTGGTGGACACCAGCCGACAAGAAGAACTTCGAGGCTCGCACAAAGGTGCTCGTCGACTACTTCAGCGCTTACGAGGCTCTGCCCGGCAAGAAGATCAACGGCAAGCTCACTCTCGGCGAGAACATCGGCGACAATGGCGGTCTGAACATTTCGTTCCGCGCCCTGCAGAACGTGCTCAAGGAGAACCCGGCTCTCAACAAGTCTATCGACGGCTTCACACCCGAGCAGCGCTTCTTCCTCTCATGGGCTACAGTATGGGCAGGCAACGCTCGTCCCGAGTTCGTAGACCGTCAGATAAAGACCGACCCGCACTCACCGGCTGAGGCTCGCGTCAACGGCGCACTCCCGCAGATCGACGCTTGGTACAAGGCTTTCAACATCAAGAAGTCTGACAAGCTCTTCGTGCCGCAGAAGAAGCGCGCACAGATCTGGTAATCTGTAACGGAAAGCTTTTCAAGGGTTTCTAAAGAAATATACGAAAGCGCCCTGCGTTCGGCAAAACCGGACGCAGGGCGCTTCACTTTTTGTAATCTACTTAACAATCTTCTTTCCTGCTACAACGTATACACCACTTGCAAGACCATCAAGGTTCTTTGCATTGTGTTTTACGCAAACACCTTCTAAAGTATACACATTGAAGGTCGTTTCCTCCGTTACTCTGCTACCGTTGATAGCTGTAGACGGAGTTACCGTTAGCCAACCATTGTTGTAAAATAACTCGTAGTTGTCTGCCTCGCCACCACTTACTATGATTTCGTACTTACCAGCTTGCGATGTGGCATCTGCTATGCACGAAGCAACCGGCTTAGTAGTCAGTACGTCTTCCGTCTCTTCATGCTTGAATCCGTCATAGGTGATGTTGAACACGGGGTTCTCCATACCAGTCTCACGAGTAGCGTCCTCAACGGTTACGTAAAGCGGAGCTTGTGTCACAACGAGATAGCCGTCTTCAAAATCAACTGCCTCATCTGTGATAGTTCCCGGCTCTATATGAATAGTGTAGCGACCACACTTACTCTCTGTAGTAGCCTCGCAGCTAAGCACGGGTTTGCCTTCTACCTTGTCACCAATAATGGTGAAGGTGAGTCGTGGATTTTCGTCGCCATATTCGCGAGCCTGATTACGAGCCTTAATCGTAGTGCCAAACTCAACAATGTTAGCAAAGTCGTTCCATTGTGCAGTGTTCTGGAAACGCATCTTTGAGCCGGCACGCACCATGAGTAAGCAACTCTCAACGTTGGCTCCTTTGAAAACGTTAGTGCCATTGAACTGCGGTATATTCTTGGAGAAGACTTTGAATTCTGTAAGAGACCAGCAGTTGGCAAATGCTTCCTTACCTATCGTCTTTACATCGCTACTGAGCGAAACACGTGGCATAAGGTTACAACCCGCAAAAGCATAGTCGGCCACATTGATAACCCCATGCTTTATATCCACACCATTCGGCTGAAATGGTAAGGCAGCAATAAGAGTAGTCTTGTCGCTATTGTACACTATCCCGTCTTCGTATATAAAGTTGGCATCGGCAGCGGGCGTCAGCACCACTTCCTTTAGCTTGCTCGTATATGCCCATACTCCCTTGCCAAAACTGCTTATGCCGGTCTTTGGGAACACAATCTTCTCCAATCGCGTCTTTGAGAACACCTTGTCGGGCAGACTTGCATCTCTTTCTACAATAAGCTTCTTGCCGTTTTCCATCATGTAATAGTCGGAGCCGGCAATGATACGAGCTTCACTAAGGTCGAGAACGCGCAGATGTCCGCGGGTGCGGTTGCCTTCAGCGTCACGTCCTGCCATGCTACGCAGCGTGCGCAGGTCGGCAGCGTTGATGTTTCCACTCACTGTTAGCGTGTCGTAGTTGTAAAACTTGTCGGCCTCTATTTGTGCAGCAAGCGTTCCTGCGGCTTCAAGAGCAATGCTGCCCTTTAAGGTTGATGATGTCTTGTCTGGCGTGATGTTTATCACAGCTTCTTGATTGCTTGAGAATTTGTATGCCTGTGGGTCGAGGATGTTTATATCGTAATAGCCGTCGTAGTTGCCATCCCATCCCCAGTTGACATGCACCTTACCTTCTGCGTCATATCCGTCGAGAACGAATGAGTGGCCACCCATTGACTTATCGAATCCGCCATACACGAGAGGCTGCTTATTGTTAATCTGTTCGTAGATGATGCGCATCCACTCATTGTCAGAATAATCCTTCCTCACGATATATTTGGCATCCTCAATGCCATAGTAGCGTTGCAAGCCTTTAGCCACATTCTCGTGCAGGGCACCGCTACCACCATCGGTTTCGCTGCCATACTCCATATCAACCGCCACACCCAGGTCGTGCATTATGAGTGCCACGGCGTCGCCTTCTTCTACGGAGTACTTAGAATCGTAGGTCTCGAGCATTGCGTTCCAGTCGTACTTGCTCTTTTCGAAGTCTGCACTTATCTTTGTGCCCGACATATTGTTGGCAGGATAGTAGATAGTGCGGCTGCCGATGCCATGCTCCGGTGCACGATGATAGCGAAGCACCTGAGCTGTCGACGTAGCGGCGCATCCCGTCAGTGTGCGTGTGCCGTTGGTGGCAGTAGGGCAGAGGTTGTTGTATGGCTTATTCTGTCCCCAGCGAGTCTCGCAAAGAGCTGCTACCGACTCGGCATAGCCATACCCACTCGGCATCTTGTTCACAAGAGCCACTTTAGACGCCTTTGCGCGTGAGACCACCGCCTCGTTCACCATAGAAAGCCACCACTCAAAGTTGGGGTTGGTTGACTTCGGCTCGAACTTCGTGTCGCTATATCCTAATATGGCTGGTGAAGTGTCGTCGGTTGCTATAACTGCAAACCCATTGCCTTCAGAACCATATACCACATAGCCCTCTGACGCTTTCAGCTCCTTTATTGCTTTTGTGTCGATTGAGAACGATCCTCTTGCCGCTGCCTTCATTCTTGTGCTACCTAATAGCTTTATTGCCACGGCTTTCATCTGTGTCTTGGAGCGCGGCGCTGCAGAAGCGCCGGCTACAAGAAACATAAGGGCAAGAGGAACGAATGTGTATCTTTTATTAATGTTCATATCGTCTACTTGTCTGCTTGTCTACTTAACTATAACTTTCTTACCGTTTACGATGTACACTCCCTTCTTCATTGTTGAGAAGTTGCTTACGTTTGTAGCAACGCGTATGCCGTCGACAGTATACACATCGAAAGTCTTCTCGGCTTTGAATACGTCGTTGATGCCGGTTGTGGTGTCTGTAGCAATGGTAGCCTCAGACTCGCCGTCGAAATAAACCGCTGTTACACCGTAGATGTATTTAGTGTTGCTATCGGCAGTTTTGTCAACAAACGTTGTCTGGTCTGACGGTACTGTGCCCACGAGGGTTCCATCACGATATATGCGATATAGTATCACGGCACCCGGACCGTAGGTGTAAGTAATGTCGTCAATCATGAATACGAAAGAGTTAGCTGCCACTGTATTATGGTTGATGGCAAAATACTTGCTGCCTGCCGGCAACTCTACGCTTACTTCCTCCCATTCGCCCTTCGATGTGGTGTGCGTCTCACCAATCTTTGTGAACGAAGCCTGCTTGCTATCTGTAGTAGAGTAGAGCACGTCGAAGGTCTCCGGATAATTTATCTTCTGGTCGGTATCGTTCTCGTTTTTCACCCAGAACGATATTGTCTGCTGCTCGCCAGACAATTCGGGCGAGAAGAGCCAGTTGTTCTGCGTCACGTCATTGCCTCCATCGTCGGCACGGTGGAAAGCGGCAAGGTACTTACTTCCGGTGTGTGCCTTGAAGCCCGGAACCTGCTCGAGTTGCTCTTTAGTGAGCCATCTGTCGAGTGGGTCGGCAAGGGTGAATGCAAACGAAGTGCCCTGTGACGGATACTTCATTTTGAACGGACCGCCCGTCGTTCCCGTATTGTTTGCCACCGACTTCCAGTCGCCAAACAAATCGGTGCTCCATGACGTGTACGACTCGAAACTCTCTGTTGCAGTCTTCGATTCGGAATCAACCGCTGTCCATGTTACCTCCACTCCGTTCTCTGTCTTTGTGGCTGTAGCCGAGTCGGGGTGCGGCTTGGTTGATATCTCAAACTTAGTGGATGCTGATACCTCATTGTCGTCGGTGTTCAGGTCGTTGCTGTATACCACGACGGCCTTCAGCTCTACACCCTCCTTGTCCTCAAGGATGCTGATAGGATACTCAAAGTTGAATGTCTTGAAATAGTATGCCTTCAATGGTTCGGCAGGAGTCTCAGAGGCAATAAGTTTGTTGTTGGCATATAGCTCTACCTTATAGCCGCGCGCATCCTTCGAGCCGAAGTTGTTCACCGTGACCTTCACATTCTCCGTGTCGCCCTTTCTTGCTGTCTCCGGAGCTTCTATCTCTGCACTCAAATCGTAGGTGTATGTATCGCGTATGAACATACGGTCTATGTATACTACATTGCCGGTGTTGGCCTGCGCCACAAAATTGACAGACACGAAATCCTTATCTACATAGTCGGCAAGCGAAACGGCAGAAGCGGTCCACTTTCCTTCGTCCTTAGCTGCGTCAATGTTTGCTACCTCTTCGGTTGTACCATCGGGCAACTCTACTTCAATCTTTATCTTGGCATTGCTGCCGGTTTCTGCCTTGTGGTAGAAGATGAGTTTCGGTTCGGCAGCGCCGGCGAGTGCTATCTTTCCAGTTCCGAGATAAGCCCAGTCGGTATCGGCCTCCGAAATCATGTGGAAGGCTCCGCCATCGTTGTCAACACAGTCGGGATAATTGTCGTCAATGGTCCAGAAATCTGACTTGCCCGTGCCGTACGTAGTCCACAAACGTCCGTGCAGAAGATTCTTAGCCACGCTCTCAGAGAACGGAAGATCGTAGGGCTTGCCGAGCATGATAGAAGGCAACGCCTTGTATGAGCTCTGTCCGTAATCGTTTTTGGCAGAAATCCAGAGTGTTTTAAGAACCTGTGCACCGGTGTTCGTAACCATTGGTATGTCTATTGTTGTTTTACCCTTAACCGAGTCCACTTTAGTATAAGTGGGATAGTAGTCGGAACCGCCACGCTCTGCAATGACATAGGTCACGTCTGAGAGGTCTACATATCCATCGTAATTGCCGACATTCGACTCCTCCCATGTGAATGTCACCTTGTCGGGATGTTCGGCTGTGCGACGATTGTCGGGTTCCAGGGGCGATGTCTGTCCTACATATATAGCTACCGGCTTACAGTAGAAACCCGCACCATGCTCGTTCACTGCTGCCACACTATAGATGTTGATACCGTTTGTTGCGGTATTGTCTGTGAATGTCACTATCGCACCGGGTTTGGCTGATGGCGCCTCTGCCACTACCTTGCCCGAACGGCGGATGAGGAACTTGGTTATATTCTCGAGCTTGCTGCCGCTGTAATTCTTTTCTGGGGCCTTGAATGAGAGAGTGGCTTGCAGTGCTCCCTTCTCAGCGGCTACAACAGAAAGATTGCTAATGCTGTCGGGAGCGTTTAGCGAGACGCCCTCGCCAATAGTGATATCGTCGATTTTCAGGCCTTGTTGTCCCTTACTGCTGATGTCGTGGAAGCCGATATACAACTCCTCGTCTTCTGTGGGCGTGAAGGTGGCTTTGCGCACCTCATAGTCGGAGAGCTCTATAGTCTCCTCGGCAAGCAGTGTCTCTGTCATGCCCGCAGCCGTTGCGCTTTTGCCATACTTCACCTCAAACTTCTGCGGATACCATTTTGAGGTGCCCTTAACACGGAACGATAAATTGTATACGCTACCGGCTTTCACCTTCAGAGCCGGCAGTATAAGCCACTCGTCGGCATCTGCGTTCTCCGATTTTGCAGTAGTTGCACATGCGTCCTGGTCGTTTGACCAGTTTGGTTCATCCCAAGCCCATGTTACACCGTCGCCGTTGCCGTCGATTATTTCGTAGAGTGCCATCTCCGAAGCATCGTCAAACGTACCATAGAAAGGTGGCGTGATGGCGTTGCCGAAAGCCACATAGTTGCTCACAACCTCATCGCCCTTCACTCCGCCGTTGACGGGTGTGATGCCATAGCCGTATACGGCCTTATTGGCATCGGAAGGAAGCGTCTCTGTATAGGATGTGCCGGCGTAGCCTTCCTGCACAATCTTTCCTTCAGGGTATCTCACAATGTTATATTTGATGTCGCCCATATAACCTCCGTAGAGTCCTTCTGTAGGTGCGCTCCACGTGACGTTCACCTTGCCGTTCTGGTCGATGGTGGTTGTTACGTTCTGAGCCGATTTCGGCTTGTCCATACCGATATACTTGCTGCCAAGAAGGCGTGGGCTCGGTCCTGCTTCATTAGCCAGAGTGATGATGAAGTTCACGTTGCCATTGTCTTTCAGCGTCACGTTCTGACGTACCTTACTGCCTGCTGCTGCCTTACCCTCGGCAAGGGTGTCGGTGCCGTCGGTGATGGTATAGGTGATATCGCCGTTGAGTTCGCCGCCGGCGAACGTCTTTGTGGGCACATCAAAACAAACATCGCCCGTGAGCGAGCCGTTCTTGAAGTCGAACGTAAGGTTCTCGGCAATGGCAGGTGCTCCGTCCTCGGCTGCAGGCTTCGGGATAGAGAGCATTGTTATCATGTTCTGACCCTCGAAATCGCCGACAAGCGACAGACTTGCGTCGGTGAGGTCTACGGTGTAGAGTGTCGACTTCTTGTCGGCCTCTACACAGGCCCAATAGAAGGTGTTGGTCTTTTGGTCTATCTCACCACTCTGGTAGTAGAAGCTACCATCGCTCTGCTTCAGTTGCTTGCCCGTTGAGCCTATATAGGTCTCTGCAGCTGTGTCGGTGTCTATCTTGTAGAGGTTGCCGTCGGTAGCTACACCATAAAGCACACCCTGCTTGGTCACACCCATTGCTACATAAGTGTGGCGCAAGTCGCCAATCTTGGTGCGCGTCATCTTCTCGTAGTCGACAATGCAAAGCTCATCGCCGTTTCCTTCCGAATTGAGGAAGTCGCCATATACCGTCGAACCATCGGGCGCAATAGCCGTTTCGTTAGCTATGAACGATTTGTTGTCAATCGACTTTTCTGCAAGTTTCTCCCACGTGTCTGTGTTATACTTATAATAGTATATCATATCAACACCCCAGAAGTTCTGGTACATGATGAAGTAGAGATTGTTGCCAATCCATGCTCCACTGCCCGTTGCACGGAAGAAGTCTTCGGTATACAGCTGCTTAACCTTTACGGGGTCTTTAGCCATAAATTCATACCATCCGTAAGCGTAATAGTCTTCGCTGACACTGGCCCATCTGTTGTCGAAGAGCACATTGCCCCAAAGCTTCCGACCATCCTCGGATGCCACACGCATAATTGTGTTGCTGATGCTTGGGGCAGACTGCTGCGCAGCTCTAACCTGAGCATTAGCACCACCGATTGCGGAGCTCGCTAACAGTGCAACGGCCCCGATTCTTGACAAAGCGTACTTTTTTCTCATATTTTTTAATTGATTATAATGTATACAAAGAATTGTAGAAAGGAATTTCGATGCAAAGATACATTATTAAGATTTAGGGACAAAAGGTTTGGTAGTTGTTTTTGCAAAATGACACGCAAAATACCTACAACTTGTTAGTTGGTCTGTTTTAAAATGAGCAAAATGTATATAAATAGGTATCGTGTTGTGCAATATGTTTATTAGGGCTTTCGGCTCTTTAGTGTCTGCATATCGGTTGTTTGTAGTGGGAACCTGCCACCGCTCGCGTCCGCCGTCCGATTGGTTTGCGTCCGCCGTCCGATTGGTTTGCGTTCGCCGTCCGATCGGATTGCGTCCGCCGTCCGATCAGATTGCGTTCGCCGTCCGATCAGATTGCGTTCGGTGAACGATGACAAAGCGACGGCAACTGCAGCGTTAACACTGAAATAATTGTTTGCGAACACACGCTGTAAACTATCTAAAAGAACGTGAAAAAGCAGAAAAACTCGCGGTTTTATTTGGCTGATACGCCGAAATAATCTATATTTGCGCTGTCTTAGTTACATAACGGCATCGACGTTAGGCTGACGAAAGACAAACAATTTAAAAACGAAAGAATCTATTATCAACTAAAAAACCTTTTATACTATGAACGTAGAGAAAATCATGCATGATCTCGAGGCTAAGCACCCGGGAGAAGCCGAGTATTTGCAGGCAGTACGCGAAGTTCTTATCTCAATCGAGGACGTTTACAACCAGCACCCAGAGTTCGAGAAAGTTAAGCTTATCGAGCGCCTTGTAGAGCCGGAGCGCATCATCACTTTCCGTGTTCCTTGGACAGACGACAACGGTGAGGTACATGTAAACATCGGCTACCGCGTACAGTTCAACGGCGCCATTGGCCCGTACAAAGGCGGCTTGCGTTTCCACCCGTCAGTGAACCTCTCAATCCTGAAGTTCCTCGGTTTCGAGCAGACATTCAAGAACGCACTCACCACATTGCCTATGGGCGGTGGCAAGGGTGGTTCAGACTTCTCTATCCGCGGCCGTTCAGACGCAGAAGTTATGCGTTTCTGCCAGGCATTCATGACAGAGCTCTATCGCCACATCGGTCCTGATGAGGACGTTCCGGCAGGCGACATCGGCGTAGGCGGCAGAGAGATCGGTTATCTCTTCGGCATGTATAAGAAGCTCACCCACCAGTATCAGGGCGTGCTCACAGGCAAGGGCTTGGAGTTCGGCGGTTCGCGCATCCGTCCTGAGGCTACCGGTTACGGCGCACTCTACTTCGTACAGCAGATGCTCGCAACACGCGGTCTCGACATTAAGGACAAGACAATCGCTATCTCTGGCTTCGGCAACGTAGCTTGGGGCGCAGCCAAGAAGGCTACAGAGCTCGGTGGTAAGGTTATCACTATCTCTGGTCCTGACGGATACATATACGATGAAGCAGGCATCGCAGGCGACAAGATCGACTACATGCTCGAGCTCCGCTCTTCAGGCAACGATGTCTGCCAGCCGTACGAGGACGAGTTCCCAGGCTCTAAGTTCGTTGCAGGCAAGAAACCTTGGGAGGTTAAGGCCGACATCTACCTCACATGCGCTACACAGAACGAGCTCAACGGCACCGACGCCGACATGATTCTCGCTCAGAAACCATTGTGCGTTGCCGAGGTTTCTAACATGGGCTGCACAGCTGAGGCTGTAGACAAGTTTGTTGCTGCTGAGCAGCTCTTCGCTCCTGGCAAGGCTGTCAACGCAGGTGGCGTTGCTACATCTGGTCTCGAGATGACTCAGAACTCTATACGTCTGAGCTGGAGCGAGAAGGAAGTAGACGAGAAGCTCCACTACATCATGCACTCTATCCACGAGCAGTGCGTGAAGTACGGCAAGCGTGCTGACGGCTACATCGACTATGTACGCGGCGCTAACATCGCTGGCTTCATGAAGGTAGCCAACGCTATGATGGCTCAGGGCATCGTATAATGCTCCAGACCGCCGCAAAAAACAATATGAATACGTGAAAATAAGAAATACAACATTAGTAATTCTTGCAACAATAAGCCTTGCCTATGTCTGCGCACAAACGCAGACAGGCAAGGCCTCGTTCTATTCTAAACGTGCCACAGGCTCTCGCACAAGCAGCGGAGAGCGCCTGCACCACGACAGTCTGACGTGCGCTCACCGCACCTATCCCTTCGGCACGCTGCTGCGCGTCACCAACGAGCGCAACGGCAAGCAGGTTATCGTGCGCGTCACCGACCGCGGTCCGCACGGACGCGGACGCATCATCGACCTCTCTTATCGCGCCGCCAGCGAACTCGGCATCATTGCGCAAGGCGTAGCCGTAGTAAAGGTGGAACGTCTGCGTAACACGAAAGTGCCGTTCAAGCCCGAAGACGCCCTGCCCGAAATCGACTTCGAAGTCACCGAATACACGCTGCCCGAAGACGGCGTATTCCATTTCAACAACAATGATCAGCAGGTGCATGTCAAGAAGCTGAATACTCCTGCAAAGAAGAAACAGTCTGTGGGCAAGAAGAAACAGACTACTCATAAGAAGCGTTCTAAGGGCAGGAAGTAGGGTGGAGCTTTTGCCATTCTTCAAGCAAAAGTCCTGCTATGTAGCCGTCGCTACGGCAGTGCATGTCAGCAATCCCCTCGCTAATCATTCTATATACATACGAGTCGTAGAAGAACTCCAAGGAGTTTTCTAAAGAAATTCCGCTCTGCTCGCTGAACAGTTTCACGATGCGGGCATATTTCATTTGAAGTATAGTCTTGTTTGCTTCCATTAGCTCATTTCATGCTAACGTTCCTCTTTTGTTCAGTATATCAATCAAATCGTTCATAATATAGTCTTTGCTGAACGTGTGGAGCACGTCGTAGCAAGGCAGAATATATCCGTCCAAAATGCCTGACGAACGAAGCATTTTATAAACTTTGCTTGCGCTCATGTTAAGACGCTCGGAGAGATTGCCTACGCAATAAGTTATGAAATCCAGCTGATACTCTTGCATAAATTAAAATCTGTGTAGTATTATATTCGCAAATATACTTCTTTTTGACTAATCAGCCAACTTTTATTGCCGTTTTCTTATAATTCGTATGCTTTGTATTGCTATTTTTTCTAACTTTGTAATGCAAAGTATATTAACGTGTTAAAAACAAACTAATCATGTTGAAGCAAATCATAACCGCAATCTCGACTCGTTCCTGCAGCGTATGCTCCATATTCACGACATCTACCGACTCAAGAACCTCAACTACAAGGAAGATATTGAGGCGGCTGTGAAGAAATAGACAGCTATGCCGACGTTTCGATAAAGATAATTGACGATTTACAAACTGTAACAGAAGGCTTCTGCCTTCAATATAAACAATGGAGTTATGAAGAGATGTTTGATAATGCTTTTAGGTGGAGCGATAATGGTGAGCAGTTGCTCCACTGGCGCAGGCACGGGTGCCTACGCTGGCGGCTCAATGGGCTCGGTGCTCGGCTCCGCAATCGGCGGAATCGTGGGCGGACCGCGCGGACACGATATAGGTACGGTCATAGGTATGGCTACGGGTGCAGTAGCTGGTGCGGCTGTGGGCGACGCTGCCGAGAAGAAGCAGCGCCAGAGCGTGGGCGTGCCCGCAGAAGAACAGCAGCAGCGCAGACCGTCTGAGCGCGAGATGCGTGCGCGCCGCAACCAGCGCATTCAGCGTGAGAAGGCTATGCAGCGTCAGCAGATGCAGCAGAACGATGCCGAATACGATGATGATGTGTACTTCGACGCGAAGAAGCCAAGAGAGATTGACGCGAAGAAGTTCAGAACTTACGATGCTGAGGAGCCAGGAAAGCCAGAAAGACCTATGCCGTTCTACAATAACGAGGGCTTCCCGGAGGGTCAGCACTTCAAGTTGGAGCGCATACCGAGAAAACAAATCGACAATAATGTGCAGGAGGAACAGCCGCAGGAGAGCCGTCTTGACACTGATATCGTTGTCGATGAAACCAATTCAAGTGACGACAGTTTCGACTTTGAAAAGGGAGAATAATAAGAAGACTTGTAAAAAAGTAGCGGAGGTCTCCGGCCTCCGCAGCACGCAACAATGGTAGCTCTTTAAATTAATAAAGACGTCTATCAGACTTGGTGCTGCGGAGGCCGGAGACCTCCGCTACTTTTTTATTTCAGTACGAATACTTTAGTCTCGTGCGCAGCCACCGTGCCCTTCCATTTGTTTGCACGCTGCGCAATGTTGCGGTGCTGCCAAACGTCGCGCACGGTGTACTTGCCGTTGAGTCCGACGGTGGCGAAGTTGAGGCTCACGCGCTGTGCTGCGTCCGACGGATTGAGGATAGCCACGGCGTGCGAACCGTCAGCCAGCGGTTTCACGTACACCTGATGCGTCGGCTCGTTCACGATGCGCTCCGCAGCCTTGCCCAGAGCGTCCTGATTGATGGCAATAATCTCCTTGTTGAGCAGTATGCGGCGGTCGTCGTCGGTCACTTTGCGCAGGTCGTTGGTCATGGCGAGCACCGACGAGAGCATACACCACATGCTCATCTGCGTCTGATATTCGGTCTGAGTGCAGCCCACGCCGCCGAGATCGCTCGACGGACCGCCCGTTCCGCGCAGACCAACCACGAGCATGTCCATGTCGGGCCATTGTCCCGGGCGGGCATGCTTGGCGAGTGGTGCCGTAATGTTGACGATGTCGAGAATGCCCATGCCGCCTTCCTTCACGATATCCTTCCACATGTCGCGTACGTCGTAAGAAGTGCGCCAGAGCTGTCCGCCCACTTCCTCGCACCACTCCTCGCCTTGGCGCTGTCCCCATTCGCAGATGCCGAGCACGATGTCGCGGCCAGAGTTCTGCAGCGCGTTAGCCATTGTGCGGTAGCGCTGTCTTGCCGTGGCGCTGTCCTCAGGCGCGTTGCAGTAGTCGTACTTCAGATAGTCGATGCCCCACGAAGCGAAGGTGCGTGCGTCCTGCTCCTCGAAACCGAGGCTCGCTGTCCATCCGCCGCAGGTGAGTTGCGCCGCATCCGAGTAGATGCCGAGCTTCAGGCCCTTAGAGTGGACATAGTCGGCGAGCGCCTTCATGCCCGACGGGAACTTCTCAGGGTCGGGTATGATGTTGTTCTGACGGTCGCGACCGCCCTGCCAGAGGTCGTCGATGAAGATATATTCGTAGCCGGCGTCGCGGAATCCGCCTTCTACCATAGCGTCCGCAGTCTCGCGGATAAGCTGTTCGTTGATGTTGCCCTGGAAGAGGTTCCATGTCATCCAGCCCATTGGCGGTTTCGGCGCAAGTTGTTTGCGTGGAGTGGGGGCGTTCTCAGCCGAAGCGAAGAGCGACGAGAGGCAGAGAACTGCCGAGAGAATAAAAGATTTGTTCATAATGATTTGTTTATTGGTTGTTTGTTATTGAGATGTTGAGGTGTTGCGATGTTGAGGTGTTGAGGTGTGATGTTGAGGTGTTGAGATATGCATTGCTAATGTCAACACAACACCATCTCACCATCTCACCACCTTTATTGTACAAAGTTAGCAATAATTTCCGTTCGTTCTGTATAATGTCCCCGATTTTCTTTGCTCATTGAAACGTAAAGGTTAATTTTGCACGTAGCGGAGGTCTCCGGCCTCCGCAGCACCAAGTGTATAGCATGAAGAGTTGTATTCTAAACACGACAACTCGCTATAAAGTAATTAGTGTTATTGATTGCTGCGGAGGCCGGAGACCTCCGCTACGGAAATAGCTATGGAAAAGAAATATAGATTTGAAGTCTGCGCCAACGGCGTAGAGAGTTGTCTGGCAGCGCAGGAAGGCGGCGCCGACCGTGTAGAACTTTGCGCCGGCATACCCGAGGGCGGCACCACGCCGTCGTACGGCGAGATTAAGGTGGCGCGCCGTGTGCTCAACACGACACGCCTCCACGTGATAATACGTCCGCGCGGCGGCGACTTCCTTTATACTCCGTTCGAAGTGGAGCGCATGGTAGAGGATATACGCGTGTGCCGGGAGTTGGGCGTCGATGGTGTGGTGATAGGCTGTCTCTGTGCCGACGGATCGCTCGATATGGAGTCTAACCGTCTGCTTGTTGAGGCTGCCCATGGCATGTCCGTCACGTTCCACCGCGCCTTCGACCGCTGCAATGATCCGCGCCGCGCACTCGAACAGCTCATTGAGCTCGGCGTCGACCGCGTCCTGACATCGGGTCAGCAGCCCACAGCGCTCGAAGGTGCACCGTTGCTCGCCCAGCTGCACAAGCTCGCAGCCGACCGCATCATCATTCTCGCCGGCTGCGGCGTGAACGAGCAGAACATAAAGCAGATACAGACTGAGACTGGCGTCTGCGAGTTCCACTTCTCTGCGCGCGTTCCCGTGAAGAGCCGCATGCAGTACATCAATCCCGACGTGTACATGGGTGCGAAGGATGCCGACGAAGGCACGCTGATGTACACTGCGGCTGAGCGCGTACGTAATACCATCGCGCAGTTGCAGTAGGAAAAGTCTGGCATCTATCGCATACAACACTTTAAAAAACTTTCATGTGCCTTCAAGGGGGTGCACTTGTCTCAAGTGCATCAACCGAGCAAGAGGTGCACCAACCGAGCAAGAATTACACCGTTTACTTGGTTGGTGCAGCAGAGACTGCTGCACCCCCTGAGAAAAGTGCATCAACCGAGCGAGATTTGCTGTCTCCTACAGATTTCACTTTAAACGGATTTAGGGTATATAATGAAAAAACGGATTAAGCGGATTAAACAGACTCCTTCATTGTATAAGGAATCCGTTTAATCCGCTTAATCCGTTGTTGAATTATTCCGAGCAGTACAATCCGCTGTTAAATCATTCCAAGTAGACAGTCTGCTTAATCAGTTGCCGCTTTATCCCAGCACCTCGATAGCCTTGCGCATGCGCTTCAGCGTCTCCTCCTTGCCGAGGAACGCCGAGATGTCGAACATGCCAGGGCCCTTGCCGATGCCTACGAGCGTGAGGCGGAAGGCGTTCATAACGTCGCCGAGCTTGTAGCCCTTCTCCTCAATCCACTTCATCACTACCGGCTCCTGACCCTCTACCGAGAAGTCGTCGATGCCCTCGAGCACGTCAGCCAGTTCGCCCATCACCTTAGCCGAATCAGCCTTCCAGCGCTTCTTCACGGTCTTCTCGTCGTACTCCGTCGGAGCGATGAAGAAGAACGAGCAAAGCGGCCACAACTCCTTAACGAAGTTCACGCGGTCCTTCATCATAGCCACCACCTTAGTGATGCGCTCCATCGATTCGTCTACGCCGTTGTTAGCCACGATAGGCGCAAAGAGGTTAGCCACCTCCTCGTTCGACTTCTTCAGCATATACTCATGGTTGAACCAGATGCCCTTCTGATAGTCGAAGCGTGCGCCAGCCTTAGAGCACTTGTGGATGTCGAACGCCTGCACAAGCTCGTCAAGAGTGAAGAGCTCCTGCTCTGTGCCAGGATTCCAGCCGAGCAGCGCAAGGAAGTTGACGACAGCCTCGGGGAAGTATCCGCTCTCGCGGTATCCCGACGAAACATCGCCCGTCTTCGGGTCGTGCCATTCGAGCGGAAACACTGGGAAGCCCAGTCGGTCGCCGTCGCGCTTTGAGAGTTTGCCTTTGCCCTCCGGCTTCAGGAGCAGCGGCAGGTGAGCGAATGTAGGCATGGTGTCCTCCCAACCGAACGCGCGGTAGAGCAGAACGTGAAGCGGTGCGCTCGGCAGCCACTCCTCGCCGCGAATTACGTGCGTAATCTCCATGAGGTGGTCGTCCACGATGTTAGCCAAGTGGTATGTAGGCAGCTCGTCGGCGCTCTTGTAGAGCACCTTGTCGTCGAGGATGTCGCTCTTGATAACCACGTGACCGCGTATCATGTCGTCGATGTGCACCTCGATGCCCGGCTCTACCTTGAAGCGAACCACGTACTGCTCACCGTCGGCGATGCGGCGCTCCACTTCCTCCTTCGGCAGAGTGAGCGAGTTGGTCATCTCGCCGCGTGTATGTGCGTCGTACTGGAAATTCTGAATCTCGGCACGCTTAGCCTCAAGCTGTTCCGGCGTGTCGAAAGCGATGTAAGCCTTGTCGGCAGCCAGCAGCTGCTCTACATATTTCTTATATATGCTGCGGCGCTCGCTCTGTCGGTACGGACCATGTTCGCCGCCGAAGCTCACGCCCTCGTCGAACTTGATGCCGAGCCAGCGGAACGACTCGATGATATACTCCTCAGCGCCCGGTACGAAACGGTTGGAGTCGGTGTCCTCGATGCGGAATACGAGGTCGCCGCCGTGCTGGCGAGCGAAGAGATAGTTGTACAATGCTGTGCGCACGCCACCGATGTGCAGCGCTCCTGTTGGACTTGGTGCGAAACGCACCCTCACTTTTCTATCTGACATATTTTGTTTTGTTGTTTTGTTTTCAGTGCAAAGGTAGTGCAATTATTTCGTATTTTGTGATTTTTTTTGTAATATTGCAGTCGAAACCCCCAAACACGGCGGACTAAACCCCGTAGAACCTCTAAACAAACTGATTTATATGGACCGATTGAACCAACCAAAGCGAATTTTCTGGCGCAACATGCTCTCGCGAACGCTCCTTGTACTGGTCACCGTGACGCTCATCGTGTGGGCTCTGCCGCACAACGAACGCCAACGCTACAAGTACGATGTGGGCAAACCGTGGATGTACGGCTCGTTCATTGCCAAGTTCGACTTCCCCGTATACAAGACCGACGCCACCATAAAGGCGCAGGAAGACTCGCTGCTCGAGACCTACCAGCCCTACTACAACTACGACAAGCAGGTGGAGACGAAGATGGTGAGCCGATTCCTCGCCGACTATCGCAACGGCATACCCGGACTCTCGTCGCTCTACGTGAAGCTCATCGCCGACCGCCTGCACAAGCTCTATCAGCAGGGCATCATGGGCACGCCCGAATACAACGAGATATACCGCGACTCTACCACTGAGGTGCGCGTCGTACTCGGCAACAAGGCGCAGAGCATACGCCTCTCCGAGTTCTACTCTACGCTCTCGGCGTACGAGCAACTCTTCGCCGACGACATCATCGCGCAACAGCGACCGCTACTGCAGCGCTGCAACCTCAACAACTATATTGAGCCTAACCTCATATACGACAAGAGCCGCTCCGAGACCGAGCGCAACGACCTCCTCTCGTCGATACCGCCCGCAAGCGGAATGGTGATGAGCGGACAGAAGGTGATAGACCGCGGCGACATCGTCGACGAATATACCTACCGCGTGCTCGACTCCTTCGAGCGCGAGATGGAACGGCGCAGCGCCACGGACAGCGAAATGATGGTGATGCTCATCGGACAGATAGTGTTCGTGGCGCTCCTCGTCACGCTCTTCACCATCTACCTCGGACTCTTCCGACACGACTACTTCGCCAAACCGCGCTCCATCGCCATGCTCTACACGCTCATCACGCTCTTCCCGGTGCTTGTGTCGCTCATGGTGAGCCACAACTTCCTCAGCGTCTACATACTGCCGCTGGCTATGGCGCCGATGTTCGTGCGCGTCTTCATGGACTCACGCACGGCGTTCGTCTGCCACGTCACGATGGTGCTCATCTGCACCGCCGCCGTGCGCTACCAGTACGAGTTTATCATCATACAGCTCGTAGCCGGACTCGTAGCCATCTACTCGCTGCGCGAACTCACACGCCGCGCACAAGTGTTCCGCACGGCGCTCTTCGTCACACTCGCCAGCGCCCTCGTCTACGTAGCCATGCAGATGATGCAGAGCAACGACCTCTCGCTCGTCGACACCGATATGTACTATCACCTCGTTGTCAACGGCATCTTCCTGCTGCTCTGCTATCCGCTCATGTACGTCGTCGAGAAGATGTTCGGATTCGTGTCGAGCGTTACGCTCTTCGAGCTGTCTAACACCAATCGCGGACTGCTCCGCGACCTCTCGGAGGTGGCTCCCGGTACGTTCCAGCACTCAATCACCGTCGGAAACCTCGCCGCCGAGATAGCCAACAAGATAGGCGCCAACTCGCTCCTCGTGCGTACCGGCGCACTCTATCACGACATCGGAAAGATGGAAGACCCAGTCTTCTTCACCGAGAACCAGGCAGGTGTCAATCCGCACGACAACATGTCGTACATCGAGAGCGCACGCATCGTGATGCGACACGTCACCGAAGGCGTGCGCATGGCGGAGAAAGCCAATCTTCCGGCGTTCATACGCGACTTCATCCTCACCCACCACGGACGCGGCGTGACGAAGTATTTCTACATCAAGTACAAGAACGAGCATCCCGACATCAACGTCGACGTCACGCAGTTCCAGTATCCCGGACCTAACCCGTTCACACGCGAGCAAGCCATTCTTATGATTGCCGACGGCGTCGAGGCAGCTTCGCGTTCTCTCTCCGAGTATACCGAGGAAAGCATCTCCGAACTCGTCAACCGCATCATCGACAGCGATGTAGCCGAAGGTTTCTTCAAGGAGTGTCCTATCACCTTCCGCGACCTCGCCCTCGCAAAGCTCGTACTCATCGAGCGCCTCAAGTCGATATATCACACCCGCATATCATATCCCGAAGCGAAGAAGTAATTAAGGAGGCTATGGCATTCTTGCCGTAGCCTCCTAATTATTTTTATTGAAACATGCTGTAATTCAATAAAAAGCAGTAACTTTGCAACATTCTAAAAACCAATCTACAAATGAAAAAATTTACTTTGTTCTTTATCGCGCTTGTCGCTTGCTTCTTTGCCGGCGTAGAGTGCATTAGTGCAGCTACCGCAGGCGGCCTTAAGAAGGCTTCTCCGAAACTGCCTGAGTTTGTAACGTCGGGAGACGGCGGCACTTACTATTACGTTAAGTTCTTGCGTAACGAGAAGGTGATGTCTGTCAGCTCAGACAATTGTATCCGTCTCTATGCAGGCAGCGGCGAAAGCTCACAGCAGTGGCGTCTCGTCGGTTCGCAGAATAACTTCCAGTTCCAGAACAAGGACGGACAGTATATCGTGGTTAGCTCGCAGAGCCTTGGCGCTACCTCTACTGGTGCTGCTAACCCTAACCCGTTGCGTCCGAGCACATCAGAGCAGCCTGGCGGCTTCAAGCTTCAGGTGGCTCCGAACACAGACAACGGCACTGGATGGGAGATTGTAGCCAACTCTAAGTCGGGCAACAACGTCGTTAACCTCTGGGGCGACCCGGGCAATGGCAACTCGATCGGCTTCTGGAAGACCAACGACCAGAACAACGTTGTGGTTTTCGTGAAGCCAGACTCTGACCTCGGCGCAGCCGACTACAAGACTGTAGGCTCGATGACATTCAAGCCCGAGCACAAGCTCACACTCTGGTACACTGAGCCGGCTACAACCGCACAGCTTTACAGCGGCGGCCAGGGCTATTCTAACTGGATGGAGTACGCATTGCCAATCGGCGACGGACAGTTCGGCGCTTGTCTCTTCGGTGGTGTCTACAAAGATGAGATTCAGTTCAACGAGAAGACACTCTGGAGCGGCACACCAGCACGCTCTTCGCAGGGCGGCAAGGGCTACGGCAAGTACGAGAACTTCGGTTCTATCTACGCTAAGGACCTCAGCGGCGAATTCGGCCTCACAACCGACAAGGCTGCTTCTGACTATGTACGCTTGCTCGACCTCACAACCGCAACCGGCAAGACCATGTTCAAGTCGGCAGCAGGCGTTGAGTACACACGCGAGTATATCGCATCTAACCCGGCGCGCGTCGTAGTGGCTCACTACACAGCAAGCAAGGGTGGCAAGCTTAGCTTCCGTTTCACAATGGCTCCAGGCTCTATCACAGCCGACCCGACATACGCTAACGGCGAAGGCACATTCAGCGGCAAACTCGAGACCATCAGCTACAACGCCCGCATGAAGGTGATACCGACTGGCGGCACAATGACAACAGACGAGGAAGGCATCGAGGTGATCGGCGCTGACGAAATAATGGTTGTGCTCGGCGGCGGCACCGACTTCGACGCTTACGAGAGCACATATACAAAGAACACATCGGCTTTGGCTCAGACTATCGCCGACCGCGTTGCAGCAGCTGCCGAGAAGTCGTGGGCTGATCTCTACGCAGAGCACGTAGCCGACTATCAGAGCTTCTTCGGACGCTGCGACTTCGACCTCGCAGGCACAAAGAACGATATGACAACCAACCGTCTTATCGACTCATACAACGGTGGTCGTGGCGCTGACGCTCTCATGCTCGAGCAGCTCTACTTCGCATACGGTCGCTACCTCGAAATCTCTTCTTCACGTGGTGTCGACTCTCCGTCTAATCTCCAGGGCATCTGGAACAACATCAACGGCGTAGCTTGGAACTCTGATATCCACTCTAACATCAACGTTCAGATGAACTACTGGCCGGCTGAGCCTACAAACCTCAGCGAGATGCACATGCCGTTCCTCAACTATATCTGGGCTATGGCAGAGAAGCAGCCGCAGTGGAAGCAGTGGGCAAAGCTGCAGGGTCAGGACCGCGGTTGGACTTGCTTCACCGAGAACAATATCTTCGGCGGCGTGAGCGCATTCAAGAACAACTACGTTATCGCTAACGCTTGGTACGCTACACACCTCTGGCAGCACTACCGCTACACACTCGACCGCGAGTATCTGAAGCGCGTGTTCCCCGCAATGCTTTCAGCTTCGCAGTTCTGGATGGACCGCCTCAAGTTGGCTTCTGACGGCACATACGAGTGCCCGAACGAGTGGTCGCCTGAGCACGGACCAGAGTCGGAGAACGGCGTTGCACACGCACAGCAGCTCGTATACGACCTCTTCAGCAACACTCTCGCTGCCATCGACGTGCTCGGTGACGACGCAAAAGTATCGGCTACAGACCTCGGCATACTCAGAGACCGCTTCGCTAAGCTCGACAAGGGTCTTGCTACAGAGAACTATACCGGCTATTTTGGCACAGCAATTCCTACTGGTTCTAAGATTCTTCGCGAGTGGAAGTACAGCTCATACACAAGAGGTGAGAACGGCCACCGCCACATGTCGCACCTTATGTGCCTCTATCCGTTCTCTCAGATTGAGCCGGGCACAGAGCTGTTTGACGCAGCTGTCAACTCTATGAAGCTCCGTGGCGACGGTGCTACCGGCTGGTCAATGGGTTGGAAGATGAACCTTTGGGCACGTGCCCTCGACGGCGACCACGCTCGCAAGATTCTGAACAACGCACTGGCTCACAGCAACGGTGGCGCAGGCGTATTCTACAACCTCTTCGACTCGCACGCTCCGTTCCAGATCGACGGCAACTTCGGTGCTTGCGCCGGTATTGCCGAGATGATTATGCAGAGCAACTCGGGTCTTATCCGCATCTTGCCGGCTCTTCCGTCGGCTTGGACTGAGGGTCACATGCACGGCATGAAGGCTGTAGGCGACGTTACAGTTAGCATCGACTGGAAGAACGGCGAGGCTACACGCGTTGAGCTCACAAACAACCAGGGTCAGACAATGCGCGTTCACTACAAGAACCTCGCTAAGGCTAAGGTATACGTAGACAACGTGCTCACAGAGGTGGCTGTTAAGGACAACGTAGCTACACTCACCGGCGCTAATGGTTCGGTAGTAGTGCTCGACTTCGACGGCTCGTTCACTCCGACTGGCATCGACGCTGTGAAGACCGAGGCTGCTCACGACGGCTATATATATAATGTAAGCGGTCAGCGCGTCAACGACTCATACAAGGGTCTTATCATCAAGAATGGCAAGAAGATGCTGAAGAAGTAATATTTTCTATGTTTTACTTGTTTCGTTTATTTTTTTTGGATATTTTTGCAGTCCGAACTTGAAGATTATATTCAACGTAAACGAAATTTATAAACAACAACCGAAGAAGATGAAAGAGATAGCTGGCGTAAATTCAGATACGTTCACGATTCTTATTGTAGACGACATCGCCTTGAACCTGCTTTTGCTCGACAAGATGCTTAAGCCGTTCGATTTCCAGATTGTAAAGGCTGCCAACGGCCGCGAAGCGTTGGAAACTATACAGTCGCGCATAGGCACGCCGGGCAGCATCGACCTCGCTATAGTAGACCTCATGATGCCCGACATCGACGGCTTCAAGGTGATAGAGCACGTGCGCAACGGCTGCGACAACGCAGAGTTCCGTATTCCGGCGCAGAGCAAGAGCGACCTTCCGATACTGATTCTCTCGGGCATGAACTTCGGCGAGGACATAGAACGCGGACTTGCGTTAGGCGCCAACCAGTTCATCACGAAGCCTATCGTGATGACGCAGCTCTACAGCATCATCGTAGAGGAACTGACGAAGAAGGTAGAAGCAACGAAGTAGCCTGACGTGAAGTTAAAGTAAAGTAGCAACTTGATTTATCTATTATATATACGAAGCGGGGGACAATTTGCGTAAGCGAATTGTCCCCCATACTTTTTTGTAGAAGAATTTATTTGCGCAGAGCCATGTCGCCACCAAGGCGTGAGGCTCTGCTTTTTTTATTATTGGCTATGTAACTTAAGCTTTCTGTTGAGTCGGTTTAGAACGTGATGTTCACACCGGCTGCAAACGCGTTGTTGTTGCGGGTGTAGTCGGAGTTGTACGTGTTAGACACGCCCGGTGCGAGAGTTACCTCCTCAGAAGTCTTCACGTGGTTGTAGAACGTGTGGAAGTAAGCCACGGAGAAGTCGAGCTTCTTTGTGATGTGGTAAACGCCGCCCAAGCCAACAGAGTTGGAGCCTACAACGAACGACTTGTCGTCCATGTACTCGTCTGTCAAGCCGTAGTTGGTGTTCTGCCAACCGGTGCTGACCGTAATCTTCTTTGTCACGTCGTACTCAACGCCGGCGTTGAACTCGAGTGTACCGCGCTTCTTGAGCAGCTTGTTGCGGTTGTTGTAAGAAGTGGCGTTGTAGTCGTCGAACCAGTGGAAGCCCACGTTGATGTGCAGCTCGTCGATAGGACTGTAGCCCACGCCCACGGTGAGCAGTGACGGGATGTCGCCAGCAATCTTCTTGCCGTCAGCGTACTCGCCGAGAGCCTCGTTGATCTTCGAGTCGAACTGCTGCTTCAGACCTGCTGTTGTAGCCACAACGGTCGGGTCTTCGAGTACCTTATTAGAAGTCTGTTCTGCCTTGATCATAGCCTGCTCCTGCGGCATGCCTGCCGCCATGAATGTGCCGGTGAAGAGCTTGTTCATTTGGTTCTTCAGATTGTCGTCGAGGTTGCCGATAGACGGCAGCTTGTTCACCGATTTGTTCTTCAGACGCATACGAGTCTTAAACTCGTACTTAGCCGAGAAGTTCCAGCGTCCGGTCTTATAGTCGACAGCCAACATTGGTGTGAAACCGATGCCGCTCTGGTCGCAGCTCAGCTCGATGTTAGCCGAGTTCTCCTTCGATGGGTCGAGCACCTGGTAGAGCGGCATATTGCCCACCTTGATGTCCTCAACATATCCGTAGTAGTTGCAGGTAGCGTAGATGCCGCGCAAGCCGGCGTAAACGCTGAAGTTGTCTGTCACCTTGTAAGCTGCACCAGCCGAAAGACCGAAGTAGTACTGGCGGCCATGCATGTAGCTGTTGAAGCTGTAAGCACCCTTGCTGCCGAAAGCCTTGTCGGAGGTGAACATCGGTTTGAAGTTAGCAGAATTGATTGTTCCGTCAGGATTAATGGACCCAGGAACAAGAATCTTGTTAGCTGCGTAGTCGATAGCACCAGCCAGTCCGATCGCACCCATAGCAGTCTCGCTCACGATCTTCTCGAACGAGCCGAGTCCGTTGTCGAACGTACACTTACCGCCGCCGCCAGTCAGCGCGAAGTTGCCCTGGAACGACCATCTGCCCTTGTTATAAGCATACTGGAAAGAAGGAATAACCGGCGCGACAGCCTTTCCCTTGAAGTCGCGTGGAGTAGTAGGATTGTTCACGTTGTTTGTGAACAGCTTGTAGTCGTTATTGATTGTACGTGTCTGCCAAGCCGCCTGCCAGTTGATAGCGAGGTGGTTTCCTTCGCCCATAAATACAACACCAGCCGGGTTGTAATACACACCATCAATACCAATAGAAGCCTCGCGGCTCATCATACGATTGAATGCGACGTGCTGGTTGGTGTTAGTGAGAAGACCACCAGCAAAAGTCGCGCTGCTTGAGGCAATCGCTGCTGTCAAGCATACTGTTTTAAACTTGTTTATCATAATTATCTTGAATAATTGGTTGCAAAGTTAGCTGAATTGTTCTAAACTTCGGCTATATCATGGTTTATTTTAATAACTATTAACGCTTAGGAGCTCAACTTCGCGTGTGCGTACGTTATACTTTTAGTGCACTTCTTGCTCTAGCAAGCGGCAAAGCCGAGCGGAGACAAGTGCACCCCCCTGAGAGTGTTCAACTTCGCGTGTGCGTATGTTATGCTTTTGCCACCGCTCGCGTTCGCCGTCCAATCGGATTGCGTCCGCCGTCCGATCAGATTGCGTTCGGTGTCCGATCGGATTGCGTTCGGTGTCCGATCAGATTGCGTTCGGTGCCCGATGAAAAGAGTAGGGAGTTAGCCTCATAGTAGCGGAGGTCTCCGGCCTCCGCAGCACCAAGTCAGATAGTATCTCCCTGCCCCAAGTCAGATAGTATCTATCTACACCAAGTCAGATAGTATTCCGGAATAAACCGCTTGATGCTGCGGAGGCCGGAGACCTCCGCTACTATGTGCTGCTACAGAGGCCGGAGACCTCCGCTACTATGTGTTGCTGCGGAGGCCGGAGACCTCCGCTACTAGATGTCCAAAACGATAAAAAACGTTTAAATGCGTGCGGCAATAGCCTTAGTCTTGAAAAAAAAGAGTAACTTTGCAGCATAGTACTATTTATACGTATATATTCATTAACAGCAAATTAAGATCAAGACCAATTCCTTGCGACGCGTGGATGCGCCGTCGGGAGTGTCACCCCTTTTGTTTAAACAGAAAGAAATATGCACAAAGCAGGATTTGTAAACATAGTGGGCAATCCTAATGTGGGCAAGTCGACGCTGATGAACCAGCTTGTCGGTGAGCGCATCAGCATTGCCACGTTCAAGGCGCAGACCACGCGCCACCGCATCATGGGCATCGTCAACGAGGAAGACGCGCAGATCGTATTCTCTGACACACCCGGCGTACTCAAACCAAACTATAAGCTCCAGGAGTCGATGCTCGCATTCTCGGAGTCGGCGTTGCAGGATGCCGACGTGCTGCTCTACGTCACCGACGTCGTGGAGAACCCCGAGAAGAACCAGGACTTCCTCGACAAGGTGAAGCGCATGACAATACCCGTGCTGCTGCTCATCAACAAGATTGACCAGAGCGACCAGAAGACGCTCGGTGACACCGTGGAGCGCTGGCACTCGCTGCTGCCCAACGCCGAGATTCTCCCCATCTCGGCTAAGAACAAGTTCGGCGTCGACATGCTCATGCGTCGCATCAAGGAGCTGCTGCCCGACTCGCCGCCGTTCTTCGACAAGGACCAGCTCACGGACAAGCCCGCACGCTTCTTCGTCTCGGAGATTATCCGCGAGAAGATTCTGCTCTACTACGACAAGGAGATTCCGTACTCGGTAGAGGTGAAGGTGGAGTCGTTCAAGGAGACCGACAAGCACATCGACATACACGCCGTGATATACGTGGAGCGCGACTCGCAGAAGGGCATCATCATCGGACACCAGGGCGTGGCGCTGAAGAAGATGTCGACCGAGGCACGCAAGTCGCTCGAGAAGTTCTTCGGCAAGAGCGTATACCTCCACACCTTCGTGAAGGTGGACAAGGACTGGCGTAGCTCGCAGCGCGAACTCGACAACTTCGGATATAACCCGGAATAAACTCCCCTGAATAGCAAAGAGGGGATACTCTCGTCAGACTGGCGAGGGCCGGAGTAGGGTCAGCTTCGGAAAATCGTTAACAAGGATGCAGAGACCACATCCTACAAGCCTCCGTGAGATGCGGAGGAAAGAATGACTAAAAGAATATGGCAAATTTAGTGGCAATAGTGGGACGCCCGAACGTGGGCAAGTCTACACTGTTCAACCGCCTGACCAAGACACGTCAGGCTATCGTTAGCGACACCGCAGGCACCACACGCGACCGCCAGTACGGCAAGTGCGAGTGGAACGGACGCGAGTTTTCTGTAGTAGACACCGGCGGATGGGTCGTGAATAGCGACGACATCTTCGAGGATGCTATCCGCAAGCAGGTTATCGTGGCAACCGAGGAGGCCGACGTTGTGCTCTTCGTCGTTGACGTGCAGACCGGACTCACCGACTGGGACCAGGACGTGGCTACAATCCTCCGCCGCACCAAGCTCCCCGTGATTCTCGTGGCTAACAAGACCGACAACAACGACCAGATATACGACGCGGCTGAGTTCTACGCACTCGGACTCGGCGAGCCGCAGTGCATCTCGTCGGCAACCGGCAGCGGTACGGGCGACCTGCTCGACCTTGTGCTCACAAAGCTCAAACCCGAAGTGAAGGAAGACGTAGAGGACGGCATACCACGCTTCGCCGTAGTAGGACGCCCGAACGCCGGCAAGAGCTCTATCATCAACGCCTTCATCGGCGAAGACCGCAACATCGTGACCGAGATAGCCGGCACCACACGCGACTCTATTTACACACGCTACGACAAGTTCGGCTTCGACTTCTACCTCGTAGATACAGCCGGCATCCGCCGCAAGAACAAGGTGTCGGAAGACCTGGAGTTCTACTCGGTGATGCGCTCCATCCGCGCTATCGAGAACTCCGACGTCTGCATCCTCATGCTCGACGCAACACGCGGCATCGAGGCGCAGGACATGAACATCTTCCAGCTCATACAGCGCAACAACAAGTCGCTCGTAGTGGTAGTGAACAAGTGGGACCTCGTGGAGAACAAGGACCAGGCAGTCATCAAGACCTTCGAGAACGCTATCCGTCAGCGCATGGCTCCGTTCGTCGACTTCCCTATCATCTTCGCCTCGGCGCTCACCAAGCAGCGCATCTTCAAGGTGCTCGAGACAGCCAAGGAGGTGTACCTCAACCGCAAGGCGCACGTGGGCACATCGAAGCTCAACGAGGTGATGCTACCGCTCATCGAGGCTTACCCGCCACCATCAACAAAGGGCAAGTACATCAAGATAAAGTACTGCACGCAGCTGCCTAACACGCAGATTCCGTCGTTCGTGTTCTACGCCAACCTGCCGCAGTATATCAAGGAGCCGTACCGCCGCTTCCTCGAGAACAAGATTCGCGAAAACTGGTCGATGCACGGCTGCCCGATAAACATCTTCATCCGACAGAAGTAACTAAAAGGGGGTGCAGTTGTCTCTTAAGGGGGTGCAGTTGCCTCTTAAGGGGGTGCAGTTGTCTCAACTGCACCAACCTATTTGCACCAACTTATTTGCACCAATAGTTCGGTTGGTGCACTTGAGACAAGTGCACCCCCTATTTGCACCCCCTATCTGCACCCCCTATTTACACCAATCTATGCGACACATTATATATTTAATAACAACCTTGTGTTGTCTGGGCCTCGTCTCCTGCGGCAAGCAGTCTGCTGCCGTCAGTCCCGACGAGATGGCGTCGCGTGCAGCGAAGATCTACTACGACTATCTGCTGCACGGCGACTGCGCGGCATACGTCGACGGCTTCTACCGCCCCGACAGCATACCCGAGAGCTACCGCGAGCAACTCATCGTGAGCGCAAAGCAGTATGTAGGGCAGATGAAGACCGACCACCAAGGACTCGTGAGCGTTGAGGCTGCCGGCGCACGCACTGACACCGCGAAGCACGTGGGCGAGGCGTACCTCATGCTCGGCTTCGGCGACAAGACCAAAGAGGAGATCGTTGTGCCGCTCGTGCTGCACAACGGCAACTGGATGCTAAGATAATGATATA
>OBSA01000030.1_pt1 | contig 60606 bp, 88 predicted proteins | sample 1501291 | NCBI WGS metagenome assembly OBSA01 (sample SAMEA3360679, study PRJEB22359) | human gut metagenome | biome: ENVO:urban biome; feature: ENVO:human-associated habitat; material: ENVO:feces | place: Bangladesh | collected 2011 | reverse complement strand
CGGACTCTCTTATTCATTTTATTAAAAAATTTTATTATAAAGGAGTAATATATATTATGGGTTACAAAAAAGTTGATAATTTAATGATTGAGGATGCAAGAATAATATTTAGGAACTTTGCTGGAAAAGAAACAAAATACAATCGATTTGGTAATAGAAATTTTTGTGTAGTAATTGAGGATTCCGAAATGGCTAATAAACTTGCAGATGATGGATGGAATGTAAGAGTGCTTTCTCCTAGGGATCCAGACGACGAACCATTACATTATATTCAAGTAGCAGTTAGTTTTAATCATATTCCACCAAAAGTATATATGGTTACAAGAAGGAATAAAGTAAGTTTAGATGAAGAATCAGTTGATAGTCTTGATTATGCAGAGATTAGAAACGTTGATTTAATCATTAGACCATATAATTGGGAAGTTAATGGAAAGACTGGAATAAAAGCATATTTAAAAACAATGTATGTAACAATTGAAGAAGATGCATTTGCTGCTAAATATGCTGATGATTTTAAAGAAGAAACTCCTGTAGATGATGGAGATATGCCATTCTAAAAAATACCGAGGTGATAATTTATGACTATTAATTTATATAACCATCAGTTGGATGCTTTAAATAAAATGAAAAATGGTTGTATATTAGTTGGCGGAGTTGGTAGTGGTAAATCTATCACTTCACTTGCTTATTACTATCTTCAAGAAGAGGGAGAACTTAGTAGTTTAACTGGTGGAGAGTATATTCCTATGAGTGACCCTCCACAAGATTTATATATTATAACTACTGCTCAAAAAAGAGATACTCTAGAATGGGAAGGAGAACTTTCTCATTTTCTTTTATCAATTCATTCTGATATAAATTTATATTCTAACAAAGTTGTTGTAGATTCATGGAATAACATCAAGAAATATGAAAATGTTAAAAATTCATTCTTTATATTCGACGAACAAAGAGTTTGTGGTAGTGGAGCTTGGGTAAAATCGTTTCTTAAAATATCTAAAACTAATAAATGGATATTACTATCTGCCACACCAGGAGATTGTTGGATGGATTTTGTTCCTGTATTTATAGCAAATGGTTTCTATAAGAATAGAACAGAATTTACTAGAGAACATGTTGTATATTCTAGATTTTCAAAATTCCCAATGGTAGATAAATATATCAATACTGGTAAACTATTAAGATTGAGACGAAATATACTTGTTCCAATGGACTTTGAAAGGAAAACAGTACCTCATCATGAAGATATTTACACCAAGTATAATATTAAGGATTATAAGTATATTATGAAAAATCGATGGGATATTTGGAAGAATGAACCAATAATTAATGCTAGTGGTTTATGTTATACATTACGTAAATTGGTTAATTCGGATGAATCCAGAAAAAATGCCGTGGTGGATATTTTCAAAAAACATCCTAGAGTAATTATATTCTATAACTTCGATTATGAGTTAGAAATATTAAAGCATATAGAATACGGACGAAATGTAAAAATTGCTGAATGGAATGGTCACAAACATGAACTTATACCAAATACTAAAAGTTGGGTATATTTAGTTCAGTACACTGCAGGTAATGCTGGTTGGAATTGTATTAAAACTGATACTATTATATTCTATTCCCAAAATTATTCATACAAAGTTATGCAACAATCAGCTGGAAGAATAGATAGACTTAATACTCATTTTACTGATTTATATTACTATCATCTAAAGACTCGTGCTCCTATTGATTTAGGTATAAGTCGAGCACTTAAAGAAAAGAAACAATTTAATGAAACCAAATGGATTCAATCAAGAAAATAAAGGAGGGGATATTTATGTCAAATGGATGTGATGGTTGTCCTTTAAAAGATGATCCTAATGCATGCAAAACAATGTGTGCAAGAGACCACAAACGTGAAGATAATAGAGAAAGAGAATAATTATTATAAGTACGCGAAAATAACATGTCCTATAATGAAGAGAATAGAATTAAATTTCAAGGAGATGTTTTTATGAATATGAAATATTACGAAATGATGGGTAAAATAAGAGGATTATTTGAAAAGTGCGAGTTTATTGCTAATTTTAATAAAAAGAGATTTATAGAAAAAGCAAGAAAACAATGGGCTAAACAAGGATTCTCTGAAGAGCAAATCAATGGTAAAATGGAAATATTAATGAATACTTTTTACGAAAAATAAGATTATTATCTAAGAAGGAGAGAGTGTTACAAGCACTTTCTCTTTTACTTTCTACAAAATAATTATTAAAGGAGATATTATTATGGATTATATAAATTTAACCGCCGAGACATTAGCTAAGATTAGAGGAACTAAAGAAATCACCCCTAAACTCGTAACTGAGTCACTTACAATCGATTTTGAAGCTATGACTGATGTTGAAAAACTAATGCATAAAGCGATAGAAGAATTAGATATGAAAGCTTTAGAACTTGCCATGAAGGAAGGCATTAGTTTAGAAGAAGCTAGAAAAAAAATGGAAGAGTATGTAACAGAAAAAATGAAGACTGAGATAAATTCTATATATGGTTTACCTGAAAATTTATTAGGAGAGTGATATTCGTGAATGATATTTATAAAGAAGTTAGATTTGACTTATATTGTCAAAAATGCAAACACTGTAACAAACCAGAAGATGAAGAACCTTGTGATGAATGTTTAAATAATCCTACAAATTTATATTCACACAAACCTGTTAATTTTGAAGAAAAGGAGAAATAATATGTTTCCAGATGGAATACCTTTAAATGCTATAAGAAAATATTATGGTTATGACCCATTAGAAAATTTAAATAAAAAGGAGAATAATATTATGAAAGAAGAATTGATATTTGCAAAAGTTAGAGAAGGAGCTAAGATCCCAACAAAGAGAACTGAAGACGCAGGCAGGGATTTATATCCTTGCTTTGAACAAGATTTTATAGTTGTACACCCTTTAGAAACAGAATTAATACCAACTGGTATAGCTACTGCATTTAATCCAAAATATTATGCACAAATCCAGGAAAGAGGCTCAACAGGCTCCAAAGGAATCAAATACGGAGCTGGTGTAATAGATAGTGGATATAGAGGTGAATGGTTTGTACCTATAACTAATTGTAATAATGTGGATTTAATAATAGCTAAAAAGGGTTCTTTTACAGATAATATTATACATTCATATTTTGGTTCTAAGTATAAATATATTTTATACCCATATGAAAAAGCAATAGCTCAATTTGTTATGCTTGAGGTCCCAGAATTTGAAGAAAGGGAAGTATCTTATGAAGAATTACAAAATATTAAATCAGAAAGAGGAGCTGGAGCATTTGGAAGTTCTGGAAAGTAGGTGAGTATATGAAAAAATTTGTAGGTAAACATCCGGGAGATCGTATAGTTGGTTATGAAAAAATAAATGATTTAGAATCATCACCTTATCAATATTCATCACCAGTCTTATATATAGAAAGAATAGATAAAAATGGAGTATTGCATAGAGAGTATATTAGTTCAGTTACCATTATATATGGTGATATTTATTACGAAAAGTAATTACGCGAAAATTACACATTCTATTATGAAGAGAGACGTTAACTCAATTGGTAAGAGTGCCGCATTCCCGTGGATATGTTGGTTCAAATCCAACACTCTCTCTTTTTGTTTTTATAAGGAGGATTGCATTATGAATAAGAATGAAACTTTTAAACAATTTAAAGAAGTAATGTCAAAGAAACCATTATTAACTTTATCAGATAAATGTAAAGAATGTAAAAAGAAACATCCAGAGTTAAATAGAAGATGTGATTATATTTATTGTAATAAGGAAGATTGGTATAAAGAATAAGGAGGATCTATTATGAAAAAATATGGATTTTTTAAACTTTTATTAGATGTAATATTAACCATGGCTACTGGAGGATTATGGTTAGTAGTTATATTGATAAAATTTCTTAGAACTAATAGTAGATAGGGGGTTTATATTATGCTTAATGTTATTATAGTTATTTTATTAGTAATTGGTGGTTTTACAGGTGTTATGATTGGATGTTTGGCATTATGTTCCATTCCTTTTGCTATATTTTTGATTGCTGATACTATTCTATACAAAATAAGGAGGAGTAAATAATATGATTAAAATAGCAACAGCAGAACATTGTCCAAAATGTATGATGATAAAAACAATATTGAAAAATAAAAAGATACCATATGAAGAAGTGGATGGAAAAATGATTGTCGATGAACTAATTAATGATGGGGTAAATTCATTACCAGCGATTAAATTTGAAGAAGGTTGGAATTCACTAAATAATGATATATTAAGAAAGATAAATAATCTATAAATTATACGGGGGTATTTTAATGAAAGAAATTATCGATATAATCAATAACTATAAAGATAAAAAAGATTGGAAAGTAAAAGAGAACAGTAACGCTCCATATTCTTATGGGGCTATGAATAAATATGTTGTTGCACGATGCAGTGAAATTTATTGGGATGATATTTATGAAAGACTTTCACCAAGCATAAAGAAATATGAGAAAAATAACTATTTTCATATTCATGACAAAGGTGGATTAACTTTATATTGTTCTGGATATTCTTTACAAACTATTTTAATGAAAGGCGTTACCGGTGTACCTAATATTCCAAAAAGTAAACCGGCTAAACATTTTGACGCAGTATTAAATCAATTAGCCAATTTAGTTACTATATTCCAAAATGAAATTATGGGAGCAGTTGCTTTTAGTAGCTTTGATACTCTACTTGCACCTTTTGTGGCTTATGATAAATTAACATACGAGAAAACTAAACAATCTATACAAAATTATATTTATAGTGTTAATAGTAATAGTAGAGCTGGAGCAGAACCTGCTTTTAGTAATCTAACATTTGATTTATTCTGTCCGCCAGATTTAAGAGATCAAGAAGTAATAATCGGAGGACTTCCACAAGAAGGAGTATACTATAAACAATTCCAAAAAGAAATAGATATGATAAATAAAGCCTTCTTTGATGTTATGCTTGAAGGCGACGCTGATGGTAATCCATTTGCTTATCCTATCCCAACTTATAGTATTATGAAAGGTTTTGATTGGGACAACCCAAATAATGAAAAATTATGGGAAATGACTGGTAAATACGGTTATCCATATTTTAGTAATTATATTAATAGTGATATGGAACCAAGTGATATACGAAGCATGTGCTGTCATTTAAGATTAGACCTTACAGAATTACGTAAAAAAAATGGAGGATTGTTTGGTTCTGGAGATAGTACTGGTTCAATTGGTGTGGTGACTATAAATCTACCTCGTATTGCATATGAATGTCATAATAATTTAGAAGCGTTTTTCGAACTATTGGGAAGTGCCATGGAAGAGGCATATAAATCTTTGGAAGTTAAACGTTTATGGCTTAATGACAATATTATTGGTGCTGGAATGATTCCAGCATTCGATGAATATGTTGGATCAATTAATAATTATTTTAGCACTATTGGATTTGTCGGCATGAATGAAATGTGTGAAAATCTTATAGACGAAGATATTCAAAGTGACGCCGGTCTTACATTATCTAAAAACGTATTAAATTATATGCGAGACAAATTAATAGAATTTCAAAAATCAACAGGGCATTTATATAATCTAGAGGCAACTCCAGCTGAGTCAACATGTTATAAATTAGCTATTAGAGATGTAAAAGATTATCCAGATATAAAAACACAAGGAACTAAAGAAACACCATATTATACAAATAGTTGTCATATTCCAGTAAAAGATGTATTTAATGTTAATCAATTATTAAAGCATCAGGATAATTTACAAACATTATTAACTGGTGGTACAGTTGCTCATTTATTTATGGGACATGGTATATCTGGCGAAACAGCAAAGCATATTGTTAGAACTGCATGTGAAAATTTCTCTGTACCTTATATTAGTATTGCACCATTAATTTGTATTTGTGAAAATTGCGGGGTTATTCAACAGCCAATTGATATTTGTCCATCATGTAGAAAGAAAACAAGATTATATCAGAAAATAACAGGATACACACGTGAAGTTAAAAACTTTAATAATGGTAAATACCAAGAGTTTTTAGAAAGGACTCAATATTCATATAAAATAGAGGAGGATTGATGTTTGTGAAGATTAAAGGTTTCGAACATGAACGAACTCAAGACGCACCTTTTATGGGTTGTTTAATTATTGCTAATGATTGTAATAGGAATTGTAGAAACTGTTTTAATCAACACTTAAAAAATAAACCATCAATTGATATGACTGCGGATGATATTATAGCTGAGGTTAAAAAGAATCCTTTTAATGAGGGAATAATATTAGGAGGATTAGAATGGTTTGAACAATTAGATGATATGTATATTCTAATGAAAGCTGCAGCGGAGTCCAACTTAAAGATTATGGTTTATACTGGGGAATCATATATAAAAGATGAAAGTATATTTATTGAATGTGCTAAAAAGGTAGAGACTTATGTTAAGTTAGGTCCTTATATAGAAGCGTTACCAGGTAGACAAATGTATGGAATAACTTTAGCTAGTAAAAATCAAAAAATAATAAAATTCTAGAGGCTGTAACAGGCCTCTTTTATATTTGAAAGGAGATTGTATTATGAAAAAATTAACTAGGAGAGAGAAAATACTACTTGGGGTTTCTATTGTTGGTGCTGGGGTTGCAGGATTTATTATTTACAAACAGCATAATATTATAACTAAGGCATTATTAGATAAAATTGAATATGAGCGGATTATAACAAACTTAGATAATGAGAATCAAGTATTAAAATATGATGTACAAACTTTGATGGAGGCAGCAAGCGAAGGCGTATTTGAAGAAGCTATCGGAACCGTAAATAACAAGATAAACCATAGAACTGATAAGAAGAAGTATATATTAGAAGCTTTAAAAATAAAGCCAGATGACGAACAATCAAAACAAGCATTAAATAAAGTTAATATTGAATTGAAAAATTTATTTACTAGAAAAGATAAGTATACTAAAGCTCAAACATTATATGAAATAAAAGATGAAATTTAAATACGCGAAAAAAACATTTGCTATTATGAAAAGAATAGAAATTAATGTGACACTTTGTTGCGAATGGACGCAATTGAAATAGGAGGTTGATTCGGGTGTTGAGCATAACAGCACTTTGTTGCGAATGGACGCAATTGAAATAGGAGGTTGATTCGGGTGTCGGTGTGTATTTCTATTCTTTTATATTATGAGAAGATTAATGTTATGTTTTGTGTGGAATTGACCACGTTGAAATAGGAGAGCGATTCGGACGTAAAGCATTGCAGTACTTTGTGTGGAATTGACCACGTTGAAATAGGAGAGCGATTCGAGTATGTGGCGTGCATCTTCTCTTAACTTTTATATTTGAAAGGGGATTATTTTAATATGGATATTAAAGATGTTTTTCATTTAGAATCAGGAACTATTGTTCAAAACGTGGAAACTAAAGATAGATATATTGTTTGTGTTTTTGATGATGATAAATATTTAGTTAAATACCAACATAGGAGTAGATGTGATTTTGTTGCACCATTTGATCCTTGGGAGGATATGTCAAAAATTATATGCGTACCTACGGATAAAATGATTTTTGCAGAATATCAAATACTTCCCGAATTTAAAAAACAAGAGAATTTTATTTATGTAGGTGAAAATGAGACTTATTATAAAGGAATAATATTATCGGTTGAAAAATTATATTATGACGTTATTATAAATAAAAACGATAACTTAGAACATTTTACTATTTATCAAAACGATATGTGGAGAATGAAGAAAATAAAATAATCGAAAGGGGTTATATTATGAAAATTAAAAGAACAAGGATGACTGTTAAATTCTGTTATTACCAATGTGAAGTATGTGGAAGACAAATAGATAGTTATGAATATTATGCTTATGGCAGATGTCAAGGATGCAGATGGGCATAGATAGGAGGTTTATTTATGGATTTATTATTAGTTCTTATGCCGTTTTTTGTTATTTTTGGAATTATAATACTTGATAGTTTTAATAGAAAATAGGAGGTTTATTTATGATTTGTGAGCGTTGTAAAAAACGTAACGAATGTAAAGTGGCAGAAGCTTATATAGCCATGAAGGATATTATCCGAATAAACCAATGTGATGAATATGAAAAAGACGAAGAGTCTAATAAAAATAAAATTATAAGTATATTTGATTATTTTGGGAGGAAATAAATTATGTTTTATAAAATTGACGATTTTATTATAAATATAAAAAATGTTACTATGATTAAAAATTGTAAAGATTATTTATATATTGAGTATATTAATGGTGAAAGTTATAGATATTTTTGTGAAAACCCTGGAAAAATATTAAAAGATATTTATGCAAGATTTTAATTTGGAGGTTGTTTTATGGCTTTTGTAGTACCGGTTCGTGAAGATTTATCAATACCCGTTAATCTTAATGAAGATATTATTGAGAAACCAAAAGATACTAAATTTATGATAGTTGATGATGAAGGTTTTAATATATGTGAAAATGATTTTGCTAGAGTATGGTTATTCAATGATTTATTTATATCTGGAAAGGTTACTAGAATATCATATATTTCCGTAGAAATAACAAATGAGCAACAAGAGAAAATTTATATACCTTATAAAATAATTAGTAGAATATTGAAAGATTTTTAAATTTGGAGGTTGTTTTATGAAGATTTTACATTTATTCCAATGGAGAATTAACGATATTATACCGGAATTAAAAACTATAAAACACCAAGGATTCGACGCAATACAAATATCACCGATACAAGGAACTAAAGATTCTGGAATGGAATGGTGGAAACTTTATCAACCTGTAAACTTAAAAATAGGTAATGAACAAATCGGAAGTAAGAAAGATTTAATAAACCTAATACAAGAATCTAGAAAATTCAACATAAGAATAATTGTTGATATAGTATTAAGACACGTTGCTGGAGACGAAGTATATCCTTTAAAACCTCACCGAAATGTAGATCCTGAGTTATTGCCATATTTAGCAGAACCTATTGATGCTGTTAATATAGATAATGATCGGTGGCAATGCACTCGAAGATGTACTGGATTACCTATGTTAAATTACGATGATGCCAATTTAATGAAATTGTACAAACGTTTTTTAGATGAATTAGTATTTATTGGTGTAGATGGATTTAGATTAGACCAACTTAAACATTATGCTTTACCTGAAGAAGGTGGAAAAGTCATAGAGTTATTTAGTAAGTATAATATGTATGGTGAAGCTATAAATTGCTCTAAAGAATTATTAAATAAATATTCAAAGTATATGAAAGTTTTAACTGAAGGTAGACCTTCTGACATTACTAAATTAGTTGCTAAATTCGAGACTCATGACGATTACTTAGAATTAGGATTAACTAAAAGAATGGGTAATCAAATGAGATTGACCGAATGGGACATTCTTGTAAATCATTTACCAGGGTGTGATTGTTTATATTATACTAGACCTTTCGAAACTCTTTGGAAATCTGAAGAAATGAGAAAAATAAATAAGGGGGAATTTTAATGAATGATATATTAGTAAAGAGATGTATTGAAAAAGGTATAGGATTAACTGTTGGAAGGGATTATGAAATTTTAGCAGAGGGTAATTATTGGTATATGGTAAAAGATGATAATAATTTAATGGTTCACTTTGCAAAAGACCACTTTGAAGGTGGGAAACAATATAATGGATTTTTATCAAATGAAAAACCAAATGCACAAAGAGAATTATTTAATGAACAAAAGAGATTATCAGATATCAAATCAAACTTTATATCTAAAAAAATAGAAGCAATTGAATATATAGATGGAGAAATAGATCTTGACATGAAACGAATAGAAGCTCACTCAATTAATTGTAATGTAAAACAATTTTATTGCAAACATTGTGGAAAGGGAACCGATGTTATTTATAAAAATAATAAAGGACAGTCCTATTGTAAAAAATGTTATGAAAATTTAATAAATTAATAAAAAATTTAATAAAAATTTAATAAATTAATAAATAAAGGAGAATAATTATGTCTGATTCATTTTGTGCAGTAATGACTAAGGAAGAGGTTAATGTTATTAAAGATTCTTTGGAATTATGTATGGGTGCTATTATGACTAAAATGTCTTCAGTAGGATTTAACGATGGTTATAATAGTAAAGATTATTGCGAATTATGTTCACAATATGCTAAATACGCAACATTATCAACTGATATTGAAATCGCAATGGACCATGACGATGAAAAAAACGATAGGATTATGTCTAATTTATATTATGTAACAATGACTAAAAAAGAGGTTGATATTATTATAGAATCTTTTAATACATCTATGGATATTATCGAATATAAAATGTCTTTAGCCGAGTTCGATATTGGTTATGACGATATGTATTATTGTGAATTAGGTTCAGAATATGCTAAATATGAAACATTTTTAACTAACATTGAAAAAATGATGAAATATAATGAAGACAAATAGGAGGAATTTTAATAAAAATTTAATAAAAATTTAATAAAAAGGAGAAATAATTATGAAAATTGAAAACTGGTGTGGATATAATATTAGATTTATAGAACAAGATGGAGAATGGTGGGCTATATTAAAAGATATTTGTGATGCATTGAAGTTAAAAACATGGCATGTTTCAGAAAGACTTGATCCAAACATGCTTATAAAAGTTAATGTATGTGACCTCGGTTCAAAGGGGGTCACATCAAGAGCGAGAAAAACTCAAAAAATGTTAGCTGTAAATGAAATCGGAATTTACGAAGCATTATTTGCAAGTAGAAGATTAGAAGCTCGTAAGTTCAGACGTTGGTCTGCTGAGGTTATGAAAAAATTACGTACGAATGTTGGTCTTGAAGGTTATGAAGTTATGAAAATGACCGAATCAGATGTTCAAGAAAAAATTGATAATATTTTAGACACAATATTCTATGATCCTGATACTGGAGTGTTAATGCAATCAGTCACTACTCTAGGTGGAGACGTAGACCAAGTTCCATTTGTAAGTCAAAGGAGGACATTTATATGACTTTGGGAGATTTTTTAGAAAGAGTTACACTTAAGGATCTTGATAAAATGCTTATTTGGAGTGATGGTTATGGTTGGAGTAATCTCATCATTGATATAGACGAATGCACTATAAGAATATTACCTGATAAATCTAATTCACCATTTTCCAGTGATAAATAGGAGGTTGTTATGAATAATTATATTGTTTTTGAAAGCGAAAAGAATAAAGAAAGATATATTATAAAGCCAATAGTTGACGATTTATTAATGTTATATAGAGTAAAAAGACACATTGTTAATGGAGAAATGATGGATTATAACCAATTAGGCAAGATAAGAAAACAAGAAAAACTAAGATGTATTGGTAATTATATTTCTTATGCCACAATGCCAAGTGAAATAAATTTTGAATATAAAGGGGGAGATATCTTATGAAAAAATTATTTGTATCATTACCAATGAGAGGATTGAGCGAGCGAGAAATTAAAAAACGTATGAATTATTTGAAATCTCTTGTGGAACTTGAATTAGAAGAAGAGGTTATATTAATCGACACTTTTATTAAAGATGAACCAGACTCTAAAGAAATAAATGATATCGGTTTATATTTTCTTGGCGAATCAATAGCAGAGATGGCTTATGCTGATATTGTTATATTTGCTAATGGTTGGATGAAAGCTAGAGGTTGTAAAGTAGAATATAAAGCTGCTATTGAATATGGAGTAAAAATATTATTTGAAAATCGGTTATTTATAAAATTAGTTTTAAAACCAAAAGGAGGACCAGAAATATTTTGAAAATAACAATAGATGATGAAGAGCTTGTACCAGAAATATATTCTTTAAACCTTTCAGAATTGGCATCTTTGATATATTTTTTAAATGATTATGCAGATAGATTAAAAGAAGACGAACATGTTAAAGAGGAAATAAAAGAAGTTGAGCGTATTACAGAGAAATTAAAGGATATGTGGAAATTACACATACGTATTGAATAAAGGAGATGTGTTTTATGAAATTTAAATATCTTTTAGATTTTTTATTACCTATAGTATTCGGATTTTTATTAGGTTTGGGTTTAATAGTTGCTGGATATTTATTAGGAGGGATTTTATGACAATCATATTAATACCTTGTTTGAAATTTTTAATCAATTTAGTTATTGTTTGTGCAACTATAAATATATCTTTTTACATTCTTGCATTTGCTTATAATATATTTGTAGGATTTTTATTTTGGTTTTTATTTGGTACAAAGGATGATTTATTAGATGATTCCGATAAAAAATAATAGCAGAGGGTACATGCCCTCTTCTTTTTTGTGGTCATTTTTATATTTGGGTTTTTGGTCATTGGTCATTTTTATTTGGGTTTCTGCAGTTTTGAAGTGGTTTGGGAGAAAAAATTTTTGCAAAAAGCCCACTTTTTTTGACCATTTGGCCATTTTTGTTTTAAAAGTGGGCAGCCCGCGAAGCCAGTATTCATGCGGGTTCCCGGGGTTTGTGGCCACTTTCCCACTTTTTTTCTTAATTTATTATTATTAAAAAATAATAATATTATATATAATTGACAAATAAAAGTGGGTTTTTGACCACAGCAATATTTTAGTACAAAATTTGTGGGATACGCGAATATTACAAAGACTTTAATGAAAGAATAAATTATAAGCTATATTGGGGTCGAATTGACGATCAGGTATGCAAGGTATGTGAAAATCATACGAGGTATAAAGGGATAAAGCCGAATATAGAGTATATGGATAGAATGGGCTGGATTGACAGTCAGGTATATGAGAGAGTTAAATACTCTGAGATATAAAGAGAATAGATTCACTATCGCGATATACATCTTCTTTTATTTTTTGCTCAGGTTCGCGAAAAATACATCCCCTTTTATGGGGAGAGAGGAAAGATGTCTTTTGGACGTTTTTATGTATTAATTACACTCTTTCTTTTTATTTTAAAAGGGGTGACACTAATGGGTAAATTAGAACGCAACTTTCAATCACATCTTATTAAGAGATTAAAATTGATGTTTGAAGGTTGTATAGTAATGAAAACTGATCCGGACTATATTCAAGGTATTCCTGATTTATTAATATTATTTAATAATAAATGGGCAGCTCTAGAAGTGAAACGTTCGAACACTGCTCATAAACAACCTAATCAAGAATATTATGTCCGACTAATGGATGATATGTCTTTTTCAAGATTTATATGTCCAGAGAATGAAGAGGAGGTATTATATGAACTTCAACAAGCATTTATCAGTAGAAGGTAAACATGCATTCTTAGGTGCAAGTAAATATCATTGGGTTAACTATGATGAAGATAAACTTGCTAACGCATATTTAAAACACATGGCAACTCTAAAGGGAACTATACTTCATGAGTTTGCTGCACAATGTATTAGGTTGGGCCAAAAACTTCCTAAGTCACAGAAAACATTAAATATGTATGTTAACGATGCTATTGGATATAAGATGACACCAGAACAAATATTATATTATTCTGATAATTGTTTTGGTACAGCAGACGCTATTACTTTTAGAAATGGGTTACTTAGAATTCACGACCTTAAGACTGGTATTACACCAGCTCATATGGAACAATTAGAAATCTATGTAGCTTTATTTTGTTTAGAATATAAAATAAAACCATCCGATATTGATGTTGAATTACGATTATATCAATTAGATGAAATTCTAGTTCATAAACCAATGGCTGATGAAATAGTACCAATTATTGATAAAATAATAACTTTTGATAAAGTTATAAATCGGTTAAAAGAAGATTGTTAATTATATTTAAGGGGGTTGATATTTTATGGCATATCAAGACAAGCCTTCATTGGAAGAATTAATTCATTCATTTGGGTTAGATGATTATGTCTTAATGCATTACGGAATGCCTAGACGTTCTGGTAGATATCCTTGGGGTTCAGGAGATAATCCTTATCAGCATAGTGGAGATTTCTTAAGTCGTGTAGAAGAACTTAAGAAAAAAGGTTTAAGTGAAACTGAAATTGCTAGAACTATGGGGTTTGTTGATAAGGTTACTGGTAAAACTCAAACCACTCGTTTAAGGACTCAAGTATCATTAGCTAAAGAAGAAAGAAGAGCTTTAGCAGTAGCAACCGCTAAAGGTTTAAAAGAAAAAGGATATACTCCTACTGAGATAGCTAGAGAAATGGGATATGCTCATGAATCATCTGTAAGGTCTTTATTGAATACTAATTCAGAAGCACGTATGAATCAAGCTAGAACTACTGCTGAATTTTTAAAGAAAATGGTTGATGAAAAAGGTATGATAGACGTTGGAGTTGGTGTTGAAAGAGAATTAGGTAATATATCTAAAGAAAAACTTAATCAAGCACTTTATATTTTAGAGATGGAAGGATATCCTACTTATGGTGGTAGGGTTCCACAAGCAACTAATCCTGGTAAATTTACAACTATCAGTGTTTTATGTCCTCCGGGAACAGAACACAAAGAAATATATAATTATAGTAATATAAAATCAGTTAAAGATTATGAAAAAATATTAACTGAAGATGGTACTAAAGTACGTCCAGCATTTCAATATCCTGCTAGTCTAGATGGTAAGAGATTACAAATACGATATGCTGAAGACGGCGGTATAGAAATGGATGGTGTTATTCAATTAAGAAGAGGTGTCAAAGATTTAGATTTAGGTAATTGTCATTATGCTCAAGTTAGAATAATGGTTGATGGAACTCATTATCTTAAAGGAATGGCAGTATATTCTGATGATATGCCTGATGGAGTAGATGTTATATTTAATACTAATAAGACTAAAGATAAAAGTATGCAACAAGTGTTAAAGCCAATAAAAGATGATCCTAGAAATCCTTTCGGTTCTTTAATAAAGGAACGTGGGGGTCAAAGTTATTATGATGACCCTAAAGGAAAATTCACTGACCCTGTTACTGGTAAGAAACAATCTTTATCTCTTATTAATAAAAGAGCAGAAGAAGGAGATTGGGGTGAGTGGTCTAAAGAATTACCATCACAATTCTTATCTAAACAGAATTTATCATTAATAAAGAAACAGTTAGGTTTAGCAGCCGCTGACAAACAAGCTGAGTTTGATGAGTTATGTGCTTTAACTAATCCAACAGTTAAGAAAGTTATGCTTAGATCATTTGCTGATGATTGTGATGCAGCAGCTGTTCATTTAAAAGCAGCAGCATTACCAAGACAAAGGTATCAAGTTATATTACCAGTTCCAACATTAAAACCTACAGAATGTTATGCACCAAATTATGAAGATGGAGAAAAGGTTGCTCTTATTAGATATCCTCATGCTGGTACATTTGAAATTCCTATTCTTACAGTTAATAATAAACATGCCGATGCTAGAAAAATGATTGGGACTGATGCTTTAGATGCTATTGGTATTAATAAAGAAGTTGCTGATAGATTATCTGGTGCTGATTTTGATGGTGATACAGCAATGGTTATACCAACTCGTGGTAACGGTAAAAACCTTAAAGTTAATATTACTTCCACTCCACCTTTACAAGGGCTAGTGGGGTTTGATCCTAAATTAGAGTACCCTGAACGTGAAGGCATGACATATATGAAGTATGAAAAGAATGGTAAGAAAGTTGATAAGACTCAAATAGAAATGGGTAAGATATCTAATCTTATTACTGATATGACATTAAAAGGTGCACCTGACGACGAGATGGCTAGAGCTGTTAGGCATAGTATGGTTGTTATAGATGCTGGTAAGCATAAGTTAGATTATAAGCAAAGTGAAAGAGACAATGGTATTGCATCACTTAAAAAGAAATATCAAGGTCGTATTGATGAGGAAACAGGTAAGTTAAAGACTGGAGCAAGTACTTTGATTTCTCTTGCCTCTTCGCCTCAAGCTGTAATAAAAAGAAAAGGTAGTCCTAGAATAAACCCAGAGACAGGGGAACAATATTATAAAGAATCAATTGAAGAATATGTTGACCCTAAGACTGGTAAAACTAAAATAAGGATGCAGGATAGTACAAAGATGTATGAGACTAGGGATGCTCGTACCCTATCATCCGGGCACCCAAAAGAAGAGGCCTATGCGGACTACGCTAATAAAATGAAGGCCCTAGGGAACCAAGCCCGTAAGGAGATGTTGGCTACTGGACGAATGGTATACTCCCCAGCAGCTAAGGCTAAGTATGCTAAAGAGGTAAGCTCTCTTGATGCTAAACTTAATGTCGTTTTAAAGAACGCACCTAGAGAAAGACAAGCCCAAACTATAGCTAATGGAGTAGTAAAGGCTATGAGACAAGCTAACCCCGATATGACTAAAGAAGAAATAAAGAAGGCTAAACAAAGAGCCCTATCCGATGCTAGAGTACAAGTTGGTGCCCATAGTCAACGTATAAACTTAACCGATAATGAATGGGAAGCTATACAAGCCGGTGCTATAAGTGAAAATAAACTATTCCAGATCATTAATAAAGTAGATGGTGATGAGCTTAAACAAAGAGCTACACCTCGTGCTACAACAACACTTACCACAGCAAAGATTAATAAGATTTCTTCTATGCGTAATTCAGGTTACACTATTAGTGAAATAGCAAAAGCTTTAGGTGTTTCTACTTCTACAATTAATAAGTATTTAACTAATTAAACTATTATTAAGATTAAAGTAAAAGGAGTTTTATGATTATGAGTAAACAAGTTATGTTAACAACAATTGATAATCCTTTTGATCCTTTTGAACAATTTGATTCTTGGTTTTTGTTTGATGTTGAAAAAGGTTACAATTCTTGTGATTATTTAGGAAGAATCGCCAAAACATCTGAACAATTATCAGATGATGAGAATAACGAAGAGATAGAAAGGGCTATTGATGAAATAATTAAATATGATTTTACAAACACATTCAAGAAAGTAAGTAGGTAACTAACGATATGCCGGCTAACATTCACAGTTAGTTGGATAGGGGGGGTCTACAAAAACTGCACCCCCTAGTGCATCGCGTCGGTCTTTAAAAATTCCCCGGGGGATATTTTTTGAAAAAGCTTTTTGGTTTAATACGATATTTACAAGGGTTTATAAGCTATGAATCTTATGTTTTCGTCTCCTTTCAATAAGATTACAATACACCCACACTGTTAAAAAATGCTTATGAACCCTTCTAAATGTCGTATTAAACTATCCTTAAACTGTATAAATTTTAAACTAAAGTATGATAGGAGGTGTTGTAATGTTATATATTTTAGACGATAACACTATTAAAATTACAAGAGGAGATACAGCTAAATTAACTATCTCTATACGTAATGATTTAAATTCCTCTAATTATGTTATTGGTGAACACGACACTCTAACATTAACGGTGAAAAAATCAGTAAAAGATCCAACATTTTGTTTTCAAAAGAGTGTACAAGGATCAAATGTAATTAATATTAAACCAACAGATACTAATACACTTGATTTTGGAAAATATAAGTATGATGTTCAATTAACAACCGAATCGGAAGAAGTTTATACTATAATAGAGCCTTCTGTCTTTGAAATTTTACAGGAGGTGACATATTAATATGGGGTAAGTATTAATGGAACTGGCAACCTTAAAGGTTCAATAAGTTATGAAGGAAATCTTAAAGGTTCAATAAGTTATGAAGGAAATCTTAAAGGTTCGTTATCTGTATTTGTAGGATGTCAACCATACACTGGGACTTATGAGATTATTCCAAAGATAAACGAACAAATATTACCAACTTTTGATAAGCATATGATAAAAGATTTAACTATAAAAGAAATTCCAATCTATAAAGTAGATAATGACCAAGACGGTCAAACAGTTATAATAGGAGGATGAATAAAAAATGGCTGATAAAAAAGTTAATAAAGTTGTATATGGTGGTACTGTATTAATTGATTTAACTGGGGATACCGTAACTGCTGATAAAATGTTAACTGGTTACACTGCTCATGATAAATCAGGTGAAACTATAACTGGTACATGTAATTATGATGTTAATTCAGAAGATGCAACTGTAGCAGTAGCTGAAATGCTTATTGGTAAGACTGCATATGCTAGAGGTTCTAAAATAACTGGAACAATGCCTAATAATGGAGCAGTAAAAGAAAATATTTCAACAAAAGCTCAAGAAGTTATTATAGCACAAGGTTATCACGATGGTAGTGGTAAAATAGCAATTAGCTCAACAGAACAAGCGAAAATTATTGCAACTAATATTCGTGATGGAGTGACAATATTAGGTGTTACTGGTACTATGTCTGGAACAGAAGGTGCCAAAGCACAAGCTAAAACCGTAACTCCAACGACAAAAGTTCAAAATGTTTTACCAGACGAAGGGTATAACTATCTTTCTCAAGTAACAGTAAATGCTATACCTTATGTTGAGAGTGAGAATGCTGCTGGTGGAACAACAGTTACAATCGGGTGATAGTTATGGCAATAAATAAGGTTGTATATAATAATGAGACACTTATTGATTTAACAAATGACACTATTACTACTAATGATTTAGTTAAAGGTGTTATAGCTCATGATAAAAGCGGAACACAAATCAATGGAACTTTAGTGGTGAGAACTGTATATACTGGAAGTGAAAGACCTTCTGATTCAGTTGGTGTTGATGGCGATATATATTTAGTACTATAAGGAGATGATCAAATGGCTAATTTTAATATAGGCTATTTCGATGATGTTAGTTCTCGTTATCAATCAGAGTCTTCAACTCATCCATTTTCAACAATCATAGGCAAAGGTAGTGATAATACAGATAGCTATGCTGAATGGACTATAGTACAAGGAAAAAGTGCACAAAGTCACGTATATTATCGTTTCGATGTATCATCAATACCAAAGGACGCAACTATAAATAGTGTAAATTGTACAGCAAGGGTTGCAAGACAAAACAGTAGACTTACTGAATTTTCATCATTAACATTAAAGATTGTTGTAGGGGCTCTTGAAGAAACCGAACACGTTACAGTTAAAAATGATGAATCAGTTGCTGTTTATGATTTACCATCCATAAACAAATCAAGAGATTTATTAACTACCGTTGGAATATCTCTACATTCATCTAGAGGATTTTTTTCAAGTACTACAGATTTTTGGGTTAGGTTATATGGGGCAACCCTAAGTGTAGATTTTACAGCTGTAGGTGGTTCTCGATTTTTGTTGAAAACCAATGGTGTGTGGATTGAAGGTAGTCAACTTTATAAAAAAGTTAATGGTGTTTGGGTGTTACAAGAAGATTTGAGTAACGTATTTGAAAGTGGTATTAAGTATAAATAAAATATGGAGGCTATTATGTTTAAATTTTTTAAAAATATTTTTAGAGGTTCTAATAATATAACCATGGATGATTTAAAACTATTCATAGAAAAAATAAAACGAGTTTATAAAGATAAGTATGAAGGGGACGAAGTAGTTCTTAATTGTATAAAAGACGCCACAGTATTATGTGGATTAGCTTCAGCTAGTGATGAATATGGGGCTATATGTATCGGTAAGTTAAAAGATAAATCTGGATATATTGTTTCTTTAGGTGGAACTGATTTAACTAATGCTGAAGAAAATTTAGGCATCAAGGAAGATATACTTTCAGCATTTAACCAAGATAATGAATATAAGAAGAATGCTATAAAAGCTATTCTTAAAACTATTCCAAAAGGAGAAGATATCTATATTTATGGATTAAGTCTTGGTGGAATGGTTTTACAACAAGTAATTGCTGATATTAATATTAAGGTAAATTATGATATAAAAGCAGCAGTGGCTATAGGATCTCCTATAACTGATATAAATAGACAAAAGATAGTATTTATAGAAGACGTAAATGACGTTGTTCCTAGCTTATCAGCTAAGAGTATGTTATTATCAAGGATGTATAGAAGATATGATACTCATATAAAGAGAGACGGTAATTATAAAACATTTATAGGTGCTCATGCCCTTAGTTATGCCGATAGTGATGTTTGGAATGATGTGGATGTGTTCGGTATAGTTAATGGTGCTAATTCATTAGTTATAGATTTAAATAATTTTGTATCTTTTAAAGGATAAACTTCAAAATGAAAAAGGAGGTGATACTAATGAAAAAACAAAGTAAGTCAGAAAGGAAAATTAGACCAGCTTTAACTCCTGAAGCCAGAGAGAACCAAATGATATCATTAGCTGTGGACCTTGCTGAAAAACAATTATTAGAAGGAACAGCTTCATCTCAAGTTATAACTCATTATTTAAAGTTGGGAACTATGAAACAGAAAATTGAAATGGAAATTTTGGAGAAACAAAAGGCGTTGATAGATGCTAAAACTGAAAGCTTACAATCAGCTAAAAGGATTGAAGAATTATATAAGAACGCTCTTGATGCTATGAAAAATTATAGTGGTCACATGACTGAGGGTGATGAAGACGAAGATGAGTATTAGAACTTATTCCGAATTAATAATGTTACCAACGTTCGAAGAAAGATATGAATATTTAAGATTATATGGGCAAGTTGGTGAAGAAACTTTTGGGTTTGACAGATGGCTCAATCAAATATTCTATAAAAGTAAAGAATGGTTGTCTACTAGGGATAAAATAATTGTTAGAGATAATGGTTGCGATTTGGCTATTCCTGGTAGAGACATTTATAGTAGAATATTAATTCATCATATGAATCCTATAAGTAAAAAAGACATTCTTGATAGAAGTGACATTCTTTTTAATCCAGAATATTTGATATGTACAACTCAAAATACGCATAGAGCTATACATTATGGAGACACTAATCTATTGATGAAAGACCCAATCGAAAGAAGACCAAATGATACTTGTCCATGGAAATTAAGCTAAAAAGGAGTGGTAATATGGATGAAAGTATTTTAATCTCTATAAAAAAATTACTCGGTATTGCTGAAGATTATAATTATTTCGACCAAGATATTATAATGCACATCAATGCAGCTTTAATGATCTTAACTCAACTTGGCGTTGGTCCATCCAAAGGATTTCTTATTACTGATGATGCTGCTACTTGGAATGATTTTATTAATAACACTGATAATTTAGGTTCTATACAAAGTTATGTGTATATGAAAGTTAAATTAATGTTTGATCCACCTCAAAATTCTTTCACCGTGGATTCAATGACTAAATTAGTTAACGAATTAGAATGGAGGCTTAATGTCGCTGCTGATAATTCAGGAGAGGAGGTGAAATAAATGGGAGATGAATTACAACATTATGGTGTTCTTGGTATGAAATGGGGCGTTAGAAGAGCAAGAAAGGTTAGTGGGTCCACAGGTAATAGAAAAAGAAATAGTAGAATCGAAGATGTAAATGATGATTATAAAAGAGCACATTCAAAGAAAAGCGTTAGAGATATGAGTGATAAAGAATTAAGAGAAATGATTAATCGTTTGCAAATGGAACAGAATTATGAAAGATTGTCACAGAGCAATATTAGCAAAGGAATGTCATACGTAAAGAAATTTACTGATAACGCTATGACAATTGCCACACTTATAGCAGTACCTGTCACTCTTTATAATAATGCTGATAAATTAGCAAAACTTGCTGGAAAATTAAGGTAAAATTCAAAATGGAGATGATAGATTATGGCATTATCTAATACTGCAACACCTATTTATTATGGACAATTTAGAGATGCCGTAATAAGAGGTGAAATACCAGTATGTAGAGAAATTTCTATGGAGATGAATCGTATAGATGATCTTATAGCAAATCCTGGAATATGGTATGATGACGAAGCAGTTAATGGTTTTATAGCTTATTGTGAAAATGAATTAACTCTAACAGATGGTGGAGATTTATATTTATTAGATACTTTTAAATTATGGGCTGAACAAATTTTTGGTTGGTATTATTTTGTTGAAAGAAGTGTGTATAAACCAAATCCAGATGGTCATGGTGGTCGTTATGTAAAGAAAACTATTAAAAAACGATTGATAACTAAACAGTATCTTATAGTTGCTAGAGGTGCTGCTAAATCAATGTATGGATCTTGTATACAAAATTTCTTTTTAAATGTTGATACCACTACAACACATCAAATAACCACAGCTCCAACCATGAAACAAGCAGAGGAAGTAATGTCCCCGATAAGAACTGCTATAACTCGTTCCAGAGGTCCATTGTTTAAATTCCTAACTGAAGGTTCTTTACAAAATACTACCGGTTCAAAAGCTAATAGGGTTAAACTTGCATCAACTAAAAAGGGTGTTGAAAATTTCTTGACTGGTTCCTTACTTGAAATAAGACCAATGAGTATAAATAAACTTCAAGGACTTAGGTGTAAAGTCACAACGGTTGATGAATGGCTATCAGGGGATTTAAGAGAAGATGTTATAGGTGCTATAGAACAAGGTGCATCAAAATTAGATGATTATTTAATTGTTGCTATTAGTTCAGAAGGTACTGTTCGTAATGGTAGTGGTGATACAATCAAAATGGAATTAATGGATATATTAAAAGGCGAATATGTTAACCCCCATGTGTCTATTTGGTATTATAAACTAGATTCAATCGAAGAAGTTAATCAACCAGAAATGTGGCCTAAAGCAAATCCCAATTTAGGTAAGACAGTTTCTTATGAAACCTATCAACAAGATGTTGAAAGAGCTGAAAAAGCTCCTGCAGCAAGAAATGATATTTTGGCTAAACGTTTCGGAATACCTATGGAAGGTTATACTTATTACTTCACATATGAAGAAACTATACCTCATAGAAAACGAGACTATTGGCAAATGCCTTGTTCATTGGGTTGCGACCTTTCACAAGGTGATGATTTTTGTGCGTTCACATTTATGTTCCCATTGGGAAATGAGCGATACGGAATCAAGACAAGAAACTATATTTCATCATCAACTTTAATGAAATTACCAGCAGCAATGAGAATTAAGTATGATGAATTCATGATGGAAGGAAGTTTAATAGTTTTAGAAGGAACTACATTGGATATGATGGAAGTTTATGAGGATTTGGATAATCATATAAATGATTGTGGTTATGATGTGCGTTCTTTAGGATTTGACCCATATAATGCTAAAGAATTTGTTGAAAGATGGAAATCTGAGAATGGGCCATTTGGTATAGAAAAAGTTATTCAGGGTGTTAAAACCGAATCGGTTCCATTGGGTGAATTAAAGAAATTATCAGAAGAAAGAAAACTCTTATTTGATGAAGATTTAATGATGTTCGCTATGGGAAATTGTATAACTCTTGAAGATACAAATGGTAACAGAAAATTGCTTAAGAAAAGGTATGAGCAAAAAATAGATGCTGTTGCTGCTATGATGGATGCTTATGTGGCTTATAAATTAAACAGGGATGCTTTTGAATAGGGGGTGAGAAATTCAAAATGTGGCAATATAATTACTCAGATGAAATGTATCATCATGGAGTAAAAGGTATGAAGTGGGGTGTTAGGCGTTATCAATACACTGATGGTTCTTTAACGCCACAAGGCGAACGGCGTTACAGAGATAATAATTTTGATAAAGTTTTTGCTACTCCGGTTAAAAAAATAATTAATACAGCAATAACTAAAATTACTGGAAAACAATATGTTGACGATTATTTATCAAAGGGGATAACTTTATCAAGAATACAAACTTCTAAAAATTTTGAGAAATTTGCATTTTATGCAACTTATAAAAAACAAGATATGGATAAGTATATGGGATTATTTGGTAAAAACTTATCTTCTAGAGCTGAAAAAGATGCTAGTGATGCAGAAAAGAAAGCAAAAGTAACTGGTAATAAATTAGATATTTCTAACGCTAAAGAACTTAGAAATAAAGCTAACAACACCAAGGTATATCAACTTAGATTAGAAGCCACTAAGAAACTTAAAATACCATCCGACGAAAACGCAAGTAATATAACTGTAAAATTATTAAAAGATAAAGAGTTTAAAGGTAATCTTGTTGCTTCTATTAATGACTCAAAAGAAAAAATGAGACGTCCTAGTCAACAAATATTATTTAACCAAGCTGAAAAAGCTTTAAAGAAAGACATTACTAGATTAACATCCTCGGAAAAAACATCAATATATAAAGCATTTAATTTGAGTTTAGTGAATCATAATCAACAAGAAATAGCAGCTCAAGATCGTTTCTATAAAGAATTAAAAAAGAAGGGCTATAATGCATTACTAGATTATAACGATAAAGAATATTCCAGTTATCATGCAAAACGACCAATGATAATATTTGATGTTGATTCAGTCCGACTTAATTCAGTAGTTGAAACAAATCCAAAAATTGTTAATAAATTACATCAAAAATATAATGCCGAACGAATTAGAAAAGAAATCAAAGCTGAAACTATTGGATTACTTTCACAATATTTGGGAAAAACATTTAGTGATTGTCAATCATATTTGGATAATAGAATGCGAGATTATTTAGAGGGGTGATAATTCAAAATGAATTTTACTGAAAGAATTAAACATGGTTGGAATGCCTTTCTTAATAGAGATCCAACTTATAGTTATATGGATTTGGGCGGTCCAAGTTATGGGTATAGACCAGATCGTGTAAGATTTACTAAGGGTAATGAACGTTCAATAGTGACATCAGTATATAATCGTATAGCTTTAGATGCGGCAAGTATTGATATAATGCATGTTCAACTAGATAAAAATGATAGATTCGAATCTGTAAGAGAATCAGCTTTAAATGAATGTTTAACTAGAAATGCTAATATAGATCAAACAGGAAGAGCTTTTATACAAGATGTAGTTATGTCGATGTTGGATGAAGGCTGTGTTGCAATAATTCCAGTTGATACTACTATTAATCCGAATATCGCAAATTCTTATGAGATTAATACTGTGAGAACAGCGAAGATAGTAGAATGGTATCCTGCTCATGTAAAAGTAAATCTTTATAACGATAGAACTGGACGAAAAGAAGACTTAACATTACCAAAAAAGAATGTAGCTATCATTGAAAATCCTTTATATGCAGTAATTAATGAACCAAATTCTACAATGCAACGTCTTATAAGAAAACTTAATTTATTAGATGTTATAGATGAACAAAGCGGTTCTGGAAAATTAGATTTAATTATTCAACTACCATATGTTATAAAAACCGATGCAAGACGTCAACAAGCTGAGCAAAGGCGTAAGGATATAGAAATGCAATTATCAGGCTCTAAATATGGTATAGCTTATACCGATGGCACAGAACGTATCACCCAATTGAATCGTTCAGTTGATAATAATTTAATGAAGCAGATTGAATATTTAACGAGTATGCTTTATAGCCAGTTAGGTATCACTCAAGCGATATTAGATGGAACAGCTGATGATAAAACAATGCTTAATTATTATAATCGTACAATTGAACCAATAGTCTCAGCTATAGTTGATGAAATTCAAAGAAAATTTCTTACTAAAACAGCTATATCTCAAAAACAAGCTATTGCATATTTTAGAGATCCGTTCCGACTTGTTCCTGTTAATGAAATAGCAGAAATCGCTGATAAGTTTACTAGAAATGAGATTATGACATCCAATGAAATAAGACAAATAGTTGGAATGAAGCCTTCTAAAGATCCTAATGCTGACGAACTTAGAAATAAGAATTTAAGTCAATCAAATGAAATGATTGAAGAAAAACGACAATCAGGTAATAATAATTTAGAAGATAATCAAAGTGAAGGAGGAAATCAAAATGGAATATGATTTTAGTGGATGGGCTACTCGAAATAACATTAGATGTTCTGATGGAAGAACCATCCTTAAAGACGCATTTAAACACAATGATGGTCAAATGGTACCATTAGTATGGAATCACGACCATAATGACCCACTTAATGTACTAGGTCACGCATTATTAGAAAATCGTGATGAAGGGGTATATGCTTATTGTACTTTCAATGATACTGATGCAGGTAGAAACGCTAAAGCTTTAGTTGAACATGGAGATGTTACAGCATTATCTATTTATGCTAATCAACTTAAACAACAAGGTCCTAATGTGCTACATGGAGCTATTCGTGAAGTAAGTCTTGTATTAGCTGGTGCCAATCCTGGTGCTTTCATCGATTCAATTATCAGACATGGTGAAGAATCAGATGAAGAGGCTATTATTTATACTGGTGAAAACCTAGTATTAGAACATTCACAACACACTATAGTGAATGATAAGAATCTTGACGCTATTAAAGATAATTTTACTCCACCTAGTGGTGATAAAAAAGACGAAAAGGGAGAAAAAACAGTTCAGGATGTGTTTGACACATTAAATGAAGAACAAAAGACTGTCGTATATGCATTAATAGGACAGGCACTTGATGGCTCAAATCAAAATGAAAATAATGAAAAGGAAGGTAATGATAATATGAAACACAATGTATTTGATCAAGACCAAAAAGAAAAGGAAAATGTTTTATCTCACGCTGATATGGAAAATATTATATCTGAAGGTAAAAGATATGGTAGTTTAAAAGACAGTTTCTTAGCACATGCTGCACAGTATGGTATAGACCAGATTGATTTCTTATTTCCAGATGCAAAGAATGTAACCAATCAACCTGATTTTATTAAGAGAGACGATAGTTATGTTCAAAAGGTATTAAGAGGAGTACATCATACACCATTCTCTAGAATAAAGAGTACTCACGCTAACATTACTGCTGATGAAGCAAGGGCAAAGGGTTATATTAAGGGCCACTTAAAGAAGGAAGAAGTATTCACTCTATTAAAGAGAACTACTACTCCTACAACTATTTATAAGAAACAAAAGATGGATAGAGATGATATTGTAGATATCACAGATTTCGATGTTGTTGCTTATATTAAAGCTGAGATGAGAATGATGTTAGATGAGGAAATTGCAAGAGCCATTTTAGTTGGTGATGGTAGATCTACGGCTAGTGATGATAAGATTAATGAACAGAACATCAGACCAATAGCTAAGGATGATGATCTATATACTATTAAGGCAACAGTTACTGCAGCTGCAAAAGCTACAGAAGATGAAATTGCGAAAAATTTCATTAGAACTGTAATAAAATCAAGAAAAGAGTATAAGGGATCTGGTAGTCCAACATTATTCACAACTGAAGATATGTTAACTAACTGTTTATTACTAGAAGATAATAACGGTAGAATAATTTATGATTCAGTTGATAAATTAGCTACAACATTAAGAGTTAAAGAAATAGTACCAGTAGAAGTAATGGAAGGTGTTACAAGAAAGGCTGATACTAAAACATTATCATTAATGGCTATATTAGTTAATTTAAACGATTACTACGTTGGTGCTGATAAGGGTGGAGCTATTAACATGTTTGATGACTTCGATATAGATTACAACCAAGAGAAGTATTTGATTGAAACTAGAATTTCTGGAGCTTTAGTTAAACCATATTCAGCTATAGCATTTGAATTAGATCAAGCAACAGCTTAAGAAATTCAAAATGAATAAATTTTATGGTAAAATCGGCTACGCTATATTAACGGAAACTGTACCGGGAGTATGGGTTGAACAAATAGTGGAACGTTCATATTATGGCGATGTAATTCGTAATATTAGACGTCTTCAAAGTTCTGAAAACCTTAACGATAATGTAAACGTTTCCAATGAAATTAGTATAGTAGCCGATGCTTTTGCTAATCAAAATTTTCATTCAATGCGATATGTGGAGTATATGGGTACTAAATGGAAAGTATCTAGTATAGAAGTCAAATATCCAAGATTAATTTTAAGTATGGGAGGGGTTTATAATGGGTAGTAGATTAGATTTACAAAATTTACTAGAGTCTATTCTTGGTAGTAGAAATGTTTACTACCAACCCCCCGAATCAATAAGGATCAATTATCCAGCAATTATCTATAGTCGTAATAATATAGATAATAATTTTGCTGATGATATAGTTTATATGCAAAATCACACTTATCAAGTAATAGTGATTGACGCTAATCCTGATAGTGAAATCGTCAATAAAATATCTAAACTTCCTATGTGTAGATATGATAGGCATTACACATCTGACAATCTTAATCATGATGTATTTATAATAAATTATTAAGGAGGAATAAAATCATGGCTAAAATAGAATGGGATAAAACCGGTGAAAAAATATATGAAACTGGTGTTAAAAATGGTGTTCTTTATTTACCAGATGAAACTGGAGTATATAATAAGGGTGTAGCATGGAATGGTTTAACAACTGTTACAGAATCACCTTCAGGAGCAGAATCTACACCATTATATGCTGATGATATAAAATATGCCGAATTATTATCAGCTGAAGAATTTGGATTTACTATAGAATGCTACACTTATCCAGATGAATTTGCTGAATGTGATGGTTCAGCAGAGCCAACACCTGGAGTTACTATAGGTCAACAAAATAGAAAAACATTTGGTTTATGTTACAGAACAACTTTAGGTAATGATGTTAAGGGTAATGAATATGGTTATAAACTTCATTTAATATATGGAGCTAAAGCATCACCTTCAGAAAAAGCTTATAGTACTATAAATGATAGTCCAGAAGCTATCACTTTCTCATATGAAGCAACAACAACCCCAGTTAATGTTACAGGATATAAACCAACTGCTTCTTTAATCATTGATTCTACTAAAGTTACACCTGAAAAATTAGCAAAATTAGAAGCAAAATTATATGGCGACGGTAGTGCTGAAGCTACATTACCACTACCAGATGAAGTTATTAGTATGGTAAAGAACAATAGTTTATAATATGATCACGACTCCGTTTAAATTACGGAGTCTTTTAATTTTTATAAAATGAAAGGAGTAAATATTATGTTAAAAAAGAATATAAAATATACTGATTACAACGGTGTTGAAAGGAACGAAGATTTCTATTTTAATCTATCTAAAGCTGAAATTACTGAAATGGAATTATCTACAGCTGGAGGATTAGCCGAGATGATTAATAAGGTGGTGGCTGCACAAGATGTACCATCAATAATAAAAATATTCAAAGAACTTATATTAAAAGCTTATGGTGAAAAGAGTCCTGATGGAAAAAGATTCGTTAAATCAGAAGAGTTATCTAGAGATTTTTCACAAACAGAAGCTTATTCTAATTTATTTATGGAATTAGCTACCGATGCTGAAAAAGCAGCTGAATTTGTAAACGGTATAATACCTAATGTTAAAAAATAAAAGAGGTGATTGTAATGCTTCAAATAACTATTCCTGGAGTAGAAAAATGGGACGAAGATAAAGAAGAATTTGTTTATACTAAATCACAAACAATAAGTTTGGAGCATTCACTCGTTTCGATTTCAAAATGGGAATCGAAATGGTGTAAACCGTATTTTTCTACTAGAGATAAAACAACGGAAGAAGTTATTGATTATGTTAGATGTATGACTATAACCCAAAACGTTCCCGATTATGTGTATGAAAACCTTACGAATGGTAATATTGCTGAAATTTCAACTTATATAGAAGCACCCATGACTGCTACCACATTCTCCAATAACGATTCAAAACCTAATAGAGAAATAATTACAAGCGAAATTATTTATTATTGGATGATAAGTTTAACTATTCCAATGGAATGCCAAAAATGGCACATTAATAGACTGTTAACCTTAATACGAGTATTTAATATTAAAAATGCTCCTCCTAAGAAAATTAATAAAAGTGAAATTCTACGTCGTAATGCAGAAATAAATGCTGCTCGTAGAAAGAGATTGAATACGAAAGGGTGATTTATAATGACTATGAATGGTATTGATATATCTAATTATCAAAGTGGTATTAATTTACGTGAGGTTCCAGCTGATTTTGTAATCGTTAAAGCTACAGAAGGTAATTATTATATTTCAGGAGATTTTAAAAGACAGGCTAACCAAGTTATAGAAACTAGAAAGTGTTTAGGATTCTACCATTATGCTAATGGTGGAGATGCAATAGAAGAAGCTAATTTCTTTATAAATGCAATAAAAGATTATATAGGACAAGGTATTTTAGTTTTAGATTGGGAATCCCAAAATAATCCTTTATTTGGAATTAAGGATTTTAATTGGTGTAAACAATGGTGTGATTATGTAGCTAATGAGACAGGAGTCAAACCTATGGTGTATATTCAGAAGAGTGCTATGGATAGAATAAAAGGTATTGGTGATTATGGTTTATGGATCGCACAATATGCTGATATGAACCCTACAGGATATCAAAATGAACCTTGGCAAGAAGGTGCTTATGAATGTATCATAAGACAATATTCATCATGCGGTCAACTAAATGGTTATGCTGGATACTTAGATTTAGACAAAGCTTATATCGACAGGAAAGAGTGGAATAAGTATGCTGGCAAAGATGAATCAACTCCAGTAATAAATAATCCAACAGGTTCAACCTTAGATTTAGTGGTTGCTACTTTACAGGGATGTTATGGTAATGGTGATGCTAGAAAAGAAGCTTTAGGTTTAAGATATAAGGAAGTTCAAAAATTTATAAATCATATAGCAAACGCAGGAGCCTATACTTTAGCTAGCGAAGTTATGAACGGTAATTATGGAAATGGCGACACTAGAAAAATAGTATTAGGTGAAAGATATGATGAAGTGCAAAACATTATTAATAATGAATTTTCAGTAGTTTATCATGTTGTAGAAGAAGGAGAAAATTTATCTACTATAGCTGCCAAATATGGAACTGATTATTTAACAATTGCTCAAATGAATGGAATTGTAAATCCTAATATTATTTATCCTGGACAAAAATTAAGAGTTAAGTAGAGATTTCAAAATGATAAAGTTTAGTCAAAAGGGTGATTTTAAAAAATCGATAACTTATATGGAAAAGCTAAAAGCGGCCATTCGTTTGAATGCTTTTGATAAATATGGACGAGAGGGCGTAAGTGCTCTTTCGTCTGCTACACCTGTTGATTCTGGTAAAACTGCTAGTTCATGGTATTACGAAATACAAAGAACTAAAAACACAATAAGTATTACTTTTTACAATTCCAACATTAATAAAGGTGTTCCTATAGCCATCATTCTACAGTACGGGCACGGTACTGGAACTGGTGGTTGGGTTGAAGGTAGAGATTATATAAATCCAGCAATTCAACCAATATTTGATAAAATGGCAGAAGAAGCATGGAAGGAGGTTATTGAGTTATGAGTAGAGAAATTGATGAAAAAGTTGTTCAGATGCGGTTTGATAATAGTAATTTCGAATCTAATGTACAAACGAGTTTAGGTACTATTGATAAGCTTAAACGATGTTTAAATTTTGGTGATTCATCTAAAGGTTTAGAAAATATTGGTTCTGCTGCTAAAAATGTAAACATGTCCCCTTTAACAAATGCAGTAGAAACAGTTCGAAGTAGATTTTCAGGTTTGGAAGTTGTAGCTGTAACAGCTTTAGCTAATATAACTAATTCGGCCGTTAATGCTGGAAAAAGATTAATCTCAGCTTTAACTATTAACCCAATTAAAGATGGGTTGAGTGAATACGAATTACAAATAAAGTCTGTACAAACAATAATGGCTAATACTGGTAAAGATGTAAAGACTGTAAATAAAGCATTAGATGAACTTAATGATTATGCAGATTTAACTATTTATAATTTTTCTGATATGACTCAAAATGCCGGTATGTTCACAGCTGCTGGTCTTGGGTTGGAAGATACCATGACTGCTATTAAAGGTATCGGTAACTGGGCTGCTTATGCTGGAGCTAGTGCTAGTGATATGTCTAGATCAACTTTCCAATTGGGTCAAGCTTTATCATCTGGTGTAATACGACTTCAAGACTGGATGTCTGTAGAGCATACTGCTGGTATGGCTGGTGAAAAATACAAAGAGGCATTTATGGAAACCGCCAGACAACATGGAATAGCAATTGATGATATAGTGGCTGCAAATGGAAGTTTTAGAGAATCACTTAAAGATAATTGGTTAACTACTGATATATTCTTGGAAACTATGCAAAGATTTGCCAATGATCAAAGTATGACAGATGCTGCCACTAAAGTTAAAACATTTACTGATTTATTGGGAACTTTACAAGAAGCTTTGGGTACTGGTTGGGCTTCAAGTTGGAGAATTATCATAGGTGATTTTGAGGAAGCAAGAGACTTATGGACTGGTGTTAGTGACACTCTTACTGGATTTATTAATAAATCGGCAGATGCACGTAATAAAATATTGAGTGATTGGAGAGATTTAGGCGGTCGTACAAATTTAATAGAAGGTATTAAAAATGCGTTTGAAGGAGTATTATCAGTAATCAAACCGATTAAAGAAGCTTTTTCGGAAGTATTTAAATCAATAACTGGAGCAGACTTAGCTAAATTTACAGAAGGTTTTAAAAATTTAACTGATAAATTTAAGTTGAGTGAAACCACCTCAAATAATCTAAAAAGAACTTTTAAAGGTTTATTTTCTATATTTAACATTTGTAAAGAGGCAATTGTAGCAATCGGTAAATCATTATCACCGGTTATTAGTTTTATAGGTAAATTAGTAGACTCATTTTTAAGTGTAACTGCTGTTGTTGGTGATTATATAACAGCTTTTGGTGATGCAATTAAACAATCTGGTATATTTAAAGATATTATAGGTGGGGTTCTTAAATTATTAGAACCGATAGAAGGAGCATTAGATAAAGCAGCAAATTTTGTTAAAAAGTTTTTTAATAGTATAAAAACTATTGATGCTTCTGATTTAACAAGTATTGGAAAAGCTATATCAAATGCTTTTGAACCGGTTAAGGGAGTTGGCGATTTTATTGATGTTATATTTAAAGGTATAGGTAAAGCCGCACAGAGTTTGGGTCCTGGTATAAGTGAAGTATTTAGTAAACTTGCTGATGCTTTATCTAAATTATTTACTTTTGATTCTGCATCATCATTTATGGATTTATTGATATCTGGAGCAGTAGTTAAAGCTATTAAAAGTGTTAAAAAAGTATTTGATACTCTTAACGATACAATATCATCTGCCGGTGGGATAAATAAATCAATTAGTGATATGTTTACCACTGTTGGTGATACATTAAAAGTTTGGCAAGAAAGTATAAAAGCTGATAAATTGATTAAAATAGGTAAAGCTATAGCTTTGCTTGCTGGGTCATTATTAGTTATTTCGTTAATAGATAGTGATAAATTAGGAAGTTCATTAACTGCTATTGGTGGTTTAATGACTGAATTAATGGCTGGTTTAGCTGTATTAGAATTAATTCAAAATAAAATTAAAACCCCAGCTGATGGTTTGAAAAATTTATTTGGAAGTGGTGTTTTAGGTAATCTTATAGGTTTATCTGTAGCAATTCTTATATTATCAGCTGCAATGAAAAGTCTTTCTGAGTTAGATTGGGAGGGTATAGGTAAAGGTCTTGTTAGTATAGCTGGTCTTTGTGCAATTTTAGTTGGTTCAGCAAAATTAATGTCATCTAGTTCAAAAGATTTAGCTAAATGTGGTACTAATTTAATCATATTTGCAGCTGCAATAGGTGTTTTAAGTTTAGTAGTTGAGTCATTAGGTAAAATAGATACTACATCACTAATCAAAGGATTAGTTGGTGTTGGTGTTCTTTGTGCTGAATTAGCAGCATTTTTAAAAACTGCAGATTTTGATAAAATGGGTGTTCTTAAAGGTACAGGATTATTAATTTTAGCAACATCCTTGGTTGTATTAACACAAGCCGTGGAACAACTTTCTGGATTAAACGTTAACGAGTTAATTAAAGGATTAGGTTCAATAGCAGTAATGTTATCTGAAATAGTGATATTTACCAAACTTATTGGTAAACCAAGTGGTATGATTTCAACTGCAACCGGAATGTTGATAATTGGGGCAGCAATGAATGTATTAGCTGTTGCCATTGAAAAATTGGGAAATTTATCTTGGACTGAAATAGGAAAAGGATTATTAACAATGGGTGGTGCTTTATTGATAATAGCAGGTGCTGTGAAAATATTACCTAAAGATTTACCAATAACCGCTGTTGGTTTAACTGTTATGAGTGTTGCTCTTATAGGTTTAGCAGCTGCTCTTAATATGATGGGTAGTATGTCTTGGGAAGGAATAGCAAAAAGTCTTGTAACTTTGGCTGGTTCGTTAGTAATATTGGCTGCTGCTATGACTGTAATGACTGGTACACTTGCTGGTGCAGCAGCTTTATTAATTGTTGCTGCAGCTCTTAGAGTATTAGCACCCGTGTTAGTTGCATTCGGTAATATGAGTTGGGAACAAATAGCTGCTGGATTAATAATGTTGGCTGGTGCTTTTACGGTAATAGGTGTTGCTGGTTTATTATTAACCCCTCTTGCACCTACCCTTTTGATATTGGGTGCGGCAATAACTTTAATAGGTGTTGGATGTATAGCAGCTGGTGCTGGAATTACAATGTTTGCTGCTGGATTGGCTAGTTTAATCGCAAGTTTATCAACTGTTGGGTCAAGTATTCAAGATTTCATAAAAACTCTAATTGAATCTATTCCATTGCTTATACAAAAACTCGGTGAGGGATTTGTAAAGTTTGTAGAAGTAATAGTTCAAAATGGACAAGTTATATTGGATGCATTTGTAACTATTCTTACATCATTAGTTACTGCTATAGGGGAAGTTGTACCTTTAATAGTTGATGCATTACTCGATATTTTAACTCAATTTATAGAAAAAATAGCAGAATGTTCACCAAGAATAGTTAGTGCAATTGCTGAAATGCTATTAAGTTTAATTCAAACAATAGCCGAATATACTCCGCAATTTGTACAAGCTGGAGCTGATTTAATAGTTGGATTTATAGATGGTTTGGCTGCAAACATACCAAGAGTAGCAGAATCAGGGGCAAATCTAATTATAACTTTCCTAGATGCAATTGCAACGTATGTTCCAGAAGTAGTTAATGCTGGAATGAATATGATTATAGATTTGATAAATGGTATGGCTAATGCTATTTCAGCTAATACTCCACAATTAGTTTCAGCAATGCAAAATTTAATTAATGCTATTATAGATGCTGGAATTGCACTTTTAACAGGTTCTATTGGTACATTTACATCTAAAGGTGGAGAGCTTATTGGGGGGTTAATAAGCGGTATAAAAAGTAAAGTTGGAGATGTTGTTAGTGCTGTTAGTAATATAATTTCAAGTTGCAAGAGTGCTTTATCAAATGTCGCTAGTGAATTTATAAGTATCGGTTCAAATATTATAAGCGGTTTAGTTTCAGGTATAAAAAGCGGAATAAGTAGTGTGGCATCAGCTATATCTGACGTTGCATCAAGTGCTGTTTCTAAAGCTAAATCTGCATTAGGTATTCATTCACCTTCTAGAGTATTTGCTGAAATTGGTATGTATTCAGATAAAGGATTAGCTAACGGTTTAATTAAGTATTCTAATGTAGTAACCAAAGCTGCGGGAAGTGTCGCTACTAACATGATAGATGTCATGAATAATTCTATATCTAAAATACCACTAGACAAATTAGACTCACAACCAACAATTAGACCAATATTTGATATGTCTTCTGTGGAAGAAGGGGCTAATGCTATAAATAGTTTGTTTGGTAAACAACAAATGGTATCGTTAGGAATTCAAAATGGAGGTAATATTAATGCTATTTCAAATGCTATGAGAGGTAGTCAAGTTGTGGCAACTAATGATGATGTTGTACACGCTATAGATAGTCTTAAAAAAGTAATTAGTGGTAATGCTGGAAATAATTATACTATCGATGGTATTACTTATGATGATGGAAGTAATATTTCAGATGCTGTTAAATCAATAATAAGAGCTGCTAAGGTAGAAAGGAGGAGATAGGTATGGCTACCGAAAATATATATCATACAGTCGTCTGGGGTGACACGTTATGGGACCTCGCTAATAAATATGGAACAACTTATCAAGAATTAGCTAGAATAAATGGTATACCAAATCCCGATTTAATATATGTAGGTCAAGTATTAATAGTTGGAACAAAAGAAACTGGTGGTACGAGTAGTATTCCTACTCCCACTCCACCTAAAAGTATTACTTATAGAGTAGATATATGGGCTTTTGGTCTTCAAGCAAATACTGACCGTACAGTATTCGCTGTTTGGAATTTCTCAAAAGAACATACCAAAGAATACGAAGTTCGATGGAGCTATGATACTGGACAAGGTATATGGTTTAGTGGTAATAACAATAATACGACCGAACAGCAATCTATATATAATGCACCAACTAATGCTATAAGAGTAAAAGTGTCTGTTAAACCTATTTCTGAAACTTATAAAGTAAATGATGTTGATACAGCTTATTGGACTGGTGATTGGTGCACAGAAAAAAGTTACGATTTTAGTAACAACCCTCCAAGTGTTCCATCAACTCCAAGTATAACCGTTGAGCAATATAAACTTACGAGTGAACTTAGTAATTTAAATGTAAATGCTACTCACATCCAATTTCAAATAGTTCAAAATGATGCTGTTATATTTAATACCGGATTGGCAGAAATCATTACAAACAAGGCATCGTATTCTTGTAATCTAGATGCTGGTAACAAATATAAGGTTCGTTGTCGTTCATACAGACAGAATGATAACCGCTATAGTGATTGGTCAGAATATACAAGTAATGAAACTACCATTCCATCAGTACCAACTGCTATTACTACTTGCAGAGCTAATTCTGAAACATCAGTATATTTAGAATGGGATGCTGTGGTAAGTGCTAAAACTTATGATATAGAATACGCAATTAAAAAATCATATTTGGATGGATCAGATGCTACTACAACCGTAACTGACATAGCCACCAATCATTACGAAAAAACTGGTTTGACATCTGGTGAGCGATATTTCTTTAGAGTTAGAGCTGTAAACGATAAAGGTAAATCGGGATGGTCTGAAATATCATCAGTAGTTATAGGTACAAAACCATCTGCTCCTACAACTTGGTCTTCCACCACAACTCTTATAGTTGGTGACCCATTAAATTTATATTGGGTGCATAATTCCGAAGATGGTTCGAGTCAGACTTATGCTGAACTTGAGACTATAACCAATGGACTTAGTGAAACTCACACTATAAAAAATACTGATGATGCTGAATTAAAAGACAAGACAAGTTCATATTCTGTAAACACATCGACTTATACTGAAGGTAGTAAAATATTATGGCGTGTAAGAACTGCTGGTATAACTTTACAATATGGTCCATGGTCAGTTCAAAGGAGTGTTAATGTATATGCTCCACCAACATTACAATTAAGTGTATTTGATTCGGCGAATAATCCAATTCAGACATTAACTTCATTTCCTTTCTATATAAAAGGTGTAGCTGGCCCATCAACCCAAGAACCAATTGGTTATCATGTATCTATAACTAGCATGAATGTTTATGAAACAGTTGATAATGTTGGTAATGTCAAAATGGTTAATAAAAACGAAGAAGTATATTCTAAACATTTCGATACTTCTGATATATTATTACTTGAAATGTCAGCTAGCAATATTGATTTAGAAAACAATATGACTTATAAAATTACAGTTACAGTTTCTATGAATTCCGGATTAACAACTAATGCCTCATTACAATTTACAGTTGCTTGGACTGATGATAAATATGAACCTAATGCTGATATTGGTGTTGATAGAGATACCTTAGTGGCTCACATAAGACCATATTGTGCTAATGCAGATGATGTTCTTATAGAGGGTATATCATTAGCTGTTTACAGACGAGAATTTGATGGCTCATTTGTAGAAATAGGAAGTGGTTTAAATAATACAAGTAATACCTTTGTTATGGACCCACATCCGTCATTAGATTTCGCTAGATATAGGATAGTTGCAATAACTAATGATACTGGTGCAGTAAGTTTCTATGATGTTCCTGGATATCCTGTAAATGAAAAAGCCGTAATTATTCAATGGGATGAAGAATGGAGTAATTTTGATATATCAAATGATGCAGTGTTAGTGGAACCTCCTTGGTCTGGTTCATTATTGAGATTACCATATAATATAGATGTTGCCGATAATCACGATGCAGACGTATCATTAATAAATTATATTGGTAGAAAACATCCGGTAAGTTATTATGGTACTCAACTTGGAGAAACATCAACGTGGAATTTAGAAATTGTCAAAAGCGATAAAGAAACGTTATATGGATTGCGACGTTTAGCTATATGGATGGGAGATGTTTACGTTAGAGAACCATCTGGTAGTGGTTATTGGGCTAATATATCAGTATCATTTACTCAAACCCATTGTGAATTAACTATACCTGTAACATTAGATATAACAAGAGTGGAAGGAGGAGTATAAATGGTCGATTGGACTTCAACAATGCAACAAACGTTTGAGTATTATATCGTAGATCCTTGGACATGGAAAGAAACAAAATTATTAGATAACATTACTGCATGTACTATAGAACGAGATTCAACTGCTGAAACACTTGGCTCTGCTACTATTGACGTTATAGAATCAGTTGGTGAATGCTATATAAGGGTATATTTGGTAATAATTCAAAATGGATTAAAAGAGAAACTCCCTTTAGGCACATTTTTAGTGCAAACACCATCATCTAGTTTTGATGGTAAGATAAGAAAAGTTTCAATGGATGCTTATACACCTTTATTAGAATTAAAAGAGAGTCAACCACCTCTTGGGTATTCTATAACGAAAGACCAAAATATAATGACTATAGCAAGTCAATTAACCCAAGAGCATTGTAGAGCACCAGTTATACCAACAGCCAATTCCCAAACTCTTCATGATGATTTTGTAAGTGATCCGAATGATACTTGGATCACTTTTTTAAAGGATTTAATTTCTAATGCTAAATATGACTTCGGTTTAGATGAAATGAGTCGTATTATATTTTTACCACAACAAGATGCCGCTTCATTACAACCAGTGTGGACTTACAACGATGATAATAGTTCTATACTATATCCGGATTTCGATATGGAGCATGATTTATACGGAATACCAAATGTTGTAGAAGTAATATATTCTAGTGGTCGAGATAATTATTATGCCAAGGTAGTTAATGATGATGTTGATAGTCCTATTTCAACAATCAATAGAGGACGTGAAATAGTTTATCGTGTGAGTGATCCAGATTTAATTGGGGATCCTACTGAAAATCAAATACAAGAATATGCTGATAATTTATTGAAAGCATTATCTTCTATAGAATATACAGTATCTTATAAACATGGTTATTGTCCAGTTAGAGTGGGTGATTGTATACGATTGAATTATGCTAGAGCTGGAATAAATAATATTAAAGCTAGAGTTATTAGTCAATCTATTGAATGTACACCTGGATGTCCTGTAACGGAAAAAGCAGTATTTACAACTAAATTATGGAGGTGATGAAACATGGGTTTGTCTAATGATCTTATAACACAATTTGTAAAAGTTACCAATGATAAAAAAGAAAAGAAAAAAGAAACAATTGTATATGGAACCGCAAAAATTGTTGATGGTGTAAAATATGTTCAATTAGATGGTTCTGAACGTTTAACTCCTGTTTCATCTACAACTAACATGGCCGATGGTGAAAGAGTGACAGTGATGATAAAAAATCATACTGCGACTGTTACTGGTAATATTACATCGCCAGCACCTAGTGGTACTGATTTAAATAAAGTACAAGATAAAATATCTGAATTTGAAATAGTAGTAGCTGATAAAGTAAGTACTAAACAATTAGAAGCTGAATCTGCTAGAATCGATAATCTTATATCTGAAGATGCATTAATAAAAAACAGATTAACCGCTGCCGAAGCATCTATTGGTACTTTAACAACCGATAACGCAACAATAAATAAAAAATTAACTGCTGCCGAAGCTGATATAGACGATTTAACAACTACTAAATTAGATGCAGAAGTTGCTAAGGTAACTTATGCCACTATAACCAACTTAGATGCAACTAATGCCGAAATCCATACTTTACAATCTGATTTTGGTAAATTTGAAGAACTATCTACCAATACATTTAGTGCTCATGCTGCTGATATAGAAAATTTGAAAACTTCTAAACTCGATGCAAAATCAGCAGATTTAAAATATGCTAATATTGATTTTACAAATATTACAGATGCTTCTGTGGAAAATTTGTTTGCTAAATCTGGTATGATTAAAGATTTAGTTATGAGTAGTGGTTCGGTTACTGGCGAATTGGTTGGTGTTAGAATAAAAGGTGATTTAATAGAAGCAGGAACTCTTAAAGCTGATAAATTAGTAATTTTAGGAACAGATGGTTTGTATTATAAACTTAACACCAATGGTTCAACCATAGAAGCAGAACAAACCGAATACAATAGTATTAATGGTAGTATCATAACAGCACAATCAATAACAGCAAATAAAATAAATGTGGATGATTTGAAAGCTTTCAATGCTACAATTGGTGGATTCAAAATAACTGATAATTCCATATATTCTGGAGTAAAATCATCTATAAATAATACTACTAGAGGAATCTATTTAGATACTGATGGTCAAATAATATTTGGTGATACATCTAATTTTGTAAAATTTTATAAAGATACATCAGATTCTGAAGAACGATATAGATTAGATATATCAGTAAGTAATCTTTCAATAGGAAGTAGTGGTAAAAGTGTTGAATTAGTTATTGATAGATTAGAAAATCAAGTTAGTGATTGTGTCAAAACAAAAGATTTGGATAGTTTAAACTCATCTGTTGATGAACGTATAGATAGTGCTAAAAATGATGTTATTGCAGATATGAATAATAAATACGTTGAAGTTGGTGAAGTGGATAAAATATATCAAACAGTTCAATCCATGATTGATAAATCGGATGAAGATATAACTTTCACATTTAAAGGAATAACATCAGATATTCAAAATGAAATAATTCTTAATCAACAGAACTTTGAACGTTACATCAGATTCTCAGAACAGGGGATAGAACTGGGAGAAATTGATTCCCCTTTTAAAACCAATATATCTAATACAGAAATATATTTCTCACAATCAGGTAAAAAAATAGCATATATTTCAAACAGTAAACTTTATATTTTAGAAGCTGAATTCATTAATAAAATGTCTATAGGTTCTGAAGGAGTTGGATATTACGATTGGGTTATACGTAAAAATGGTCATTTAAGTCTAAAATTAAGAGGAGGTGGTAAATAATGGGTAGTAAAAATATAACCGGGCGTTCTTATGTAAAAGCTGATCATGACTTTTGGGCTGATCTTTCATTCTCCGTTTATGAAGAATCAACATCAGTTGAAAATAATACATCAAGTATAAAATATGAATTTTATGCTCATCAAAGAACTGGTTTTGCATTTACAGGTACAACTAGAAATCCAGCTGGTAGAGTAGTTGTAAACATTAATGGGTCTGATGTTAATTCAGCTGATATAGGTCTTATAAATAATGGAATGGGTGATTGTTATAGACAAGGTTATGTCACAGTTCCTCATAATTCAGACGGAACAAAAGAAATGAGTTTTTCCATAAGAATGGATGAAGTTACGGGAAATTTTGCAGGGGATACTTGGAAATACGGTAGTGCTAGTGTAAGTGGTACTTTATGGCTGGCTAGTATACCAAGAGCCAGTTCTATAACAGTAACTAGCGGTAGTGGTACAAAACCTGGAGCGGGCTCTATAAATCTATCTATTTCTAGGGCTAGTTCATCATTCACTCATACTGTTACATGGGAATTTTGTGGCTCATCAGGAACTGTTGGAACTGGAATAGGAACCAGTGTTAGTTGGGACGTTCCATTAGATTTTATTGAAAAAAATCCAACTTCCGATAATGGTATAGCATTTGTTTGTAAAACTTATAATAACGGCACCGAAATTGGTTCTAGCTCATGTACAGCTAATATTGGGCATTATCTACCAAGTTCTATATCAAAATATACTCCTAGTATAATTTGTAACGGAACAAACGCCATAGATGTAACTATTTCTAGAGGACATTCTAGTTTTGTTCATGATGTAGAATGGCTTTTTGGTTCACATAGTTATAAAAAGACTAATCAAGGAACATCGTCATCGTATGCCCCACCAACATCATGGTTAGATGTAATATCGGCAGCTAACTCGGGAATTGGTAGTGTTGTTGTAACAACTTATTATAAAACAACCAAAATAGGTTCTGTATCATCACCAAATTTCACAATGAATGTTCCTGATTATACACCAACATTAGAAAGTGTTACCGTTGATAAAATTCAACCAAGTAGTATGACAACATGGGATATTTTTGTTCAAGATAAATCGAATGCAAAATTCACATTTAATAAAGCTGCAACAAGTTATTATGCAACTATTAAACAATATAGTATTGAAATAGATGGTGTGACAATATCTGGTGATACTAATGTTGTACAAACCAAACGATTATCTACAGCTGGGACTGTAACTTACACAGCAAAAATATATGATAGTAGAAATCGGTCTGTTTCGTTAACAGGTTCAATTGAAGTTCAGGCTTTGGTTATACCAAAATTGATATCTGAAGATATTAGTAGATATAATGGAACCGCTAAAGATGACGATGGTGAGCAATTATATTTTAATGTATCGTTCAGTTATGAAAGTTATAATAATCTAAATAGTACAACAAATAAAATTTATATTCGTCCATCGGTAGCAGCTGACTTTACTGAATATGGAACATTTCAAAATGAAACAACTTTAATAATTTCAGATTATACTTTTTCAATGATTGAATCATACGATATTAAAATAGTTGTTATCGATGCTTTGGGTAATAAATTAGAGCATGTATTTAACCTAAGTGTATCATATGCTATCATTGATATTTCTAATACTGGTAATGGTATTGGTTTGTTAACCATGTCTAAAATAGAGGGAAGCATTGAGTTGGGTGGAAAACTTTATGCTTATGAGGATATAATTGGTGAAAAATCTATTAAAATCCAACCTGATAAAAGTAGTGAAACGCCTATGTTTGAATCAAGCTCAATAGGTAATTTTATGCACACATTAATATTAACTAACGATTATACTAATTGGGCTGGTGGCAAGACTCCTACTACAAGCTATATAAAAATGTTCCAAGATGGAAGTGATGCTTTTATATCTGTCAATAAAAGTGATGGTAGTACAGGTAGTGTTTTATCAGACACAAGATTATACACTGGTTATGTAATGACCAATACTAGCAGCCGTTCAGATGGAGCTATATTAAGTAATAATAAAGATAATACTAATTGGACTTGTTTTAGACTTTATAGAAATAATCACCAAGCTTTATTTGGTATAAATGAGGGTAATCCCACTATAGAAAGGTGGAAACCACAGGCAACCAGATTTGATGTTAAAATCGAACTTCTAGAAAATGAACTCATGTATATTTCAAATAATGGATATCACGCAACTATTAAAGTAAATGATAGTGATGGTCACGGAGGAATACAAATCGGTACAAATAATGCTGCTTATCTAAAATGGTTAAGGAGTATAGAACAAGTTCAAGTTAGAACTCATGATGATAGTGGATATGCTTCAATAGCAGTTAGTAATGTTGTAAATAATTCAAAAGTGAAATCTAAGGAAAATATAGAAGATGTAGACGATGATACTATAAACAATATTATAATGGATAACACTGTAAAAAAATATAATCTTATCAGTGAAAGAAAAGAACTTGAAAGGATTAAACAAGAAGCAGAGGATTTGGGAATAGTATTAGATCCAGACCAATTGAAAGTTGACGAAAAAGCTGGATTAATATTAGAAGATTTAACTGATGATGCTAAATCAATACTCCACCCTAATAGAACAGATGGTATTGATTTATATGTTATGATTTCTTTACTATGGCGACATAATCAATTACAACAAAATAAAATCGATTGTCTTAATGCTAAAATAGAAATGCTACAGTATCAAATAAATAATATGTAATTAGAAAGGGGATTTCAAAATGGATAAAAATAAAAATATAAATTTGATTATAGAGGAGACTAAAGCTGAATTGTTAAATTTTGTTAATAATAAATTACAAGTTTTACCACTATCTGTCATGGATTTAATAATAGACAATATATCTATACAGTTAAAGAGGGAAATTATTAAAACTATTAATAATGAAGAAATACAACAAAACGATGAAAACGAAGAAGCACTTAACGAAAGAGATTATTCAGCATAAATAAAAGAGGTGTATATAAATGGCTGATATAGTTGTGTATGTATTAACCGATAAAAATGGTAATATCACCAGATACTCCAATATATCTGGAACTGGAATATCAGTAATACAAGATAATCCTATTATAGATATGTCAAAATTAATCGGATATAAAATAGTTATTGGTGAGGGTAATAAAAAACATTTAGTTTTTGATAAAGAAAAATACAATAACTATTTAAAAGAGAAGGCTGAACAAGCCAAAATAAAAAAAGCAAATACTCAATTAGATAAATTAGTAAAAGATAGACTTTTACCAAAACTTTCTGATGAAGATGCTTACGCCATTAAGGAATTATATCCACAATTTCAAATTGGAGTTGTTTATAAAGTTGGCGAGCGTATAATGTATAAAGATAAATTTTATAAAGTAATCTCAGAGCACACTTCACAAGCAGATTGGACTCCGGACGTAGCCGTTTCTTTATTTGTAGAAATATCAAACCCATCTATAGAATATCCAGAATTTAAACAACCAACATCAAAAGAAACTGCTTATATGAAAGGTGATAAAATAACATTTAATGGTGCTAAGTATATTTCATTAGTAGATTATAATGTTTATTCCCCAACCGATTATCCAAAGAATTGGAAATTAGTAGATGACGGGAGTGGTGTTTAATGGAAACTATAAGTGTAGCATTAATATGTACTGTTTTGAGTGTAATAATTTCATATTGTACTTTTAGAAAGAATAATAAAAAAGATATTGAAACTGAAACATCAGAACGGATAGAAATGAAAATTAAACTTGATTATATTTCAAAAGGTGTAGATGATATAAAATTAAATAATCAGGTACGAGATGATAATTCTAAAAAGATAGAACAACGATTAATAATAGTAGAAGAAGAGATTAAAACCCTATTTAAATATGTTGAAAAAAATAATTCAAAGGATGGTGAAAAATAAAAATATGAAGAATTTCATCAATAAACTAATTAATTTAATGGAAGTTAAAAAAATCATAGCATTATTAGTCATTATAGTATTTTGTATATTGGCATTATGCGATAAAATTAATCCATCCGTTTATACAAACGTAGTAACATTAGTTGTTGGTTATTATTTCGGACAAAGTACAACTAGACAAGCTATTAACGAAAGTAATAAGCAACCCTAAAATACGCATATTTTACATTCCCTTTTATGAAGGGAGTTGATTATAATATGAAAGAAAATATTATGGAATATGCTACAGCATTTGCTACATTATCAGCAGGAGTGTTAATGTTATCATTTGTTCCAGCTGCATTGGGTATAAGACAAGTACAAAAAGCAGTAAGTTTTAACAAAATTGCAGACGGACACAGAATGTTATCATTAGCAAAAACTTATGACGCTAAAGCAGCTGCTAAAGCTATAAAAGAAGTTAAGAAAAAAATATTATAAAAACTACTAAATAAGATTGAGCCTTACATGGGCTCTTTCTTTTTATTTTTCACGCGAAAAAATCATATTCTATTATGAAAAAGACAGATTTATATTTTAAAGGAGATATTATTATGACAAATAATCAAATTAATGAATTAAATGAACTTTTAAAGGATCATGCTGAAACTTTAACAGCATTCTTTGATGAAGCATTAACAAAAGGAATGAAGAAAGGTTTTATTGGTGGTTGTTTAGGAACTTATTTAGGGATTGGTGTTGGTTTATCAGTAATTCATATTACAAATAAAATAAAATCTAGAAAATCCAAAAAAGAAGAGTCTAATGAAGAGGAATCTTAATGTAGAGGAGTCTTACAAAGACTCTTCTTTTATTTTTCACGCGAAATTTACATCTCCTGTAATGAAAAGGATAATGAATATATGTCGGTGGAAATCCGATAGTGAGACACGCAGGTGTAGCGGCACGTGTACGTAATAAAACACGCTACCCACTGGGAAACGGTTTGCGTTGGACCGACCCTGAAATCATTATCTTTTAATTTTTCTTTACGTGTAAAATACATACCCTTTAATGAAAGAAAATAAAATTTTAAATTAAAGGGAGATGTTTTTATGAAAAAAATGATATGTTTATTAATAGTTTATTTTATGGTGACAGTTTTTAGAATTAGAAATTTTATGATTAAATTTGAATTGGAAGTTAAAGAAATTATATGTGTTGTAAAAGAAAAAGCTATATTTATAGTAAAACAATCATGCATAATGGTATTAAAGATATACCAATCTAAAGTTATACCTGAATATGGTAAAATTATAAGTGGTATATGTGGAATTGCAATGTTTATAACAAAGAGCAGTTATATATTTAAACTTTGCAGAACGATAATGAAAATTAATGCAGTTTTGAATATTATTGATAAATTATGTTACGTTGGAATACTTATATGTGTTTGATTAAATTACTTAAATATAGAAGAGAGCTAGTCATATTGACTAGGTGATAGATTTTTATCACATTCTTTTCTTTTTGAGCGTGCAGTATTTATGTTAAACTTATATATGAGGGTATATTTAGAGAGGAGAAATATTAATGGCAACTAAAATACGTGCTAAAATATCAGAAAAGAATAAATATTGGATAGACAAACACCGATATTATGAATTAAAACATTTTTGTCTTCAATATCAAATGTGGAAGAAAGCTTACGTGGCTTTAAGTGAAATGGGAACACAAACAATAAATTATTCAAATGAAATAAAATGTTGTACAAACATTCCAACCAATCTTACAGAAAAATACGCAATAGCAAAAGTATTATTAGATGATAGAATTAAAATGATTGAGAGGATTGCATTTGAAGCTGATGATAAATTATATTTTTATATATTAAAAGGTGTAACTGAAGAATTGTCGTATAATTATCTTAAAGTCAGATATGGAATACCTTGTGGAAAAGATAAGTATTATGACAGATATAGACGTTTCTTTTGGTTATTAAGTAAGGCTAGAAAATAATACGTGAAAATTACATTTTCTTTAATGAAGGGATGTGTGTAGTATGTTAATTAAACAAATTATATCTATGATTAAAATATGTAAACCTAAGAAAAAAGAAGAGAAAAAGAAATCTATATACTTAGATTTAATAAATAATCCGGATGATTTCAAATTAGAACTATATACTGAAAACGAAGAAATTGTAGTAAAAATTAAAAGAAATATTAAAAATGATGAGGAGGAGTCTTAATTAAGACTCTTTTTTATTTTACGCGAAAAATACAAAGTATATTATGAAAACAAAATAAAGGAGTTTTTTATATGAAAAAAGAAAGTATATGCAAATTAACTGAATGTTTAGGAGAAGCTTTTATAGGAGGAGCTATGGGAATTATTACACGTAAAGTAATATGGCCTAAATGCGATAAAGGTGAAAAATTAATCGTATCTTTAGGTAGTCTTATTATAGGTGGAATGATTGGTAGATCTTTTGGTAAAGGATTCTATGAAATGTGTGATGATATAGTAGGTACTAACTTTTATAGAGAAAAATAATTTATAATGTTTAAAAAGAGGGAGTCTTAACGAAGGCTCTTTCTTTTTTATATTTTACGTACGTGGGTTACCATAAAAAATGATATTTTAGTAAAGGAGGAATTATAAATGGTAAACTTCATTAGAAATTTAGACTCAAATTATATTTTTATATTGGGGGTGATATTAGGTTCAATATTTGCATATTTAATTTTCAGATTCAAACCTAAAGATGGAATATTGTATATAGATACTTCAGATAAAAAAACTGACAAATACTTACTACAATTTAATGATTTAGATAAAATTAACGAATCCAAATATGTAATATTAAAAATTGATAAAGAAACAGTTTTTCCAACTGCTACGCGAAAATAACAAACTCTATTATGAAAAGAATAAAAATTTTATAAAGGAGTTGTTTTATATGAAAGAAAATAAAATAAATGAATTGTTAAATGATGAGATTAAAAGAGAGATAGAAAACTTAAAAAATATTGAGCCGGGTAGTGAAGATCACGAAAAGGCAGTTGAAAGTCTAACTAAATTATATCAATTAAGACTGGATGAAGATACTAAAACTGATGAAAAGAAACAAATGGTAATAGATATCGCAAGTCAAGTTGTTAAATGTGGTATAGAATTAGCTGGAATAATATTGCCATTGAAGTTCTACGCTTCTTGGATGCAAAAAGGATTTGAGTTTGAACAAACTGGAACATTTACATCATCAACGTTCAAAGCTTTATTTCAAAAATTTAAAACTACCAAATAAAATATTATGATTTAGAATTAAGAGATTGTTGTAACACGGTCTCTTAGTTTTTTATGTTAATATTATTTTATAAAAATATGGAAGGTGAGCATATGGACAAAAAAGAGGAATACTACGAATTTTATAACGAAGAAGACAGTAGAAATTATGAAGAACTTTATGAAGATGAATTTTTAGAAGATAAAATGATTTTATTAGAAAAATTAGATGAAAGTTATGAAAATGTTTATGACTGTAATGGTGATAGTGTATATTGTGATTATTGTCAAGACATAGAAATAAAATTAAAAGACGGAATTTACATATGTCCTAATTGTGGACAAATAATGGATTTAGAAACTTTTCTAAATTATATAGGAGCAGACTCAATAGAGAAATAAAATTTTATGTAAGAACTTGTGCTATGCATGGGTTCTTATTTTTTAAGTACGCGAAATTTACATATCCTATTATGAAGAGGATGAGTCCTGGGCCGCTGAAAACGTAAGATACAGTATAGGTCTGTCATTCTCTTTTAGTTTTTATGAAAGGGGATTTTTTATGAAACATGAAATTCGTAACAAATATTTATTAGATAATATATGTTACAAGACAAAGTTATATTTAAAAAATAACTCAGCAACTATATTATCAGGAATTGGAGCAATTGGAGTAGTGGCAACAGCTGTAATGGCTGTTAAAGCTACGCCAAAGGCTCTTATTCTTTTAGACGAAGCTAAGGAAGAAAAGAAAGATGAACTTACAAAGTTAGAAGCTATTCGTATAGCGGGGCCAGTTTATATTCCTTCAGTTTTAATGGGGGTATCAACAATAGCTTGTATATTTGGAGCAAATGTACTAAACAAACAAAAACAAGCCGCTTTGACAAGTGCATATATGTTATTAGAAAACTCATACAAGGATTATAGAACTAAAGTAAAAGAATTATATGGAGCAGAAGCTGATAAAAAAATAAGAGAAGAAATAGCAAAAGATGATTATGAAATTGAATATTCAGAACCAAATGAAGAGAAAATGTTGTTTTATGAACCATTATCTCAAAGATATTTTGAATCTACAGTTGAGGAAGTTCAATGTGCCGAATATCATTTAAATCGAAATTTTATTTTACAAGATTATGTTAACTTAAATCTATTTTATAAATTCTTAGGATTAAAAGAAACTACTGAAGGGGAAATTCTAGGTTGGTCAACTTACGCAGGATATGAAAAATATGGATATTCTTGGGTCGATTTCACACACGAACGAATCGAATTAGAAGATGGAATGGAATGTATAGTTATAGATTATCCATATGAACCTTCTTTGGATTTTATGGAGCTTTAATACGCGAAAATAACAAACTCTATTATGAAGAGAATATTAAATTTGAAAAGGGGAATTTTTATGAAAAAAATTGATATGATTAAAATTTTAAGTATTACTGGGACAATCTTAGGTATGGCTGGTTCAGCTTTATCAAGCTACGCTAGTGATAAAAATATGGAGAAACTTATCAACGAAAAAATTAAAGATGCCATTGACAAAATTAATAAATAATTTAGAAGGTAGAGTCCGATTCAAGGACTCTTACTTTTTAGAAAGGGGTGTGTTTATATGAAAATTGAAAACAATAATACGAATAAAGGTGGAGTTGGATTTTGTGGATTATTAACAGTAGCACTTGTTATTTTAAAAGTTGCGGGTATTACCGATATGTCATGGTTTTGGGTGTTTAGTCCTATTATATTTTTAACTATATTGGTTTTATTAGCGATATTAGTAACTGTTTATTTTTTATCTTAATTATTAAGGAGGTTTGAGTTTAGGTATGAATAAAAAAGGCATTTCAAATTTTATAAAAACTGTTGGTAATAAATTGTCAGAGCATAGTCCTGAAATATTAACAGGAATTGGTATTACTGGATTATTATCCACAACTGTTTTAGCAGTTAAAGCTACTCCTAAAGCTCTACGTTTAATTGATGAGAAAAAAGAAGAAAATAACACCGATGAATTGACCAATATGGAAATAATAAAAACTTGTTGGAAATGTTATATTCCTGCAGCTGTTACAGCAAGTGTATCAGTAGCTTGTATAATAGGTGCTAACACCGTTAATAACAAACGAAATGCAGTATTAGCAACTGCTTATAAATTATCAGAAAGTGCTTTCTCTGAATACAAGGAAAAAGTTATTGAAACTATTGGGGAAAAGAAGGAAGAAGAAGTAAGAGATAAAATAGCAAAAGATAGAATGGAAAGGGATCCAGTCAATAATAATGAAGTTATAATAACTGGTAAAGGTGATGTTCTTTGTTATGATGTTATTTCTGGAAGATATTTTAAATCAGATGTAGACAAAATTCGTAAAGCTGAGAATATTCTTAATAAGAGATTAATGATTGATATGTATTGTTCATTAAATGATTTTTATGATCTAATAGGTTTACCTTTTACTCAAATGGGTTTTGATCTTGGATGGAATGTAAATGATAGTCTTGTTGAAATAGAATTTAGCACTCAATTATCTGAAGATGATACGCCTTGTATTGTTGTTGATTATTCTGTATCACCTAAAGATGATTATCAACATTTATTATAATACGCGAAAATTACACGGGCTATAATGAAGAGGATAAAAATATATTCGAAAAGGAGATTTTAAAATGGAAGAAAAATTAAATGAAATGGTAATCGAAAATACAATCAACGAGGTTGAAGAAAATTTAGCAGATGAAGTGGTTCAAACTGCTACTAAAAACAATGGTGTTGTTACAGGATTAGTTATTGGTGGAATAGCTTTAGCAGGTTTCGCAATCTACAAAGTTATTAAAACAAGACGAAATGCAAAACACAATCAAGAAGTAGAAGTAGAAGACGACGAATTCTTTGAAGAAGAAACTGAGACTGAAGATTAATTAAGATTCAATGATTTAAAAATCTTAGAATAAAATCACAAAAGAATATTTAATAATCTTAAAAGGATTAGTGCAAATTAGCACTTTTCCTTTTTTCTTTATATTAAAAAAATGAAGGGAGTATGAAATATGGCAGACGAATTCAAATCCAATTCTCATAAATCTAAAGAGGTTGACGAAAAGAAAAAGGTGGAAAAGGTTGTTAAAGGTAAAGTTAAAACCAAAAAGAAGAATGGTATTGCAAAGTTTACTGATGTGTTTGTTTCTGAGGATGTTTCAAGTGTCAAATCTTATATTATTGGTGAAGTTCTTATTCCAGCTATGAAGAAAGCTCTTTCTGATATTGTGACTAATGGTATTGATATGATTCTATATGGTGAATCCGGAGTTACTAAGAGAAAATCTCCAGGTTCAAGAGTCTCATATACTAATTATTATGATAGACGAGATAGAGATAGATATGATGACCGTAGAGTTAGAACTGGTTATGATTTTAATGATGTTATATTAGACAGTAGAGGAGAAGCAGAAGATGTATTATCAAGAATGGATGAACTTATTGATAATTATGGAATTGTTAGTGTAGCTGATTTCTATGATTTATGTGGTATTACCGGAAGTTATACAGATAATAAATACGGTTGGACTGATATTAGAAGTGCACAAGTAGTTAGAGTTAGAGATGGTTATAAAATTAAATTGCCAAGAGCATTACCTTTAAATTAATAGGGAGGAATAGAATAATATGAAAATTATAAAAGCTGGTTATGAAATTTTAGATGAGATTAATGAAAAGGAGGTTATGCAAAAAATCGAAAGAATAGCAAGAGTTTGTTATAAGAGTGAAAACGCTATAAATGATAAAAGTGCTGTGTTTTTAATAAGAGCTCTTATTAAAAATAAACATGATGCTATGCTTGAGCATTATTCTTTTAGTGTTAAATTTATAGTTGACAGAGGTGTATCTCATGAAATAGTTCGACATCGAGTGGCATCTTTTGCTCAAGAAAGTACTAGATATTGTAATTACGGAGGTACAGGTTTAACACTCATTGAACCTTGCTATTTATCAGCAGAAAATTCTAGTGACGATAATGCAAGAAGAGCTGCTAAATATGTTGATTGGATAACATCTTGTAAAGCAGCTGAAGAAGCTTATATAAATATGCTTAATCGTGGAGCTACTCCTCAAGAAGCAAGAGCAGTATTACCAACAAGTACAAAAACAGAAATAGTTATGACCGCAAATCTTAGAGAATGGAGACATTTCTTTAAATTAAGAGCTTGTGGTGTTACTGGAAAACCTCACCCTCAAATGCTTGAGGTTGCTGTTCCATTACTAAATGAAATGAAAACTTTATTACCAGTTATATTTGAAGATTTGGAGGCGATGAAATAATGTATGAATCAACTGATAAAATGGTTTCTCATCCATCTCATTATCAATCAAAGAGTGGATTAGAAGTAATAGATGCAATAGCAGCATTTACAGAAGGATTAGAAGGTATTGAGGCCGTGGATACAGGAAATGTTATAAGATATATTTGTCGTTGGAAAGAAAAGAATGGTATTCAAGATTTGGAAAAAGCTATGTGGTATATTCAACATTTAATAGATCATTTAATCAAAGAAGATGAACAAAAAAGAGTAGAATTAACATTAGAAAAATATAGAGATTATATGTACGGAAATGAAGAAGTGTAAGTACGCGAAAAATTCAAGTTATATTATGAAGGGACGGCTGACGCTGTCTCTTTTAATTTTTATTTAAGAGAGGACAATATTTATGAAAAATTTTTGTAAAGGTTATATGTGTGGAGCCATTATAGGTGTTGTATGTGGTATAGGAATGGGTTTAGGTATAGCCGGTGTAATAATGAGAAAGGCTGGCGTTAGATAATGGATGATAAGAAATTACAATTAGTAAAATATATGTTTATAAATTATCCTTACACCAGCATATTATCTAGTGTTGGTGTTTTTAGTGGAGTTATATTGACCATTTTACTAGGAGCCGTTGGGTATAGTATAGATTCTAATAATTTTAATAATAAAAATTTAATAAATAAAGGAGAATGATATTATGAAATTTGATAATTTAAAATTAAAAGTTAACAGATTTGGACTAAAGGTTAAGAAATATAGTCCTGAAATATTAATTGGTGTTGGTATTGTTGGTACAGTAGCAAGTGGCGTAATGGCATGTAAAGCGACTTTAAAGATTAATGATATTTTAGACGATTCTAGAGATAAGGTTGAAAAAATAAATGAAACAGTTGCAAATCCTATTTATGCAGATAAATATTCAGAAGAAGATTCTAAGAAAGATTTAGCTATTGTATATACTCAAACTGCAGTTAAATTGGTAAAACTTTATGCTCCTTCAGTAGCACTTGGTGTTGCATCTATTTCTTGTATAGTAGCATCTAACAATATTCTTAAGAAGAGAAACATTGCTATAGCAGCAGCTTATGCGGGTATTGATAAGAGTTTCAAAGAATATAGAAACAGAGTTGTTGATAAATTTGGTAAAGAAGTAGATAAACAATTAAGATATAATATTAAAGCAGAGGAAGTAGAAGAAAAAGTAGTAAACGAAAATGGCGAAGAAATAACCGTTAAAAAAACTATTAATGTTGTAAATCCTAGTGAAATTAGTGGATATGCTCGTTTCTTTGAAAAACTTACAAAAGACAATGAGGGAAATACAATTACAAATCCTAATTGGGAAAATAACAATGAATATAATATTATGTTCTTAAAGGCTCAAGAAAGATATGCTAATGATTTATTAAGAGCTAGAGGACATTTATTCTTAAATGAAGTTTATGACATGTTAGGATTACCTAGAAGTAAAGCTGGACAAGTAGTTGGATGGGTTTATTCTGAAGATAATCCAGTTGGAGATAACTTTGTTGATTTTGGTTTATATGCTGATAATCTTAGCTATTCCGACTATGTAAATGGATATGATTCAGCTATATTATTAGATTTCAATGTTGATGGAAACGTGTTAGATCTACTATGAACAACTGGACTCAATGCTCTTGGGTCTGGAAATTCTTATAGAGATTTTTTTGATTATTATCCTCTTTATCAATGGGTTTAAGATAAGGGGGGATAAATTATAATTTTAAAGGGAGATATTTATATGAAAGGTTTAGTAAAAGGTATATTAGCTATAGGAACTGCTATAGCTGTTGGTTGTGTTATTTATAAAAAGGTTAAACAAAATAAAGAAGAAGTTATTATAGAAGAGAAAACTCAAGAATTAACAGAGGAACAACAAGAAATATATAACGAGGTACGTGCTCAAGTTATGAATGAAATGAAACCAATTTCAAGAGCTAATACTATTAGGCGATTCATGATAACTTTTGGTATAACCATGTTTTATATTTTTATGAATTATAATATTTCGGTTAAATATAAAGACAATGTAATATTTGAATCATGAAAGGGTGGTATTATATGAAATTCGAAATTAAAGATTTAACAATTACTTTAACAGAGAAAGATACAAAAATACTACCATCCATAATAAATGATTTAACTAAAGAATCTAAAATGTTTATATTAATTTTAGCTAGTATAATTATCCCAGCATATACGTATCTTAAAACACACAAAAATTATATAGAAGTAAATGATGTTAAAAATGATAAAACGTTAAATGAGGGAGTGATAGATAATGAGTAAATTAGATTTTAAGCATATTGCTCGTTCAACATTAAAACATGTATCAGCAATTGGTGCGTTAGTAGGATTATATTTATATATTCAATTATCATTAATTGAAAAGAGGGATAATCATGAATACCAGACAGATAAGTTTATATTTAACAAATGAAAACATGTGTTTGGAACACGTATCGGGTCATATTTTATTATTCAAAAACGATAAAGTTATTAAAGTATTTCATAATTTAAGTGAAGTAGAAAGTTATTTAAAAAAACAGGGTATTATACCTAATAAATATTACGATAACCATTTTAAAAAATAAGGGGGTTAATGAATATGAAAAATTTCTTTACATTTGTAGCTGGATTAGTAATTGGTTCAGCTGTAACTTATGTAGTAGTTAAAGATAAATTTGAAAAAATAGCTCAAGAAGAAATAGACTCTGTAAAAGAGGTATTTGGAAGAAGAGTTGAAAAAGAAGCTGACAAAAAAGTTGAAAAAATTGCTGAAAAAGAAGTAGAAAAAATACGTAAAGAATATAATGAGTATAATAATTTAACAAAAAATTATACAAATTATTCAAAAACTGAAGCTAAAGAGGATGAAGTAGATGAAGAAAATGAAGAAGTTTGTGAAAACGATGAAGAAGGAGTAGAATTATTTGAAGTGGAACGAGCTTCTGATTCTGATCGACCATATGTTATAGACCCTTGGGATTTCGGAGGGGAAGACGGATATGATATGATCACTCTAAATTATTATGCCGACGACGTTCTTACTGATGATAATGATAACGTAATTGATGATGAAGAAATTGATGATATCGTAGGAAGAGATTTCGCTGAACATTTTGGAGAATATGAGAAAGATTGTGTATGTGTTAGAAATGATAGATTGAAAACTGATTATGAAATTTGTAGAGATTTAGTAAAATATTCAACTCTATTATTAAACCCTAATAATAGAAATTGAGGTGATTAGTAATGGAATGTGAACAGATAATTAATGATTATTTTGAATGGCTTCTTAATCATACAAAATGTCGAAGACACTCCAAAAATAGAAAACTAATTACCCTGTTACACACAATTCCATTTAGATACGTCATACCAATGGATGCTAATAGAGAAGAAGATGGTATTGATTTAAGATATAGATTTTTAAATGAAATTAGTATACCTCGAAATTATCAAGAAGTTTGTGGATATTTAGATGGGCCTTGCAGTGTATTAGAAATGATATTAGCATTAGCTATTAGAATTGAAGAATCTATCATGGATGATCCGGACATTGGTGATAGAACATCGAAATGGTTTTGGCTAATGATGGAAAATATGGGTTTAGGATTTATGAGTGATAATGTTTTTGACAAAGGTGAAGCTATAGAAAAAATAGATATATTTTTAGATAGAAGATACAAAAGAAATGGTGAAGGGGGCCTATTCATCATTAAAAATCCTAGAAGAGATTTAAGAAAGGTAGAAATTTGGTACCAAATGTGCTGGTATTTAGATACCATTATATAGAAAGGAGAACTTAGCAAATGATTGATTTCTTAATGGTTTCAACACGTATACGTAATAAGGTTACAGAAATCTATCCTAAATTTATAATTAAGAAAAGCTCCGATTTAATGATACGTGGTGGTGATTTTTATGCCATATGGATTGATGAGATTGGCTTATGGTCTACAGACGAACAAGATGCTTTACAATTGATAGATAGAGAATTGGATAAATATTATGAAGAAAATAATAGTAGATTTGATGGTCCTACGAAAATATTGCATATGTGGGATGCCGAATCAGGAATGATAGATAGTTGGCATAAATATTGTCAGAAACAAATGAGAGATTCGTTTCAGATGCTAGATGAAAAACTTATATTTTCTAATATGGTCACAACTAAAAAAGACTATGCTAGTAAAAGATTAAGTTATCCATTGGAACCCGGCGATATTTCATCCTACGACGAATTAATGTCAACTATTTATTCCAAAGAAGAAAGACACAAAATTGAATGGGCCATAGGTTCAATTGTTTCTGGAGATTCGAAAACAATACAAAAATTCATGGTATTATACGGTTCTGCTGGTACTGGTAAATCAACTATATTAAATATTATTCAACAATTATTCGATGGTTATTATTCAGTATTTGATGCAAAAGCCTTAGGTTCATCAAGTAATGCTTTCGCTTTGGAAGCATTTAAAACTAATCCATTAGTAGCTATTCAACACGATGGTGATTTATCTAAGATTGAAGATAATACAAGACTTAATAGTTTAGTTTCTCACGAACTTATGACTGTTAATGAGAAATTTAAAACAACTTATTCCAATAGATTTAAAGCATTCTTATTTATGGGTACGAATAAACCTGTAAAAATCACAGATGGTAAATCAGGTCTTATAAGAAGATTAATTGATGTATCTCCATCTGGTAATAAACTTAGTCCAAAAGATTATAAAAGAGTCACTGAACAAATTAAATTTGAACTTGGGGCAATAGCACATTATTGTCAAGAAGTATATTTAGAAAATCCTGGAGCATATGATAATTATATTCCAGTTACCATGTTAGGAGCATCTAATGATTTCTATAATTTTGTTATAGATTCTTATTATGTATTTAAAAAAGAAAATGGAGTAACACTTAAAGCAGCTTGGGAAATGTATAAAGTATATTGCGATGATGCCAAAGTTGCATATCCATTTCCACAAAGAGCTTTTAAAGAAGAACTTAAAAATTATTTTTGGGATTTCAAAGAACGTTTCACACTTGATAATAATACAAGAGTGCGAAGTTATTATTCTGGTTTCCGTACAGATAAATTTGAACAAGATGAAGAAAAAGAAACTAATGATGAAAATACGAAATGTAAACCTATTGAATTTATCAAGACTGATTTTTCTATATTTGATATAGCATGTCATGAATGTCCAGCTCAGTATGCTAATTCAAAAGAAATTCCTTCTAAAAAATGGGATGATGTTAAAACAACATTACGAGATATTGATACCTCTAAACTTCACTATGTGAAAGTTCCAGAAAATCATATAGTTATTGATTTTGATATTCCAGATGAAGAAGGAAATAAATGTTTTGAGTTAAATTTGAAAGAGGCTAGTAAATGGCCTCCAACATATGCTGAGTTAAGTAAAAGTGGTAATGGTATACATCTACATTATATTTATACTGGAGATCCAAGTAAACTTAGTAGAATATATGATGATCATATAGAAATAAAAGTTTTTAACGGAAATAGTTCATTAAGAAGAAAATTATCTAAATGTAACAATTTACCTATTGCTAATATTAGTTCGGGATTACCGTTGAAAGGAGATAAAAAGATGGTCAATTTTGAAGCTATTAAAAATGAAAAAGGACTTAGAACCCTTATCAAAAGAAATCTTAATAAAGAGATACATCCAGCGACAAAACCTAGCATAGATTTTATATTTAAAATATTAGAAGATGCTTATGCTAGTGGTTTGAAATATGATGTAACAGATATGCGTAATGCAGTGTTAGCATTTGCTATAAATAGTAGTCATCAAGCTGATTACTGTATAAAATTAGTAAATAAAATGAAGTTTAAATCTGAAGATATTTCAGAACCGGGTGAAAGTAAGGCTAACGATAAGCTTATATTTTATGATGTTGAAGTATTTCCTAATTTATTCTTAGTTAATTGGAAAATTCAAGGTGAAGGAAAACAAGTTATAAGGATGATTAATCCAACGCCGATAGAAATTGAAAATCTTATGAAATTTAAATTAGTAGGCTTTAATTGTCGTAGATATGATAATCATATTTTATACGCTAGAATGATGGGGTATACAAATGAACAATTATATAAGTTATCACAAAAAATTATAAATGGTGAAGGTGGGTTCTTTGGTGAGGCTTATAATGTATCTTATACGGACGTTTATGATTTTGCATCAGCAGGAAATAAGAAGAGTCTGAAGAAATTTGAGATTGAGTTAGGTATTACTCATCATGAATTAGGATTGCCTTGGGATCAACCGGTTCCAGAAGAACTTTGGCCAACAGTTGCGGAATATTGTGATGACGATGTTTTAGCAACAGAAGCCGTATTTGATTATTTAAAAGCTGACTGGACCGCAAGACAAATTCTAGCTGATTTAGCAGGTTTATCAGTTAATGATACAACTAATACTTTAACCACTAGAATTATATTTGGTAAGGAAAGAAAGCCTCAAGGAGAATTTTATTATCGTGACTTATCTAAACCGGTATACGAATTAAATGAAAGAGCACAAAATTTCTTAGCTAAAGCTTGTCCAAAAATGATGGACCACACTCATGGAGAAGCTGGTAGTCTACTACCATATTTTCCAGGATATAAATATGAGTATGGAAAATCAACTTATAGAGGTGAAGAGGTTGGTGAAGGTGGTTATGTATATTCCGAACCGGGTATATATCGTGATGTAGCTCTATTAGATGTAGCATCAATGCATCCACATAGTCTTATAGCTGAGATATTATTTGGTATTAGATATACTGAAGCATTTAGAGATATAGTTGAAGGACGTGTTAGTATCAAGCATGAAGCTTGGGATGAAGTAAATAATATGCTAGATGGAAGACTTACACCATTCGTACAAAAGGTAAAAGATGGAGAAATGAGTTCTGGAGATTTAGCAAATGGTTTAAAAACTGCAATAAATTCCGTATATGGTTTAACATCAGCAAGTTTCGAGAACCCATTTAGAGATAATCGTAACATTGATAATATTGTAGCTAAACGTGGTGCTTTATTTATGATAGATTTAAAAAACGAAGTACAAAAGAGAGGGTTTACAGTTGCTCATATTAAGACAGACTCTATAAAAATCCCAAATGCAACTCCTGATATCATAAAATTTGTTATGAATTTCGGTGAACAATACGGATATACTTTTGAACATGAGGCTACTTATGATAGAATGTGTCTTGTAAATGATGCGGTTTATATTGCAAAATATGCTTCAAAAGAGGTTTGTAATTTACTATATGGATATATTCCAGAGAAAAATGAAAAGAAACCGGGTAAATGGACTGCCACAGGAACTCAATTCCAAGTACCATATGTGTTTAAGAAATTGTTTTCTAAAGAAGAAATATTATTTGAAGATATGTGTGAAACTAAATCAGTTACATCAGCATTATATTTAGATATGAATGAAAAACTTCCAGAAGATGAGCATGATTATAAATTTATAGGAAAAGTTGGTAGTTTCTGTCCAATAAAAGAGGGTTGTGGTGGAGGACTACTACTAAGAGAAGCCAAGGATAAAGATAGTAATATAAAATACGCATCCGCAACCGGAGCAAAAGGTTATAGATGGCTTGAAGCGAGTATGGTAAAAACTTTAGATAAAGTCAAAGATATTGACCAATCTTATTATATAGCTATGGTTGATAAAGCTATTGAAGCTATTAATGAATATGGAGACTTTGAGATGTTTGTCGCTTAATTTCTTTTCATACGCGAAAAAATCATTTTATTTAATGAGAGGGTTCAAACGGACTCTCTTATTCATTTTATTAAAAAATTTTATTATAAAGGAGTAATATATAT
>OBSA01000029.1_pt1 | contig 60610 bp, 53 predicted proteins | sample 1501291 | NCBI WGS metagenome assembly OBSA01 (sample SAMEA3360679, study PRJEB22359) | human gut metagenome | biome: ENVO:urban biome; feature: ENVO:human-associated habitat; material: ENVO:feces | place: Bangladesh | collected 2011 | reverse complement strand
ATTCTCTTGTAAATTTAAAATAATTAGGGCTGCCCATTTCTTTTTGGACAGCCCCTTCCTGGGACGACAGGATTCGCCGCTACTTTCGCTTACGTCCTGTAAGCTCAATCCGCGGCGTCTCCGCTCGCTGTCGAAGATGTCCAATAAGTATCTTTTATGTCATTTTCGGGCTTGACCCGAAAATCTGAATGTATATATTACAATCATTTTGAGATTATTGCATCAAGTACGCCAATGGCATTTTGAACTTATTGGACATCACCTTTTCCTCCCTGATCGGTCGGCGCTCGCTTCGCTTCGAATCCTGATTTTTTCTGTTTCTAAATATTCTGTTGAATAAAAAAAAGGATTGCCTGTTATGGCAATCCTTCCTGGGACGACAGGATTCGAACCTGTGGAATGACGGCACCAAAAGCCGTTGTCTTACCCCTTGACGACGTCCCAAAATATATGCAAAAAGCTGACTAATCTTCTGAACCAGCAGCCTCTACATGACCAGCATTATACTCACTAATTATCTTGTTTTGCAAGTCCGTTCTGAATTCCGGGCTAATCGGGTGAGCGACATCTTTATATTCGCCGTTCGCAGTTTTTCTGCTTGGCATTGCAATAAAAAGACCATTCTGACCTTCAATGATTTTAACATTATGAACAACAAAGCAGTTGTCAAATGTTACTGTAACATAGGCTCGAAGTTTACCTTCATTTTCGACTTTACGAATGCGCAATTCTGTGATTTGCATAAGCCTTTCTCCTTATTATTGCAAAAAAACACTGCAAAGACTATTGCGTAACTACACATTTTAAGCCTTCATCATTAAGTATTTTTGCAGCTATTTTAGCTTCTTCCCATGAAGCGTAAATGCCAAAAACAGTAGAACCTGAACCAGACATTTCAGAATAAAGGGCGTTTGTTTCCCTTAGTTTCTGTAAGGCAATATCTATTTCAGGATATTTTAACTTCAATGCCTCTGTGAAAGTATTCTTGAATTTCCATTCGGAAACCGGAGAAAAATACATTTTTTCCAAATCACCGAGCAAAGGATACTTTATTTTTCCATTGTTGGCAAGAAGTTTGTCCACAAGAATATATGCTTCCTTTGTGGAGCTGTGAATTTCAGGAAATATCATAACAAAGTATAAATCCCTGCGCTTTTTTATAACCCTGACAAATTCTCCGCGTCCGGTAACAACGGCGCAGCAAGTTCCGGCTGAATCACAATGGGTAAAGAAAAAAACATCGCTTCCGACTTCAGAAGCAATTGAGTCAAGCTGCTTTTCAGAAAGTCTTATGCCTTTTAGTTTTTCTAAAGCCCTTGTGAACGCAGCGGCATCTGAAGATCCGCCGCCCAGCCCGCCACCGGCAGGAATGTGTTTTTCAAGAATCACTTTTACTGCGAATCCAGAAATTCCTGTAACGGAGCAAAAAGCCTTGTATGTATTTGAAATGGTATTGTTTTCCGGCAGTTCCATATCCTCGCAGGTAACCGTGCAGCCGGAACCGGAAAATTCCGAGACCGTTAGTTTGTCTGCAATCGAAACTGTCTGAAAAATGCTTTCCAGATTATGAAATCCATCCTGCCTTTTTGGCAAAACCTTAAGACCAAGATTTATCTTTGCGGGCGCAAAAACAACGATTTCACTCAACATACTTTAAAAAGTATAGCATAATCATTTTCGTTGTCAATTTTTTTTAGGTGTTTTTTTTAGTTTTGTCTCTGCCTTTACTGCCGGTAGTGTGTTCCGCATTGGACAATGTAAATTTTGTCGTCTTCGATCTTGTAAACAAGCCGGTTTGCCAAATCAATTCGCCTGCTCCAGTAACCTGAAAGTTCATGCTTTAGTGCTTCTGGCTGACCTTTGCCTTTGTCGAATCCGTTCCGCTCAATGTCTTTCAATAATTCGTGCGTGCTTTTTATCAGGGCCTTCTGGTGTTTGTCGAAAAAATCGCAGTAATCGTTCCAAGCCTGATCTGACCAGATTTTTATCATTGAGGGATTTCCTTGAGTTCGTGGACTTGACCGTTTCCTTTTTCAATCTGATTTATGCTTTTCCGCAGGATTTTCATGTTTTCTTCGGAATAAATGTACGGATCGTCCGCCGCCTTCATCGCAAATGGCAGGCCGTTTTCGCGGATTGTCGCCTTTACGAACGCATTGATTGCCGCCGAAATGTTGATCCCCATTGAAGTGCAGATTGTCTCAAAAAGATTTTTGTCAGTATTGTCTATTTTTGCTGAAATCGTAGTCATATGTAATACCTCTTAGTAGAAAATACTACACAAGCTGGTAGTTGTCAACTAATTTTCCTTCACTTCCTCAGTTTCCCCGCAATCCTAAGTGCCGCCTCTATGTGCATTATCCAGTGGCGCGAAAACGGCATCTGAACAAGACCGCGGAAATCCTTGCCGCACCAGTAGTCAATCAGCCAGGCGGCGCTTAGTCCTTCAATTCAATTGTGAAAAGGTCGCGCATTCTTTTTATTTCCTTGTCTGTCCGTTATTTGCGCTTGTTATTTACATAATTTACAAAGTATTCTAAAATATTACATAGGGGTTCTGTTTTTTAGCAAGATTTTGTAATTTCCATTGTTTTCAGAATCCCTGTTATTTTAAATTTATCGGAAAGTTTTTTATGGGAAATAAACATATGGATATTAAGGCGCAGGTTAAGTTTCCGCTTGGTGTAAAACTTGCGATTATAATAGGAACAATTGTTCTCGTTTCGCTAGGCTGTGTTACATTTCTTAACAGCCATTTTATTGGTCAAGATGTAAAAATCACAGCAGAAAACAACAATCTTACAATAAATTCTCGTTCAGCCGGAACTGTTGACGACAGGCTTTCTACTGTTCGTTCCAATGTTTTTCAGCTTCTGGACCTTATGAACGTTGTGAGCGGTGGGCGGTCATCTTCGCTGGCACGTCAGGCTGAAGCGTTTTTCTTTGAACGGAATCAGGATATTGCCGCGGTGAATATTTTGACTGGCGAAGATTTTAAATCTTCCGCTCGCTCTGCAAAAGAATCTTCTATAATAAACAACCGTTTTTTTATTTCAAACGAGATTGATGTTTCATCCCTTGAAAATTTTATTGAAGCCAGCACTCAGCAGATAAACCGCTCCTGCATGGGCGAAACAATCGCCTTGAACGCATCTCCCTTTTTTAATATTCCGGTTATGGCTCTGTTTTTTCCCTGGAAAGAAAACGGCCTTGACCAGACCTGCGTAATAACTTTTTCAATAGAAAATATGCTGGATATTCTTGGAACTGATTCTGTAAATACAACATTCATTCTGAACGATTCAGCGGAGCTTCTGTGCCATCCGGACACTGCAAAAGTCCTTATCGGCGAAAGCTACAAGAACTATCCGCTTGTTGCCGCTATGCTCCGTAACAACGAAAGCAATTCAGACAGCAGGCAGATTCCTTTTTCTGTAATTGATGAAAATAAAAAGAAGACTGACTATTTTGGTGCTTACCAGAAACTTTCCATAGGCGACATTACAGTTCTTACAACAGTTCCTGTGGATTCAATTCTGGAAGGCGTTCGCACGACCAGAAAAAATAACATTTATCTTACCGGAATTGTGTTTTTCCTGTCCGTTATCATCATTCTTGTTTTTACGCGCCAGGGAATTTCACGGCATCTGCGCAAACTTACGGAAGCGGCGGAAGAAATTAAAAACGGAAACTTTGACACGCCGGTTTTTGACGAGCTTAGCACAAAACGCAGGGATGAAATCGGAGTCTTGAACCAAAGTACAAAAGATGAGCGCGAATTTCTGGATGTTTTTGCAAAGTTTACAAACAAAGGCGTTGCAAAAAGCATTGCCAGAAAAGAACTTGACTTTGACCCGCATCTTAAGGATATAACGATTTTCTTTAGCGATATCCGCGGATTTACGGCCATAAGCGATGGATTTAAAAATCGTTTTGAAAATGACTCGCCTCGCGAGATTATCGGATTTTTGAATGACTACATGAGCCGCATGGTAAACTGCATTACTCTTAGCCACGGAAACGTAGATAAATTTGAAGGCGATGCGATTATGGCGGTCTGGGGAATTTTAAGGGAAGACAGTCTTGCCTTTGAAAAACTGCCGGATTCTTCGCCGGAAAAGGCGGAGCGTTACAGAAAGCACAAAAATCACATAAAGGAAGATGCCCTGAACGCAATCCGCGGAACAATAGCGATGCGCTATGCGCTTATGAAATACAACAAGGATGCGGCTGCCTTTACAAAGGCGCACGAAAACGAGGCGAAAGCCAAGTACAAGCCGCACATTCGGATTGGCTGCGGTCTTAATTCCGGACGCGCTACCTGCGGAATCATGGGTTCAGAAGACAAAATGGAATACACGGCGATTGGCGACGCGGTTAATTTTGCTTCAAGGACCGAAAGTTCCAACAAGCCGTGCGGAACGGACATTCTTATTACGGAAGATACTTACAATCTTTTAAAGGATGATTTTATAAAGAACGAAAGCAACAATTATTCAATAAAAACCGAAAATCTTGAAAACGAAATAATTGTAGAGATGATTCCTGTTGAATTTGAAGTAAAGGGAAAAGGCGCGCAGCATTTTTACGGCGTTGTGAATATGCCGGGCTTTGATATACAAAAATTTTTTCAGCAGGGTGAACCGGAATTTGTTCCTGACGAAGATTGTCTTAAGGCGGTTGGACCGGATGGTCCAAAAAACATGGCGCAGGTAAGGGAACTTTTAGGAATCCCTGTTCCAGATTTTGAAAAGGTGAATCTGAATGAAGAAGAAAACAAAATCCAGATTAAGAAATAGCCTTTTTGTTCCGTTTTGCATAGCGATTGCCGTCTGTGTCTCAGGGGTGGCGTTGAATTCTCTTTTGTTTTATAAAAGTTTTTTTCGTGCCCTTACAAAAATGAATGAAGAGCCGATCGCCACAATTACATTTAAATATAAAACCGCCCAGCGAAAATTTCTGGACAGGGTTGTGTGGGACCGCTTGCGGCAGAATTCTCCGGTATACAACGGCGATACGCTGCATACTTCAAGCCTGTCGGAAGCCACCGTATGGTTTTCTGATGGAAATGTGATGGAGCTTTCGGAAAATACGATGGCGCAGGTTTTTCTTTCAGAAAACAGCGCTTTGCACGCGGAGCTTTCAGACGGTGCCGCATATATAGATTCTTCCTTTGCGCATGAAGGAATGACGCTTTCTTCAAACGGCATTGAAGTTCAGCTTAAAAAAGGTTCTTCCATGAACGCAAAAAGTTCCGCGGAAAATTCTGTCAGCAAAAAAAATCTTTCCCTGCAGGTTCTTTCCGGTTCTGCGGAACTTATGAATAATCCTGAAAAATCAGAAAGTCAGGCCGCTTTGCTTGGCGAAGGCGACTCTCTTGTTTTTGAGCAGGACGGAAATTTTAAAAAACCGGTTCTAAAAATGGTCGAGCCGGTGCTGAACGCAAAAATTCTTTACCATTCCGGGGAGTCAAAAAAGGTTGATTTTAAATGGGAGGCAGAAAATTCTTCCGCCATGCTGCTGATTTCTTCAGATAAAAATTTCAAGGATGTGGCATATAGATTTTTTTCTGAAAAACTGAATTCCGCGGCTTTTGAGCTAAAACCCGGAATCTGGTACTGGAAACTTTCTTCTATTAAAGACGACGAAGAATCAGACGTGCAGACTGGAAAAATTCAGATTATACACTCGCCGCTTCCGGAGCTTCTTGTTCCGGTTCCTGAATACGAATTTAATTACAGGACAAAATTGCCTGCCGTGCGCCTTATCTGGACGGAATCGCCTTATGCGACTTCCTACCGGCTTGAAATTTCTTCCGACCCGAAAATGAAAAATCTTGTGATTGACCAAAGGCAGAACCTGACTTCTGCTATAATTTCCACATTAAAAGAAGGTCAGTACTGGTGGCGCGTAACTCCATTCTACACAATAAACCGGGTTGGGCTTGCTTCACCTTCCGAGCCAAAAACTTTTTCAGTAAGAAAAAAAGGCAGGCTTGCAAAGCCAAAAACCCTTGTTCCAATTAACAATGGGCTTGTGAATACAGAAATTTCTGGAAAAGGAATTTCTTTTTCCTGGAAGCATGAAGATGATGCGGAAAAATATATGCTGAAAGTTTCTTCAGCACCGGATTTTTCTTCATTAAAGATAAAAGAGCAGACTTCTGAAAATTATTTTTCATTCGACCCGAAAAAAATTAAGCTTGAGGACGGAAAATATTTCTGGTCTGTAAGCTATGTTGACAGCGAAGGAAATCTCTCTGAAAGTTCTGAGACAAGCGTTTTTTATGCAATGAAGGGAAGTCCCGAACAGCACACAATTGAGCCTGTGGACGGCTATCGTGTTGCCCAGTCTTTGGTTCCTGATACAAAATTTACATGGAAACGCAATCTTCCTGAAAATTTTGAGACAGCGTTTGAGCTTTCTTCAGAAAAAGATTTCTCAAGACTGATTTATTCGGAGAAGACTTCAAGTTCCAGTATGCGCGGAATAAATTTAAAGCCCGGAACATATTTCTGGCGGCTAAATTCAAAAAGCACGACAGATGATATAAAGATGGTTTCTTCCGCAAAAACTTTTATCGTTTTAGACAGCCTTGAGGCGCCTGAGTTAAAAAATCCGGGAAGCAAGGCTGTCGCCAGGGAATCTGTTCCGTTCAGGTTTTCATGGAACGAAGTTGAAGATGCGGATTTTTATAAATTTTCAATTTACCGCGCAGGAAAAAAACTTCCTGTATTTGAAGATAACGTTTACGGTACAGAAGTTGATGTTGATATGTTCAATCCAAAAGAATTTATTGACAAGACAAATTACCGCTGGCAGGTTCAGGCGCACTCCAATGCGATTCCCGGACTTTCCAGCCGCCGCACAGGTAAGCTTGCGGAACGGCCATTCTATCTTGTAAAGCTGCGGCCGGTTGAAGTTGAGTTCCCTAGGCAGAATGCGCAGATAAAAGGTTCGGAGGCAATTTTGAATCCGGTAACGGCTATGTGGAGCTCTGTTGATAAAGTCCGTAAGGCGCGGTTTGTCCTTTCAAGGATTGATGTGAATCCGCCGCAGGTAATAATAAAAATTCCATCCGACGAGGAATTTTCACAGAAGAAAAATCCTGTAGCGCCGCGAAATGTTCTTCTTGACACGGCGGACGGCCTTCGCGCCGGAAAGTATCAGATTATCGTGTATGCCGAAACTCTTGACGGAATCGACATTTCTAACACGGACAGAAAAAACCGCAGGACATTTGACATTCTGCCGGTTGAACCGCTGGAAAAAGCGCAGAACCTTGTGGCAATGCCGGCGGTTTTTAACCGCGAATATCTTTCTGTAAAGGAAAATCCAAAGTGCATAACGCTTTCGTGGTCTAAAGTTCAAAAAGCTACTGATTATTTTGTGGAAATCAAGGATAAAAAAGGACGCGCTCTGCTTGTTCAGAACGTAAAAAACGGAACTTCTTATAAAATTGATTTTACGGCAATTTCTGCGGAAGATAAAATCGCTTTTTCAAAAGGCAGGTTTTCGTGGACGGTTTATGGCGTAAGAAGAATTGACACCGACAACGACGGCAAAGTTGATAAGATTTTTCAGGAAGGAATTTCGGCGGAATCAGTTTTTGAAACAGACATACCTTCGCCTAGAAAATCCAAGGCAAAAGGAGCGGCAAATCCTTATGGAAAATAGATTTTTTTCTGCTGTAAAAGCGATTCTTCTCCTTTTGTATGTTCTTTTTTCCGCCGCGGCGTTTGCGCAGGAAATTGAAGACGACGGGCTTCAGGAATCTGAAATTTCTGCGCAGGAACAATGGCAGTACCTTGAATGGGAAGAAGAAAATCCTGAGTACGTTCTGCATTACGAGGTTGTAATAGAAGTCTTTTCAGAAAAAAAAGGAACATTCGAAGAGCTGAACCGCATTATGACAGAAGACAATTCCAACCGGGTTCAGGTAAATCCGCTGCTTTCTCCGGGTGTTTACCGCTACAAGGTGATTTCTTATAACCTTGTTGATGTTCCGGAAGTTGAGTCGAGCTGGTTTGAATTTAAAATCTACAAGGCGTTCCAGCCGGAAATAAATGACATAAAATCTAATGTGAACCGCACAGGAACATTGTTTCTGGAAGAAATAAACGACGGAATCTTTAATATTTTTGGAAAAAATCTTTTTGCGCTGCCTGAATCTGATTCTGATATTTCTTTTACAGATTACGTGCTCTTGAATTCAAAGAAAAAGAACGCAGAGCCGATAATCCCGGAAATTCTGGAAAACGAAAAAAATCGGCGTCTGAAAATTCAGTTTGACCTTAAAAAACTTGACGTAGGAAAATACAATTTTATTGCGACAGATGCCAGCGGACTAAAAAACAAGGCGGACCACCGCAGCCAGATAGAAGTTAAATTCAAAAAGAAAGTTGATTTTGATTTAAGCGCAGGTTACGTTTTTCCGGTTGTTCTTTACGACGGCACTTTTGAAGAATACCTTGATACAAACATCCTGCCGCTTAGCGTTACGGCAAGAGCGACTTTTGTGCCGTTCAAGCATCGCTTCGGATATTTTGGCTTTGGACTTTTTTCTTCTTATTCAAGGATTTTTGCGGATTACAATAATTACCAAATTGACGGAAATTTAATCAATGCAGATGCGCTTTTTGTGTATCAGCTTCCTGTCCGCGTAAAGTTCAAGAATCTGGAAAAACCGCGGCATCTTATGACGCTTGAACTTCACGGAGGAGCAGGGCTTTCTTTTTTCAACGACTTTAAGTTTCATTTTGAGCATAACATTGTTTCTGAGCCATTGAACAGCATAAATCTTGGCGCAATTGCCGGCGGTGCTATGCAGTTTTACCTTACAAACAGACTTTATGCGGAGCTTTCTGCTGACTACCTTATGGTTTTTCTTGCAGATATGGATTTTGGTATGATTTTGCCTGCTTTGAGCATCGGCTGGCAATTTTAAATGCGGACTTTTGGAGGAGAAATGAAAAAAAATACTTTTACTGAAATATTTAGATTCTCTCTTGTTTTTCTGCCGTTTTTACTTTTTGCTTCATGCTCATTTTTTGAAGAGTCGTGGAATGAGCCGGTTAATGATTATTTGAAAAAATACACGGAAACTTCAGCCGTTACCGAATACAAGGTTGTCTCCGGCAATTATGAGGCTATTTCTGGAAATGTTTTTGTTTCTTCTTCGGCAGACTTTGCGGTGAATTTGTTTTTACGAAATCCGCAGAATTATATTTTCCCGGACGACTGCATCCGTCTTTCTTTTCCAAAGTTCGATAAGGATTCTGCGGAAAAAAAGTTCGGGTCAAAAATAGACACAAGCGTAATTTCAATTGTTCAGGACGAAAAAGATTCTTCTATATTAATATTAAAATATCCGTCAGAATTTTTGCTTTTTGCAGAAACAGGATTTGACATTTCTCCTGAAGTCCGGCTTTTTCATCCGGTTTCAAAAGCGGATTTTGGTTCTTACACAAGTTTCCGCGCGTTCTGCGATTCTCCGCCGCCACTGATTTTTGGCGCGGTTGTTTACAAAAATCCTTCAACCGGAAAATATGTCGTGTTCTTCAATATGCCGTCAAAAGGCTTGCTGAGCGGAATCCACAGCGACATAAAATCGGTTTCAGTTAATGGCAACAAAACTTCTGTCGTTTTGAATGAGGACGGAACTTTCGTGTTTGAAAATAATCAGTTTAAGATTGGAAACGATTCGGCTTCATACTCTGCTTCTTTAGCTCCTTTTGAGGAATACGGCCAGGCGGTTTATTTTCTTACAGACGACTCTTTGACAGATGAGAAAATTGTATATGCCATTGCTCTTGAGGATGCTGGTGGATTTTTTTCTTCGGTTCAGACAACTGTTGAGTCAATTCGGCTTGGAAGCGTGGATGTCAGGGATTCTGCAGGAAATGCGCTGCAAAGCGACGGTTTTGTTAGCCAGGACGAAAGCAGTTCTTATGCGACAATAACGCTTTCTCCGGCGCAAAGCGCAGCCGATGGCGCTGACACTTCTGATTCAATTCTGGTTTATGAATTGTACCAGGGAACTGATGACAGCGGAAAAGTTCTTTACAGCGGAAAAAATGCGGGCGGCGAAATTTCCTTGAAAATTCCTGCCGGAAAAGTTTATTTGCGCGTTTATTCCCACAAAGATTTATACGCGGATTCAATTCCTAAAGAATTTGGAATACACGTCTTAAAATCAATGCTTTTTGTTTCCCCGGGTGGAAACGACACGACAAACAGCGGAAGCGAGAATTCGCCGTTTGCAACAATTGCAAAAACTTTTTCGGGCGAAGGATTTTCTGACATAACGGTTTTGGGAACAGTCCAGCTTGTTGGAAGCGTGCAGGAGAATGTCAATCTTTCTGCGGCAAATGCGAATGTTGTAATCAATGGAAACGAAAATTCTGTAGCTTCACTAAAAATGTCGGCGACTGGCGGAAAATTAAAAACAAACAAACTGGATGTCGCAGGTTCGCTCACTGTTGAAAAGGGCGCGCTTGTTTTTTCCGGCGGAAATATCGGTTCGGATGTAACTGTGAACAGCGGAAATCTTACCGCGGAAAATGCTTCTGTGGCAGGCTCTGTGAACATTGAAAACGGAGAGGTTTCTTTTGCAGATGGAAAAATTGATTCGAGCCTGAATGTAAAAGGCGGAAAAGTTACTTCGGATAATACTTCTGTAGCAGGTTCGCTTACTGTTAAAAAGGGCGCGCTTGTTTTTTCCGGCGGAAATATCGGTTCGGATGTAGCTATGAACGGCGGAAAACTTACCGCGGAAAATGTCTCTGTGGCAGGCTCTGTGAACATTGAAGCCGGAGAGGTTTCTTTTTCTAAAGGAACAATTTCCGGAGATATATCGGTTTCAGACGGAACGCTTGAAATTCAAGATTGTACCATTTCAAAAGATTTGAATGTTTCCGGCGGAACTGTAAGACTGAAAAACTGCTCTGTCAATGGAAATATAAATTACAACGGCGGCTCTCTGGTTCTTGAAGGCGACTTTGCGCTTGAAGGTTCTATAAAAATTGCCGCAGGAATGAAAGTGGGCATAAAAAATCTTGCTGCTTCAAAAAACATAAAGATTTCCGGAACAACAGAAACTGAATCATGGAATGTAGGAACAGAAGTTATTTATTCTACAGACGGAACTGCTCTTTCTGACTTGATTTGTTCTAAGTTCTCCGTAAAAAATAAAGATTCCGGCGGAAAATCTTTGTGCGTTGTTCCTTCTTCAGCTGATGCAAAAAAAGGCGTTCTTTCTATTGCTGGTGTTTCTGTTGCAGAGCCAGGTATTGAGCAGCCGGAATACACGCTGTCGCTTTCGCCTGTGTCATTTACTCCGGGAAACGCGGACAATAAAATTTCTCTTTTAATAACAGATTCCGCCGGCAATTCCGTTACGCCTGATTCCGTAGAATTTGCGCTCTATCAGAACAAAAATAAAGTTGCGGCTTTGGAAGGCGGACTGATTCCATCTTGGATTCCTGGAGGAAAATACACCGTGATTGCCACCGCGAAAATCGGTGGATATTCCTACGATGCGGAGAAGAATATAATAATTTCGGAAAGCATTGCAATTTCATACTTAACGTCTGCACCTTCCGCCAGTGATTTTCCAAAAATAACTGCAAGTTCTTCCGCTGACATGGTAAAACTTGGTGAATGGATAAAATCCGGAAGCGATCTGGAAGGAATTACGATTACGCTTGCGGATGATTTGGATCTGACCGGCTGTGCGGATTTTGACTGCATGGGTGTGACAAAAGCTGACGCCAAAAATGGCGATATACAAGGAAATGCATTTAAAGGTGTTTTTGACGGGGCCGGTCATTCGATGACCCTTGCAATCACACCGACAGATCCGCAGCCGATGGGACTTTTCTGGCAGAATGACGGAACGATAATGAATGTAACAATAAAACAATATTCGTCCGACGGTCAGGTCGGCTCTACGCAGGCTTTGAATCTGAGCAGAGGCGGTGTCATCTGCTCAGTGAACAACGGAACCATAAAAAACTGTATTGTCAATGCGAGTGTGACTTCCTGGTCTGTGGCGGAAATTGCTGGCATAGCACGTGAGAATTCCTCTTCAGGAAAAATCGTAAACTGCATTGTGACTGGCAATATTAAAATGAAATGTGATGCCGCTGCTGCGAATTGGGCAGATGATTATGGAAAATCTTCTGGAATCGCCGCGGTGAACAGCGGCTCAATAGAAAACTGTGTCTATACAGGAAAAATCACGACTAAAAAAGTTAGTGACGAGCCAAGGTTTTTGAGCAATATCTCAGGCGCGATTTCCGCATATACAGAAGGCTCAATTGCAAACTGCTACTGGCTTAAAGACTGCATAGACGAGGGCGGAACTGCTGTAAATCGGATTGCATATATAAACAAGGAAAGCGGCGGCTATGGAAAAATCTGTATTCCGGACCCGTCAAAAATCACCGGCTGCGGCTGGTTTGACAGAAACAGTACGTCCGCTTCTGTTACCGCCGGAACTACGTCAGAATGTAAGAGCGCGCAGACACTTGCATACAGCGGAACTCTGGTTGAAATGCTGAACGCTTATGTTTCCGCAAGTTCTGATTCCGGACTCAAGAGATGGACGGCAGATTATTCCGGCAAGTTAACACTTGATTTTTAAGACCAGATTTTTAAGGGAGGAAACATGAACAGAAATGCAAATACGATATTTGGCTTTGTCGCGGCGGCGGTACTGATTCTTTCGGGCTGCATAAACAATGTTGACACGGAGACAGGCGGAAATTCAAATGTGCCGGACGGAAAATGCTCGCTGACAGTTGATTCCGGTTTTTCGGCGCGCGCCGCGTTTCCCCAATCACTTGCCGCTGACATGGTTTATGCCGCGGAAATCTCGTATTCGTCTTCCGGCGCGAAAAAGTGGCTCGGCGCCGACTCCCTTGAGAATTCTCCTGCCGTCCTGAGGAATTCTCCCTCCGCTTCCGGCGAAATCCGTTTTGTCTTCTGTGCTCCCGAGGAATCCGCGGAATACACAATCACCGTGTTTGCCTGTCCCGCCGGAACTTCCGTCGGTTCCGCCGCGGACGTTGAAAATGCGGCTGCGGCTTCAGGCCAGGCAGAATTCAGTCTTAAGGCCGGACAGAAGGCGCTGGAGACTCCGGTAAAAGTCTCTCTTTCTCCAGTTACAAATAAGACCGTCTCCGGAAATGGCAAGGTGGATCTTCCTCTTTCCTTTGACTCCGCTCTTGGAATTGTTGCGGCTAAAGTCAACGTCACAAAAGACGGCAATTCCGATTCCAGTGGAAACAACTACGGATTTAAAATGGAGGTTTCCGGAAACAGCGCTAAGCTCTCCGCGGAAAACGCGCCCGCCGGAACTTACCTTGCGATAATGAAATTCTACAACAGCACGACGGTTTTTTCTTCTTCAACCGAAGTCGCGGTAAATTCCGCGGTTCAGCAGGTTTCCGTTTATTCGGGAATGACAACCGACTGTTGGTTCATTGGCGGCAAAAAACACGGAACAACGGCGGCGGACGGAACATTTAAGCCTTCCGCACTGGAGCTTACAAAATACGACTTTACGGAGCTTTACGTATGCGGAGAATCCGACGGAAATCGCAGTTTTTATGTCTCATCGAATTTCGCTTCTTCCGTTCCGGACGCAAGCGATACAGACGGCGACGGCTCAATGGCAAAACCGTTTGCTACAGTCCAGAAGGCGGTGGACACAATAGCCGCTTCCGGCGACACTACCAAAAAATACACGATTTATGTGGATGGCACGGTAGAGCCGCCTGATACTGATCTTAGTGATGAAACTTTCATTTCTATAAAAGGCACAACACCTTCAAATCTTGACCTTACAATAAAGGGGCTTTCTGCTGATGCAAAGGCCGTTCTGAATGCAAAACAAAAAGGTAGGAATAGTGGCCGCGTTCTGACATCCAAAGATACCTCCCTTACGCTTGAAAACCTTAAAATAACCGGAGGAAAGGTAAATAACTTAGGAGGAGGAATTTACATAGAAAGCGGAAACCTTACTTTAAAAAACTGCGTTGTTACAAAAAATGAGTCAAGCAACGGCGGCGGAGGAATTCACTTTGTCGGTGAAAATCTTATTGTCTATGGCTCAGAGATTTCTGGAAATAATGGCGATTCAGGCGGAATCTGCGTTGCGGAAGATTCTGCGGAAACAGAAATAAAAAACAGCAGTATAAAAAATAATGTTGCAAGGTCTGGCGGCGGTCTGGATCTTGCAGGAACGTCAACAATAGAAGGCTGCGAGATTAGCGGCAATAAGGCAGAATCCTACGGCGGCGGTTTAATCTTGGCTCTTAATAATAAAAGTTGCAAAATAAAAAATTCTGTAATAAACGACAATACAGCCGGAGGAAGTGGCGGCGGAATTTATATGATTGGCGGAGAGCTGCGCCTTGGAAGCGGCGCAGTAATCGGTGTAAAACTTGATCCGGACGTTGCGGAAAACGATATTTCAAAAGTAGCAACAGATAAAGAATACGGGAACCGCTCTACAAAAAAAATAACATCGGATACTAATACCGATTTTGATGTTGGAGCCGGAATCTTTGTTGCGGGCGGAACGGTTTTTATGTACGAGGATTCATACATCTGCCGCAATTACACAGAATGTTCGGGCGGCGGAGTCTTTATAAAAGAAGGCGGGCAATTTTTTATGTATGGCGGAGTTGTTGGCTGGAACCGCTCGAATTTCGGCGGCGGAATACTTTGCCAGGGGCGCTTGGGGATCCACTATAGTTCAATAATTTGTTACAACAAGGTTTCAACTCAACTGGTTCAGGAATTTTGCGGACGAGGTGCCGGAATTGCAGTTGATGGAGAGAACAGCAATGCACAGGCTGCGATTAAGGATAACACAAAGATATTCGGAAATTTGGCTGTAAAGGATGCTGACTCATCAGCTAATACCGATGCATTGGGTGCCGGAATCTATTCCTCAGGCCGACTAGTGATAAATGGCGAAGAAATTCAAATTTACAATAATAAAACGGACTCGGACGGCGCGGCAATAGGCATAGAAGGCGGAACAGCTATGCTTTCCGGCTGCAAAATTTACAGCAACCGTGCAGGAAGAAACGGCGGAGCGATTTTTATAAGCTCAGTCGATCAAAATAAAGACGCAGAAACGCCAGAAACGCTGGCCATAAAAAAGAATGTGTCTATTTACTCAAACAGCACGGCCGGAGGCGGCGGCGCAATCTATGCGACAACAAATCCAAGCAGTGCTGCTGGAAAATGTTCTTATGTAACTATTGGAGAGGACAAAAATACTGAAGGCATCGTGATAAAAGACAATAATGCCAAACGCGGCGGCGCGTTCTACGGTGCTAACAATGCGCGTTTTGTGATGAACGCAGGCAAAGTCTCTGAAAATTATTCCACTGGAAATACCCCTGAGCACGGCGGCGGAGCAATGTTCCTTTGTGGTGGTACTTCAAACTACAGCACGTTCACCATGAACGGCGGCGAGATAATCGGAAACATGGCAAAAGACGGTGGCGCAGGCGGAGCGGTTCATATAGACCACGGCTCAGGCGGAATGGCGTCATTCATAATGACAGGCGGCTTGCTTTCCGGAAACAAAGCGGCTGACGAAAACGGAACCGGCAGTAAGCTTGGCGGTGCGATTTATGTGAAAAAAGGCGGACAGATAAAGCTCGGCGGAAGTGCCGTTATCGCCGTGAAAAATGACGGAAATGACATTTGGCTTGCGACAGGAAAAACAATTACAGTTACAGACACGCTTACTCCGGGAAATAACGTGAACTACACCGCAAGAATCACACCGCAAACTTATAATGCTGGGACACCCCTGATAACGGCTGACAGTGGAGTTACGCTAAAAGATGAGGTTGGGAAATTCTGCGTAACAGGAAATCCTGAATCTGATGAATGGTTTATAACAACTGAGGGTAAACTTTCAAAGCCGGTCGCGATTTCCAGTCTTTTGTCCTCTCCGGATTTTAGTATATATCCAAAACTTACGGTTTCAAGTGATAGTGATATGAATGACCTGGCAAACTTGGTTAATGCAGGCAAAACTATGAAAGGAGTTACAATTACATTACAGAATGATGTAACGCTTGATTCTATGATTGGTTCTTCTGGGAAAGAATTTCACGGAACTTTTGACGGGAATGGAAAAACAATAACTTCAAATTCTGGATTGATGTCTATTTTTTATTTCGTGAATGAGGGGGGGGGAATTAAGAATGTTATTTCGGAAGGAAGTTTTTCTAAGGCAGGTATTGCTTATTTGTGCACAAACGGAATTATTGAAAATTGTAAAAATAATGCAACAATTTCTATATCAGATGATTTTGGAGGAGGAATTGTTGCTCAATTAAATAATGCTAAAATAAAAAATTGTACAAATAGTGGAAATGTCACTGGAAAAGGCGATACTGGAGGATTTTGCGGTCGGATTTTTAATGATAGCTCTATATTGAATTGTATCAATTTGGGCAAAATTGAAAATACAAATTATGGTGCTACAGGAGGCATTGTTGGTATAGACAGTAATGGAAATTATCCTTTTGTTATAAACAACTGTGTGAATGTCGAATCTGTTGTTGGTAACAGAGATGTTGGTGCGATTGTTGGGAAGACTATAAACAACGGTGTTATAAAAAATTCTTACTATCTCAATGGCAGTGCTTCTTCCAGTTTTGGATCTTCGTTTGATTCATCTTTCAAAACTACAAGAACTTTGACTGTTGAAGGCACAACTTCAAATGACCTTATTGATCTTTTGAACGCTTGGGTTACAGTCAATTCCAATGATACTGAAAAATATCTGCAATGGGGCATTGTGGACGGCAAGCCGTCTTTGGTGTACTAATAAGCAATTTTCTTTGCTATTTCGCTTTTCCAAACCGTCAAAACCGGCGGTTTGGAAATTTTGGAAGTTCTTGAAGCAACTTTTATAAAATTACAGGTTCTAGTCTATAACGACATAGAGCCTTGTAATATAAAAAATCAACGCTCAATCAAAAACATTTGCTTTATAACAGCAATAGCATAATGTTTAATATATTTGACAATTATCAAATGCTGTTTATAATATTAAACATTATGGCAAAAAGAACAGTAACGTTATCTCCTCTTATATTAAAAACGCTAAGAACCGTCGGCGAACAGATAAAGCTTGCACGCCTGCGCCGGAAACTTTCCGTTCAGCTTGTCTCAGAAAGAGCGGGCATAAGCCGAGCCACGTTATGGGCAATCGAAAACGGCGAGCCTTCCGTTTCTTTCGGGGCGTACGTGTCTGTTTTATGCGCTTTAGGCTTAAAGGATGATGTAACTCTTCTTGCAAAAGATGACGTGCTGGGTAAAACCTATCAGGATTTAGAACTGCTTCCTAAAAAACGCGCTCCAAAAACAAAGGGGAAAAACAAATGAAAGAAGAAATCGTTCATAAGGTTATCTATATTTATCTGATTCCACTGTTCTATTGTACCCATATAGTTTACTGTCGTAAGGTTTGGGCATCTAAAAAATGCACCAAACTCAATAGTCGTGACATTTGCAGGAATTCCTGTATTTACCAAATTTGTACAGCCATCAAACGCATAATTTTTTTTGTAATCACGTAAGATAATATTGAACATACCAAAGCCACCGTATATTTACAACATTCATTCCGGCTCGCTCAATGAACTTTGTTTTTCCCTTTTGTTTTTGCCGCGTTTTTTAGAATAAATTCCTCTTATTGAAAAAACGGTGGCATTTCATTAATATTTTATGTATATAGAAAAATACAAGGGGCGCTGTCCCTTGGTTTTACAGGAGTAATAATTATGGCTCGTACACATTACATTGCCGGCAACTGGAAAATGAACACTACAAAGGCGGAGGCAGTTGCGCTTGCAAAAGACCTTGTTGAACAGTTAAAGGGAAAAATCAACAAATTCATGATTGGAGTTCCTTTTGTATATCTTGACGCTGTTAGTCAGGTTGTAAAGGGATCAAATATCATTCTTGCGGCACAGGACTGCGCTGCTACTTCAAACGGCGCTCATACTGGCGAAGTTTCTACAGAAATGCTTAAGGATATTGGCTGCCAGTGCGTTATTTTGGGACACTCTGAACGCCGTCACGAAATCGGTGAGTCAGATGAGCTTATCAATAAAAAAGTCCGCAAGGCTTTAAAAGACGGTCTTGAAGTTGACTTGTGCATAGGCGAGCTTCTTGCTGAGCGCGAGGCTGGCGAGGCGGAGCAGGTTTGCGCATTCCAGCTTTCTGCCGGTCTGGCGGGAGTAACTGAAGAACAGATGAAGAACGTTACTATTGCCTACGAGCCTGTATGGGCCATCGGAACTGGAAAAACTGCTACTCCTGCCGATGCGGAGGCGATTCATAAATTTATCCGCGGTTATATCGCAAAGCTTTACAACCAGAAAGTCGCTGATGAGATTATCATCCAGTACGGCGGTTCTATGAAGGCTTCTAATGCCGCGGAGCTTTTGGCTCAGCCGGATATCGATGGTGGTCTTATTGGCGGCGCATCGCTTAAGGCTGAAACTTTTGTTCCTATCTGCGAGCTGTAATTGAATTATTTTCGGGATTTTGCGCATGAACAAAATCCCGAAATTTTATTCTTTTCGTTGACCAAAATATCTTATTCCATTAATATTTTCTTTATATAGAAAAATTATAGGCTTATGGCCTTACTGGAGTTTTTATAAATGAACGTTATTCAGACTGTGCTTCTTGTTGCATTTGTAATTGTTTGCATATTGATTGTTTGCCTTGTTCTTGTTCAGGATGATGGACAGAGCGGAATGGGCGGTCTTCTTGGCGGACGCGGAACTGCGGCTTTTGGCTCTCATTCTGCCAGTGTCCTTACAAAGGCGACGGGAGTTTTTGTTGCGCTGTTTTTCATCATTACTTTGGCGCTTGCCGTATTGAACAAAAAAGATAAGGCACCTGCGGAGATGAGCGATACTTCGTCAAGAATCGAAAATACTGTTGAATCTGCCGCTTCAGAAGAAAACGCAGAGGAAGCTGCTCCTGCTGCCGAAGACAAATGGTATCAGAGCAACTGACCGGATTTTAAATAAAGAACTGTAATCAGGTTGAGGTTTTATGCTTAGTGATTTGATTAAGCCTGAAAATGTTATTATTGAACTTGAAAGCACCGACAAGGACAGTCTTTTTGCTGAGCTTGCGGAAAATCTTGTTCGTGCTAACGCAACTCTTGACCGTGAGGAAATATTCAGGGCTCTTTCTGCAAGGGAAGAGCAGATGAATACCTGTATTATGAAAGGCATTGCCGTTCCGCATGCCTGCTGTTCCTGTGTGGAAAAACCTTTGGTTGCGCTTGGTCTTAGCGCTTCTGGCATTGATTACGAAGTAGAAGGTACTGGAACAAAAAACTATTCTGACTCATTGGTTCACATGGTTTTTATGCTTCTCTTTGAGCAGGGCAACGCAGAGCATCATCTGCATGTTCTGGCAGACTGCGCGCGTCTTCTGCATATTCCAGGTTTTTACAAGGCTGTAATGAGCGCAAAAACATCGCAGGAAGTCTGTGATGTAATACGTGATTTTGAATGTGAATTTTAGCGGCGGAGTTTTTTATTTTTCTTTTTTTCAGGGGGTAGGAAATGGCAGAAAACGAAGCGAATGTGATTTCTCATCTTTTGAACGTGGAAGCGCAGGCTTCTGATCTTGTAAAGGAAGCGCAGGACGAGGCTGACAAGCGTCTTTCCTCTGCGCACGCAAAGGCTGATGCGGAATTTAAAGAAAAATTTAGCAGGGCTGTCGCAGAGCTTGAAAAAAACTACAGCGAAAGGCTCTCTTCTATAGACGAAAATCATAATAAAATGCTGGAAGAATATCAGTTTTCCGTTATAAATACTGAACAAAATAAAGACGATTTCAATCTCTTCTTAAAGCAAGTGCTGATTGGACAGTAGGGGGCACCCGTGGATTACTCTGGAGCTTCCGCTTATATTTATGCAAAAGTCTGTAGCCTTGTTTCAAAGGCGTATGTGGGCGAAAATGCAGTCCGGCTTTTTAATGCAAAATCTCTCTCCGAACTCTGGGATGTTCTGTTCAGCGTTCCTTGTCCGCAGGTTCCGGAACAGATTCTTGCAAACAAAATTGAAAATCAGGCTGTAGATACGTTTATTTCAGACTATACCGCTCTTCTTCAGCTTTATTCAAAGCCTGACCCGTTTTTAGTGGAGCTTCTGCGCAGGTATGAGGTTACCAACATCAAGGTAATGTCTGCGGCGTTAAGTCTTGGCGAGCAGGAAATTCCGCGTACTGTAAATTTGGGAAAATACGAGCTTTTAAATTATTCCGCATGGCCTGACATGAAAAAAATCACCGAGAATTCAAACTTTCCGTGGTACGACCATGTTCCGACTCCGGAAGAACGCCAGCAGATGGACTACAGGCTTGACCTTCAGGAAATCCGCACTTTGTGGAAGTATGTTATAAAAGTTTCTGATTCGTCCAGGAATGCCCTTGTCGGGTATTTTACAGAGGACTACAGGATAAAGAATATGCTTTGGGCGCTTCGGCTTAAAATCTATTATCAGATGCCGAACGACGAAATCGTCAAGAATCTTTTTTATATTTCAGATGAACCTTCCATTGATGACCCGCTTTGCAGCTCCGCGGTTGAAATTCTGGACAAAGCTCCGGATAATTATTCCGACTGGAAAAAGTGGCGTTATGCTTCGTATCTGAATCCTTACGAGGAAGGCCATCTGTGGTCTGTAGATCCTATGTGGATTGAGCAGAAGCTTAGGATTGGAGAGGTAAAGAAAATTAAAAAGCTGCTTCACCAGAATCCGCTGACCTATGCGTCTTTAGTTATGTATTTCAGGATAAAACTTCAGGAACTTAATTCCATTCGTGCGGCTACGGAAGCGTTGCGGCTTAATGCGGAAAAATCAGAGGCTATGTATGTGGCCGGAATTTCAGCTTCTATGTTGAACGGAGGTCAATAATGGCGAAAACGACAGAAATGCGTCTTGTGGAACTTATGGCGTTAAAACAGGATGTTCAGAACGTGATTCTGTATCTTGGAAAAAATGGAAATTTCCAGTTTCAGAGAAAAAAACGTTCCGTTCAAAAAAGTGATGATAAAAAATTCATGAATATCGACGCCCATTTTTTTGACTGCATGCAGAAAGCCCGCGCTTTTTTTAGCATACCGGATATTTCTGATTCCGACTTGAAATTTTCCGCGGCAACGGACGAAGACCGCGATAAGGCTAATAAAATAATCGCTTCGACCGATGAATTTGAAAAAAACGCCGGGGAAAAAACCGAAAAGCTTAAGAAGATTTCGGAAACTTTGAAGGAGGCGGAATCTTTTTCAAACCTGAAAATTCCATACTCGCAGCTGGAGCACCTTTCTTTTCTTTCTTTGCGGATAGGGCGTATTCCTGCTGAAAATTTTGAAAGTCTGCGTGAGGCGGTTGATTTTCATGCCGTTATAATTCCTCTTGGAAACGATAAGTCAAAAATTCTTGCGGCCGCTTCTAAGAAAGGGCGTTTTGCGCTTGATACTGAGCTTAAGAAATTTGGTTTTGTAAATATGGATATTCCTGAGAATTTTAACGGAATCCCGGACGAGGTTCTTGAAGGAATGCGGCAGGAAAGAATTTCTGCGGAGCGTGAAGTTGCAAAAATCAACGAAGAAAAAAAGAATTATGCGGACACTCATTCTGAGGAAATCCGCCGGCTTCTGGGAGTATTCAGCATTTCAAGGCAGGTAAAGGATATTCAGAACAGCCTTGAGTCGACTTCCATGGTTTACAGGCTTACCGGATGGATTCCTGCGTCGGATTCGCGTAACTTTATGAAAGAGCTTGATGATTTGACAGAAGGAAGGATTGCAATCCGTGAGTATCTTCCGACTGAAGTTCCGTCTGTTCTGCGCGGCGAGGAAAAAGTTCCGGTAAAACTTACTCATGGAAAATTTATTTCGGCGTTCGAGCGTATGATTTTCAGTTACGGTTCGCCTTTGTATGGAACAATTGACCCGACTCCGTTTGTCGCTATTTTCTTTACGTTCCTTTTTGGAATCATGTTCGGTGACTTTGGCCAGGGGCTTGTGATTTTTCTTGCAGGGCTTCTGATGGCAAAAAAAGTTGTGAAGGTCGGCGCGTGGAATAAATTTGCCCCGATTTTTATGGGAGTAGGCTGTTCTTCCTGCGTCATGGGGCTTGTGACCGGCGAATTTTTTGGAACTGAAAAAATCCTTGAGCCGTTCGCGCTTTTTGTGACGGGGCTGTTTGGAACTCCGCGCGCGCCTATTTTAAAGGTGATGCCGTCTTCTAATCCTAATTCAATTTTTGTGATTTTCGGAATCTTTGCCGTTACGATTGCCTTTGGTTTCCTTATCAATTCAATCGGTCTTATTGTGAATATGTGCAACAATGCGATCCGCAAAAAAATTGGCTCCGTGCTGTTTGGAAAAAGCGGATTTTTTGGAATCCTGTTCTACTGGTACGTTGTCGCCTTTGCGGTAAGGATTGCGGCTTTTCATCATGTTCCGGCTCTTTATGACTGGATTATCATTGGAATCTCGCTGTTCTTCGCGGCTTTCGGCGAGCCTTTCGAGCGTCTTCTTGATGGCGAGCGGCCTGTTGTGGAAAACGGTTTCGGCTCGCTTGTCATAGGCGGAATCGTGGAGCTTATCGAGGTAGTCTCAAGCTATCTTTCCAGCACAATAAGTTTTGTCCGTGTCGGGGCGTTCGCTCTGGCGCATGCCGTTCTTGGCTTTATCATTTCCCTTATGAGCGAAAAATGCGGTCCTGTAGGTGGAATTTTTGTTCTTGTAGTGGGAAATGCGATTGTTGTTGTTCTTGAGGGAATGATTGTCGCTATTCAGGTAATCAGGCTTCAGTACTACGAATTCTTTAGCAAATTTTTTAATGAAACCGGGGCGGAATTCAAGCCGCTGAAATTTCATTATGAAAATAAATAAATTATTGAAATAAAAATAAAAGAGGTTTTATTATGAACAAGAAAATTTTTGTAATTGCTGCAATTCTTCTTTGCGCTTCGCTTTTCGGTCTTTCTGCCCAGTCTTATGAGCCTGAGGCTGAAACAGCTGTCGAGGCTTCCGCTGAACAGAAATCTCCGGTTCCTTCTTCTGCATGGAAATATATTTCCGCTGCTCTGGCGGTAGGTCTTTCTTGTATTGCCGGCGGTATGGCTGTTGCAAAAATCGGTTCTGCCGCAATGGGCGCAATGAGTGAAAACGCCGAGCTTTCCGGAAAAGCCCTTCCGTTTGTAGGTCTTGCAGAAGGTATTTGTTTGTGGGGCTTTCTTGTAGGACTTCTTATTATTGTTCTTTAACTGAAGAGATAAAAATTGAAGTTTTATATTATCGGTGATAGGGAAATGGTTCTTGCGTTCAAGCTTACTGGTATTGACGGTACTGTTGCCGAAACCCGCCAGGAAGTTCTGGATGCGTTTAACCGTATGACTGGAAAGGGCGGAGCGGTTTCAGCGCCTGTTGAAGAAGTTCCGCATATCCTTATCCTTACGGAAGGCGCTGCTTCCACTATCGAAGAAGAAGAGATTGAATGGCAAAAAACCGGGAAATTCCCGCTTATTGTGGAAATTCCTGGCCTGGACGGTCATGTTTCCGGCAAAAAAACTCTTACAGATGCCATAAGGGAAGCGATTGGCGTTCAGGTTTGATAAATTTGATTTGATGAATTTAAACTGATTTAGTTGTTTGCTGGCAAAATTCAGCAGCAAAAAAATGTGCGGACTTCCAGAAATAGAAGTTCCTGTTCAAAGAGGAAAACGCATGGAAGAATTACGTTCTACGGAAATACTGGACAAAGAAATTCGCTCTGATGCACGCAAAAAAGCGGAAAGAATTCTGTCTAAGGCGGAAGTTGACTGCCAGATGATTCTTGCGGAAGTTGATGACCGCGTTGAAAATGCAAAAAAAGAAATTTCGGATAAAGATGAAAAAAAACTCGCTGCATACGAAAAGCAGAAGAATGCGGCTCTTCCTCTTGAAAAGAAACGCTTTCTTGTTAATTTTATCCAGACTGCCATAAACAGGGCTACGGATGAATTCCTGCAGAAGCTTACGGAAAAGGAACGCCTTGAGCTTGTTCTTAAGCCGCTTGAAAAAAACGAGGGCATTCTAAAGTCAAAAAAAGTGCGTGTAAGCGTTTATGGTTTTGACTCAAAGATGGTTCAGGAAAAACTGGATAAAAAACTTGATGTGGATTCGTATTCACAGACAGAATTTAATAAAATGATTGTTGAAAATGACTGCGGACTTACACGCCTTGAAGGTGTGATTGTTGAATCCTGCGACAAAGCCGTAAGATGCCGCTTTACTCTTTCAGAGGCTGTTTCGCAGATGCAATATAAATACAGGGCGGAGCTTTGCGCCGCTCTTTTTGGCGGGAGGCTCTAAGATAAAATGATTGAAGGAAAGATTACCCGCATTTCAGGACCGATTGTTTTTGCCGAAGGTTTGGACGGCTGCGGTCTTTACGATGTTGTTGACGTAGGTGAAAAAAAACTTATTGGTGAGATAATCCGCCAGAACAAGGGAAATGCCACGATTCAGGTTTACGAGGAAGATACTGGAATGCATATCGGCGAAAAAGTTGTATGCCAGCAGCGTCCTTTGTCCCTGCGCCTTGGCCCTGGCCTTGTAGGAACGATTTATGACGGAATCCAAAGGCCTTTAAAAGCGATGGCTGAACATTCAGGAGCGTTTCTTCTTCCTGGTGAACGCACAGAGCCGCTTGATACAAAAAAAATCTGGCATTTTGATTCGCTTGCAGAAATAAAAGCCGGCAGCCCTTTAAAGCCGGGACTTGTGCTGGGAACTGTAAAAGAAACGGAGTCCGTTACCCAAAAAATTATGGTTTCTCCGGCTGTGCGCGGCCGGGTATTAAAAACTTTTAAAGGTTCGGGTGATTATACGGTTGATGATGTTATTGGCACTACGGAATTTGACGAGGAAATAAAGCTTTCTCAATACTGGCCGGTTCGTCAGCCAAGACCTTATGCCGACAAGCTTGAAGTTTCCGAGCCGCTTATAACCGGTCAGCGCGTAATAGATGTTTTCTTTCCGCTTTCAAAAGGCGGAACTGCCGCGATTCCGGGCGGCTTTGGAACTGGAAAGACTATGACCCAGCACGCGATTGCAAAATGGTGCGATGCGGATTTGATTGTTTACATAGGCTGCGGCGAGCGTGGAAACGAAATGACAGAGGTTCTTACAGAATTTCCTGAGCTTGTTGACCCACGGACAGGCCGTTCCATTATGGAAAGGACTATTCTTATTGCGAATACTTCGAATATGCCTGTTGCCGCGCGGGAAGTTTCCCTTTATTCAGGAATCACACTTGCGGAATATTACCGCGACATGGGGCTTCACGTCGCTATTATGGCGGACTCAACCAGCCGCTGGGCAGAAGCCTTGCGGGAGCTTTCGGGCCGAATGGAAGAAATGCCGGCGGAAGAAGGATTCCCGGCTTATCTGCCTACAAGGCTTGCTTCGTTCTATGAGCGCGCCGGGCGGGTTGTTTCTCTTGAAGGTGAGGAAGGCTCTGTCTCTGTAATCGGCGCTGTTTCGCCTCCTGGCGGAGATTTCTCAGAGCCTGTTACGCAGCATACCAAACGTTTTATCCGCTGTTTCTGGGCGCTGGACCGCGACCTTGCGAATGCTCGCCATTATCCTGCCATTGGCTGGATAAATTCGTATTCTGAGTATGCCGCGGAAGTCCGTGAATGGTGGGAAAAGCATAATCCTGTGTGGTGGACTGTTAGAACCGAGGCTCTTGAGCTCTTAAAAAGGGAAGACAGGCTTCAGTCTATCGTAAGGCTTATCGGACCTGACTCTCTTGCTTCTTCCGACCAGCTGGTTCTGAAAGTTTCCGATATGATAAAAAACGGTTTTTTGCAGCAGAATGCTTTTGACGATGTTGATATGTACTGTTCTTCAGAAAAGCAGATAATGATTATCCAGCTGATTATGGATTTTTATAAACGCGCGCTTGCCCTTGTAAAATCAGGGTGTCCGCTCGTAAAAATAAATTCCATGGCTGCTGCTGACGAGATTGTGCGAATAAAGATGGTTGTTCCGAACGACAGGCTTGAGCAGATTGCCGAAATCCGAGGCAGGATGAACAGTCAGTTTGCGGAACTTGAGTCAATTTATAGCAAGGCTTCGGCATTTTAGAGGTAGAATGAAAGGATTTGAATATCGGGGCGTAACTTCTGTAGACGGTCCTATTGTTGTTGTACGCCGAACTGAAAATATTTTTTACAATGAAACTGTAAGTGTCCGCGACCGCACCGGCGCAAAACGCCTTGGCCGTGTGATAGACATGAATGAAAAAGCCGCTGTAGTTCAGATTTTCGGCTCTACAACGGGAATTGACTTGGAGGAAAGCTCTTTTGAATTCCTTGACAAGCCGCTTGAGCTTCGCGTCGGCGAGGAATTGCTCGGACGCGTGTTTAACGGTCTTGGCGAGCCGATTGACGGTTTTCCGGAAATTATTTCCTCTGAATTCGTAAATGTAAACGGAAATCCAATAAATCCGTATTCGCGCTCGTATCCAAGGGATTTTATCCAGACAGGAATTTCTGCGATTGACGGAATGAACTCTCTTGTGCGCGGACAAAAGCTTCCGATTTTTTCAGGAAACGGACTTCCGCACAATAAGCTTGCGGCCCAGATTATCCGCCAGGCAAAGCTTCTCGGTGCAGACGAGCAGTTCGTTATGGTTTTTGCCGGAATGGGAATTAAATACGATGTTGCGCGGTTCTTTGTAAACACTTTTGAGGAATCCGGCGTTCTTTCAAAGGTTGTAATGTTCCAGTCTTTGGCTGACGCGCCTTCAATCGAACGAATCATGACGCCGCGCTGCGCCCTTACAGCCGCCGAATATCTTGCGTTCAAAAAGGGAATGCACGTTCTTGTTGTTCTTACAGACATGACAAACTATTGCGAGGCTTTGCGCGAGATTTCCACAACCCGCGGAGAAGTTCCTGGTCGAAAAGGCTATCCTGGATATTTGTACTCGGATTTGGCGGAGCTTTATGAGCGCGCCGGAAAAATAAATGATTCCGAAGGTTCTATCACCCAGATTCCGATTCTAACAATGCCTAACGATGATATTTCCCATCCAATTCCGGATCTTACCGGCTACATTACGGAAGGACAGATTGTTCTTGACCGCGAAATGGATTCCAAGGGAATTTATCCGCCGGTAGCGGGCTTGCCTTCGCTTTCGCGCCTTATGAAGGACGGAATCGGAAAGGATATGACGCGCGAGGACCATGCGAACGTTTCTTCCCAGCTCTTTGCGGCTTACTCAAAGGTAAAGTCAATCAGGAATCTTGCTTCGATTATTGGTGAGGAGGAGCTTTCTGCGCTGGACAAAAAATATCTTGAATTTGGAAACAGGTTTGAATCAGAATTCCTTACCCAGGGTGAATATGAAGAGCGTACGATTGAACAGACACTGGAAATCGGCTGGAAATGCCTTTCAGTTCTTCCGAAAGAGGAGCTGTTCAGAATTAAGCCTGAATTTATTGAAAAATATCTGCCGGAAACAGAATGAAGTGATTAAAGGCGGTGTTAAATGGCGAAATTAAATATTGCACCAACAAAATCAAACCTTCTCGCGATGAAAGAGCAGCTTGCCATTTCTGTAAATGGCTATGATTTGCTTGAGCAGAAACGCGAGCTTCTTGTGCAGGAGCTTATGCACATGGTTGACAAGGTAAAACTTCTTGAAAAAGAAATTGACGATGCGGTAAAACAGGCTTATCCTGCTTTTAGGCGGATGCTTATGGCGGATGGTTCTGACCAGGTCCGGCGCATTGCCCATAACGTTCATTACGATTTTGAAATGAGGGAAAAGCAGGTTGTTATCGGCGGAATGTCTTTTTCTACAATCGATGTGAAGCTTCCGAAACGCCGGCTTTTTTACACGATGATTGGAACTTATGCGAACACCGATGATGTAATCAATAAGTTTTTCAGGCTTATATCCCTGCTTACACAGATGGCTTCAATCCGGACAATTGTCTGGCGTCTTGCGGAGGAAGTAAAGAAAACCCAGCGCCGCGTAAATTCCCTTGATAAGATGGTTATTCCGCAGACGCGGGAAACAATGAAATATATTGAAAATTCCCTTGAAGAAAAAGAACGTGAGAACGTTTTTGTTCTGAAAGCCCTGAAACGTAGAAATGACCGGAAGGTCAGCGAGGCAGAAAATGAATAAAAATCCGTTGTTAAAAAAAATCATAGTCGCAATCAATGGTTCTGAATCTTCCGTTCAGGCTGCGATGTACGCTGTTATGCTGGCAAAGCAGTATTCTCTTGCTTTAAGGGCGGTTTACGTTGTTGATACTGCTACGATAAAATTTCTTACAAGCTCAAAATTCCTTGTTTCCGAGGAAAAAGATTCTTACGAAACGGACTTGCGGCGCGATGGAAAAACTTATCTTGAATATGTAAAGAATCTTGCAAAGTCAAAGGGAATGGAGATTGAGACAGAGCTTAGGGAAGGTTCTGTCTGGGCTGAAATAATAAAGGCGGCGGATGATTTTTCTGCCGATATGATTCTGCTGGGCGGACACGAGACTAAGGATAAGCTTAAGGTGATTGAATCTCAGCCGCATCGTTCTGCCGCGGCGACCGCAAGAAGCGAGATTGTGAACTATGCGCACTGTCCGGTTCTTGTAATCCATAAACCGCAGATAGAAGCGCTTTTCAAGATATTTTAGCTTTTCAGTGTAACTAGAGTAAAAAAGTGATTAACTGCTATAAAATTTTGGGAATAAGGCAGGATGCGACTGCCGCTGAAATAAAAAAAGCCTTCAGGGCCAAGGCAAAGCTTTTTCATCCGGATTCGGCGCAGGTTTCTGATTCTGAAAAATTTCAGGAACTTGTAAAGGCTTATGAAATCCTTTCTGATGTGCGCCAGCGCTCCCTTTTTGACGAGTCATTGTGTACCCGGAATGCTTATACAAAGAACACAAGGACTTCTTTTGATTATTACACATGGCTTTCTGCCCGCACGGATGAGGAAAGCCGCGCGAAGCTTATATTTTTTAATCTTATGCACAACCGCGAGGACGAGGCGGTCGAGGAATTCAAGAGAATGTCGATGAACCACGCGGATTTTAGCCTGAAGCATTGGTTTACCCGCGAGGATTTTATGGATTACGGTTACATTCTTGCGGAGGAGCTTGCGCTGCGCTCGGAATTTTACGATGCCCTTATACTTCTTGAGCAGATTATACGTATGGAATACAGTTATTCGTATTTCAGGTTGTTTTTTCCGGAGGTGATGGAATTTACTCTGAGCCTTCTGAAGCATAATGTCGTGGGAACAATAAACGACGAGCTTGCGCTTGATATTTTTGAGCGCGCTCTTGATTTAGGCTTTTCTGCCAAGGATGACGCCTTCTTTTTGCGTCAGATGGCTGGATTATATAAAAAAATGGGAGATTATCAGACTGCCGCAATCTGCGAGGAAGAGGCGGTGAAAATTTCTTCTTCCGCTAAAAAAGATTTTGAAGAAAGAGGTTATAGTTATGATTCGTTTGAAGAACACTGAGGAAATTGAAGGCATTAGAAAATCCTGCCATCTTCTTGCTGATATGTTTAATTTTATTATTCCACAGGTAAAGCCCGGAATGTCTACAAAAGAGCTCGACAACATTGCGCTTAAATTTATAAAGTCGCATGGCGGAACTCCCGCGTGGTATCATGAGGATTTTCCCGGAGCATTGTGCATAAGCATAAACGAGCAGGTTATACACGGAGTTCCCTCTGCAAAAAAAATTATCAGGGACGGTGATATAGTTTCAATAGATGCGGGAATTGACCTGAACGGTTTTATAAGCGATTCATGCCATTCTGTTCTTGTTGGAAATGTAAAGCCCGCCGTGCGCAAGCTGGACGAGGTGACTCTTGAGTGTCTTGCCGCCGGGATAGAGGCGTGCAAGGCAGGAAACCGCATAAGTGATATTTCAAATGCTGTCTACAATATTGCAGAAAAGCACGGCTATGGAGTTGTGTACGACTACTGCGGACATGGCGTAGGACTTGATGTCCACGAAGATCCAAGCATTCCTAATTGCCCTAGCCACGGCCCGAATCCAAGAATTCAGCCTGGAATGGTTCTTGCGATTGAACCTATGATAAATATGGGTACGGCCGATGTTTATTCTGATAAAGATGGCTGGACTGTGCTTACAGGGGATGGAAAGCCTTCCGCGCACGAAGAGCATACTGTGGCGGTTTTTGAGGATCATACTGAAATTCTTACGGATTTGAACTACAAGAAGTAGCATGATTTTCCGCTGAAAAAGCGATTTTTGTAACTATTTTTGATTTTTGTGTTTATTTTAAAAAAAAGCCTGTTGACTTTTACGGAGGCATAAATGAAAACTTGGACAAAATGTTTGGTTGGAGTTGCTGGAGCGGCTGTCCTTTCTTTTGGGGCGATTTCCTTTTCATGCACCAAAACTCCTGTTGTTGGAAATGCCGGCACGGCGTATGCCGAAACTTCGGCGATTGTTCCGTCTGAATCATTGAAAATTGTGGAAGCGCTGCAGAATTCTTTCCGGGCGATAAGCGACGGAGTTCTTCCTTCTGTTGTTGAAGTTGATGTTACGGAAACAAAAACCGTGCAGACAATAGATCCGTTTGATGATATAAGAAGATATTTCTTCGGTGTTCCGGACGATGACGGCGGTAAAAAAGGCAGAACCCGCGAGTACGAGCAGAAAGGTCTTGGCTCTGGTGTTATTGTGCGCAGAACCGGCGACACGCTTTACGTGCTTACGAATAACCATGTCGCAGGCGAGGCGACTAAGATTTCTGTAAAGCTGAACGACGGACGTGAATTCGACGGAAAACTTGTCGGTTCGGATGCGAGGATGGATATCGCCCTTGTTTCGTTTGAATCAAAGGACAAGAGTATTCCTGTGGCGATTCTTGGAGATTCTGATTCTGTAAAAACCGGAGACATTTGTCTTGCCATGGGAGCGCCGCTTGGGTACAGCCAGTCTGTAACCCAGGGTATTGTAAGCGCGAAGGGCCGTTCAGGTTCTGGAATCGGAAATATAAACGATTTTATTCAGACTGACGCTGCGATAAACCAGGGAAATTCAGGCGGTCCGCTTGTGAATATTTACGGCGAGATAATTGGAATCAACACATGGATTGCTTCTCAGTCAGGCGGTTCACAGGGACTCGGATTTTCAATTCCGATTAATAACATAAAAAATGCTATTGATTCCTTTATCAGCAATGGAAAGGTTGTGTACGGCTGGCTTGGTGTTTCCCTTATGCCTGCGACAAATGACTATAAGGACGCTCTTGGCGTAAAAGACAAGGACGGCGCCCTTGCTGCGCAGGTGTTTATAGGTTCTCCTGCTCAAAAGGGCGGAATGCGTCCGGGCGATTTTATAATTTCTGTTGGCGGACATAAAATCAAGGATGTTGATCAGGTTCAGCGTGAAGTTGCGCGCCTTGAAGCCGGCAAGACCGTTGACTTTGTTGTAATCCGCGACGGAAAGGAAGTTTCTTTGCCTGTAAAAATAGAAGAAAGGACTGAAAAAGTTTCTTCAGATAACGGCAAGCTCTGGCCGGGCTTTATCGCCGCGCCAATAACAGAAGATTTGAAAAAGCAGTTTGAGCTTGATACGGACAAGGGCGTTCTTGTGACCAATGTCCTTGCGAAATCTCCGGCTTCGGCCCTAAGGCTTCAGCAGGGCGATGTGATTACGGCTGTGAACGGAAAATCCGTAAAGACCTTGAAGGAATTTTACGCAGAGCTGAGCAAGGTTGAAAAGTCAGTCAATTTTGATGTTTACAGCAACGGCGGAACAATAACTACAGGAACATATAAATTTTAAGGCGCAAAGAGCCTTCAGAATCCTTAAAACAGTTTTTTAGGGATTCTGTTTATTGACCTTAATCATTCAATCTGATAAAATATCAGAACACTATGGTTACAAAAGTTGTAGTATCACCCGTTAAATACTGCGGCTGTTTTGTACCAGATTTTTAATTTAGAGGTTGAAAATATGTACGCACTTGTTGAATATAAGGGCAAACAGTACAAAGCAGAAAAGGACGCTGTATTGACAGTTGATTCTATCGATGCTGAAAAAGGTGCTAAAATTGAAATTGATACAGTATTGCTTGTAAGTGATGGAGACAAGATTTCTGTTGGAAGTCCATACGTAAAAGGCGCAAAAGTTACTGTAGTTGTTGAGGAATCTTTCCGAGACAAAAAAGTTCTTGTTTTAAAATATAAATCAAAGAAAGATTATCACCGTTTGATTGGACACAGACAGCATTATACAAACGTTCGCGTTGAATCAATTAATGCGTAATGACATCTGTGCTGATTGAGCGCAGTAAAACCGGTGTGCTGCTGAGTTGTACGGCAGAAGGACACGCCGGATATGCTGAGCGTGGTTCAGATATAGTTTGTAGCGCGATTACGGTTCTTATACGTACAACGCTACAGGTGCTTTCTGGATTGCATGCTGTAAATCTTGAATCCGATACTTCAAGGCGAGGTTTTATCGGTTTTAAGATTTTAAAAGGTTTTCCTTCTGAAGCGGAAGAAAAACTAAAATATGCTGGGGATTTCCTGCAGACTGGACTTGAGACTCTTGCGGCGGAATTTCCGGATAATCTGAAACTTGTAATAAATAGTTTATAAGATAGGAGCTATAAAATGGGAAGAACTAGAGGCGGTAGCGGCGCAAAAAACGGCCGTGATTCTAATCCTAAAAACCTGGGTGTAAAAAAATATAGTGGAGAATTTGTAACAGCTGGTTCAATTATTGTTCGTCAGCGCGGAACAAAATTCTTCCCTGGAGATAATGTTCAGAGAGCTGGTGATGACAGTTTGTTTGCTACGGCAGATGGAAATGTTGTTTTCCATGAAAGAATGAACAGAAAGTTCATTTCTGTAACACCTTCAAAGGCTGAATAGTCTGGTCTGAATATTTTGTTGCTACCCGGTTCGGAGTTGTTATTCTGCGCCGGGTATTTTTTTTGTTTTTCAGTTGATTTTAGCGCGGGGGCATGGTCCGGCGCTTGTGCCGGAAATAAGGATTGCAACCGGCTGCGATAATTTAGCGGACAATTATTCCTGAGGCTCTGCGTCGGGTGTTGTTCATTTTGCGGAGTAAAAAATGTTTCAGTTTGCTGATGAAGCGGTGATAGAAGTTCATTCTGGAAAGGGCGGAAACGGCTGTATTGCGTTCCGCCGGGAAAAATATATTCCTCATGGTGGTCCTAACGGCGGAGACGGCGGAAAGGGCGGTAATGTTATTTTTGTTGTAAAAAGAAATATGAGGACGCTTTCAAAACTCCGTCATCATCATATTTTCAAGGCCCGCAATGGCGCGGACGGCCAGGGCTGGAACAGGTTCGGAAAAGACGGAGAGGATGTGGTTATCCCTGTTCCTCCGGGAACATCCATACGGGATGTCTGTACAAACGAGCTTATCCATGATTTTACTGGTGAAGACGAGAATAAGGAGTTTCTTTTTCTGGAAGGCGGAAAAGGCGGCTGGGGCAATGTCCACTTTAAGACATCGACAAACCAGGCGCCGCGTTACGCTCATCCGGGCGCGCCGGGCGAGGAACGTACCGTAAAGCTTGAGCTTACCATAATTGCCGACGTCGGTTTGGTCGGTTTTCCGAATGCGGGAAAATCTTCCCTTCTTACGGCGTTTACAAATGCGCGTCCAAAAATCGCTCCGTATCCTTTTACTACAAAAATTCCTAACCTTGGTGTTCTTAGGGTTGATGATGAGCAGGACATCATTATTGCGGATATTCCGGGAATAATCGAAGGGGCTTCAGAAGGAGTAGGGCTTGGCTTTGACTTCTTAAAGCATATTTCAAGAACTGCCTGCCTTCTTTTTATGATTGACTGTTCGGACGAAAATTATCTTACGGCGTATGACACATTGCTCGAAGAGCTTGGAAATTATTCTGCCGGGCTTCTTTCAAAGCCGCGTATTGTTCTTGCCAATAAAATTGATGTTGAAGGCGCGGAATGCAATGCGGCTCAAGTTGTTTCTTCAATAAATGAAAAAGAGCCTGGAACTAAAGTCATTCCGGTTTCTGTTCAAAACGGTATTGGAATGGGAACGGCAAAAAAAGCGATAATTGAGCTTGTGAACCGCCTTGAAGGAAATTGTTCCGGCGAAAAAACGGAGTCCGGTATTCTGAAAAGTCCTGACTTTATGCAGTCTGATGATTTTGATGAAGAAAATGTCCAGTATCCGGGAAGCGAACGATAATGAAGATTGCAGTTCTTGGCGGAAGTTTTAATCCGCTTCATGTAGGACACGCGATGCTTGCCGATTCTGTTCTTAACGAATATGGATGCGATAAAATTCTTTTTGTTCCGACTTGCGTTCCTCCCCATAAATTGATGAGCTCTTCTGTTTCGCCGGAGCAGCGTCTTGAGATGGTCAGACGATTCTGCGCTTCTTCCGTTTTTAATGGCAGGCAGAAATTCTTTGCCGAAGACTGCGAGATTGCGCGCGGAGGAACTTCCTATACGGTTGATACACTGCGTTTTATCTCTGAAAAATATAAAGACGAGCTTGCCGGCGAAAAACCCGGTTTTATAATGGGCCAGGAGATTGCCGCGCAGTTCTGCAAATGGAAAAATCCTGAGGAAATTGCAAGCCTTGCTGATATTCTGATTGCGCGCCGTCATCCTGACAACAACGGAATCAGGACGGATGAGACAAGGAACAGACCGTGCGGAAATTATTCTGAAGACTACAAGGACGAATGTTCGCTGGAAAATTTTTCATACAAATATTCAATGATTGAAAATCCGGTTCTTCCGGTTTCTTCTACGGAAATAAGGGCAAGGATTGCTCTTGGCAAGGCGTGGCGTTACCTTGTTCCTGAAGAGGTTTTTCAGTATATTATTTCTAATAATCTGTACGGTAAACAAAAATGATTGAAGATATTGAGGCTATTACTGAAAAAATCAGAAAATATGTAAAAAAATCTGTAGGGCAGTCGCGTTATGAGCATTCTTTAAGGACGGCGGAAACCTGCGGAAAGTTGTGTAAAAAATACGGTTTTGATGAAAAAAAAGGTTATCTTGCCGGGATTGCGCATGATATGTGCAAAAAAAGCCCGCCGGAAGAAATACTTGCTCTGGCGGCAAAAGACGGAAAGGAAATTTCTGAGCTGGAAATGGAAAACCCTTCCTTGCTGCATGGACGGGCTGCGGCTGTAAAACTTCAGGAAGAATTCAATCTTTATGAGCCGGATGTGATTGAGGCGGTCGCGAATCATACTTTTGGAAAAAAAGGGCTGTGTCCTCTTGGAAAGATTCTTTATATTTCTGATAAGATTGAGCCTGGCCGCGAATTTGTCGACGATGCCTACATGAAAAGCATTAAAAACCTTACGCTGGATGAATTGTTCTATAAAGTTGTCTCAGGCAGCAAGGAATATCTGTTAAAAAAAGGAAAAAGGATTGCTCCGCAGACTGAGGAGCTTTTAAAATATCTTGGAGAAGGTGGTCTATGAACAGAATAAGATTAAGGGACGAGCAGAAAGGTGCGATACTTCTTGGAATTATTATCCTTATAATTGCCGTCGTTTCGGTTGTAATGGCTGTTTCTCTAAAAAAAGACAATGTCGCTGAAATGCTTTCTGATGACCAGGTTGTCCGGGTTCTGAATATTCTTGAAGATGATGACGGAAGCGTTATATTTACGAATGTCCTGATATATTATCCGGTCTCCGGAAAAGCCGCCGCGGTCAATATTCCGGGAAATACCGCTGCAATCTTTCAGTCTTTGGGACGTGTTGACCGCATTGACCAGGTTTACAAGGAAAAAGGCTGCGACGTTTATAGAAACGAAATAGAAAAACTTCTTGCATGCAAAATTCCGTTTTATATGTCGATGAAATTTTCTGATTTTATAAAGATTACGGATATGCTTGGCGGAATGAGGGTTTTTATTCCGGCTCCTGTAGATTCTGTCTCTTCAGACGGTGAGCGCTGGCTTTTGCCTTCCGGAGCGGTTACTCTGGACGGTGATAAAATTTCAACTTACATAAAGTACAGGAATGAAGATGAAACCGACTCGGATGTTCAGGAACGTTATCAGAATGTTGTTTCTGCCTTTTATTCTATGCTTCATGACAGGAAAAACGTTCTTTTTGCAAAGAAAAATAATTTTAAGCAGTTTAAAAAATTTATAAATTTTAATCTGAAGGACGAGGATGCCCGACGGTTTCTTTTTCAGATTTCAAATATGGATTCAGAAACTATCGCGCGTCAGACTGTTACTGGAAGAATCAGAATTATGGATGACCAGAGGCTTATGTTTCCTTTGAACAACGGCGAGTTTATAAAAGAGGCTGTAAAGCAGAGCACCAATATGCTGATTTCCAACAGCGGAACATACGCCAGCCGGGTTTACGTGCTTGAGATAAAAAATGGAACTACGGTTCAGGGGCTTGCCCATAACACTTCAATTTTGTTCCAGAATGCAAGCTACGATGTTTTAAGCGCCGTGAACGCCGACAGAAACGACTATGAAAGAACTGTGATCATCGATCACATTGGAAATAAAGAAATTGCTTCAATGGTAGGAAATTTTATTCATTGCACAAACATTCAGGAAGAAGAGGTTGACCTTTCGCGCTCAGAAAGCGATACTTCTGCGGACGTTGACTTTACGATTATTCTGGGTAAAGATTTTGACGGCCGCTATGTTCGTGCCTCGCGCAATGAATAGTTTTATGCAGATTGAACGGGAGAAAAAATGGAAAAGACAACAGAGCAGAAAGCCCTGGAGATTGCGCGTATTCTTGAAGATGGAAAAGGAAAGGACGTAACGGTAATCGATGTTGCGGAGCTGAACAGCTGGACAGATTATTTTGTTATTGCGACTATCACTTCATCTGCGCACTGGCAGGGACTTTACAAACAGGTAAAAGAATATGTTAAGGCTAACGACATGGAAATTCATGTTACAAATAGAAAAAGCCCTGATGGAGATGACTGGAACCTTATTGATATTGGACCGGTTGTTGTTCACCTTATGTCAGAGACGGCCAGGAATTTTTATGACCTTGAAAAATTGTGGCACGCTGGAAAAATTCTTGATTTTCACAAAACTGAACAGTGAAAATGAAATGGCTTGACCTGAAAAACTGCGCCTGCTTTGGTGTCGCCGGAAATTTTACCGGTCATCTTGAGCAGGCGGGCGAAGCAACTGATTTTAAGGATGTAAAAACGCTGGAAAAAAATGCTCCCAAGGCATTGTTTCCTACTTACATTCCGAATCTAAAGAAAAATTGCGGAATTCCTGAATTTCTGGAAGTCTTTCCGTTCGACTCAAAAAAAATAGTTTTCCCTGAAAACGAGCAGAAAATTCAAATAGAACCGGAATGCGCTGTTGTTTTTTCTGCTGAATGGAATGACGGAAAAATTGTTTACCTTAAACCGGTATGTTTCGCCGCTTCAAATGATGTTTCGATTAGAAAAGCCGGCGCAAAAAAAATCAGTCTTAAGAAAAACTGGGGAAAATCAAGCAAGGGAATTTCTGAAAACCTGATTCCTCTGGATTCTTTTGACGAAAAAAGCGTGCTGAATAATTACAGAATCGCTTCATTTATGGTCCGCGGTGAAAATATCTTTGAATACGGAGAAAACAGCGCGGTCCGGGATTATTCGTATATTTATGAAAAACTGGAATCATGGCTGATAGAAAAAATCAATTTTCAAAAAGATGAAGGTCCTGCTGAAAATGTTAATTTTTACCTGAACCAAGCCGGTTTCCCTGAAAAAATAATGGTTTCAATAGGAGCGACCCGTTATACAGATTTTGGCGAGCGCAATTTTCTTTTAAAAGGCGACAGGTCTGTTGTCGCGCTTTATCCTGGTGAAAAATATTCTGCAGAAGAAATAAAGAATCTTGTTCAAAAAAATGATTTTTCGGATTCGCGGATTTCAGTTCTTTCTCAGGAAGTGGTTTTATGAACGATGTAAAAAAAATGTCTTTTCCGAACTGGACGGAATACGATGACTGGCTTGTAAAAAATTATTCTGAAAATGCAATTTTTAAAGTGGATGAAATTGAAGGCCATATTGAAATAGAATATTGCGCCAAATCGGAATTTCAGGCGGAAATGAGGCGCGAGGACGAAGCTAAGGCTCGGGCTGAAAAATGAGAGGCGGTGAAAAATCACCGTCTGGTTTTAATGGATTTTGTTTTTAATGCTTCTGTTGTTGTAGACAAAGTTCAAAATCGCCATTGAAAGTATTATTATGTAGCCAAGAATGCTTAGGATGTCCGGCTTTTGCCCCAGTATAAAAAATCCAAGGCTTGCGGAAAAAATTATCTGGCAGAAATCGAATATTGAGATTTTTGAAGCCGGCGCATGGTAGTATGCCGCTGTTATTGTAAATTGCCCGGCTGCGGCGGAAATTCCTGCAAGAATAAGATACGTTGTCTGCATTGCTGTCATAGGTTCAAAATTAAAAATCATGTATGGAACTGCAAGCAGAGTTGAGAACGCGCTGAAAAACAGGATTACGATTTTTCCGGAGCATTTCTGCTGTCCGAGCTTTCGTACGCAGGCATAGGCAAATCCCGCTCCAAAGCCGCTTGCAACGCCCGCAAGGGAAGGCAAGGTTTTTGAAAAATCAAATGACGGCTTCGCCACGAGCAGCGCTCCGCAAAATGCTGTTGTGATTGCGGCAAGCGGAACAGGTTTTATCTTTTCTTTTAATAGCAGAAAACTGAACAGAACAGTGTAAAAAGGCGCCATCTTGTTCAAAATGCTTGCGTCGGCAAGAATAAGGTGGTCGATTGCATAAAAATTTCCAAAAATTCCAAGCGAGCCGCCCAGGGAACGCAGCAGTAAAAACACCCAGCTTTCTTTGGGGATTTTGTACTGTTCAATTCCACCTTTTATAATTCCTGCCGCAATAGAAACGATTGTGATTCCAAGAGCCACTATATTTCTGAAGAAAGTTTTTTGAACAAAAGAAACGTTTCCGCTCAGCCTTACAAAAAGCGCCATAAGCGCAAAACTGAAGGCTGAAACAAGAATATAAAAAACGCCTTTAAGATAATCTTTGCTGACGGACATTTTGAAATCTAGTTTTTTCTTTTTCCAAAAAGTCTTAGCATTGCAAGGAAAATATTTACAAAATCAAGGTACAGTTCAAGCGCGCCGATTATTGAGGCTTTCCTGAAGATGTCTGAATTTTCTGCGCGTTCACTTACACGAACCATTTTCTGGGCATCATACGCTGTTAGTCCTGTAAAAAGAACAACGGTAACGATAGAGAGAATCCAGTCAAACCTGCTTGAGCGCACAAAAATATTTATTATTGAAGCGATTACAACGCCGATTAAAGCCATAAAGAAATATCTTCCGAGCGAAAGAATGTTCTGTTTTGTAAAAGTTCCATAAAGAGCCATTGCGGCGAACATTCCCGCGGTTGTAAGAAAAATCGTTACAATAGAGGACATCTGGTAGGCAAAAAAGATTGTAGAAAGTGTCGCGCCATTTAAAGCCGAGTAAATGACAAATGCGATGGAAGCACCGGCTGCTGAAATTTTTGAAATAGAGGCAGACAGCCACCATACAAGAACTATTTCCGCAATCGCAAGGACAGGCATGCCAATCTGAAGAAAACTCAGGGCTTTCTCGCCTATTGAGGCTAAATATGAGGCTGTGCCGAACGCAGTAAGACCGCTTATGATTAATGCCAGCGCCATCCAGCCGTAAGTCCTGGCAAGAAATTTGTTCTGTTCCTTTACCAAAGAAATTTGTGTTGAATTAGAATTTGTCATAAATCCTCCATGTTGTTATATTAAATATAACAAATATTTTCATTTAAGGACACAAAATTATGGCGAATATTCAGGATTATATTGAATGGCGCGGTGATTTGTCGTTTGAACAAACGCCGTTTTGCAATGTTGACGCGCTTATTCTTTGCCAAATTTCTTATTTGAATTTTGACGGGCTTTTACCAGATTACGATTTTAATTATTCGCAAAAACTTTCTGAACTTGCCGTGGTTTTTGAGAGCGCAAAGGATTTTAAAAAAAGGTCGGAGGCAGGGCTTCTAATCAATAAAAAAACCGCTCCGTTCTTTTTAAGTCTTGCAAAATGCAGACGCTTTGAAAACATTCTTGCGACAGGATATGTCTCAAAGATTGACTTGTCTATAGAAGAGCAGTTTGCCGCCGTTTCCTATAAATTGCCGGATGGAACAAATTTTATCTGCTTCCGCGGAACAGATGATTCGATTGTGGGATGGAAGGAAGACTTTAACCTTGCGACGGAAGAAGAAGTTCCTGCGCAGAAAGATGCCGTGGAATATCTTGAAAAAGCTTCAAAAAGCCTGAAAGGAAAGTTGCGCCTTGGCGGACATTCAAAGGGAGGAAACCTTTCGATGTATGCGAGCGCTGTTGTTGACAAAAAAATCAGCGACAGAATTCTTTGCATTTACAACAATGACGGACCGGGATTTTATGAGGCCCGCGTGCAGTCTCCGGAATTTTTGCGGATTGCAGACAAGGTTGAGTCTTTTTATCCCCGGTTTTCGATTGTAGGAATGCTTTTTCAGCATATAGGAAAGCAGACTTTTGTAGAAAGCGATGAAATCGGCATTATGCAGCACGATCCTTTTTCGTGGCACATTATGGGAAATAATTTTGTGGTTCTTGAAAACAATGACTACGGAAGCAAATTTTTTCACAACACTTTCAATGAATGGATTTCAAATCTTGCGCCTGAGAAGCGTGGAATTTTTGTTGATACAGTCTTTAAAATAATTGAATCCACCGATGCGAAGACAAATACGGAGCTTGAGGAAAATTTCGCAAGGAACTCTGTAAAAGTCCTGAAGACAATAAATAAACTTGATCCGGAAATGCGGAAGGTCTGCAGGGAAACTGTGATTGAATTTTTCAAGGCGGGACATTCCCAGCTTACAAAGGCAGATACAGTCATCAAGCAGAAACTGGAAGAATCGACAAAGCATACAAAGAACGTTCTGAAAAAAATAACCGGGAAAATTTTCAGAAAAAAGCAGGAAGAATAAAAAAACGCCGCAAGGAACGTCAATTCTTTTTGACATTCCGGCTCAGGTGGTAGATAATTAATCAGGAAAGAAAAAATGGAAAACACAACAATTATTAATGAGTCGCCGGTTGGCCGGCATTTGGAGCAGATTTCAGAATCATCTCCTGCTGAATATCTGATGTTTAACAAAAAAAGAATCGAGCTTGTGGCAAAGATTACGCTTGGACGTGAATACGACAACGACATTGTTATAGACAACAAGCTTGCAAGCCGACACCATGCGGTTATCCAGAAAATTCGCGATGCGTATTTTATAAAAGATGAAAAAAGCACGAACGGAACTTTTGTGAACGGAAGAAGAATCCCGGAAGACAAATATTTCCGCCTTAACAAGGGCGATAAAATTACGATTGGCACAATGAATCTTGTGATTTCTTAATTCATCGGATGGAAGTCTTAGTTGAGCGATAAACTGAAATTATTTTTGGAAAACGACACTGCCCCGGGCGGCTTGCCGGGCCATGATTATCTTTTTTCTGTGGCGGATTCTGCGGCATCTGTGCTTGAAAACGAGATTTGCTCGTACAGGCCGGCATCTGATTTTAACACTCTGGGCGGGCTTCTTGATTTTTCCGGCGGCGAAAAACTTCCTTTGGTGATTGTGCCGGATTTGCACGCGCGTTCTTATTTTTTGCGGAATATCTTGAATTTTACTCTGCCTGAATCTTTTGCCTGTTCGGAAATTAACGGCGGAAAAACAGGTATTTCTGTTTTTCAGGCGCTGGAAGAGGATAAAATCCGTCTTGTTTTTGTGGGAGACCTTTTGCATTCCGAGCTTCGCGGACGTCTGCGCTGGATGGAGGCGCTAAAGGATTTTGACCGCGGAAATTACAACGGAGAATCAATGACGGCGGAGATGTCTGAAGGATTGACCTTGCTTTCTATGATTATGGAGCTGAAGATTGCTTTTCCTGCGAATGTGCATATTTTAAAGGGAAACCATGAAAATATTATGAACGTGCGCGGACCTGGCGATTTTCCGTTTAGGAAATTTGCGAATGAAGGCGAGATGGTGAAGGATTTTATGGTTTCGGTTTACGGCGACGATGTCCTTATGGTGATTTCGTGCTTTGAAAAAAATCTTCCGCTTGCCGCGGTTTTTCCAGAATGTGTTGTTAGCCACGCTGAGCCTGCGCGCGCTTTTTCACGGCAGGAACTGATCAACGGAATGGATTCTGACGAGGTTATTCTTGGGCTTACATGGACTGAAAACAACGCCGCGAAGGACGGCAGCGTAAAAAAAATGCTGGAATCCCTTACAGAAAACCCGGATTCGCTCTATTTTGGCGGCCACCGCCCGATTCAGGGCAATTATTCCCTGCGTCAGAATGGAAAATACGTGCAGATTCATAATCCAGACAGGCAGAATATCGTTCTTGTCTATAAAGACAGACCTATTGACTTAGATGCCAATATAGTTCAAGTTGATAAAGCAATCATTTGAAAAATAAAATTCTTTTGGGGGACAAAATGCCAGAAGTTTTTCCTGAAAAAATTGGAAAATATAAAATCGAAGGAATCATTGCGAAAGGCGGAATGGGAGTTGTCTACCGTTCTACGCATCCTACGCTGAAACGGCCTGTTATAATCAAGAAACTCACGGCAAAAAAGAATTCTACAAATATAAAAAGATTTATTCTGGAAGCAAAGATTCTTGGAGAGCTGCAGAATCCGAATATCGTAAATTTTTACGATATTTTTACGGAAGGAAACGCATATTATATTGTTGAAGAATTTGTGGACGGCCTGGCTGTTGATAAAATCCTTCAGAAACAGACTTCGGTCAGTCCGCAGATTGCGATGCTTATTATTCAGGATGCGTGTTACGGGTTGAAATTTGCGCATACCAAAAATATTGTCCACCGCGACATAAAGCCGGGCAACATTCTTATTTCAAAGCGTGCGGAAATAAAAATCACAGACTTTGGAATTGCTTCTGAAACTTCCGGGGAAGATACCCTTACTCAGAGCGGAGTTGCGCTTGGAACGCCTGCGTATATGCCGCCGGAACAGTTTGAGGACAGCGCGAAGGTTGACTGCCGCGCGGACATCTATGCTCTTGGCGTAATGCTTTATGAAATGGTGACAGGAACAAAGCCTTATCCTGGAACGCTTACGATAGAAACTCTGAATACTATAAAAAAGGGAAAGTACATTTCTCCAAGAAAGATTGACAAAAAAATTCCACGCAGCGTATGCCGGCTTATCCATAAAATGATGCGTCCGAAAGCAAAAAGCCGCTATCAGTCTATTCTGCCGATTATCAAGGTGATAAAAAGATATTTGAAGCATTATGACGTGCACAGCATACGCGTTCAGCTTGCAAAAATCATTCTTTCAAAAAATGTATTAAAGGAAATTGAATATATTCCAAAAGACAGAAAACGCAATCAGATAATGGCTATTATTGCCGGCTGCGCGGTTTTTGCCTTTCTTTGCGTTTTTGGCTGGTTTGAAGGTTTTTTTCATGCTACTATTTTGCGTTCGTGGTTCACGCCTGTTGAAATTGAAATGAAAATGCCTGCGACAAGCACCTCTGGTTCTGATTTGCCTGTCCGTGCGTTCTTTTTTGAAAACGATGGCGACCAGATTCCCGAGATAATGAATACGCGCCGGGTTTTGACGCAAGTCTCTGAAAAAAAACATCCTGAGGAAAAAAATGCGCGGAACAGGACTTATTCAACAAAAAAAGTGTATCTTCCGCACGGTGATTACCGCATAAAAGTTGTGGCCGGTCCTTATGTCTGGTGGAAATCCTTCTGCGTTACAAAAGAAAAAGTTCTGATAAAGGCTGATTTCTTGAAAAATATGCGCCGTAATATTACTGTCCAGCCTAACGCGTACGATTCTTCTACAGGAAAAGAAATTACTTCAAAAGCGGTTTTTTCAGTTCTTTACAACAAAAACTGGATTCCGCTTGAACAAATTCCCGCTGAAAAACTTGTTTCCGGAAACGTCTGGAAATTCAAGATAGAATGCGAAGGTTACGGGCCGGAAATATTTTCCCTGCGGCTGGAATGGCTTCAGGACGTTCTGTACATTTCCGCAAACCTTGTTCCGGAAAAAGAAAACCGAAATTAGGAGAGGAAAATGAAAAAAATATTAATTGTATTGTCTTTATGTTTGGTTTCTTTTTGTTCAGCAGAAACGTTTGCGGGAGGAGAAGAAATTACAGAACGATTTTTTAATAATGGTGAATATATAAAAGTAATAAGAAACAAAAACAACACATATTATTATGCAAAAGCAACTGTTTCTGGAATTAGAATTGATGAAAATGATATGAGAATATCAACTATAGGATATAATATTTGGACTGATAAAAATGGAGATTCTATTAGTTATGAAATTGATGACTGGAAAATCAGCAATGACGAAAATGACAATATCGTAATAGAGAGAAGATAATTTCATTTTTGTTTCTAAAAAATAATGTAAGATTCAATATTGGTTCAATCCTAAGAATTCTATTGCCTTTTCCGTCTTATGTGCTTAAATTTATTATTATGGTTGAAAACGAAAATAATAATGACAGCAGTAACGAAAAAGAAAACAGCGATATTGAAAATAAAAAAAATGAAAAAGACCTTGCGCAGATTCTTGGCGAGTTGAAAAATAAAGCGGCTGAAATCCTTAACAGCGACGTAGAGCTTGAGGTTGAAATTCAGCCTGATTCAAAAAATAGCAAGAAGAACGGAAAAAAGGGGAAAGAGAAAAAATCCGTTCTTCTGCCTGCCGAGGATTTTTTGCCGGCAAAGCTCCCTGTGATTCCTCTTCTTGGACATCCTGTTTTTCCAGGAATTTTTACGCCTTTAATGATAAATAGTCCGGGAGATATAAAGGCTGCTGAGGAAGCTTACGAAGGCGACGGATACCTTGGTATTGTCATGCTTAAAGATGAAGTTCCTGAGGCCCGCTACGAAGATTTGCACAAAATCGGAACCGCCGCAAAAATAATCAAGAAAATAAATCTGCCCGATGGCGGAATAAATGTATTTATTTCTACAGTAAAGCGTTTCAGAATGAAAAAATGCCTTAGCTCTTCTGCGCCGATTGTGGCCGCCGTTGACTATCTGGAAGAGGTTGAGGACGATACTTTTGAAGTGAAGGCGTTGACCCGCGCTTTAATCAGCGAAATGAAGGAAGTCGCAGAAAACAATCCGCTTTTTACGGAAGAAATGCGTCTTAATATGGTTAATATCGATAATCCCGGAAAAATAGCGGATTTTATCGCTTCAATTTTAAATGTAGAAAAAGAAGACCAGCAGCGGGTTCTTGAAACTCTTAATGTCCGCCAGCGAATGGAACAGGTTCTTGTGTTTATAAAAAAAGAGCAGGAGCTTCTTCGCGTGCAGAAAAAAATTCAGAACGACATAAATGAAAAGGTTGAAAAAAATCAGCGCGATTATTTTTTAAGGGAAGAATTAAAGTCGATTCAGGAAGAGCTTGGCACAGACGCGGAAGGAAATTTAAGCGATTACCAGAAATACAAAAAAGAAATTGAAAAATTTAATTTTTCAGGCGAGATAAAGGAAACTCTGGAAAGCGAGCTTGAAAAATTTAAGATTCTTGATATACAGTCGCCGGAATATACCGTTTCGCGGAATTATCTTGAGCTTGTCTGCCAGCTTCCGTGGAATGAAGAGATAAAAGTTGAAAACTACAGCCTTGAAGGCGCAAAAAAGCTTCTTGACGGTGACCATTACGGACTTGAGGACGTAAAAAAACGAATCCTTGAATATCTTGCTGTCCGTAAATTGAAGAAAGATGGAAAGGGTTCTATTCTGATTCTTGTAGGACCGCCTGGCTGCGGAAAAACCAGCGTAGGAAAATCAATTGCAAACGCAATGGGAAAGCCGTTTTACCGGTTCAGCGTTGGCGGCATGAGCGACCCTTCTGAGATAAAAGGACACAGGCGGACTTATATTGGTTCTATGTGCGGAAAAATAATAAGCGGAATAAAACTTACGCACACAAAATCTCCGGTATTTATGATTGATGAGGTTGACAAGATGTCTTCAAATGGAGTCCATGGCGACCCGGCTGCCGCGCTGCTTGAAGTTCTTGACCCTGAGCAGAACGTTTCATTCCGGGATGACTATCTTGACCTTCCGTTCGATGTTTCAAACGTATTTTTTATCCTTACGGCTAATACGCTGGATTCAATTCCTGAGCCGCTGCTGGACCGCGCGGAAATTATTCAGCTTGCCGGTTACATTGACCAGGAAAAACTGGAGATTGCCCGAAAGTACCTGATTCCAAAAAACCTTAAGAAAAACGGACTTTCAAAAAATCAGGTCAAGTATACCAAGGAAGCGCTGCTAAGGATTGCCCAGGAGTACGCGCGGGAGGCCGGCGTAAGAAATTATGAAAAATATCTGGATAAAATCCACAGAAAACTTGTGGCCGAGGAATTCTTGAATGCGGATAAGCTTGCCGCCGATGCAAAAAAACAGGCTAAAAAGAACGGTTGTTCTGCGGAAGAAATAGCTCAGATTTCTGCGGATAAATATTTTGACGAAAAAAAACAGTTTGTCATAAATGCGCAGGATCTTGAAAAATATCTTGGAAAACCTGTGTTTGACGAAGCGGAAATAAAAAAAGCGAATATCCCCGGAACTGCAATCGGACTTGCATGGACAAGCATGGGCGGCGATACTCTGCTTATTGAGTGTATGTCGTTTCCAGGCAAACCGGATTTTGTTATAACCGGCCAGATGGGCGATGTAATGAAGGAATCCGCTCAGATTGCAATGGATTGGATAAAACGTTATGTTATTGAACGGAAAATAAAGAAACCAACGTGGTTTGAGCATAATACAATCCATCTTCACATTCCGGAGGGAGCGACTCCAAAAGATGGTCCTAGCGCGGGAATCACTATGGCAACTACATTTTTGTCGCTGTTTGCCGGAAAGACAATTAAACCGAACCTTGCGATGACAGGCGAGCTTTCCCTTACAGGAAATGTGCTTCCTATTGGCGGCCTGCGTGAAAAAACTGTCGCGGCAAAAAGAAACAGGATAAAAACAATTATTATTCCTAAAGCCAACGAGCGCGACCTTGACGAAATACCGGAAATTGTAAAAGCCGGCATCACCTTTATTCCTGTATCAAGGATTGAGGAAGTTATTGCAAATGCGTTTAAGGCAAAACTTTAAAAAAATGCAGAATATGCTATAATGAATGAATATTAAATGTGTAAAAAGAATTTGTTTTTTTCTGCGGTTTTAATCATTACCGCCGGTTTATTATTTTTCTCATGTTCTTCTGAAAGCCAGATTGACTTGAATTCTGGCTCTGATGAAACATTGCGCATGACTTTTTCATCCAGAAATTCGGAAGTAATCTGGTCAAGGGAAATTGAAAGTTCGCTCCTTTCAAAAAAGATAAATACTTCATCGTATGTTTCTTCTAATTTAAAGCTTGACCCGGAAGTCTATATGATTTCTTCCACGGATGAAGAGCCGGTTTATCCTTCTCTTGATGGATTTGGAAGTCTTGATTCAACCAAGATTAGCCCGGAAGTAAAAAAAATAGTAGATAGTTTTGCGCAGAATGTGATTTCCTGGAATTTTGACGAGAGTTTGATTCAGAAAAATTCAATTTTTTCGCTTGCCATGTTTAAGTACGATGTTGAGAGCGGCTGGAAAAATAATTTCAATGAGGATTTTCCATTGACGGCAGAAAAAAAACTTTTCTCTTCGTATTATTGCGGAGAACCTTTTGTGGATGAGGAGTTTCTTTCTGTTCCTTTAAGATTTAAGACTCCAAAGAAATTTATTGATGTCCAGATTTTTATTGATAAAACAGAAGATTTTAAGATAACTCAGATTCTTGTAAAAAAATGGGGAAAGTAAAATATGGAAAAAAAGCCGCTCACTGGAATTGAAAGGGAACTGGTTCTTAGATATTTGCTTGACGGAAATGTTCCTGTGACAATAACGCCTGTTTTTAGTGGTGAAAACTGTAAAGAAAATGAACATCTTTCTGAGCCGGAATTTGTTAATTCGGCTGTTGTTCCTGTCGCATTCAAGCCGGAAGATATTTCTGTCTTAAAGGAAGGAATTGTACTTTTAAAAGATGCTCCTGAGTCAATTGCAAAATATGCGGACAAGCCTGTTAAGGTTGAATTTTATTTTAACCGCGTGGGGCTTTATTTTATTACTGCCTTGAAAACTGTAAGCTCCGGGCTTGCGCTTGTGATTCCTGCGGAAATTAACCGTATTCCTGATATTCCTGTGAATAAAAAATACGATTTTACCGCGCAGCTGATTTTTTCTGTGAGCAATGAAGGAAATTCTAAATTTCTGTGCGTTCCGGCTGACGGTTTTGAACTTTTTACAAGGCCTGTATGGAGTTCGATTGAACTGGAGCGTCAGCAGCAGGCAAAAAAACTTCTTGAAGAATATGTAAAAGATGCGGACATCAAGCGGAAACCGGGAAACGGCTTAAGGCTGATAAATATATGCCGCTATATGGTTGCTCCAAAAATAGAAAAAATTGAAGCCGTGCAGGGCAGGGTAAAGCCTTTTGACATTCTTTTTGTGAATCATGAGCGGATTGTTTTTGGCTTTGAAAAAAACGCGGCCTTTGAACTTTCAGAAGGCGCGGAATATCCTGTTGAAATGCAGTTTGTGCTTAAAGATTCACCTTCTGTAGTCAGGAAGATATTTGTTACATGCAAGGTTGACAAGATTTTTAAGAACGAGGATGAAACGAAATTTGCGGCGGACTGCGTCTATACAATGCTTCAGGAGGAAGACTGCCGTTTCCTTTACGAAAAAGCGACAAGCTTCCTGTTCATATAGTTTTTACGAATTCTGATTTTCTTCATCGTTTTCTTCGGAATCCGGCTCAACGTCCGAAAGTTCTTTCTGCGTGTCGAGCGGTTTGTTACCGATAAGGATTGCAAGCGGATGAAGATACGAAACATTTTCGCATATTATTTTTATCATCACCATAAGCGGAACGGCGATAATCATTCCGATAAAGCCCCACATCCATCCCCAGAAACTTAAGCTTACAAGGATTACAAAAGGGGAGATATCAAGGTTTTTGCCTTCGATTCTAGGCTCCACAATGTTTCCAAGAATGAAATTTATTAAAGTCATTGATATAAGCACAAAGAGAATCGGGAATGGACGCGGATAGAACTGGATAAGCGCAAAAAGCGATGTCAGTCCGACCGAAAATATTGAGCCGAACGTCGGGATAAAATTCATTATGAACGCAATGAATGCCCACATGATTGCAAAATCCAGGCCTACGATTTTTATTGAAAAATAAACAAGAATTCCTGTCGCAAGCGATATAAAAAATTTTATGGAAAGGTAGCGCATTACTTCCGCGATTGTTTTTTTTACGATTGTAACGACTCTTCCCTGAACTTTGCCCTTGAACATCGCGTCTACTTTTTCGTGTCCGGTTTTCATTTCAATTAAAAGGAATATGCTCAAAAGAAGGACAATAAAAAGGCTTTTTGTTACGGAAATAAGATTTCCAGAAAATGCTATTGCCGCTGACTGCACGAATTCCCGGACTTTAAGCTGATTCCATAGGTTTTCAAAAACAGTAAGATCTTCATTGAACTGAATGTGGAAAGTTTCAGCAAAAATCTTATAGATTGACTGAAACCTGTCTTCGTACTGCGAAAATTGTCCTAGGATTGTTGTAAGGCTTGTTCCGATAATCGTTAAAAGCAGCGAAATGATTATCAAAAAAATAAAGGCTGTTATAATTGTCCCGAACACCCAGGGCATTTTTATTTTCTGGTTCAAGTTCTTTACGATAGGGTAAAAGACGCATGAAATCAAGACGGCAACTGTTACCGGCAATGTGAAACTTGCTGAAAGTTTCATAAAAACTCCCAGCGTGACAATTGCAAACATCATAAGAATATAATAAATGCCTTTTATGTGTTCGTTTTTGTGCATGATTACTCCTGTTAAAACTCCGCGTTAGTACGTAAAACTGCCAAGTTTTTACAAAACTTGCGGCGAGCCATGGATGGCGAGAATCGCAGTTTGCGAAAGCGACGCTTGAGCAAACTGTAATGATAAAAATTACACGGATGTAATTTTTATCATGCCTCCTTTGCTTTAGGCTCTATTTTGTCAAATCCGCATAACGGAACAAGCGCCGGCGGAATTGTCACTGAACCGTCTTCGTTCTGGTAGTTTTCAAGAATTGCAAGCATAGCGCGTCCTACGGCAATTGCAGTTCCGTTCAATGTGTGGACATACTTGTTTTTTCCGTCGTCGTCCTTGTATTTTATGTTAAGTCTGCGCGCCTGGTAATCTGTGCAGTTTGAAGTTGAGGTTACTTCGCCGTATTCGCCGCCGTTTCTTCCAGGCATCCATGCTTCAAGATCCCATTTTCGGTACGCCGGAGCACCAAGATCGCCGGAACAGGTGTCTACAACATGGAACGGAAGTCCGAGGCCTGTAAAAATTTCCTCTTCAATTTCACGGAGCTTATGGTGAAGCCTGTCAGACTGTTCCGGTGTTGAATAAACGAACATCTCAACCTTGTCAAACTGGTGAACTCGGTACAGGCCCTTTGAGAACTGTCCTGCCGCTCCTGCCTCGCGTCTGAAGCAGTGGGAAAGACCGCCGTACATCAAAGGAAGCTTTGCCTTGTCAAGAATTTCTCCTGAATGGTAACCGCCTAAAGTGATTTCCGCAGTTGCGACAAGGCAGGTTCCTTCTCCTTCTATAGAATATACGTTGGATTCGTTTCCTCGCGGATTAAAACCGATTCCTTTTAGAATTTCCTCGCGCGCAATGTCCGGAGTGATGAAAATCTCGAATCCATGCTTTCTAAGAATGTTCAGTGCGTACTGAATCAAAGCCTGTTCAAGGAAAACAGCCTCATTTTTAAGATAATAAAATTTCGGTCCTGAAACTTTTGTTCCCCGGTCAAAATCAAGCAGGTCAAGCTCTTCCGCAAGCTGAACATGGTCTTTCGGCTCAAAATCAAATTTTCTTGGAGTTCCGACTTTTTTTATCTCAAGATTTTCTGTGTCAAGTTTTCCAATCGGAGCGTCCGGGTGAATCATGTTAGGAATCTGCCGTGCCGCAGTGTCCAGGTCTATTTCAATCTGGGAAAGTTCTTTCTCTACTTCCGCAATGTCTTCCTTAATTTTTTTGCCGGCCTGAATCAGTTCCTGTCTTTTTTCATCGTCAAGCTTCTGCTTCATTGCCTTTGCGTTTTCATTTCTCTGCTGCTGCAAATCCTGCTGCTTTGTTACAAGAGCCGTTCTTTTGTCGTAAAGTTCAACAACTTTGTCTGCATCAGCCGTCATATTCCTGTTTTTAATGTTTTCTTTTACAGCGTCAAGATTGTCTTTAATAAATTTATAGTCAAGCATTTTTTATTCCTCTTTTATTGAATTGAATAGGTAACTTTTACTTCCGATGTGACATTGATTTTTCCGTCCGGAGTTGTACCGGTCTCGGTTTTTTCTTCAATTATATCAACCACATTGCTGATTTTACTGCCGCTTGCCCCTGCAAGTAAAGAGGCTGCGTCCTGTGTCTGCTGAACCGCTGCTGAACGGGCGCGGCGCATTGTCGCTACAGAATCGTTGAGTCCATAGGTTACTGACTTTAGCCGTGTTGAAGCGCCGGCCTTGCAGTCGATGACCGCCGGAACAAGGGAAATGTTCCTTACAGTTATGCGTATATTTCTTCTTGCTTCATATTGGTTTGAAGGATTTGAAATCAGGCAGTCTGAAAGGACAATGTCGTTTTCGTTTACACCCAAGTTTTTTACTGCATCGGTAAGTCTTTTTGAAAGAGTGTCGTTGTCCGCGACAATCTGTTTTGCGCTCCAGCCTGCGGTTACTACTGAAAAATTGATTTCTGCAATATCAGGTGATGAAGTTATTGTTCCTGCGCCGCTGACGGTTATTGTTTTTTTTACTTCGCTTTCTCGTGTTATATAGCACGAAGAAAAGACAAGAACCATTGCGGCTGCGGAACAGATTAATTTTATTCCTTTTTTCATGGAATCCTCCAAAATTATGCAAAAAGTTTGTTATCTTATATTTATATAAAAGCGTTTTAAGAATATGCTGCGTCTGTTTGCCTTATCCCACAGTGAACTTGAAGGATAATTGTTTACAACCAGATCGTAGGATTCAATTGCGCTTTTTATATTCTGTACAGGTGATTTTTCTTCAAGAATCTGCGCCTGAAGAAAAAGTCCTTCGTCAAGCCGTTCTGTGGCTGTGTCAAAGAATTTTGAAATTACCGAGAATGCCTGCTGGTATTTTTTTTCATCGTAATATTTTTGCGCCAGCTCAAGAAGTCCGTCCTGGCTCAGGTTTTCCAGCGTGTCTGAAGAATCACTGGAAGACTCCGGTTTTAAGCCGGAAGACGAGTCTGAATCAACTTCGTTTTTGGAATATGAGGCGTCCGCTTTTGATTTTATGGCAGGCGCAGAATCAGAAGGAGCGGATTCTGTTGTCTGAATTATTGTGTCAAGATTGGAAGTCTTTGAAATTTCCGCGGCTTCATTTTCCGGGTTTTTCTGTACGCTTTTTGCCTTTGCCGCGCTGTTTTTTTCAGCGGGCTTTGAATTTTCTGTCCTTTCGGAAGTTTTTTTCTGTTCCCTCAGTTTTTCTGCATTTTCCGCGGTAATTGAAAACTTTGGCGGAACAACTTCCGCATAATCCGGAACAGTTATGTGTTCGGTGGAGCTGGTCGATTCATTTTCCACGATAACTTCAAGAAAATCGTCTATATACTTGCCGGTCAGCATGTCATTTTTAAAGAAATGAAGGAGATATGTTCCGGCATTCCTTGAGCGCAGCGTAAAAGAAGTGTCCTTTCCGCCGAGTTTTCTTCCGCCGAAAATAAAATTTCTGTTTCTTGCGTCAACATTTCCGTTTTCGTCGATGTTTCCCTGGTAAATCCATCCTTTTCCAGGATATACAATGTCTATATTCTGATTTTTCTTGATTTTAACGGAGCGGGAAGGTTTCTGAATATCGGTGTCTGCCGGTTCTGATTCTTGCTCCTCTGTTTCTGAGGAATTTTCAGTTTCTTCTATTATATTGGTTGTGTCAGTGTCTTCGCCTGCGGTCTCGTCATCAAGTGCGTCCTGGTCCTTTTCTTCCGGAGTGGAAATATTTTGCTCCGGCAATGTGTTTTCTTTCTGATTATTGTTTTCGGTTGTTTCCGGGGAAGGCTCGTCCTTTACCTGCGGCTCCTGAATAACGGAAGGAACGGCCGCATTTTCCGGGTTTTCTTCAGTTTTCTCTGAAAATTCCGGAAGTTCCGGCAGCTCCGGGTTCTGTTCTTTTGTCAAAGGTTCTGTAAGGTCAGAAAAATCCTGGTCTTCGCCCGCGGCGTCTTTTCCGTCTTCGGAATCAGTTTCTTCCGTAATAATTGAATTTTCTTCCGCTGATTCCGGTGTGCTTTCTGAATCCTCTTTTATAAGGTTGTTTTTTTCAGAATTTTCGGTTTCTGGAATTTCTACGGAAGAAACGGAATCTTCGGGAAGTTTTTCTTCCTGTTTTGGCGTTGATGCGCACGAGAATAATGCGAATGAAAACAATGTCAGCAACAATATGTGAAAAAACTGTAATGATGTAATTTTTCTGAAAAATTTCATGGTGCAGCTCCAATAATATCGTTTATAATCCTGTCGTTAGAGTCGCCAAGTTTTTCAACTTCGTTTTCGTCCGGCAGTGTGAACCATTTTTCAATTTCTTTTTCCGGCCATTTTTTTTCGGTTTTTCTGGTCGTAATGTATCCGTCTGGAATTGAAGGAGAAGGCGGTATCATAAGCGGCTGGTCCAGCACAAGTTTCTTTTCTTCCGGCGGTTTTTTTGCGCTGTTTTTTGCTTTTGCGCTTCCTGCGACTAGCGCAATAATCGCGCTAAAAAGCATAAAAATCAAAAGGGCGCAAAAAATGATTGTTTTTTTTGCATTATCTTGCAGAAAATCTTGAATTTTTCTGAAAAACTGCCGGAAATCAACCATTGATTTTTATCACGCCTCCGTATCCGCTGTATTTTCCGCTGTTTCTGAGTCAGAAACGCCGTTTTCATTTTCTGCGGAATTTGCCTTTTCTGCCTCTTCCGCTTCTTTCGCGGCAAGCTTTGCTTCCTTTATTTTTCTGCGTTCTTCCGCGGCTTTTTCCTCACGTTCCTTGTGGACGCGTATAATTTCCGGGTCGGTTATTGTTCCGTCCGGATTGTGGATTCTTTTTGGCGGCCGTGGCGGAATGTATACATCTGTCTCCGGCTGAACTTCTTCCTCTTCAAAGTTGTCGTCGCCAGAATCAATCGCAGCGCCGACTTTTATATCTTCATCAAGACGAAGCGCGATGATTTTGCTTACGCCGGATTCTTCCATTGTAATTCCAAGCATTGTGCTTGCGCCCATTACGGTTTTTTTGTTGTGGGTTATTACAATGTATTGCGAGACATTTGCAAATGATTCCAGCGTAGTTACAAAGCTTGAAACGTTCTTGTCGTCAAGCGCCGCGTCGATTTCGTCCAGAAGGCAGAACGGACTTGGGCGAACCTGATAGGTCGCAAACAGAAGCGCGACAGCGGTCATCGTCTTTTCACCGCCGGAAAGAAGTCCTATGCTTTCAAGTTTTTTTCCAGGCGGCTGGGCAAGTATGTCAATTCCGGATGTAAGGATATTCTGCGGATCTTCAAGGCGAAGTTCCGCCCGTCCGCCGTTAAAAAGCCTGCGGAACATATTGTGGAAATTTTTCTTGATTTTATTGTATGTCTCAAGGAACATTTCCGAAGACTTTGATTTTATCTCTTCGCTTACGCGGATAAGGTTGTCCAAAGATTTCTGCGTGTCGTCGTAGTTTATCTTCTGTTTTTCGTAGCGGTCCTTTACTTCTGCAAATTCTTCTACCGCCATAAGGTTTACCTGTCCGCACGCCTTGAGTTCTTCCCGTGTTGAAATCAGCTGCTCCCTTAATTCCGCGGAAGGTTTTGTGATTTTGAACATCTTTTCCTCAAATTCCATAAGGTCGCGGGAATGCTGCTCCTGGAAATTCTGCTTAAGGTTTCTGATTTCTGTGTCGGAAGAGTTCAGTGAAAGTGTGAGCCGCTCGTACTGCGCCTGGCAGCGGTTCTGTTCTTCCTGTTTTTTTATAAGTATGTCTTTTTTTCCGGTTACGTTTGAATTGTTCTCGGCGATTTTAGAGTCCAGCTCCTTCAGCTGTTCCGCAAGTTTTGTTCCCCTGTGCTCAAGTTCCGCAAGGTCCTGCTGAATTTCCTCAATCTGCTCGTTAAGGTCGTCCGATTTTCTTGTTTCCGATTCAAGCTCTTCGGTCGCCGCGCGCAGAGTGTTCTGCTCTGAAACAAGATTTCTTCTTAAGAGGCTTGCCTGCTGCATTGCGGCCTGAATCTGGGTTTCCATCTGAGCCTTGTTCACGCGGAGCTTGCTGCAGGTTTCCTTGTACCGGTCAATTTTTTCCGCAAGTTCTGCGTTGGCGTTCCTTAATTCTTCTATCTGAATGTTCAGGGCTTCTGTCTGATTCAGGTTTTCCTGATTTTTTTTGTCCAGCTCGCGTTTTTTTGTCATGATTCCTTCCGGAGAAAGGAATTCTGTAATAAAAGCAGGAGTCGCGTCTTCGTATTCAGCGACCGCTTTCTTCAGTTCTGCGATGAGCTCTTCTGTTTTTTCAAAATCGTGCGCGGCTTCGGTTACTGTGTTCAGAGAATCTTCCGCAGGATGAGACGCCTTTGCAAAATCTGAATATACATTTTTCCGGCCTTCCGCAAAAATCTTGAATTTTTCAAGTATGTCCTGAACTTTTTCTTTTGCGTCTGCAAGATTTTTTTCAGAAAAACCGGCGGCTTTCAGCTTTGCGTCAAGCATTCCGACAATATCTTCGGTGATGGACGTAAGCTCTTTTTGTATTTCCCGGCGGTTTTCTTCAAGTTCCGCGATTTTTGTGCGGTTTTCGTCCGATTTTCTGTTGTTCTCGGTAATCTGAGTTCCGGCTGTTGCGATGTTTTCCTCAAAGTCCGAGATATTTTTTTCAACTTCCGCTATTTCCTTTTCTTTTTTGTGGAGCTCGGCTTCCTGTTCGTCAATTTCTTCCTGAAGGCTGGAAATATTTTCTTCAACGGAAGAAACCCTTACTTCAAGCGTGGCGATTTTTTCTTTTATTCCGCGTTCCTGCGAGGCAAGCTGCTTTTCCATATCCAGTTTGCCGTTCTTTTCTTTTCCGATTCCGATAAGCTCAGACTGCATGGAATAAACCTGTTCCTGCATTTCCTTTACTTTGTCCATGTTTTCGGAAATCGTGTTGTTGATTTCCTCGATTTCCTTGCGGACTTCGTCGCGGCGTTTTGTGGTTTCCGCAAGCTCCTTTTCATGCCTGTCCTTGTCTGTGATAAAAGTCCTTAGCTTTAAAAGGGCGATGTCAAGCTCAAGGTTAAAAATCTTGTCTTTTAAGTCGCGGTATTTTTTTGTTTTTTCAGCCTGAACCTTTAAAGTGTCGTAAGAACGCTTTATTTCTGCCATCGCCATTTCAATCTGAATCATGTTCTGGCGGGTCTGTTCAAGCTCACGTTCGGCAATTGCGCATTCTGCTTTTGAACGGCTGATTCCGGCCGCTTCTTCAAAAATGTAACGCCGGTCTTCCGGCTTGGATGAAAGAATCTGGCTTACCTGTCCCTGTTCCATAATTGAATAGGAAGATTTTCCGACTCCGGTGTCCATGAAAAGTTTAACTATGTCGCGCGAAGAAGCCTGCCGTCCGTTGATAAAATATTCCTGCTCGCCGTTTCTGTACAGGCGGCGCTTTATTGCGATTTCTGACTCTTCAAGCGGAAGAAGTCCTTTTTCATTGCTCATGGTGAGCGTTACTTCCGCGACGTTAAGAGCCGGACGTCTTTCTGTTCCGTTAAAAATTACGTCTGTTTTTTCCTGGGCACGCAGGTTCTTTGCCTTGTTTTCCGCAAGAACCCATTTTATCGCATCCACAACATTGCTTTTTCCGCATCCGTTAGGTCCAAGCAGGGCGGTGATTCCGTCCGCAAAATCAATATGTGTTCGGTCAGCAAAAGATTTAAAACCAAAAATGTCCAGACTTTTTAAAAACACAAAAAACTCCGTATAGATGTGGCTGAATACATAATAAATGCCACAATGAACTGTATTTGTAGCTTTCAATTATAGCGAATAAGGAATGTCTTTTCAATGTGCGTATGCGCGGCGAATTTTATAGATTTTTATTGATGTATAACGCTGTGAATGATATAATTTTCAGTATTTGAAAGAATTACGATGAAAAGAATTTGTGTTTTCTCTCTGACTGTTTTATTTTTTCTATGCTTTTCCGGGTGCGGTTTTTCTCCGCTTGGAGATGACGGCTCTGAAGTCTCTGTCAAAGGAATTCACTCTGTTTCAGGCTTTACAGAAGTTACAGAAGGAAAACTCAGAAATGCCTTTCCTTCGTACGACGATAGCAAGCTTTTTTATCACTTTTATGCGAAAAAATCTTCCGGCGAGGCAGCCGCCGCGGAATCCACAGGCGCAAAAAATTCTTTTTCTTTTCTTCTGGAAAATGGCGAGTGGCTGATTTACGGCGATGTTTATTACGGTTCTGCGCTGACTTCTGAGACGTTCCGGACCGGAGCAAAAATTTTTTCAGGAAGCTCAACGCTTTCCCTTGCGGATTCCAGCGGCGATATTGCGGACTTTAGAATCGTTACGGAAATCGTTTCTTCTGAAAATGCAAAAGGTTCGGCAAACCTTAAAATCTGCTCTTCTGTTCCGGCTGTAAAATGCGCAAGGGCGGAATGGACTGGTCCCGGCAGAATCCCCTGCAGCCAGATTCTTGATTTTTCTGATTCAAGCAGAAAAGACGGTATAGGATATTATGATTTCTTTAACTTCGGCGGAAGCGATGTTCCTGCCGGCGCATACACTGTAAAATTTTCTTTTTATGACGGGGCGGTAAGTTCTGCCTCCGGCGTGACCGGAAAAATAGTCTGCGCGACGGTAAAGACTGTAAATATTCTTTCCTCCCTTGCTACGGATTCATGGAGCGATGACGGCATATTTGTTTCAGGCGGAAGCGGAAAAATTGTTCTGTCTGAAGATTGTATAAGAATCTCAAAAGCAACAAAACTGTATGTTTCTGCCTCTGCTTCTGGAAATGGACTTGGAATTAATCGTTCTGCGCCATTAAATTCTTTAGACTCTGCGTTTGACCTGATTTTTAATTTTTCTATGAGCGATGTTACGGTCTGCATACTTGAGGGAACTTCCGCGGATTTTACACGCGGCATAAGCCTTTCTGAGAATGTAAAAAATATTTCAGTAACAACGTACTTGGCGGACGGAACAATCAGTACGACGGCGCTTGCAAAAGACAGGCGCGGAACTTTAAGGCGTCCTGATAATTCGGTTCAAATTGATGACAACGGAATTGCCGGAAGTTCAGTAAGATTTGAAAATATCAATATAGAAGGCGAGCTCCTTACTGCGGATAGCGCGGATATTTCCCCTTTGCTTTCTCTTGGCGGCGCGGAGCTTAATGTTTTAAACTGCCATATAACGGATGACTATTTTGCCTGCGTAAAAGGAAAATCTTCTTCCATTTGCTTTGAAAACGTTGAATTTCAAGGTTCAAAGAAGACCGGTTCCAAGGCGATTCATTTATCTGATGCGGAAACATCTTTAAAAATTCAAGGCTGCGCGATAAAAAACTATGCGGAAGGCATTTGTCTGGAAGCTGAAAAAACTAAAGCCGTTGTGAGCGGTTCAGAGCTTTCCGGAAACGATGTTGCGATAAAGGCAAGTAAATTTGCTTCGCTTGAACTTTCGGGCATTACGCTTAAAAATAATTCTGGCTATGGAATAAAAACTTGCGGAACATTCACGCTTTCCGGTACTTGCGCCTTGGATGACAGCTTTTATTTTGATTTTACCGGTACAAGCGATATTTGTGTAAAATTTGATGAAAGCTATAAGAATTCATCTACTTCAAATGCTGTCTATATTTCTATGGACAGAACAAAGCTTAAGCTGGGGCTACAAGTTCTGTATGGAAAAAACATTTCGCAAAACCGGCAGAACTTTAATATTCTGGAATCAGGCTGGCAGATTGATGATAACGGATGCTTGGCTCAGAAACAGGAAGACGCGACTTCGTTCTATGTCGACCCTGTCTTAGGCTCAGACAGTAATTCCGGAACATCGGCTGAACCTTATAAAACCTTGGATGCTGCTGTAAAAAAGGCAAAAGAAACCAATGAGCATCTGTCCGGCGACAAAAATGAGCTGTCTATTTTTATAAATAATAACATTGTTTCAGATGGCTCTGCTTCCGCATTGCAGAATGACTCCTTGTGTTCAATCTCCACTGACGCCGGCGCGAAAAAACTCAGACTGACTGTTGAAGGCTCTTCCTCTGCTGCTGTGGAAATTGATGCCAAAATGGCTTCCAGAATTTTTTATATAAGCGGAAATGTAAAAATTGTTCTGAAAAACTTAAGTCTTTACGGTGGAAGCGTAGCTTCAAATGGCGGCGCGATTTATCTGGATGGAACGGATGGTGCTGAGCTTACGCTTGAAAATTGCATAGTCGGAAAGACAAATGCTGGTATTGACGGCTTAAAAAACGGAGTGCAGAATAAAACTTATTCGCCGGACGGAACAACCTGTTCAAATAAAGCTGTGGAGGGGGGGGGAATTTATGTTGCGAACGGCGGAAGCCTTACATTGAGCGCTTCAAAAATTCTGAACTGTTATGCAGACTCTTCTTCTGGCGGTGGCGGTGGAATTTATGTTGCAAATAAATCTTTTCTGGAAATAAATGACGGCTCTGAAATCTACGCGAATGGAGCGGCTGGTCCAAACGGAGCGGCAATCTGCGCAAAAAACTCAAGTGTATATTTTAATAAAGGAACTGTCCGTCATCATTTTTCAGATAAGACAAAAGTTCCTGGAATCTATTTATCTAAAACAAGGTTTGATATGTATGGCGGAGAAATCCGCGACAATTATTGTTCTGGGTCAAATTTTGGCTCTGGCGTATTTATAGGCGACGACGCTTCTTCTGTAACTTTTTACGGCGGTTCTGTTAATAATAATTCCTCTGTAAAAGATGATAAAATTAGCTGTGATGTTGGTTATAGTATTACTGTACAAAATCCTGTTGTAAGTATTTCAGAAGACGCATACATTGAATCAATTTATTCTCCTAGGACATATATAAAAATTCTAAGCGCTCTTACAGGTTTTTCTGATGCAAAAAAATGCGCTGTTTACGCAGGAACTTCAGAAGGAACTGAAATTCTTGAAGCGGGGGATCCATCTGTTAACCTTTCTGGCTGTATGGACTTTTTTGCTCTTTATGGAACGGATTTAAAAGGGGCTGTCCTAGAAGTTATTAACAGACTTCAAAAAGGGCGGCCTTTTTTATGTT
>OBSA01000025.1_pt1 | contig 68352 bp, 53 predicted proteins | sample 1501291 | NCBI WGS metagenome assembly OBSA01 (sample SAMEA3360679, study PRJEB22359) | human gut metagenome | biome: ENVO:urban biome; feature: ENVO:human-associated habitat; material: ENVO:feces | place: Bangladesh | collected 2011 | reverse complement strand
ATCTGAGCAAATTGGAAATATGCCGAAAGCGTTCTTTCGTAATTTGTAAAAAAAACTCGAAATTAAGCCTAATATTTTATCAACCTGAACATCGGGCTGCCTGGAAATTTTATGGCGCCCGATGTTTTTTGACATCTTTTTGACAAACAGCATATTTGAATGTAAAATTATTTTATGAATGACCCGGATTTTTCTTCGATATTAAATGCTTTTTCTTCACCGATTTTGATTGCAAAACCAATTCATGACGGTTCTAAGATTACAGATTTTGAGCTTGTATTTGCGAACGAAAGTTTTTATAGTTCTGTAAATCCAAATATTTCCAACTGCAGAAAATTTTCTGATTTAAAAGATTTGCTTACCCCTGACATTCCATGGATTGATTTAGGAGACAAAGCCTTGAACGGAATTTTTGTCTCTCCGCTAGATTATTATTCAGAGCTGAGCAACGCATGGTTTGAAGTGCAGTTCCGCGGAACGCCCGACGGAATGATTGTAGTAAACCTTTTTAACATTACTGAAAAGAAAAACAACGAGAAAAAACTGAGGGACACCGCCTTTATAGATTCCAGGACTTTAATGCCGAACCGCAATCTTTTTGACGAAGAATTCCCGCACATGCTGGAAAGAGCCGAATTTGACGGAAACAAGATTGGTCTTCTTCTTATAAATATTGACAACCTTAAAAATATAAATGACGCAAAAGGTCATCAGGCCGGAGATGAAATCATAAAAAAAACCGCGGAAATCCTTCAGCAGTTTTCAAAAAGAATTATAAGCTCGTACCGCTTTTGCGGAGATGAATTCCTTGCCGTAATCCAGAATTCCATTTCAACGGATTCAATAGTAAACATAAGCGACACAATCCTTGAAGCGTTTATGATTCAGGAAATAAGCGTATCCGGCGGAATTTCCGTTTATCCGGACAATTCATGCAGCAGGACTGAACTCCTGCGGTTTGCGGATATTGCGATGCATTCGGCAAAAAAAGACGGAAAAAACCAGTTTCAGTTTTTTAAGCCGGATATGCAGCGCGTTTTTATTCAAAAACTGAACATTCAAAACAGGATGACACAGGCGGTGCTTTCAAGCCAGTTCAAGCTTTCCTACCAGCCGCAGTTTGATGCAAAGACAGGAACTCTACGCGGCTTTGAGGCGCTTATCCGCTGGCACGATGAACAGTTCGGCCAGATTCCGCCTTCAGTCTTTATTCCTCTTGCCGAAGAATGCGGACTCATACTGCCTATTGGAACATGGGTTTTAAATACCGCTTTTGCCACGCTGAAAAAATGGCAGACAAACTATTATTTTACCGGAGTCATTTCCGTAAACCTTTCTCCAATCCAGCTGAAACAGCCAGATATTCTGGATGAACTTAGAAATCTTCTTATAACCTATGACATCAACCCTAGATTTATTGAAATTGAAATCACCGAAGGCATAATGATTGACAACATGGAAGATACTGTTTCAAAGTTAAAAATAATGAAAGACATGGGGTTCAGAATTTCGCTCGATGACTTTGGAACCGGCTACTCTTCCTTAAGTTATCTGCAGATGCTTCCGCTTGACACTCTTAAAATCGACAAGTCGTTTATAAACGACATAACTTCCACAAACGGAATTCAGGCGAACATCACTAATTCCATTATATCCATGGTTTCCAACATGGGGCTTACAACGATTGCGGAAGGTGTGGAGCAGAATTCGCAGCTTGAGCTTTTAAAGAAATTCAACTGCAGCATAATCCAGGGATTTTTGCTTGGAAAACCGATGACACAGGAGCGATGCGAAGAATACCTTGCAGGAAATAAAAACGCCCTGCTGAACATGCAGACTGCCACCGTAGAATAAACGGCGCAGCCAATTTTTGGGCTATTCGTCCATAATTGTAATTTCCACGCGGCGGTTCTTGGCGCGTCCGGCTTCTGTGGAGTTGGATGCGACCGGTTCGGAAGCTCCTTTTCCCTGCGTAAAGATACATTTTGGCTCGCGGACTTTTAGAGTGGAAAGATACTCCGCAACAGAGGCGGCGCGCTGTTCTGAAATACGCTGCTGGTTGCGAAGAGTTCCACGGTTTGCGCAGTGTCCTGTAACAAGAAGATCGTTTTCAAAACCTTTAAGAATTTCCGCAATTCTTGCAAGCTTTTCTTTTTCCGCCGGAACGAGTTCTGAAGAATCCGGAAGGAACTGGATGTTTTCTATTGAAATCGTAAGCCCCTTTTCGTTTTCTTTGAGCTCGACATTTTCAAGGCCAAGAGTGTCCAAGGTTTTTGAGATTTTTTCGCGGTTTTCTTTTGTGTTCACGCGCTCAAATTCTGTAACCTCCGCGCGCGCCGTGCCTGTAAAAAGAATCTGGTCGCCAAGGAAAGTTTCTATCATAATGCGGAATTCTTCTGAATAATGGTCAATAGCGCCGCGCTCGTTGTCCCAGTAAATAATCTGGTTTGAAAAACCTTTTGTAATGCGCGGAAGATTCCCGGAATTCCGGCTGAAAGAGCCTTGAGCCGGACTTTCAAAATATAGTTTATAAAAGATGCTGATTTTGTTCAGAACTTTTCCGTTTTCGCCGGTTTCGTCGCCAAGATATTCGTAGTCCGCCGAAAAAGGAACTTTAAACGGCTTTTGAATATTGAAAGTCCTGCGCATATCGTGCGCCTCATGCCCTTCCGCCTGCCATTTGTCGCCAGGTTTTATAGCATAATCAGGAAAAACAGGAACATCGCGAACGGTCGGCATAAAATAGATGTCGTCAATTTTATATTTTCCGGTTGAATCGCGCGTAAAAACGCTTTTGTATTCCTCGCCCCAGCTGTAATTTTCTGAAAAAATGCCGTTTTGAGTTGTGGCGTTTTCTGTAGTCATAAAAACCGCGGAGCATATTCCTGAGCCATCCGGCAGAACATCCGTAATTTCGCTTGAGATTCTGTTCAGGATTACAGATTTATGATTTAACATTCCGTTCAGGTAGACATTTTCGTCTACAGTTGAAATAATGCGGCTTTTGTCGTTTTTGTGAAATTTGAATTCAAGCAATGTCGGATTCTGATTTTCCGTCTGGGAAAACACAGAAAAGGCAATGCAGCATAAGACTGCGCATAAAACAGTTTTTTTCATAGAACCTCACTTACCAGTTTGATTATCGGCGGAAAAAACAAAATGATGAAAAAGATTCTTACGCGGGATTGGAGGGGAACGCCGAAGGTGTTTTGCGAAGCAATGAGGCGGACAGCCGGAACCCCGGAAAGCCCGTTGCTGAAAAAATTTGCGTCCTGAAAAGAAAAAAAATGAAAATCACTTCAGTTTTTGATTTTATTCTGCTATTTAATTTTATGGAAGAACTTGTAAAACTTGATGCGGATGATTTTTGCCCGGATGATCCGGCGGCGCAGGCGGCTCTGGAAAATTTCGGAATAAAGTACCTTTTTCCGTGGCAAAGGCTGGTCGTGGGAAATATTATGGATTCCTATTTTTCCGCTAAAAAACGCGGAGATGAGGAAGGACTTTTAGACTGCGATGGAAAACAAATCGTGCTGCTTCCGACCGGGGCAGGAAAATCCCTGTGCTTTCAGATTCCGGCAATTTTAATGGAAGGCCCGACGCTCGTAATTTATCCGCTGCTTGCCCTGATGAGCGACCAGTACAGACGGATGTCTGAAGGCGGAATAAAAGCCGCGATTTTCAGGGGCGGGCAAACGGCTGAAGAGCGCAATGAAAATTTCAGGCTTCTGGATGGCGGCGCAAAAATAATAATTGCAAATCCGGAAATTCTTTCGGACGAAAAACTGACCGGAAGGCTGAAAGAATACGGAATTTCCCATATCGCGATTGATGAGGCGCACTGCGTCAGCGAATGGGGCGATACGTTCAGACCGGCTTATCTGGAGCTTGGAAAGATTTTAAGGACTCTGGATGTTCCGGTTGTAACGGCTTTTACGGCGACAGCATCGCCGGAAGTTCTCGCAAGAATCTCCGATGTGCTTTTTAACGGAGAGGCGCATATAGTAAGAAGCGAAAGCGACCGCCCTAACATACATTATTATGTAAAAAAAGTTGCGTCCAAGAAGGCGGCGGCGCTGATTCTTGCAAAGACGGAGGCGCGCCCTATGATTATTTTTTGCGGAACAAGAAGCCGCACTGAAGACATGGCGCAGGAGCTGAACACAGCGTTTGGAGCGGAAACCGCGAAATTTTATCACGCAGGAATGGAGCGCGGGGAAAAGACTAAGATTGAAAAATGGTTTTTCAGCCGGAAAGATGCGGTTTTGTGCGCGACCTGCGCATACGGAATGGGAGTGGACAAAAAGGACATTCATACGGTGGTTCACCTTGATCCGCCGCAAACCGCGGAAGCGTATATTCAGGAAGCCGGACGCGGCGGCCGGGATGGAAGCGTGGCGAACGCGATTCTTCTGTGGAATTTTGAAGATTCCTTAAGGTTTGCGGAATTTCCTTCTGGAAGCAGAAAGGCGGCGCTCAGGGAATTCGCCGGGACAAGGAATTGCAGGCGGCAGGTTTTGCTTGATGCACTTGGGGCGGAGCAGGCGGTCTGCAGCGGCTGCGATATTTGCCGCGGAAAAGCGTTTTTAAAAACTGATTCTTACCGCCATGAAAAAAACAGTGAGAGTAAGACTTCAGGAAAAAAATCCTTAAGATGTTCCGGAGAGAGCGGAATTTCCAGCCGTTTCTATGAAAATTTTCCTGTAAGAATAAAAATTGCGCAGAAAATTTCAGATTTTCACAAAGTTTCGAGCCGTCATTTTGTTGAAAAAGATATGCCTTCCGGAAATGTAGCGGACGATGAAGAGATTGCGTTCAGGCTGATTGAACTTAGCGAAAAATATTTTACAAGGGAAAGTTTTGAAAAATTCTACACGAAATTTATGAACCGGATAACCATTCCTTTTACAGGAGTCAATATATGGAACCATGAAAATTTTTGTGCAGTCATGGAATCTCTGCTGTCATCAAAAAAAATTGAAATCTGCGGCTGGCCGTGGAAAGGAAGGCTGAGAATACGGGAAAAGCCGGAAAATCATGATAAAAAACAAAGGCGGTTCAGCAGAAAAATCAGGTTTTTCAGGATTCCAAGGATTGCTTTTTTTATTTTTCGCCGGAAGACTTGCCATCTTCGCCGGCGGATTGAGAAGATGACTCCGAATTTTCTGTCTGTTCCTTAGGCTGTTGCGGCGCCGCTTTTTTTGCATTTCTCTTCTTTCCTTTTGGCGGTCTTTTTTTGTAATTACATACAAAAGAGCAAAAATTCATAAAAAGAATGACAACCACCGCCGTTCCAATAACATACGGATTTGTTAGCACCTGCTTTAAAATTGGCAAAAGTTCAGAAATTTTCATATTTTTTTTATCGGCTGATTGAATGCCGTTTTTTACAAATAAAAAAAAATGAATCTGATTGAACTATTTTCCCTTAATTTTTATAATTGCAATATGATTGGAATTATTGATTACAACGCTGGAAATATAACAAGCGTGGCACGGGCGCTAAAGTTTTTGAATGCAGAATTTACGCTTTCAAAAAAGCCTGCCGACCTGGAAAAATGCGATAAAATTATTTTTCCCGGAGTTGGCGACGCCGCGTATGCCATGGAACAGCTGAAAAAGACAGGTTTTGATACATTTATTAAAGATTTTGTAAAAAGCGGAAAAAAACTTGCGGGTTTTTGTCTTGGCGCGCAGATAATCTTTGATTTTTCAGAGGAAGGAAACACTGATTGCCTTGGACTTATACCCGGAAAAATAAGACATTTCAAAAATCTGTGGAAGGAAGAAGACAAAAATCTTGACGAAAAATTAAAATGCCCCCACATGGGCTGGAACGACTTGAGCTACACGAACGGCGGCTCTTCGCTTTTTGAGAAAATTCCAGAACATTCTGATTTTTATTTTGTCCATTCGTATGTAATCTGTCCGGAAGACAAATCTGTTATCAAGGCAACCTGCGACTACGGCGTAAAAGTTCCATCATGCATTGAAAAAGACAATATAACTGTTTTTCAGTTTCACCCGGAAAAATCAGGTGAACGAGGTCTTCAGATTCTGAAAAATTTTGCGGGAGAATAATAATGCTGAAAAAAAGAATAATAGTTTGCCTTGATGTAAAGGACGGCCGAACCACAAAAGGTGTAAAATTCCTTAACAACGTAGATATCGGAGATCCTGTTGAAATGGCGGCAGAATATTACAGGCAGGGCGTTGACGAGCTTGTTTTTTACGATATTATCGCTTCCGCGCGGGGACGCGGCCCGATTCTTGACCTTATATCAAAAGTCGCAGGCCAGGTTTTCATTCCGTTTTGCGTAGGCGGTGGAATCAATACAATAGATGACATAAGGCAGACAATTCTTGCGGGCGCTGAAAAAGTAAGCCTGAACAGTCCTGCCGTAAAAAATCCTGACCTGATAAAAGAAGGCGCAAGGATTTTCGGTTCACAATGCATAGTTCTTGGAATGGATGTAAAAAAAGATTCCACAAAACCGAGCGGCTACGGAACAACAATCCACGGCGGACGCATAGAAACAGGGTTGGACGCCAGAGAATGGGCGGTCAGAGCAGTTGAGCTTGGCGCAGGGGAAATTGTATTAAACTCAATGGATGCAGACGGAACAAAGGACGGTTACGACGTTCAGCTTACAAGAATGATTTCAGAGGCTGTTTCCGTTCCTGTAATCGCTTCAGGCGGAGCCGGAACTCCGGAGCACATGGCAAAAGTCCTGTCTGACGGCAAGGCGGATGCAGCCCTGATAGCAACAATGGTCCATTCCGGACAGTACACTGTAAATTCCATTAAAGATACATTAAAAAATGAAGGAATTCCTGTCCGGATATAAATTTTAACTTTTAATGCCGAAGTTTTTCTAGCAGATTGAATAGCGGGCGCGGCTTGTTTCTGTCTCAAATACGTCTATTGCCCAGAGCCACGGCTCTTTTTTAGCAGGATTATAGGAAAGGTCAACGCCTTCATTTTTTACAAGCTCAATAATCCGGGTAAAGATGTATGCCGCAATGCGTTCCGCGCTCGGATTCTGCTCAAAAACCGGCATATCGTTCAAGTTTGTATGGTCAAGTTTTTTGCAGACTTCACGAAGGGCCTTTTTTAAGGCAGAAAAATCCATCAGCATACCGCCTTCATTCAATTTTTCACCGCGGACATGGGCATAAACTTTATAATTATGTCCGTGAAGATTTTCACATTTTCCATTGTAATCGCGCAAAAAATGCGCTGCGGCAAAATCAGCCGTAACCCTGACTTCATACATATTCATTTACTCTTCAATTTCTGGAATTCTTCGTTTTAATTCAGCCATAAACTGATCACCTGTAACGCCTTCCCTGAGGCAGGCAAAAAGGCAGTTGTCCCCGGCGACAGTTCCCAGAATCTCATCCATATTCATATTATCAAGCGCATTGGAAACTGTATTTGCATGGCCTGGAAAAGTCTTTACGACAACAATATTTCCGCTCCAGTCAATGCTTACGTATCCGCGCAAGAAATCCTGAATATAAATCATTTCAGATTCCTGGCGTTCATCATCGCCCGGCAACGTGTAGACATAGCCGGTATTACCGTCCGCAATTTTTCCAACTTTCAGTAGCTTCAAGTCGCGGGAAAGAGTCGCCTGGGTAACTTCAAATCCTTCTTTTTCAAGGTAAGCAAGAAGAGAATCCTGACTTTCTATACGGTAATTTTTTATAAGTTTTCTGATTGTCTTTAAGCGGGTAAGACGTTCCTTCACATTTGCCTCTATGCTGTAAGCGTATATTTATGCAACATTATAAATAAATATTCATTTTAAGGCAACAATTTGAAAGCAAGTTGCGCCACAAGAGAAAGGATTATCGCCATCCATGGTCCGCCGCAAGTTTTGTAAAAACTTGGCAGTTTTACATACTAACGCGGGGTTTACAAGGAATCAATAAAATCCGAGTTTAAGCACAGCAAGCTGAAATCTTGAATAAAGAAACTGTAGTCTCGCGAACTCCGCCTCATCCTTTTGCGCCAGAAAATCTGATTCTGACAAGCGGCCGAGAGCCATAAGATTTTTGTATGATTCAAGACGCTTTTCCTCAAGCTCCAGAAGTCTTTCCTTATGCAGGACAGAATCCTCGCAAAGCTTTAAAGCGGCCGCCCTGGATTTTTTAGAATATTCCTGGCTTCTGATGATTTTTGCTTTTTCAAGTTGATACAGTTTATCCGACAATGCATATTTATTCATTTCTGAAATATTTAACACATCCGGAAAACACGGAATTTTAAAAGAAAGAGTGAACGACCAGCCGGGATTTTCAAACGACAGAAACTCATTTTGACTATATCTGCTGGTTACGGAAAACCCGGCTGTCAAAAAACTAAGTGCCGACTTAAAAGAAAGCGCGCTCTTCATGCAATCTGTTTCCATCTGAAGAAATTCTGCCTCATCTGAAAAAAAAGTTTCTTTTCGCACGGAAACAAGATTCTCGCAAAAAACTACAAATTTTTCAAAGGAAATTGTATCATTCGGAAGATTTTCACCGAACTCAAAGATTTTTTGTTCAAACGAGACTAAAGAAACCCGGCAATTATGCTGGTCGTTTATCAAATCCCGGAATTTTGAATACTGCTCGCTCAATTCAATGCTCGTGATTTTTCCCAAAGCAAAAAGTTTTTCACAGTCTTCGTTCAGTTTTTCAAAAAATGCAAGCCGCCTTTCATTCAGAAAAATCAAATCACGATAGTAAACCGCATTTCCTACGGCAGAAACAAAGTCCTTTGTGCCGGCTGAAATTGCGTTGTAAAAAACCAGCGAGGCAAGATGCTTTTTTTTGCGGTAATAATTCCTGGCAAAATCATCAGCGGCCGCAACCATTGTTTTATTGAACGCGAGCGGCAAGCTCAGCACAAGCGAGTGCGACATGGAATTTGAAAAATCGTTTGTACCTTCGGTAAATATAAAGTTATATCCTGATTCCAAAGATATTGAAGCAAACCCTGGCAATTCCTGAGAAAAACCAACGGACGGCGAAGCAAATATAGTTTCCCATCCGTCCGCCATGTCACCTGAAATTTTCCCATCGGAACTAAAATAGAGTCTTGGCGCATAAAAATGCCTGTATTTTTTTGCCTCAAGAGACATGACAGATTGACTGAGCCTGGCGATTTGAAAAAAATCGAGTTTTTCAAAAGAAATTTCTTCCGGCAGAAAGCAAAAACCAGAATATGCTGAAAAAAAACATACGAATACAAGGAAAAACTTTTTCATACTGTAAAATCCAGTTTTTTTAAAAGAAAATACAGCAGGGTCTGATTTTCCAAGACAATCCTTGCATTTACCTCAAAACCAGGCTTTATCTGGTAACACAAGCCCCGTTTGTCCTTCAGCTCCATTGAGTCCGCAAATGCGTAAACAGTAAAATACAAAAATCCGGAATCAGAAAGTTCAGAATCAGGCTGAATCACATTCAACTCACCATCAATTCCTTTAAATTCCGAATAAGGGAATGCTGGAAACCTTAGTTTTACTTTTTGACCTTTTTTCAGTTTTCCCATGCTTTCCGCCGGAACATGAAGCTCTATCCTGCAGTCTTTGTCCGCAGAAGGAACAATATTCAGAACCTGCTGGTCGGAAAAAAGATAATCGCCTACGTTCAGCGATGATTTTTCCTGAACGAATCCGTCCACCGGAGAAACCAGCGTAAGATTTTTCAGAGCCTCGTTCACCTGCACAAACTGTTTCTGAAGCTCCTCACGCTCAAGTTTCAATGAGTCTATTTCCTGTTTCAGTGAACTGTAAAATCCGGCGCAAAATTGCTCGTATTCCATAACGGAAACAGAATATTCATATTTTTTTTCTTCAATTTCGCTGGCGGTAGTCGAACTGTCAGGAAGCGCGATTTCCTTTGCAAGAAGCTCCCCGGTCCTGGCAATTCTTGCATTCAGGAGTTTTCTTTCCGCGGCAAAAGAGTTGAACCTTGCCCGAATCGTGCCGTTTTCAGTTTCAATGCTCTCTGATTTTTTTTCATAACCTTCCAAAAGAGCGCCCAAACCATTTAGTTTAGCGCAATTTTCTTCAAGCTGAATTTCAACAGATTTTTTCTGAGCCAAAAGGCTGTCATTTTTTATTGAGAGCAATTTTTCCCCTGCCCTTACAAAATCTCCCGGCTTATAAAAAAGAAATTCAATTTCCCCGGAAGAAATATTATTGACTGTGGAAATGTTCGTCGCGGGCCTTACAATTCCATCGGCCTTTACAACATCATCAATTTTTCCAAAACAAACAAAAGATATAATTCCGGCAGCGATTCCGCAAACAATCCATATAACTGAATGAAGATACCAAGGCTCTTCCTTGCATAAAACCTGGCTCATTCCATTCAGCATTTCAGACGGATAAACTACAAATCTTTTCATAAATCAAAAACCTCTTGACTAAAGTCCATTTTGGGCAGTCCACATCTGATAATACTTGCCTTTCCGCAAAAGCAGCTCCTCATGTTTTCCGGATTCAACCACAGAACCTCTGTCAAAAACAAAAATCCTGTCGCAATCTTTGATTGTCGAAAGTCTATGGGCAACAATAATCATGGTGCATTCGGCACAGCATTTATCAATTGTTTCCATTATTCCTCGTTCTGAAATGCTGTCCAGACTGGCAGTCGCCTCGTCCAGAATCATCAATTTAGGTTTCCTTAGCAAAACTCTGGCTAGCGCGATTCTCTGACGTTCTCCACCAGACAATGAAGCGCCGCGTTCGCCAACCGTTGTTTTATACCTGTAGTCCAGCCGTGAGATAAACTCATGAGCCTGAGCCTCTTTTGCCGCCTGGACAATTTCTGCCATGGAAAAACCGCCGTTTCCCCACTGAATATTTTCCGCGACAGACCCGCTGAACAGCAGAGATTCCTGAGGCACATAACCAATGCAATTTCTGTAAGAAACTGTATCAACATCAGACAAATCAAAACCATCCACAGAAATATTTCCGGAATCAATCTGATAGAATTTCATAAGAAGCTTGGTCATCGTGGACTTTCCTGAACCGCTTGAACCAACAAACGCGACATGCTCCCCGGCTTTTATGCTCAGACTTACATCCTTAAGCGCAGTTCCACGGGTTCCATACGAAAAAGATATATTATCGACGCATATATCACCTTTAAGATTTTCAACTTTTGAAAGCTCAAGTCCATCTTCGCTTTCCTCCGGCATATCAAGGACTTCGCTCAGTCTGTCAGAAGAAATCACCGCCTGCTGAATGCTTTCCTGCAATGTCAAAAGCCTTGCCAAAGGTCCAAGAAAGTATCCTGACAACGTTACAAAAGATATAAGCTGCCCTAAGGACATAGTTCCCTTGAAAATCAAGAGACTCCCAATCCAGTAAACAGCCAATGTTCCTGTGTTGGAAACAAGATTCTGAAGGGCATTTTCGCAGTTAGACATTGTTCCCAATGAAATGCTTTTCCTTACGCACTCCGAAACTTTTTCTTCAAGTTTTCTGCCTGCCTCTTTTTCCGCCGCCAGCGCTTTTATTGTTCCAATTCCATTGACGCTTTCCACAAGAACCGCCTGTTTTTCCGCCTCAAGAACAGACAGATACTTGAGTTTTTTCCTGAACGGTTTTACAAAGCACCAGACAATAACCGCGGACACAGCGACAGGAATCATTGAGACCCACAAAAGTTCTGCCCCGAACGCAAAAAGGAAGATTCCGCCGACAACCAGCATACAGGAATCAATTGCGACAGATAATGTCATACTTGAAATTGTCTGCCGGACAGTAGCCGTATCTCCGATGCGCGAAATAATTTCACCGGTTTTACGGCTGGTAAAAAACTTCATGGGAAGGCGAAGAATATGGCTGAAATAATCATTGACCAGAACCAAATCTATCTTGTTGCCAAGGAAATTCATCAGCTGATTTCTTGAAAATTCAGTGAGCACCTGAAAAAAAATCACAAAAAGATATGCGACAGAACACAAGGCGAGCGTGTTTTCCAATCCTGAATAAAGCACATCATCTATTAAAAACCTGAAATAAAAGGCAGAAGCCGCGCCAAGAATACTCAAGAGCAAGCCGGCCGCAAAACATTCTACAATGCTTTTCTTATGAGGTTTCAATAAATATGAAAACCTTGCAAGCAATCCCCGGGTTTCTCTGGTACGCTGAAATTTCTGCTCCGGTTCAACAAGAAAATAAACTCCTGTCCATTTTCTGCAGAATGAAACCCAATCAACGTGGCTTATTCCTTCGTCAGGATCAGCGACAATAACTTTTTTGCCTTTTCTGCCGTAGACAACCACGTAATGGTCAATAACGTCTTTTTTTACATGGCAAATAACCGGAAACGGAACATTTTCAAGAGATTTTTCCTCGCTGATAATTCCGCGGCAGGACATTCCCAGCGCAGAAGCACCTTTCACAAGCCCGAATCCACTTGTGCCAAAACAATCCGTTCCGGAAAAATACCGGATTCTGCTTATGGAAATCCTTTTTCCATAATATTCAGCAATACTCGCAAGACAGGCGGCGCCGCAATCCGTTTCATCATGCTGTTTTACAAGAACATACTTTTTCATAAATCAAACCTGAAATTCCAGAATTTTCAAAAGCGCATTTTTTGCGGGCGCCTTATACCGATTAAGCGATAACTTCATTCAAAACCTCTTTTAACCCAGACTTTTTTCTATAAACAACCGAATCAAATGGAACTGTGTGTTTTAATTTTTCAACGCCATAACCAGAATTCATGTCAAACCTCCAGCCAGACTGATTTATATCAATCCAGTCCCTTTCGCTTTCCATCTGAAAAGTCTGCCATTCGCGCGGCTTACCGGTTTTATACAGAATCTGAACAGAATCCTTGGCAACGCGCTCCAGTTCCATCAGAAAACTGCATGGATTAAGAACAGATTCCCATGCGCCGCAAACAATCACAGAATCAAAACTTTCGTCCGCAAACGAAAAACACTCTGGACGAACAACAATGCCGTCATCAGACTCCTCCAGAACAGAAACAAACTTAAAGTTTTCGGGAAAAAGATCATCTTCAGGAATAAAATTTCCTGTAACCACAAGATTTTTTTTCCGCCGCTCAAAATCACTCATCGCGCCGTAAATGCAGGTAAAAGCAATGCGCTCCTCTTCCGCCGCATGGATTTTTTCAACATCATTCGCTTTTTTGTACGCAGAAAGAATTTTTCGCACGTTTTTTTCGTAGGCAATATTGATAAATGGAATCCTTTCCTGCAAAATCAGCCTGTAAAAATAAAGATGTGATTTTACACAGCGTTTCCAAGTCCATTTTCTTGCAGTCAGCACGGCATTTTCACGCAGCAGCCCAAGTTTGGGTAAATCCAGAATAGCGTTCCTCAGGACACCAGTCATTTCATGGGCATTTCCCGGAAGCCCGATGCAATTACGTCCGGGCTCAGCATACTCATCCATTCCCAAGCCTGTTGTAACCAGCAGAAGCGCTCCTGAAGCCATAGCCTCAAGTCCGGAAAGCCCGAAAGGTTCGTAACGGCTTGGCATAACAACAATATCCGCATCCGCATAAGCTTCGATAAGTTCGTCACCTTCAAGAAATTCCGGTTTATTGAACAGGGAAAGATCCATTCCTACATCAATCTGCCCTCGCCCGTAAAGAAAATATTCAACCGAATTCCGTTTTTTAAATTGAGGTCCAAGCTGGTTCACCGCATATATAAAATCATTCACACCTTTCTGAACATTTTCAAACCGCCCGAAATAACACACGCGGATTTTTCCATCATTGCGGAAATTTCTATGAAATTTTTCAGTCCTGAGACCAAGCGGAAGAACAACAGCCGACTTCAAGTTGCCGGCGTTTTTTTCAACGCATTTTGCAGAAAATTCCGAATATGCCGCGACTACGGCGCTATTTTCAATCGCGCAACGTTCAACTTTAACTTCCTGAAAATACAGGTCATCAAGATAGCTTGTGGCAATCAAATCTGTAAAAATCAGGTGCGAAGAATAAAAAACATTTTTTTCAAACCTGAACGGCATATAAGTCTGACGGTCGTTGCAATGAATTACGTCCGGCCTGAAAGACTGAAGAAGCGGCTCCAGTTGTTTTCTAAGGCTAGCCGCAGATTCCAAGATTCTTGCCTCCGGCGCAAAGGCATCAAAAATCTGTTCAGGCTCAAAGACATAATCAACAGTCTCGTCGGGAAGCGGAATTCTTTCATCAGAAAGATGAAAATAGACACACTTTACGTCACAATATTTTCTAAGTTCCCGAACGTATTCCCGGGTGAAAGTTCCAAGCCCGCCAAAAAGTAAGCCGGGATGCTCGGAAGTTACAAATAGGACTCTCATTTTTTAACCTCTTCATATTTAACGCAAAAAAAAGTAAAAAAATGAAATGAATTACAAAAAAAATTTTATTTTTTCCGGTCTACGCTGAAAAACATCCGTAAATTTTTCCGCAACATTAAAATGTAAAAAAACTTGGTATCTGGACTATTAAAAACAGATACGGAGTTTCTATAAATTCAACAAAAAAAATCTCGACATTCGGGCTATTTAAATATATCATCTATCAATCTGTTTAATAATGCACGAATATGAAATCTGAAATACAAATAACAAATGGCTCGCTTTTAAAAAATATTCTATTGTTCAGTGTTCCGCTGGCTTTTACAAATCTTCTGCAAATCCTTTTTAATATGGCGGACTCTTCCGTTGTCGGACGATTTGCCGGTGCGCTCGCGCTCGGCGCAGTAGGCTCGGACGGCCAGCTGTGCTTTCTGTGCTCCGGACTTTTGATTGGTATCGGCGGCGGTGTAAATGTCCTTGTAGCCTTTTACATAGGGCAGGACAATAAAAAAGAGCTTAATGAAATGGTTCATACGGCTGTAGTTTTCTGCCTTATTTCTGGAATTGCAATAATGATTATGGGCTGGATTTCGGCAAGGTCAGTTCTACAGATAATGAAGACAAAGCCTGAGCTTATGGACGGCGCGCTTCTTTATTTCAGAATTTATCTTCTTTCTATGCCGGCCATGGCTTTGTATAATTTTGGAAACGCAGTTTTAAGCGCCTATGGAAACACAAAACTTCCGCTGATTTTTCTGGCTCTCGCAGGAATTGCAAATGTTTTTCTTGACCTGCTTCTTGTTATTGTCTTTAAGATGAGCGTAGCCGGAGTCGCAATCGCAACAGTTGTCGCGCAGTATATTTCGTGCATACTTACGGTTCGGGCGACATTCAGAAGCATTGAAAATATTAATTTTGACAGAAGAATTTTTAATCTCAATGTCCATAAGACAATGCAGCTGATAAAAATCGGAATTCCGGCAGGGCTTCAAAACGTTGTGTTTGCGGTGGCGAACCTTTTTATACAGGCGGGCGTAAATTCATTTGACGCGCTGATGGTCGCAGGAAACGCAGCCACCATGAACGGCGATAATCTTGTATACAATATAATGGCGGCATTTTATACGGCCGGGGCAACTTTTATAGGTCAAAATTACGGCGCGCATAAAAAATCAAGAATTTTAAAATCATATTTTATAAGCACTGGATATGCTTTTCTGGTAGGAATTACATTTGGAATCATTCTCTACGTTTTTGGACATCAGTTCCTTGGACTTTTCACAACAGACAGCACGGTCGTTGACTACGCAATGAAAAAGTTCCGTATTATGACGTTCAGTTTTGGAATTTCCGCATTTATGGACGGAGCGATTGCTGCGAACCGCGGCCTAGGAAAGACATTTGTTCCTTCTATTTTTGTATTTATAGGCTCGTGCTTTTTCCGCATTATCTGGATTTATACTATTTTTGCGCATTTCCGTACAATCGAAAGCCTTTTTCTATTGTATCCGGCAAGCTGGTTCATTACAGCAATATTTGAAACAGTTTATTTTATATCAACGTACAGAAAAGAAACAAAAGAACTTCTGTAAGCTGAAAACAAACCTGAAAAGACATAAAAATAAGGCGGCTTAGATTTTCTAAACCGCCTTAAGACTTTTTATAACAGCTCAATAACTATTTTTTTAAGTATTCCACAACAAGCCCGCCCATTTTCTTTGTGCCAGCAAGTTTTCCGGCGGCTTTTACTTCCGCGATGTGCGAGCCGGCAATATCACCAGTTCTCCATCCGTCATCAAGAACGGCATTCACGGCGTTTTCAATAGCCTTAGCCTCTTCCTCAAGATTAAAACTGTAGCGCAAAAGCATCGCGGCAGAAAGAATTGTAGCCAAAGGATTAGCCAAATCTTTTCCGGCAATATCAGGAGCAGAACCATGAATCGGCTCGTAGAGTCCAGGACCAGTTCCGTCGCCCAAAGAAGCAGAAGCCAGCATACCGATAGAACCTGTAATCTGGCTTGCCTCGTCAGAAAGAATATCACCGAACATATTGCTTGTCGCAATAACGTCAAACTGGCGTGGATTTCGGACCATCTGCATAGATGCGTTGTCAATATAAAGATAAGAAAGAGTTACTTCCGGATAATCTTTTTTTACATCTTCCGCGACACGACGCCAAAGCTGGCTGGAATTCAAGATGTTCGCCTTGTCAACAACGCACAATCTCTTCTGGCGTTTCATAGCGTATTCAAAGCCCATGCGCACAATTCTTTCAATTTCCGGACGTGTATATTTTTCAGTGTCCCAAGCGGTATTTCCATCTTCAGAAGTTCCACGCTCACCAAAATAAATACCGCCGGTCAATTCGCGGACGATAAGAATATCAAGACCATCACCTACGATTTCGTCTTTAAGCGGACAGGCATCTTTAAGCTGCTTCCACATTACAGCAGGGCGAAGATTTGCAAAAACCTTCATTCCGCCGCGAAGACCAAGCAAAGCCTTTTCTGGACGGATTTCTGAAGGAAGATTATCCCATTTCGGACCGCCAACAGCGCCAAGCAATGCCGCGTCTGATTTAAGACAAATGTCAAGCTGCTCCTGCGGAAGAGGTTTTCCAAATTTATCAATAGCGCATCCGCCAGCAATAACATTTGTGTAATTCCATTTGTGTCCGTATTTTGTAGCGACCGCATCCAGAACATTCACAGCTTCTGCAACAACATCAGGTCCGATTCCGTCACCGGGAATCAAAGCAATAGTCTTTTCCATTTATGTACCTCTAAAAATTATTTTCAAAACATAATCAGTTTAATGAATTGCAATGCGATGTTCAAATAAAAAAATTATCAGGCTTAATTTCGAGTTTTTTTTACAAATTACGAAAGAACGCTTTCGGCATATTTCCAATTTGCTCAGATGGATTTGGCTCGCGCTACGCTTGTATTAATTCGGGTGCTCCGCACTTTAATTAATTCAATCGCCAAAAATCTTCACAAATTGCAAATCTGCCTGTGCTTTTATTCTTTTTACAAAAAAACTCGATATTCAACCTATCAGTTTGAACCGCTTCCAAGAAATTCCCTTACCTTTTTTATCATTTTTGTTCCGGTTTTCCGGCCTTCCTGATAGACGCGTTCCAGCTCAGCCGGATTTTTTTCAATGCGGCTTATTCCAAGAGATTCTTCCGGGCAGATTACAAGAACTTCGCCTCTGTCAGCCTTGTCAAAACAATATTTAGTTTCTTCGTTGTAAACTTCGTGGCGGTTAGCCATCGCCTCTACAAGATGCGGATATTTTTTCAGCATAATTTTTATAAGCGGCATAGCACCGGCAGGCTTCTTTACAAAATCGCGCGGCTGCGTAAGAATAACAACATTCCGGTCGTAACCGATGCTTTCCATAAAACGCAGCGGCACAGAATCCGTCATTCCTCCGTCCAGAAGAGTATATCCGTCAATTTTCACAGGCTTTGAGACAAGCGGCATACTGGCGCTGGCGCGCATCCACGTAAGGTCGTGGGCATCGCAAGTCTCAAGCTTTTTGTACACAGACTTTCCAGAAACAGCATCGCTTGCGACAATATAAAACTGCATAGGATTTTTTCTGTACGTTTCAACATCGTAAATATCAAGCCTGTTAGGAATCTGATTGTAACAAAAATCAGCGCCGTACATATCCCCGGTTAAAAAAAGAGAACGAAAACTGCAGTAACGCCAGTCATGAGAAAAACGCTTGTTGTAGCGGATTGCCCTTCCGGGCTGCCTGGACTTATAATTGCATCCAAAAGTCGCGCCTGCGCTGACGCCAATAGCTCCGTCAAAATCAATTCCGTTTTCCATAAAAACATCAAGCACGCCGGATGTAAACATTCCGCGCATTGCTCCGCCTTCCAAAACAAGCCCTTTTTTCAAAATCCGCTCCTATTGCTTTATCAGCTCAGTTTTATCTACCCAAATGTTTTTCAATATCGTTTATCAGTTTGTACTCAAAAGAATCGCATAGCGCAAGCCAGCTGGCTTCCATAACGTCACTGCTAACGCCTACGGTCGTCCATGTACTCTTGCCGTCGCTTGATTCTATCAAAACGCGGACTTTTGCGGCAGTAGCGCTTTTTCCGTCCAGAACGCGGACTTTATAGTCTGTAAGACGGATCTGGTTCACAGCAGGATAAAAGCGGCTCAACGCCTTTCGGAGAGCAATATCCAGAGCATTTACCGGACCATCGCCCTCGCCGGCAGTAACTTCAATCTGTCCTTCAACTTCAACCTTTATCTGCGCGCAGGCACACACGCCTTCTTCCGGCCGTGGATTTACGCCGTTTGTCTGATAATAATGCAGCGTAAAAAACGGCTTGTAGCGGCCAATAACTTTTCTTGCAAGAAGCTCAAACGAGCCGTCAGCGCCTTCAAACTGGTAGCCTTCAAACTCCAGTTCCTTCATCTTTGCCACAAGCTCCGCGACCTGAGGCGAAGACTTTGTGATAGAAGGGTCGATTTTTTGAATTTTCTCAATTATTGTAGAACGTCCGGCAACCTCGCTCATAAGGAAAACCCGTTCGTTTCCAACAGAATCCGGTGAAATATGCTCGTACGCCTCCGGATTTTTCAGAACCGCGTCTATATGCATACCAGCCTTATGGCTGAACGCCGCTCCGCCTACAAAAGGAAGCTGAGGATCAAGCGCGATGTTCGTGATTTCTGCCACACGCTTTGCAATGGAAGTAAGACTTTTCATCTTGTCATCTTCTATACATTTATAGCCGAGTTTTAACTGCAAGTCCGGAATTATGCACGAAAGGTTTGCGTTGCCTGTACGTTCTCCAAAACCCAGGAAAGTTCCCTGAACATGACGGGCGCCTGCCTCCACCGCAATCAGGCTGTTCGCAACCGCAAGACCGCAGTCGTTGTGAGTATGAATTCCTATAACCGCGCGGCCGCCAATCCTTTCAACCGCCGCCCTGACCGCCTTTTCGCAGTCTTTAAGCATGCAGCCGCCTTTAGTCTCACACAAAGCCAAAGTCTCCGCACCGCCTTCAACAGCCGCTTCAAGAGATTTCAGCGCATATTCCGGGTCATCCTGAAAACCTGTAAAAAAATGCTCCGCATCATAGACAATGCGCTTTCCCTGTTCCTTTAAAAAAGCGCAGGTATCGCGAATCATGGCAAGATTTTCTTCCAGCGTAGTCTTTATAATATCAGTAACCTGAAAAGTCCAGCTCTTTCCAAAAATAACAACCCATTCAGTTCCGGCCGCAATCAGACTCTGAAGGTTCACATCTTCCGCGCATTTTATGTCTTTACGGCGTGTTGAACCAAATGCGGCAAGTTTTGAAGTCTTAAGCTGTATTTTTTTCATTTCCTGAAAAAATTCCATATCTTTCGGATTTGAACCGGGATTACCAGCCTCAATCAAACCAATTCCAAGCTCATCAAGCGCCTGGCAAATGTGAATTTTATCCTGAACCGAAAAACTAATTCCCTCACCCTGCGCTCCGTCACGCAAAGTGCTGTCAAGAATCTCAACTTTCATATCTGCCATAAAAAACCTCTTGCCAAACTAAAAATACCCCGAACTTCAAACTGAGAGCATTAAAGGGTATGATCCAATTATACACGAAACAGGCTTTTAAACTCAATTATCAGTGAAAAAATCTAGTTTCAAAAAATCTGAATGCCTCCGCGAATCATTTTACCCCAGAGGATTTTATCTATTTTTTCCGAAATAAAAAATATATGTTATAATCAAGGCATGATTATTGATTCACACGTTCATTTTGGAAAAAGTCTGGGCTATTCAATGCCCCAAAAAGATGTGCTGACCGCAATGGAAAGGTACGGCATAAGCAAAATAATCGTTTCCAGCGTTTCTTCTGTTGAAACCGATACTGAGCACAGAATATTGCCCGAAGACCAGCAGATTCCGATGATTCAGACTGCAAAAGACACAATCGACTTCGCAAAATCAAATTCAGGCTCGGTTTTTGCGGCGATATGGGTAAAACCGCAGCTTGAGCAGCCTTCAGCGGAACTGGAATACCTTCTGAAAATCCATCAGCAGTACGTAAAAGCAATAAAAATTCATCCGTTTTATTCCTCGGTAGAATTTGACAGTCCGAAAATAGAAACATACATTGAACTCGCAGAACGCCTTGAGCTGCCTGTAATAGTCCACACCGCAAACGACGGATTTTCAGAATGCCGGAAAGTATACAACATGGCAAAAAGACATCCGCACGTAAAATTTGTAATGGCGCACCTTGGGCTTGAGACAGACCACGAGGAAGCGATTGATATATGCGCAAAACTTCCTAACCTTTTCGGCGACACCGCGTGGGTTTCATACGACAAGGCAATCAAATTTATAAAAAAAGCCGGAAGCGAAAAACTTTTGTTCGGTTCAGACATGCCGATTGATGGCGTTGACACTTATGCGCACAACAAAACAGGCGACCGTTCGATTTATCAGGATTATTTTTATGAGCTGGAAAAAATGATTTCCGCAGATTCGTTTGAAAAAATAATGTGGAAAAACGCGGAAAATTTCTTCAAGCTGTAAAAAACTATTTTTTCCAGGCATCGTACTTATCGCACTCAAGAATCTTCTGCGCGTTTTTAATCCTTTCCTCAGACGGGCTTGGTGTATCCTTTAAAACGTAATCCATGCCCAAATCCTTATACTTGGCCGCTCCAAGACCATGATAAGGCAGAATCTCGACGCGCTGAACATTGCTCAAAGTCCGTATAAAATCCCTGGTTTCAGTCAAATACTCATCGTTATCAGTAATTCCCGGCGTCAGAACGTGGCGTATCCATATCGGCTTTGCAATCTCATCAAGATAATAGAACATATCCTTTATGTTTTTTCCGCTGCGGCCGGTTAATTTTATGTGCTCATCTTCGTTTATATGCTTAATATCCATTAAAAGAAGATCCGTAACATCCATAAGCCTCTGGAAAGTTTCAAACCATTTTCCTTCTCTGGTAAACGGCGCTCCGGACGTATCAATGCAAGTATTAACATTTTTTTCTTTTGCAAGCGTAAAAAGCTCAAGCAAAAAATCAATCTGAAAAAGAGGCTCTCCTCCGCTCACTGTAATACCGCCCTTTTTACCCCAATACGCGCGGCAGGAAAGAGCTTCCTTAAGCAAATCTTCGGCAGTCCACAAAGTTCCCTTGGACATATTCCAGGTATCAGGATTGTGGCAAAACTTACATCTCAACGGACATCCGCTAAAAAAAATTACAAACCGAGAGCCAGGCCCGTCCGCACAACCAAAACTCTCCAGCTGATGAATATATCCCTGCATAAAAACTCCATTTAACCAGGATGATGTAAATAAAGTCTATCACATTTTTTAAATAAATTCATATTTTCAGGACATTTTTTAAATGCAAAAGCAAGGTTATAAATCAAAAACCATACCTTTTCTTCCCGCTCATTCAATTTTTATGCTGAATTTATAAAACTCGACATTTGGACTATAAAAAAAATATTCCTCAGAAGAGGCAGGTTATGCACCCGCCCCTCGAATCAGAAAGACAATTCCTTTTTTTTAAGAAATTCAAATTCCTGCTGGGTAATCGCGCCCATATCCAGAAGCTTTTTGTATTTCAGAATTTTATCAGCAATATCGCCATCCGAATCTTCTGAATCTGAATCAACCGTGCTTACATTTTTTTGTTCAATTCTGTTTATGCAGAGATGCAAATCATTGTCATAAAGCGATGTGTCAAAAGCTTTTACCGCTCCTTCAAAAAATGTAAAAGTAAAATCAGAGAACAAATCCATCCGGCCAGCATATTCGCCGTGAATTTTCCCCGTCGTGCCGATTTCGATTTTCTGCGAGCCGACGAATTCAAGCTTGCCGCTGCGTTTTCTTGTTCCCTTTACGCTTACAGTTAAATCAGAATTGGTCTTATTGATGATTTTTATGTTTTCTTCAAAATCCCCTCTGTTTCTGACCACAAAGACGCTGCCATCATCAAGAATCCGCCCCGACTCGGCAAAAACACACGGACAAAGTGCAATAAGAACAGAGAGAAATATAAACTTTTTCATAATTTTTGTTTCCTGCTTAGAAGAAAAGGCTCACGCCAATCTTTGGAACGACACCTATTCCACCCATACAGGCAAATGAATGATCCTCGCCTGCACCCGTACCGTCAAAATCAAGAGAGCCAAACGCAGGCAGGTTTGTAAACAGGTCTACAGACGCATTCACACCGACTCTGTCATTAAAGCGGTAGATTGCAATAAGATCCGCGCCTATCTTTGTATTGAACACTGTCAGTTTATAATCAAGTGATGACACGCTCATGCCAAGGGTTCTGAATCCAAAACCGAAGAAACCGTGAAAGCCAAGAACAAAATTCTTCATATTCAAAGGAATTCCACCCCAGCCGAGCTTCATACCAAGGTCAAGACCTTCAAACGGATCATCCATTTTTTCAAAGTTTGTTGAAGTATAACCAATATTCGCACCAAAAATGAATGAAAAACCGCTTTCGTTTATTGTCATCATAGAATAGTCAAAATCAAAAGACGTTGACTTCTCCGTAATCTTCCCAATGTCATCATCAAAATCAAGCTCCCTGTTGTCAATCGGAATACTGAAGTCAAGATTTTGAACCGTTTCCTTTGCAAAAACCATCGCGGAAAGCGCGATTGAACCGAGCGCAATAAATAATAATTTCTTCATAAAAAACTCCCATAAAAAGTCAACGAGAAAATTTCAATTTTCGATTTGACTTTTTAAGTTGTTTCTCAACGAAGTGAGAAACAACAGTTGATAATGAAGTTTGCAACGCAAACTTGTGAATAAAAACTTTGACGCTATCTTAGGCAAAGTTTTTATTACACTCTCCTTTCGATTTTTAATCGACTTAATCATTATACAGTAAAAGGAGAATAACACAATTTTAAATTGCAATTTTTGAGTTAATTTTTGAGTTAATTTTTGAATTAATTTTCAGATTCAATAAAAAAGGCAGCCGGGCAAAAAAAACGCCCCCTGCTTTTTGACAGAGGGCGCGGTTTTAATCAACAATTAAAGACTAGAGGGAAGCGTGGCAAGTACGTGCGATTACATCGTCCTGCTGTTCCTTAGTAAGGTTGATAAAGCGTACTGCGTAACCAGAAACGCGGACAGTAAAATTAGCATATTCTGGTTTTTCCGGATGAGCCTGGCAGTCCTTAAGTTTTTCAACACCAAATACGTTTACGTTCAGGTGGTGGGCTCCGGCATGTCCTGACTCAGCGCTTACATCAAAATATCCGTCAAGAACATTTACAAGGTTTTCAATTCTTTCGTCCTCGTTGTGTCCAAGAGCGCCAGGGTTGATAGTCTGAGTGTTTGAAATTCCGTCCAAAGCGTATTCATAAGGAAGCTTAGCAACAGAGTTCAATGACTTGATAAGACCCTTTGTTTCTGCGCCGTAAGACGGGTTTGCTCCAGGAGAGAACGGAGCGCCTGCCGGTCGGCCATTAGGAAGAGCGCCAGTAGCCTTTCCGTATACAACGTTAGAAGTAATTGTAAGGATAGAAGTTGTAGGCTCAGCATTGCGATATGTAGGATGCTTTTTAATCATAGACATAAATGTCTTCAAAAGATCCACTGCAATATCATCAGCGCGGTCATCATCCTGACCATAGCGAGGGAAGTCGCCTTCAACAGTAAAGTCTTTTACAAGTGTCACAGTGTTGATAACGTTTCCAGCCTTGTCTTTTACTTCAACCTTCTCGCGGTTTACGTGAACTTTCGCGTACTTCATAGCAGAAAGAGAATCTACTACGTGAGAGAATCCGGCGATACCAGTAGCGAATGTTCTCTTGATTTCTGTGTCTTCAAGAGCAAGCTCCTCAGCTTCGTAGTAATATTTATCGTGCATATAGTGGATTGCATTCAAAACATTTACGTATACGCCGGCAAGCCATTCAAGCATTGCCTTGTACTTGCGGAGAACTTCGTCGTAGTTTGAAGCGTCGATTACATCAGCTGTGATTGGAGCGTATTCCGGTCCAACCTGCATTCCCTTCTTCAAGCCTTCGTCGATACCGCCGTTGAATGCGTAAAGCAAAGCCTTTGCAAGGTTAGCGCGGGCGCCAAAGAACTGCATTTCCTTACCTGTCTGAGTCGCAGAAACACAGCAGCAGATTGAATAATCATCACCCCAAACCGGACGCATAACATCATCATTCTCATACTGGATTGAAGATGTGTCGATAGAAATCTTTGCGGCGTATTTGCGGAAGTTTTCAGGAAGTCTCTTAGAGTACAGAACAGTCATATTCGGCTCTGGAGAAGGTCCCATATTTTCCAATGTATGAAGGAAGCGGAAGTCGTTCTTTGTTACCATTGAACGTCCGTCCTGTCCAAGACCGCCAACTTCAAGCGTAGCCCAGATCGGGTCGCCTGAGAAAAGCTGGTTGTAAGATTCAATTCGGGCAAAGCGAACCATGCGGAACTTCATAACCATGTGGTCAACAAGCTCCTGGGCCTGCTCTTCTGTAAGAGTTCCGTTCTTAACATCGCGTTCAATATAGATGTCAAGGAATGTAGAAACACGGCCTACAGACATAGCCGCACCGTTCTGTGTCTTTACCGCGCCAAGATAACCGAAATAGAGCCACTGGAACGCTTCTTTTGCTGTCTTCGCAGGTTTTGAAATGTCAAAGCCATAGCTTGCAGCCATTTCCTTAAGACCCTTAAGAGCCTTAATCTGATCAGAAACTTCCTCGCGGAGGCGTACAACTTCTTCTGTCATTGTTCCGTCGCCGATGTTGGCAAAGTCTTTCTGCTTTTCCTGAATAAGGTAGTCAATACCATAAAGCGCGACACGGCGGTAGTCGCCGACAATACGTCCGCGTCCATAAGTATCAGGCAAACCTGTAAGAATATGCGCAGAACGAACCGCACGGTGTTCCGGAGTGTAAACATCAAATACACCCTGGTTGTGAGTCTTATGATATTCAGTAAAAATCTTATGAAGCTCAGGATTTACCTTATAACCGTACATCTCGCATGACTGTTCAGCCATCTTGATTCCACCATAAGGCATGAAGGCTCTTTTCAAAGGCTTGTCAGTCTGAAGACCTACAACCTGCTCAAGTTCCTTTCCTTCCGGGCAGATATATCCAGGTTTGTGAGATGTAAGACCTGTAACAATGTCAGTATCCATATCAAGAACACCAGTTCTTTCTTTTCCATCCAAACCGATAGATTTCTTGTTGTGTTCTTCTTTCTGAAGTCTCTGAAGCTCGTCAAACAGCTTTTTTGTTGCCGCTGTAGGACCTGCGAGGAATTTATTATCTCCGTCATAAGGAGTGTAGTTGTTCTGGATGAAGTCTCTTACATTTACTTCTTCTTTCCACAAACGACCTGCAAAACCATTCCATTCTTCTTTCTGGATCATATCTTTATACCTCTCAAAAAAATGATTAGTTTACTTTTTAGAAGCGGCAAAACTTTACCAGTCTTAAACCGTCCTTACTAAATAATAATATAAACAACACCAAAACTCAATTAAAATTCAATTAAAAAAACCATATTTAGTGTACTTTTACAAAAAAAACAGACTAAAAACACTATCGAATTTTCAATCTGTTTTGATTTTAAATATTTATCCATTTTTATTTATATTTATGCATTTTTTTTGCGTAAATATACAAAACCGCCGCTGATTCTGGAGAACTACCGGCTTTCATCCATTGGTATCGCGCGGATTTTTTTTACGTAGATTCTCCGCATAAAAAACAGAGATGTTCCTACCGACATAAATTCCGCAATCATAAAGCACCACCAGACGTTATCCACGTTTCCGGTTCTTGAAAGAAAATAAGCGGCCGGAAGGAAAACAACAATCTGACGGGAAAAAGAAACAATCATGCTGTAAACGGCATTTCCAAATGCCTGAAACACAGAGGAAAGCGTTATCGCCACGGCAGCGCCAATAAAACTTGGAGCAATAAGGCGCAGGGCGACAATTCCCATCCGTTTCATTTCCGGAGTCGCGCTGAACATAGAAAAAAGCTGCCCCGGAATCGCCTCGAACAGGACAACACCAACCGCCATAATGCAGAGCGCAAGAATCAAAGCGCCGCGGATTGAATTTGTAATCCGCCTGTGATGCATAGCCCCGTAATTGTACGCTATAATCGGAATGATTCCGTTGCAAAGACCAAAAACCGGCATAAACACAAAACTGTTCAGCTTAAAATAAACGCCGTAAACAGCAATCGCAGTGTCACCACCGTTCGGAGTTCCGCCAAGAATAATATTCATAAAGTAAGTTATTACAGAAGTTATGGATGTCATCAAAATAGAAGGAACGGCGACTTTGTAAATCTGCGCCACAATCCGGCTTTTAAGAAAAAGATTCTTAAACTTGAACTGAATATCATGGTTCTTGGAAAGGTTTAATCCCAGCGAGACAAACATTCCTATAATCTGCCCCAGAACAGTAGCAAGGGCAGCGCCCTTTATTCCCATCGCAGGAAATGGCCCGATTCCAAAGATAAGCAGGGGGTCTAAAACACAATTAAAGACCGCTCCGACAATCTGCGAAATCATTGAAAGAAACGTTCTTCCCGTAGACTGGAGAAGCCTGTCGAACATAGTTCCGACTATCGGTCCAAGACCAAGGATAAGGATAATATCAAGATACTCTTTTCCGTATTCGATGATAGTCGAGTTTCCGGTCTGGGAACAGAGATACGGTTTTATGACAATAGTTCCGGCGACAGCAAACACAAGCCACGTAATAACAGAAAGCGAAATTCCGTTCATCGCAGTTTTGTTTACGTCGTCCTGATTTTTCTGGCCGAGCCGGAGCGAAAGCAGCGCATTAACACCGACTGATGTTCCTACGCCGAACGAAACCATAAGATTCTGTATAGGGAAAGCCAGAGAAACAGCTGTCAAAGCCTCTTCTCCGATCATTCCAACAAAAACCGAGTCAACGATGTTGTACAATGCCATAATCAGCATGGAAAACATAATTGGCAGCGACATATTAAAAATGAGTTTCATGACGGGCATTGAGCCCATCTTATTTTCTGTAGACATAGAATATCCTGCGCAAGAATCAGTCAAGAAGAGAATCCAGCTCTGATATAATCTTTTCCTTATCCATTTTCTGACCGATAATACACATCTTAATCATTCTGTCGCCGACTTTTTCATCCCACTCCTCGCGCATTTTTGGTTCCTGAGCAAGAACTTCATCCTGCTCTTCCTTAGGAGCGGCGGCAAGCCATGTTCCTGACGCACCCGCAGAAATCTGCCTTCCCGAAGTCTCAAAAACATAAGCCATGTTCTGCTCATCGCTAAACCACACGACGCCTTTTGAACGGATAATATTTCTTGGCCAGCGTCCGGCATATTCCTCAAGTTTCTCACGGTTAAAAGGACGCCTTCTGTAATACACGAAATTTCCTATTCCGTACTCATCCTCGTCGCTTCCGGAATCACCTTCGTGCTTGTGCTCATGGTGATGATGCTCGTGCTCCTCCTCATGTCCGTGATGCTCGTGATGGTGCCCATGCTCCCCTTCATGCTCATCCTCTTCCGCCGACTCAAGATGCTGAACCCACGCCGCGCTTTCAAACACAACGTCAAAATCAAATCTTTCTGTCGCAAGAATGTCCTCAACCTCGACATTTCCGCGTTCAGCCTCAATCACCTTTACATGCGGCTGCAGCGCTTTTACCACCGCATGAACTTTTTTCATTTCTTCCGGAGTAACAAGGTCTTTTTTGTTAATAATCAAAGTTGAACAGAATTCAATCTGCTGAACCAGGAGCGACTCCAGGTCCTCCTCGTCCATGTCCTTTTTAAGAAGGTTGTCTCCGCCAGAAAATTCATCCACAAGACGCTTTGCATCCACAACCGAAACAACATTGTCAAGGCGGCCGTTCTCAATCTGCATGATTGCCTGGGCAATCGGCATAGGCTCGCAGACGCCGGAAGCTTCAATAAGAATGTAATCAAATTTTCCAGAACTGATAAGATTTTCAATCTGCTGAACAAGGTCGGATTTAAGCGTGCAGCAGATACAGCCATTCTGAAGCCCGATTATGCTTGAAGTGTCCGTGATGTTCGCCTCTTTTGAAATAAGGGTCTGGTCGACATTTATTTCGCCAATGTCGTTTACAATCACAGCAACCTTATAGCCTTTCTGGTTCGTAAGAACCTTGTTAAGGAGTGTTGTTTTTCCTGCTCCAAGATAGCCGCAGAGCAATGTTATAGGAACTAATTTTTTAGACATTTTATTTTACCTCGATTTTTATTTTCAAGAATTCTACGCATTAAGAAGAGATGCAAGGTCTTTTGCTGTAAAATGCAAATCTTCCGCAACTTTCGCGGCAGGCCCTGACTCACCGAAACGGTCTATACAGAACAAATCTTTTCTGCTGGTAGCATAATGCTTCCAGTCCGCGCTGATTCCAGCCTCTGCGCACACAACGCGTTTTGCGCCGCCGATAATTTCAGCCTGGACCCTCTCATCGAGTCCGTCGAATTTGTTGTAGTCAATAACAGAGACAACGCGGATTTTTTTATTTCCAGAAATAGAAGCCGCTTCTATTGAAGTTGAAACTTCCGAGCCTGTAGCAAGAATTGTGATTTCCGGTGCTCCCTCGCAGTCAAGAGCCACATAGGCGCCGTTCTTTCTGATTGAATTTTTCCAGTCCTTGTCTGCCTTTGCAAAACCCTGGATTGCCTGACGTGTAAGCGCAATGCAGACAGGATGATTTTTTGACTCATAAGCCATCTTCCACGCCTCAAGAGTTTCCTGCGCATCCGCAGGACGCAGAACCTGAACATTCGGAATCGCACGCAATGAAGACAAAGTTTCCACAGGCTGGTGGGTAGGACCGTCCTCGCCAACATAGATTGAATCATGCGTAAGAACGTAGATGTTCGGCAAATTCATCAACGCAGCGACGCGGAGCTGCGCGCGAAGATAATCTGCAAACACAAGGAATGTGGCGCAGAAAGGACGCAGGCCGCCGTGAAGATTCATTCCGGAAACAACTGCGCTCATCGCAAATTCGCGGATTCCAAACTCAATTGTTCTTCCTGTCCTGTTCTGTGGATTGAAAATTCCATCGCAGTCTTTAAGGACAGTTTTGTTAGGACCGGCCAAGTCAGCAGAGCCGCCGACAAGATTTTCATATTTCTGAGCCATAAAGTTCAATGATTTTCCGCTCGCATCGCGGGTCGCCATTTTATCCGTCTCGGCAAATTCGAGCTCTGGAACTTCTTTTGTAGGCTGATTATTAAAATAGGCATCCCATTTTTTGCGCAAATCAGGATTTTCTTTTGACCACGCATCAAACTCAGATTTCCAGGCCTCTTCCTTTGCAGCCCATCCAGCTTTTTTAGAATTGAAATATTCGTACGCTTCCAGAACAACATAGAATTCTTTATCTTCTGGAATTCCAAGGAATCTTTTTGCGTATTTTATTCCTTCTTCTCCAAGCGGAGCGCCGTGAGTATCGGCAGTTCCCTGTTTTGGCGAAGAGAAACCGATTATTGACTTCAATATGATAAGAGTAGGCTTGTCCGCGCATTTCTTTGCTTTTTCAACAAGCTTTAAAATCTGTGAAGGCTTGTACATATCACCGCGGAGAACCTGCCAGCCGTATGCTTCGTAACGCTTTGCCACATCCTCATTAAAGGTGATGTCCGTAGAGCCGTCGATTGAAATTTTATTCATATCGTAGAAAACAATGAGTTTTCCAAGCTTAAGGTTTCCGGCAAGGGACGACGCTTCTGAAGAGATTCCTTCTTCAAGGCAGCCTTCGCCGACAAGAGAATACGTGTAGTGGTCAACAATTTTATGAGATGGAGTATTAAAGCGCGCCGCAAGCATGCTTTCCGCGACAGCCATTCCTACAGCCATGGAAACACCCTGGCCAAGAGGACCGGCAGTACATTCAACGCCATCTGTAACTCCATATTCAGGATGTCCGCAGCAAACGCTTCCAACCTGACGGAAAGATTTAATGTCATCAAGGGTAATTTTGTATCCGCTCAAATGAAGGATTGAATACAAAAGCATTGAACCATGTCCGGCAGACAGCACAAAACGGTCTCTGTCCGCCCATTTAGAATCAGCAGGATTGTGCTTAAGGATTTCTCCGTAAAGGACTGCGGCCGCTTCCGCCGCACCAAGAGGAGTTCCCGGATGCCCAGAATTTGCCTTCTGAATGGCATCCATCGACAAACTTCGGATAGAAGTTGCTACAGCCTTAATCGCTTTCTCGTTCATCTTTAACCTCTAAAATGTAATTTATATAAAACTGTTACTCTTACGATAATTTTCTTATCTTATTAAGTAATTCAGCCTCACTTGCGTTTTGCTCAAGAAGTCTCCTGAATTCCGTGTCCTGAAAAAAATGAACAAGCTCGGAAAGAACCTGAAGATGATTTTTCTGGTCTGAAGAAAGGATTATAAACATCACAAAAACTTTTCTTTCATCAGGCGCGTCCATATCAATTGGATTTTTAAGGTAGACAACACAGATTCTCTGTTCCTTTTCATCCTTTACAATAGGAATTCTGGCATGAGGCAAGGCAATTCCGTTTCCAACCGCGGTGCTCAATATCTTTTCCCGCTCGCAAAGGGCGCTGCATACAAAATCAGAAGACAACCCGGCGGGAATTTCCATCATTTCCGTTATTTTCTTGTAGATTTCCTCAGGCGAAGAACCTTCAAGTCCATTAAAAACACCACCTTTGTGGATAAGTTCAGCAAGATTCACTGACATTTTTTACTCCGACAAAAATATTTAATCTTAATTTCAAGTTTTTTTTGCAAATTATGAAAGAACGCTCTCGGCAGATTTCCAATTTGCTCAGATGGATTTGGCTCGAATTCGGGTGCTCCGCACTTTAATTAATCCAATCGCCAAAAATCTTCACAAATTGCCAATCTGCCTGCGCTTTTATTCTTTTTACAAAAAACTCGACATTCAGGCTATTTAAGGACTACAAATCCATTCTTGGATTCACGCGCCAAAACCTCGCTCAGCTCTTCTTCAACACATTCAAAATTCATCTGCATTCCATCAACAGAAATTGAAATTTCATTGATGTCACGCAAAACAGAAGCCGGATCAGACTCGGTGGCCTCCAGAATATGATTTATATGACCATAAATCTGAGAAAGAACCACAATAGACTGCTGCGGAAAAACAGAAAGCTCCAGGCCTGCCAAGTCAATCGCATACACAAGCGCATTAACCTGCCCGAAAAGCTCCAGTATTCTGTGACGAACTCCGCTTATTTCAGAATCTGCAAAACGATTGTATTTCGCCGAAAGTATATCATGTCGATTTTTCAAGTGCAATAACATCATTTTTTGCTGCACGGATGAAATTCTATATGAATTCGGATACAGCTTTTTAAGGATGACTTCCATGTCGCAAATTTTATAATAAAGCTGGTCTTTTATCGCGGCATCCACGATGTACTGCGGGAGCTCCTCAAATTTTTCCGCGACAGGCCTAATGTTTTTCTGCTCTTCAGGAATCTGGTAGTCCACTTCGTTCCAGCTGCCGATCGCAGGAACATCCTGCCCCTTAAACCAAAGTCGCGTTTCAACACCGAAAAGCTCGAACCCGATTTTTTTTGTCCTAAGAAAAAATTCTTCTATTGAGCCGCAGTTTTTTACACAAAGTTTGGAGCGATTTTCCGCGAAAACCATGGAAAGCTGCTCTTCAATTGAATCGCCCGGCCCGACAACCGAAAAACTTTCCAGAAGATATTTTTCCAGCAGGGAATACCAGTGCTCCCGCTCGATGTCCTCGTTTGTCATCTGAAGATGCCTGGACTGAGGATTTCCCTGGGAATCCGGAAGACACGCCTCATTTTCTTCACGCGGCGTAAATTCAACTTCCACAATGCAGTTGTCCCAGTCAACTACCCGGCAGAGAAGCCTGTCGCCGGCCTTAAAGCCGTCTTTTACAAGCGCGTCCGTTGAAACACCGGTAATCTTTACTGTCGGCGGCAAAGTGTAATCCATCGCGGAAAGATCCATGCCTGCATTCGCCGGATCCTGGGCAATATACTGCGGAGAATATTCATCGCCGAAAAGCGTATACAATTCCATTACAAACGAGCTGTCCATTTCAACAATCTTCACAGGCAAAGGATGTTTTTTATACACAAAAGTTATGCTGCAGGACAAAATATCAGAATCAACAAAAGGCATGCAGCGGTGTCCCGCAATAAAAACTCCCTTATCAAGCTCCTTGCGTTCCGGCTTTATGCTGAAATACTGTTTTGTAAACATACACGCCTTTGTGGCATACATTCCGTTAGCCAGAGTAAAAACATAGGGATTTCCCGCAAGATAACCTTCACACTCTTCTTTTGTTGCTTTTACTCCACACTTAGAAAGAAGACCATAAAAATTATCCAGTGAAAAAGGCTCGGTAAAGGAACGAAAAAAATTCTGTACTAAAGTTTCTGCTGTGATTTTCATACTATAAAGATAACAAGATAAGCATTAAAATTCAAATGAAAATTTCGGAGAGTATATAGTAATATTTTACTACAGACAAAACATTATGGAAACACGAATAAAACATTATAAAAAAAATAAAGTTTTAAAAATTCAACATTCGGGCTATATAGCCTTAATTTCGAGTTTTTTTTTTGCAAATTATGAAAGAATGCTCTCGGCAGATTTCCAATTTGCTCAGATGGATTTGGCTCGCGCTACGCTTGTATTAATTCGGGTGCTCCGCACTTTAATTAATTCAATCGCCAAAAATCTTCTCAAATTGCCAATCTGCCTGCGCTTTTATTCTTTTTACAAAAAACTCGATATTCGGGCTATATAAAAACATACATTTGCTATTGCCTTTTGAAAATGGTATAATTCAGAACATTTTTTCAAGGAATATGGCTAATGTTAAATTTTCTTTACACTGTAATAATCTATCCGCTTATCCAGATAATTGAATTTTCTTTCGTGCTTTTTGACAGCGTCTTCAAAAATGAAGGGATTGCGGTTATCGGCGTGAGCCTTGCGGTTTCTGTCCTCTGTCTTCCGCTTTACATTGTCGCAGAGCACTGGCAGCAGATCCAGCGTGACACAGAAAAAAAACTTGATCCGGGAATAAACCGTATAAAATCGGTTTTTAAAGGCGATGAGCAGTACATGATTCTTACGACTTTTTACAAAGAAAATCATTACCATCCGCTTATGGCTCTGCGCTCGTCATTCGGACTTCTGATTCAGATTCCGTTCTTTATGGCAGCCTATTCTTTCCTTTCAAACCTTGAATCCCTGCGCGGATATTCGTTCCTTTTTATACGCGACATGGGCGCGCAGGACGCGCTTTTTTCAATCGGCGGTTTTCCAATCAATGTGCTTCCAATCGCGATGACGCTTATAAACATCGTTGCCGGAGCAATCTACACAAAGGGTTTTAAGTTCAAGGATAAAATCACAATCTACGGAATGGCCCTTGTTTTCCTTGCAATCCTTTATTCTTCGCCAGCCGGGCTTGTCCTTTACTGGACGATGAACAATGTTTTTTCACTTGTAAAGAACATTTTCTACAAAATAAAAAATCCTGCAAAAGTTCTGTATGCTGTTTTTGCGGCGGCAGTTCTTGGACTTGATTTTTATGTCATATTTGTACACAACGGATTTCTGCATAAAAGAATTCTGCTCGCGGCGGCGGCAACTTTGCTTCTGGCGGTTCCTTTCCTTGTAAAATACATTTCCAGACTTTTGGACACAACATTAAAATCTCTTACGGAAAATAAAAAATCGCGGTTTGGAATTTTCATTGTTTCAAGCATAGCGCTCTGCCTTTTTGCAGGAACAGTAATACCTTCTTTTATAATAGGCTCTTCACCTGTTGAATTCGCGAACATAGACGGATACGGTTCGCCGCTTTACTTTATCTACAATTCAACGGTACAGACTTTCGGGCTTTTTGTGTTCTGGCTGAGCTGCGTATACTTCCTGTTCAACGCGCGCATCCAGGCGGGATTTGCGGTTGCAATGCCGGTTCTTCTTTTTATAGCCTTGATTGACGCGTTTATTTTTTCAGGCGACTACGGAACTCTTTCGCGGCTTATAACTTTCGCGGAAAACATAGACTCCGCTCCGCTCTGGCAGATAATTTTAAATTCGCTTTGCATAATTCTGGCAGTCTGCATCCCGGTTCTTCTTCTTAAATTCAAAAAAGAAAAAATCCTGAACGGAATACTCGCGGTAATCCTTATTGCGGAAACAGGACTTTCTCTTGTTCACATCGCGCAGATTCAGATGGGCTATTCAGAATACAAAAAAACTGTCGCGGACGATGTTCAGGAAGTCCACACAATAACACCGCTGTACCACGTTTCTAAGACAGGAAAAAATGTATTTGTAATCATGCTTGACCGCGCGGAAAATTCCTACATAGTTCCGATTTTTGAAGCTTTTCCGGATTTATACGATATTTACGACGGATTTACGCTTTACCACAACACAGTTTCATGGAACCAGGGAACTCTTCTTGGCGCTCCACCGCTTTTTGGCGGATACGAATACACTCCGGCGGAGATAAACAAGCGCAAAAACGAAAAACTTGTCGACAAGCAGAACGAAGCGCTGCTTACAATGCCGCGTATTTTTACTGAACAGGCTGATTTTACGGCGCAGGTTTCTGATTTAAGCTGGGCAAACTACAGCTGGATTCCAGATATGTCAATCTGCGCGCCTTACGAAAAAATTGAAGGATTCAACGTTGAGCGAAAATACACAGACCTTTGGGTAAAACAAAATCCTGACAAAGTGCGTCCGAACATCACAAGCACCTGCCTTAAGAGAAACCTTGTATGGTTCAGCCTTTTCAAGGCAGTTCCACTTTTTGCGAGGGACAGCATTTATGATGACGGCTCGTGGTGGTCTTCCGATAAGCATACTTCTGACATAATGGAATTTATTGACTATTATTCAGCTCTTGACTATATGCCGGAACTCACAGACTTTACGGCGGAAGGAAACAAATTCTTTGCGATTGTAAACGACACAACCCATTCAGGGCAGATACTCCAGGCTCCTGACTACGTTCCGTCAATTGACGTTGAAGACAGAACAACTTCTAAGGTTGAAAAATACAGGAGCGTTTCAGGAAACATAGCCGCACTGAAAAGATTCGGAGAGTGGCTTGAATACCTTAAGGAAAACGGATGTTACGACAACTCAAGGATTATATTTGTCGCCGACCACGGAATCGGAACTTCCGAAGGATTTAAGCTGGACTTTGAGCAGACAGAATTCCCTAAAGGCTACAATCCTGACCACAATCATCCGCTGCTTCTTGTAAAGGACTTTAACGCAAAGGGAAAACTTGCCGTAAACGAAGACTTTATGACAAACGCGGATGTTCCTGCGATTGCGACAAAAGGAATCATAGAAAATCCAAAAAATCCGGCGACCGGAAAAGAAATCAAAGAAATCCCGCCGGCAGAAAAAAAGGCTTCCGGCGTAGTTCTTACGCACAACTGGCGTCCAGGCGGAAACGGACTGAACACATTCACAGTGCCTGAGGGCGACTGGTATACAATTTCAGAAAATCTCTTTGAAGCCAAAAACTGGCAAAAAGGAATAAAATAAAAACCACGAGGAAAAACAATGATTTTAACAACATTTTTACCGCTTTATATCGATCCGGGTACCGGCTCAATGCTTTTCAGCATTCTTATTGGAGCCGCCGCGACTGTTTTCTTTTTGTTCAGGGCTCTTCTGCTGAAAATCAAATTTATTTTATCCGGAAAAAAAGACGGAAGCGCGCAGGTAGATTCATCATACAAGCCTTACGTAATCTACAACGAAGGAAACCAGTACTGGAACACTTTCAAGCCTGTTGTTGAAGAATTCGAGGCGCGAAAAATTCCTCTTGAATATCTTACCTCTTCAAAAAACGACCCGGTTTTTGAGCAGAAATACAACTACGTGAAGGCGGAATTCATAGGTGAAGGAAATTCAGCTTTTGCGAAATTAAATATGCTGAGCGCCGGCGTTGTCCTTATGACAACGCCGGGACTTCAGGTTTACCAGCTGAAAAGAAGCAAAAACGTAAAACATTACTCGCACGTTCTGCACATGCCGAACGACGCCACAACCTACAGGCTTTTCGGGCTGGACTTCTTCGACTCAGTTCTTCTTACAGGCGATTACCAGGCGACAGACCTTCGCTATCTTGAGGAAAAACGCGGAATCAACAAAAAGGAGCTTGTTACAGTCGGCTGCCCTTATCTTGACGTGTACAAACAGAACATTGCGGAGATTCCGGCGGAAGAAAACCATCCGTTCACAGTTCTAGTTTCACCAAGCTGGGGCGACGTGGGCCTTCTTAAAAAATACGGCGAAAAGCTTCTTGATCCGCTTTCCAAGACTGGCTGGAGAATTATCGTGCGCCCTCATCCGCAGTCTAAAAAATCAGAGGCAGAGATGCTCGAACGCCTTACAGCGCGCTACAAGGACAATCCGAATATTGTATGGGACTATGAGCGGCAGAATATTTTCTCCCTCAAAAAATCTGACATAATGATTTCTGATTTTTCTGGAATCATTTTTGACTACACATTCCTTTGCGACAAGCCTGTCATGTATGTAAACGCAGGAATGGACTTGCGCCCTTACGATGCCTACGATCTGGACGGAAAGGAACTGTGGCAGTATTCAGTCTTGCGCAAATTCGGCACAGAGCTGAAGGAAGAACAGTTTGCAAACATAAAGGAAGTAATCCAGTCTGTAAGCGACAGCAAGGAGCTTGAAGAAGCGCGCCACGCCGCAAAAGCCGAAGCCTGGATGCACGAAGGCGAAGCCGGAAAAAACATCGCTGATTTTATGATTAGCAAGGTGGAAAAATAAATTTTGAAAATCCTGCAGGCCGCTAAAGTCTACAGGATTTTTTTTTGGGGTTTTAGGGGCGAAGCCCCTAGGAGAGTGGGTAGGACGCAACGAAGTGCGGACGCAGGGCGAGGCTTCGCCCTTCCTTTTTGTGTCTTACTTGCAGCTTTCGCTCAGTTCCTGGTGCTTTTTAAGGAGTTCGGTTGTGAGGGTTTCCGGGAATACCTTGCTGTTTGCCGCCTGATTTTCTGCGTCAACGGTTTCACCTTTATACAATGCAACCGGGTAGTCTTTTATGATGCCGGCCCTGGCATTTTTGATGATACATTCTGCCATTTCCATTGCGGTCGGATTGTATTTTTTCTTGTTTATTACGGCGACTGATTCTGTAAGGGCAAAATTTCCTTCTACAGGGTCGACAAAATCAACCGGAAGACCGGCTTTTTTATCGCGGACAGCCTGATGTCTTAATCCAAAGCCGGCCGCAACCTCGCCGGAACGAATCTTTTTTATCGGTCCTGAACCAGAAAGCTCAAGGTGCGGGCCTGCATTTTTATAAATCGCGGAAAGAGCCTGCTTTGCGCCGTCCTCGCCATATTCAGCGACAAGCGCCTGAACCATAAGCCATGCGGTTGTGCTGCCCATTGGATCTACAACGCTTACAAGGTTTTTGTATTCCGGATTGCCCAAATCTTTTATGCTTTTTGGATATGGAATTTTGTTTTCTTTTAACAGCTTTGTGTTTACGATTACAGCGCCCTGAATGGCAAGCAGCGGTGTGTAAAACGCCGGATATGTGTCAGTTGAATTTGTTCCGAAAGCCAAGTCCTTGAACATATTGTTCATCTTCTGGGCGCTTTCAATATAGAATGAGCTCATCGTTATAAGATCCGCCTCGATGTCTGAACCTTCGGCAAAAAGTTTTCCGCCAAGCTCGCTTGTTCCAAACGACTGGAAAATGTACTTCCCGGCAAAGCCGTTTTCGTCAAGCGCTTTTTTTACGGAAACAACCGCCTCGTCATCGGCATTTGAATAGATAATCACCTGCTTTTCTGACGGATTTTTTTTTGAACATCCTGAAAGCATCGCAACGCACGCAAAAAGAGCGGCAAAAAGTCTGATTTTTTTCATATATTTATCCTTCAAGTAATAATGGCTTATTATGTCATATATGCAAAGCCTTGAAAACGGCAAAAACGTGCAGGCGGAAAATTTTTCAGAAATTTTACAAAACGCTCGTTTAAAGTGCCAGTTTTTTAAGTTCACAAGAAACTGATTCATTTCCAGGCGCACCTGCTCTTTACTGCTTCTTACTCACAATTCCTTTTACGGTTTTTATGGCAAGGTTTACTACAAGAATCAGAAGTGAAAGAATAAAAATCTCGTTGAATTTTGCAAAATGCTGGAGTTCCTGGATTTTTGTGGTAATCACCATTGTTCTGGCTCCGGCAAGGAAAACCACCGCGCTTACCGTTACCATTCCGTTTATAAAAAGATAGCAGAAAATTTCAAGCTGCGTCTTTATGACGTTCGGCGTGATAATCCGGGCAACAGTTTTTATCCAGTTGTCGCCAAGAATGCGCGCGGTTGTTTCCCATGAGATATTCATTTTGTCGAGCGACGCCTTCATCATCAGATACGGTGTTGCAAAAAAATGAACAAGATTGCAGCACACAAGAATTGCAAGCGTGTTGTGCAGCGGTGTTTTTCTGAATGCAAGCAGAAAGCTGATACCTAAAACCATTCCCGGAATAGTATTTGAAACCTGCGCAATCGCCTCTATTATCTTTGTGCCGTGAATCAGTCCTTTGTTACGCGCGGAAACCAGCGCGCTTGCGTACACAAGCAAAGTTCCAAAAAGAGCGGTTAAAAAACTCATGACAAGGGAATTTTTGAACACGCGAAGAAGAGCCGCATCATTAAACACAGAAACAATGTGCCTTACCGTAAAAGCATTGTTGTATGGCCATTCGGCAACAAAAGGCGCAACAAAAACCACAACAAACGAAGAAAGAATCAGAACGCAGATAACAACAGACAAAAATGACCAGATTATGTCGCGGACAATATCCGGCTGATTGTCATTTATTGCAATTTTATTGTACCGCACGTTAAAACGCTGAAGATAATTCAAAAGAAGAATACTTACAATAGAAGGAAGAAGCATGCAGAGCGCAATAACAGACCCCTGATGGAAATCCGGCAGGCTTCCGAGCATTGTGTTGTACAAAAGCCCTGCGACAACCGTGTAACGGCCTCCAATCGAAGCTGGAATTCCAAAATCCGTGAACGCAAGAAAGAAACTCTGGACTACAGAAACCGCGATAGTTCCTAAAAGCGGCTGGATTACCGCGGTAAAAAAACTGCGCAGGCGGCTGTCGCCCATAAGCCGGCACACAACAATATATCTTCTGTCTATGTATGCCATTGTGTTTGTAAGAAGAGTAAAGGAAATCGGAAACGTGTAGATCACATAGCCAAAAATCAGTCCTTTGAATCCGTAAAAGTCAAAAAACTGCCTGCCAATAAGTCTTGTAAGGAGCCCGTTTTTTCCGAATGAATAGATTATTGCAAAACCGTAAGTGATTGTAGGAATAAGCATTGGAAAAACCGCAAGAGTCCGCAGAGTCTTTTTTGCCCAGACCGGAATATTTGTAAAATTAACTGTGTACGCAAGGACAAAAGCAAGAACTGTTGTGATGAACGCGCTTAAAAGCGAAACATTGACGCTGTGCGCAAAAGCCGTCTGAAGCTTTCCGCCGGCAAAAACAGAGGCGACGTTTCTAAATGTAAAGACGCCGGAATTCAAAGTAAAAGCATTCCTTAGAAGAACGACCGCCGGAATAAAAATAAAAACCAAGAAGAAAAGAAGCACAACGTAAAAGGCCGCGCGCATCTGCTTGTTTCTTATTTCCTTGAACATATCTCTTATTTTTGTCATTAAAAATTCCTTGCTTTCCTGAATTTTCCGACTGAACCGCAGCCAGACCTAAAGATTGAAAAGCTTGTAGATGTTGTTCTTTTTTACTTCAAGCTGCTTTAAGATAAAGTCGTTCACAAACTGGCTCTTTGGATTTTTGATTATTTCAGAAGGCTCTGCGAACTGCTCGATTTTTCCCTTGTTAAGGATAAGAACTTTGTCGCTGATTGTAAGGGCTTCCTCCGGGTCGTGTGTAACAATAATCGTTGTAAGATGGAATTCCTTTGCGATTGTAACTATTTTTTCCTTGATTGATTCCTTGATTACTCCATCCAAAGCCGAAAGCGGCTCGTCCAGAAGAAGAATCTTGGGCTTCATCACCATTGTCCGGGCAAGGGCCACGCGCTGTTTCTGTCCACCGGAAAGCTGGTCAATTTTTTTATTCAGATGCCCGCGCAAATCCAGAAGGTCTATCAGCGCTTCTATTTCTTCTTTTGTTGAGCGGTCCGGGTAATTGCGCAAACCGTAGACAATATTCTTGTACGCAGTAAGATTCGGGAAAAGCGCATAATCCTGAAAAACTATGTTGAATCCGCGGCGTTCCATCGGAGTATTTGTGATGTCATTTCCATTAAAGACAACGCTTCCGGAATCAGGCTGAAGAAGCCCGAGAATTATGTTCAGAAGAGTTGTTTTTCCGCCGCCGGAAGAGCCTAAAATTGAGACAATCTGCGAATCGCCGATTTCAAGAGAAATATCGTTCAAAACTGCCGTTCCGTCAAAAGACTTTTTTATTCCGTTTAACTTTAACATTTTCCGCCCTTACTGATTTTAGTTTTATACATTATATGCGCCGTCAACCGCCCTAAGCTCGTTGTAAGTGTCGATTTCCGTAAAATCTTCAAAAGAGCAGCTGCGCACAACCAGATTAAAATCCTTGTTGCAATATGTTAATGGAACTGAGTCCCAGTAACGCTCCTTTCCTCCAGGCATTTTGTACACTTTTTCAAGGGATTCGCCGAGTTTTTTTCCGTCGCATCCTGTCCAGTACGAGATGCCGACCATTCTGAAACTGTTTGTTCCGCCTACGCTTACTCCGCTTATCCTGCCCTTTTCCACGGAAAGACACCAGTCGTCTGTCCGTTCGCACGGAACTCCGCAGTAATTTGACTGATACTGATATTTTGAGACAAGATTCGGATTTTTCAAGATTATGTCGGATTCCAGGATATAAGCGTTTTCCAGATAATTTTTTGCCGCCAGAAGCGAGGAGATATTGTTTCCTTCGTTGTATGCGGGATTTTCCACGAATTTTATATCCGGATATTTGTATTTAAGCTGGTCGAACTGCGCTGAAAGATAGCCGCGGACAATCACGATTTCTTTTATTTCTGCGGAAACAACCGCGTCCAGAAGGGATTCTATTATCATTTTGCCATGGACGCGTATAAGCGGCTTGGGAGTGTTCAGCGTAATCGGCACAAGGCGCGAGCCGAATCCCGCCGCAAGAAAAACCGCCCGCCGAACCCTGTAAGGCTCCAACGCATTCAAGCCGTCGTCAGAAATTTTGTCGCCGTCAATAAAATGCTTTTCAACAAGCTCTGAAAAAGTTGTGTTTACAGTTCCAACTGAGTAGCCAGAAAGCTTTGCAATCTGACGCTGAGAAAGTTTCTTTTTTTCCGCCTCGACAAGCGTTAAAATGTCGAACTCTTTTTTTGAAAGCACAATTGCCGCCGTTTTTTTTCGGAAATGCTATAATTTTTGTTCAACAAATCTGTTTTTTTTATATTTTTAGAACATTTTTTACGCAGATTTATCAGTTTTCCGTTCAAATAATATACAAAAAATACAATTTTTGAACAAGTTAACTTGACACTTTTTTATTAAAAAACTATTTTGAAAAATGCGGTAGCGATGGGAAGGGAAAGCCGCAGGCTTTTTCCGAGACGAAGTTGAGGAATGAAACCCTGACCGTAGCGACCGTAAGTTGAGCGGAAGCGAAACTTACGGGACCGCCCGTATTTTTATCAGTTTGAGAGGAATTCTATGCCTAAAACAGTTTATCTAGGAATCACCGGCGATATTATCCACCCGGGAATTATCAATATTATCAAGGAGGGCGCGAAGCTTGGCGAGCTTACGGTCGGACTTTTGACGGACAGCGCGATTGCAAGCCACAAGAGGCTTCCGTATTTAACTTACGAACAGCGAAAAAAAGTCATAGAGGACATAAAAGGTGTGGCAAACGTTATTCCGCAGGATGAATGGAGCTATGTTCCGAACCTTAAAAAACTGAAGCCGGATTTTATGATTCACGGTGACGACTGGAAAACAAATTACCTTTCTAAAATCCGCGAGGAATGTTTTGAGGTGATGAAGGAATGGAACGGACAGATTGTGGAGATTCCGTATACGAAGGGAATAAACTCCACCGCGCTTGCCGAGAACGCGAAGGATATTGGAACTACGCCGGACATCAGGCGCGCGACTCTGCGCCGTCTTATAGCGGCAAAACCGGTTGTGCGTATTCTGGAGGCTCACTCAGGGCTTTCCGGGCTTATTGCCGAGCATGCGAGCGTTACAAAGGAGGACGGAATCCACCAGTTCGACGGAATGTGGTCTTCTTCGCTTACGGATTCAACCAGCAAAGGAAAGCCGGATATTGAGGCGGTTGACCTTACCACCCGAATGCAGAGCCTTACAGATATTCTTGAATGTACTACAAAACCGATTATTTACGACGGCGACACCGGCGGAATTCCAGAGCATTTTGTCTTTACAGTCAGGACTTTGGAGCGAAACGGCGTAAGCGCGGTAATCATCGAAGACAAAAAGGGTCTTAAAAAGAATTCGCTTTTTGGAACGGAAGCGAAGCAGGTTCTGGCTACGGAAGAAGAATTCTGCGAAAAAATCAGCGCGGGAAAGCGTGCGCAGGTAACAAAGGACTTTATGATTATCGCGCGCATTGAAGAAATAATCGCAGGATATTCTGTTGACGAAGCGCTTTCAAAGGCGTTTGCCGCAGTGCGCGCAGGCGCAGACGGAGTCATGATTCATTCCAAGGACAAGACTGGAACGGACATAAAGGAATTCTGCCAGCGGTTCAGAAAAGAATACGAAAAAATTCCGATTGTCCTTGTTCCGACAACTTACAACCAGTTCAAGGAAAAAGAACTTGCGGAATGGGGCGCGAACGTGATTATTTACGCAAACCACATGCTCCGCTCCTCGTACCCGGCGATGAAAAAATGCGCCGAGACAATCCTGGAAGCCGAACGCTCGCTTGAGACAGACGGAATGTGCATGCCGATAAAAGAAATCCTGGAGCTTATTCCGGGAACAAAATAATGCGGATGGACCAGCCAGCGCGGCTAAACTTTGAAATTTGAAATTTTAAAAAGGAAACAAAAATGATAAAACCTTCAACTTTTTACGATGAACTTTTGAAAAACGGAACTGATTTTTTTGCAGGAGTTCCAGATTCGCTTTTAAAATATTTTTGCGCCTACGTCACAGACAACGCGCCTTCTGAAAAACATATAATCTCCGCAAACGAAGGAAGCGCGACCGCGCTCGCGGCAGGATACCATTTTGCCACCGGAAAAATTCCGCTTATCTATATGCAGAATTCCGGCGAGGGAAACATGATAAACCCTCTTCTTTCGCTTGTTGACCCGGACGTTTATTCCGTTCCGCTGCTTATTCTTGTAGGATGGCGCGGAGAACCTGGCGTTCACGACGAGCCGCAGCACGTAAAACAGGGAAAAGTAACCTGCGCGCTTCTGGACGCAATGCAGATTCCTTACGAAATTATGGCCGAAGACGAGCAAGACCTTTCCGCACAGCTGGAAAAAGCGTACGGTTACATGAAAAAAAACAGCGCGCCTTATGCGCTTGTAATCCGCAAGGGAACTTTTGAAGAATACACGCTTAAAAACAATATTCCAGTAACCGCCGAGATGAAGCGCGAGCAGGCAATTGAAAAAATCATGCTTTCTGCGCCGGAAAAAGCGGCGTTTGTTTCCACAACGGGAATGGCAAGCCGCGAGCTTTATGAGCTGCGCGAAAAACACGGAATGGGACACGAAAAGGATTTTCTTACGGTCGGCTCAATGGGACACGCGTCGCAGATTGCGCTTTCGATTGCGCTGCAAAAACCTGAGCGGCCGGTTTTCTGTATTGACGGAGACGGCGCCGCGATAATGCAGATGGGTGGAATGGCTACGGTCGGCACAAGAAGCCCTAAAAACATGGTTCACTTTGTAATGAACAACGGCGCGCACGATTCTGTCGGCGGACAGCCTACTGTAGGGCTTGAGATAAACCTTCCGGAAATCGCAAAAGCCTGCCGCTACAAAAGAATTTATTCGGCAAAAAATGAAAAAGAACTGGGCGAAGTTCTTGCCAAAATCAAGAATTCCTTTGATGATAATACAAACGAGCTTACATTTGTTGAAGTAAAAGTCAGCAAAGGCGCGCGGAAGGATTTGGGACGGCCAAAATCAACTCCGCAGGAAAACAAAAAAGCATTTATGGAGTTTTTAAAATAATGATAAGACAGGCAGTTATTATGGCAGGCGGTTTGGGTTCAAGATTCGGCGGACGGACAAAAGCCATGCCAAAAGGATTTATTGAAATAGACGGAATTGCGATGGTAGAACGTTCGGTACAGAAACTGATTGCCGCCGGCGTTGAAGAAATCATCATCGGAACAGGACACTGCTACGAATACTACGACGGGCTTGCAGAAAAATACCACTGCATCCGCACTGTAAGAAATGAAAATTACCAGAACACAAGCAGCATGGGAACGCTGGAAGTCTGCGCGCCTTTTGTAAAAGACACCGCCCTTCTTCTTGAAAGCGACCTTCTGTACGATTCAATCGGACTTTTTGCGCTTGACAACGACAGCCGGAAAAACGTGATTCTTGCCTCCGGAAAAACAAACAGCGAGGACGAAGTTTACCTTGAAACGGACGAAAACGGAGTTCTTAGCGGAGTAAGCAAAAACAAGGCTGAAATCAGGAACGTCGCCGGGGAACTTGTGGGAATCTCAAAAGTTTCCAAAGAATTCCTGAACAAAATGGTTGCTTTTTACGGAAAAACACGCGCAGAAAACGCAAAAATTGACTACGAGACAGTTTTTAAGAAAATCGCAAAGGACGACCCTATCTACGTACATAAAATTGAATATTACGCCTGGACGGAAATAGACGACGAAGCAATGCTTACGCGCGCAAACACGCTGATTTATCCGCGCATCAAGGAAAACGAGGAGCTGAGGAAAGTACAGCGGGAGGTTCTTTTAAATCCAGGTCCTTCAACAACAACTGACAGCGTAAAATATGCTCAGGTTGTAAAGGACATCTGCCCGCGCGAGCTTGAATTCGGAAAACTTATGGAAAAAGTTTCAGAAGATTTAACTTCTTTTGTCGCAAATCCAGAAAAATACACAACCGTAATGTTCGGCTGCTCCGGAACAGGCGCAGACGAAGCGATGATTTCAAGCTGCGTTCCGCCGGACGGAAAACTTCTTGTGGTTGACAACGGCTCTTACGGCGCGCGCCTTGCAAAAATCGCGAGCGTCTACGGAATTGAGACAGACGTGTTCAAGTCTTCAACCTACGAGCCGATTGACCTTGAGGCGCTTGAAAACCAGATGAAATCAAAAAAATACACGACTTTTGCGGTTGTTTACCACGAAACAACAACAGGACTTTTAAATCCGCTTGAAAAAATCTGCCCGATGGCAAAAAAATACGGAATGACAACTGTCTGCGACATTGTAAGCGCGTATGCCGGAATGCCGATTGACATGGAAAAACTCCAGATTGATTTTGGCGCGGCCACCTCCAACAAGCACATCGGAGGAATGGCTGGAATAGGTTTTGTTGTCTGCAAAAAGGAAGAGCTTTTAAAGCAGAAAGACTGGCCGATGAGAAACTACTACCTGAACCTTTTTGACCAGTACAAATATTTTGAAGAAACAAAACAGACGCGATTCACGCCGCCGGTTCAGACATTCTACGCTTTGCGCCAGGCAATCATCGAGACAAAGCAGGAGACAATTGAAAAACGCTTTGAACGGTTCACTGAATGCTGGAAAATTCTTGTAAATGCGCTGAAAGAAATCGGGCTGAAAATGCTTGTGAAAGAAGAAAACCAGTCGCATTTTATTACGGCGATTCTTATTCCAGAAACGCCGGCATACGATTTTAACAAGATGCACGATTTTGCGCGCGGTCAGGGATTTACAATTTATCCTGGAAAACTTGGAAACATCGACACATTCAGAATCGCGAACATGGGCGACATAAAACCCGAAGAAATGCGGCGGTTTACAGAAATTCTAAAAGAATACATGAAATCAATCGGCGTTTGCTAGAAAAATAAAAAGGGCGGGCAACCGCCCTGCGACCGCACTTTGTTGCGTCCTACCCACCGTGCGGGCTCAAACGCCGCCCGCAACGTACAACGCCTGCTAAAAAAATGTGCCAGGGATTGGAATGGTTGCGCAGCAAAAAAAATACCGGTTAGTTCTAACCGGTATTTTTTCGCAGGCAGAGCCGGAGCCATGGAAAGCCCGACCCGAGCGGTTGTTGAGCCTGCCGAAACAAAAGCGAGGGTAGCACCCAAACAGGTCGCATCCTGCGGTGCTTACCAAGTTTGCCATTCTGGTCGTAGCCTGCGGCTACTTACCGAGTTTGCCATTCGGCAAACTCGCAGAAAATTGACTACTGAAGAATCGCACCTTTATCAGCACTGGAAACCAGTTTAGCGTAGCGGGCAAGGTAGCCGGTTTTTACTTTTGGCTCAGGGGCAACCCACTTCGCTTTTCGGGCGGCAAGCTCCTCGTCGCTTACTTCAAGATGGATTTTGTAGTTGTTTATATCCAAAGTGATTTTGTCGCCTTCCTGAACAAGCGCAATCGGACCGCCTACAGCCGCTTCCGGCGAGCAGTGTCCTAAAGACGCGCCGCGTGTAGCACCGCTGAACCTTCCGTCGGTGATAAGAGCAACCTGCTTGTCCAGGCCCTGGCCTGCAAGAGCCGCGGTAACCGCAAGCATCTCGCGCATTCCCGGACCGCCTTTCGGACCTTCGTAGCGGATTACAACAACATCGCCCGCCTTAATCTGCGCCTTCTGGACAGCTTCCATGGCCTCGCTTTCGTCGTTGAAAACGCGCGCAGGTCCTGTGTGGTTCATAAGCTCAGGAGCGCAGGCTGAACGTTTTACAACAGTTCCGTCCGGCGCAAGGTTTCCGAACAAAACCGCAATTCCGCCGTTGTCGCTGAACGGATTTTCAATCGGGCGCAGGATTTCCGGATTTCTGTTTTTTACACCTTTGATGTTTTCCGCGATTGTTTTTCCTGTGGCGGTAATCAAAGATGTGTTGATAAGATTCTTTTTTGCAAGCTCAGCAAGAACAGCCTGCACACCGCCGGCATCATCCAGCTCGCACATAAAAGTGTGTCCCGCAGGAGCCAAGTGGCAAAGGTTCGGAGTCCTTTCTGAAATCTTATTCACCTCGTGCAGGTCAATGTCAATTCCGGCCTCATGCGCAATCGCCGGAACGTGCAGCATTGTGTTGGAAGAACAGCCGAGCGCCATGTCCGCTGTAAGCGCATTGCGGAAATTTTCAGCGGTCATCATCTGCCGGGCGGTAATTCCTTTTTTATACAAATTCATGACAGCCATGCCTGCGTGCTTCGCAAGCGCGATTCTTTCGCCGGTAACAGCAGGAATTGTTCCGTTTCCAGGAAGCCCAAGGCCAAGAACTTCAGTCAGGCAGTTCATTGAGTTCGCTGTGAACATTCCAGAGCATGCTCCGCAGCCCGGACAAGCGCGATGCTCCATTTCCTTAAGCTGCTCCTCAGTGATTTTTCCGACCGCAAGACCGCCTACAGCCTCGAACATATCAGTAAGCGAAAGATTCTTGCCGGAATAAGGATTTGAAGAATCATTTCCAGGAAGATGTCCCGGCATCATCGGGCCGCCGGAAACAAATACAGTCGGCAGATCAAGGCGCGCGGCAGCCATAAGCATACCAGGAACAATCTTGTCGCAGTTAGGAATCATAACAAGAGCGTCAAACTGATGAGCCTTCGCGACACATTCAACGCTGTCGGCAATCAGCTCGCGGGTAACAAGCGAATATTTCATACCCTCGTGCCCCATGGCAATTCCGTCGCAAACGCCAATCGCAGGGAATTCAATCGGAGTTCCGCCTGCCATTCTAACGCCGGCCTTAACAGCCTCTGCAATCCGGTCAAGCTCAATGTGCCCCGGAATAAGTTCATTTTTTGCGCAAATAACGCCGACAAGCGGCTGATTCAATTCCTCATCAGTATAACCAGAAGCATAAAAAAGAGAACGGTGCGGCGCGCGTGCCACACCCTTACAAGCATTATCTGATTTTTTCATTTAAAACCTCAAAAAATAAATCAATGTAAAAAGTTTCCTTACGAAACCACAAAAAAAAGGATAATGCAAAAACGCCGTTTTGAGTAGTGAATCCTTTTCAACCTTTAATTGTCCAAAACGCAACATAAAAATAAGTTTCGTGAGTTTTTTGCAATAAAAAAGTCAGCCGGGGCGCCTGCCCCTCGGCGCAAGGCACGACCATGCGCACCTGCTTTGGCCGCACCTTGCCGCCTACCCCCTCGCCTAAGGGGACACCCCTTAAAAACCCCGCCCGAAAAACCCAATAAATTGCATTTTTCAACCGAATAACGTGCTTACAACTGCATTTTTCAACCGAACAAAGCATTATTCTACATCAACAAAAAACAAGTCTCGCCGCAAATAAATTTTTCATCTATCTCAGCGTAACGTAAGTTTTTCCAAAGCCGCCGTCTTCGGGGCGGGCAAAGCTGAAGTCCTGCACGGTCGGGCAGTTTGAAAGGTAATCCTGGACGGTCTGGCGCAAGATGCCGTTTCCGTTTCCGTGGATTATGCTGAAGTTTTTTAAATTGCTCAGTGTGCAAAGGTCTATCTGGCGTTCAAGCGCCTTTACCGCCTCCTCCGCGCGGAGCCCCAGCAACCGAAGCTCGTACGCAGGACGGTTTTCCTTGCCGCCGGAAGCCAGATCCACAGTGTACGACGGGGTCCGGACTTTCGGCGAGGATGTGAGTGTCAAATCTTTCTGCTTCACCGTCATTTTTATCGAGCCAAACTGAACTTCCCAAAGACCTTTTCCGCGGCTTTTTATAATAGTTCCCTGCTGCCTGCTTTTTCCGGCAAGAACATTCGCTCCAACCGCAAACTGCGGAATTTCAAGAGAAACTTCTTTCTGTCCGCTTTTGTCTTTTTCTTCCTTAGGAACTGCCATGCTTGTGGCTGATTTCAGCGCATCGGCAAGTTTTGTCTTCTTCTTTTTAGATTTGTGGCTGACGCGATTTTTTTCCTTTTTCAGAAGCTCCTCTGTTTTTTCTTCAAGGATTTCTTCTTCCTTTAAAAGCGTCTCTTCGTTTTCTGCAACTTTTTCCGTAATATCCTTGATGAACGCTTTTACAGAAAGTGTCTTTTCGCGGTTCAGCTCGCCTTCCTTCACAATGCGCACCAGATTTTCAAGCTTTCTGCGGCTTTCTTCCAGAAAAACCTGGCTTTCCTGCTGGATTCCCTGCTTCAGCTCAAATTCCTTTTTTTCAAGCTCAAGTTTTTTCTGCTCCTGAATGAACATTTTTTCTTCAAGACCGGCTTGCTTTTCCTCCAGTTCAGAATAAAGCGCGTCCAGCTCCGCATGTTTTTTAGTAAGACCTTTTATCAGGCTTGAAACATCCGCTTTTTCGTTCAGAATATATTCGCGCGCATTCTTTACAATTTCCGCAGGAAGCCCGGAGCGTTTTGCAATATCCAGAGCGTGGCTTTCGCCCGGAATTCCCATCAAGAGCCTGTAAGTCGGGCTTAAAGTTTCTGTATTAAACTCAACGCTGGCATTTATACATTCCGGATGCGTGTAACCGTAATTTTTTATTACGCCCTGATGAGTCGTTATCAGAACGAACGCTTTTTTTTCAATAAGCCTGTCAAGAACCGCCATGGAAATCGCAGCGCCTTCCTGCGGATCAGTTCCGCTTCCAAGCTCGTCCAGCAGAACAAGGGAATTTTCATTCACATTGCAAACTGCCTTCGCAATATTTTTCATGTGTCCGCTGAAAGTTGAAAGGCTTTCGTCCATGCTCTGCTCGTCGCCAATGTCAGCAAATACATTTGAAAAAACAGGAAGAACTGTGCCTTCCTCCGCCGGAACAGGAAATCCGCTCTGATTTAAAAGCGCAAAAAGCGCGATTGTCTTTAGCGTTACAGTTTTTCCGCCTGTATTCGGTCCGGTGATGATAAGAATTCTTTTTCCCGGCAAAAATTTAACGTCAATCGGAATCGCCTTTTCACAAAGAAGAGGATGACGCGCCTTTAAAATGCAGAGAGGCTCAGACTGCAATGTATTTTTTTTAGCAAAGACGCATGAATTCTGCTTTCCCCAGGACGCCGCCGCATGCGCAATATCCATTTTTTCCATTATTTTAAGAGCGTTCTTTAAATCCTCCGAATACGGACTGATTTTCTCCGCAAGCTCAACCAGAATTTTTCTTATTTCCGCCTGAAGCTCAAATTCCGCCTCAATAAGCTCGTTTGACGCAATAACAGCCTCATCCGGTTCAATGTAAACTGTAAGCCCGGTCTGGCTGACCTCGTGGATAATTCCCGGAACACTGTTTCTTCTGTTGGATTTTACGGCAAGAACCTGGCGGCCGCCGCGAAGAACCGGAACATTCGACTCCAGCACATCGGAATATTTTGAATTTGAAGTGAACGAATGCATTACGCCCTTTATTTTCGCGTTCAAATTTGAAATTTTTGAGCGGATTTCTCGCAGAGCCGGCAAATCGCGCATCTCACCATCGTTTGTAATTATGCGGAAAATTTCCTCGCGCACAAAATTTATGTCCGGAATTGAACCGGCACATTCCGCAAGATTTTTAAGCCCAAGCTCCTTTTCCGCAGAAAAAACCGCCTGCCGCATTTTTTCCACGCAGCAGCAGAAAGTTCCCAAATCGTAAAAAGACGCAAGCGGAAGCGAGATTCCCTGAACTTTCAGAGATTTTATGATATTGAACACCGGATTCCAGCCGCTTACAGCAGGCGCGCGCGTAGTGCCCAGATATTTCATCCACTCGCGGCTGATTTCCTTTAATTTTTCAATTTCCTCCGCATCCGAAAGCGGTTCAAGACGCCCCATTACAAAGCGGGATTCTTCCGCGGCGCAAAATCCGGAAATAATGTCGCGGATTCTAAAATAATCAAGTTCTGTTAAAGTCTTTCTGTCCATTTTGATTTATGTAAAAAATTAATCCACCCAGGAGCCGTCTTTTATCTGGTCCCGGATTCTTTTCCAGCTTTCGTAACGTTTTTCAGAGATTTTGCCGTCTTCAACAGCCTGCTTTATCGCGCAGCCAGGTTCGCTTGTATGCGTGCAGTCCAGACCGAATTTGCATTTTCCCACAAACGGCTTGAATTCCCTGAAGTACAGGTGCAGATCGTTCGCCTCTATTCCGTGCAGCATAAAACGCCTGATTCCCGGAGTATCGATAATGGAAGCGACTTCCCCGTTTATTCCGCCAGTATACGCCGTGTTCAATGTAAGCCGGTTCAAAGTTCCCTTTGTTGTAGTATGGTTTCCCCTGCCGTATTTTTTTGAAAGGCTTCCGGTTTTTAAAACGCAAGTGTCGTCCAGAACATTAACAAGGCTCGACTTTCCAACACCGGACTGACCGACAAACGCGCTGAGTTTTCCGCGGATAAGCTCTGTAAATTCCGTGATTCCTTCGCCGGTCTTTGCAGAAATGCGCATAACCCTGTAGCCAAGCTCTTCCCAGATTTTCAGCTGTTCTTCCGCCCCGGGATTTTTTTCTATAAGGTCGTACTTATTGCACACAATCACAGGATTCAAACCGAGCATTTCCGCCTGACAAAGCTCTCGGTCAATAAAACGCGGTCTGAACGGCGGCTCATCGGGCGTGGTCACAAGAATCATATAATCAACATTTGCAGCCATAAGCTGCGGACAACGGCCTTTTACATTCCAGCGAACAAATTCATTTTTACGCGGAACAAGCGAAACAATCCGGCCTTTTTCCTCATCAATTTCATCCGGTTCAATCTGAACTACATCGCCCGGCGCAAGAGGATTATAATACTGCGTGTCCGACTTTAACACCTTCCCTTTTATGGCGCACGACCGGACAACACCATCATCACATTCAACTTCAAAAATATTATTAGTTCCCGCAAGAACAGTTCCATTCATATTTTTTATTATGAATCAGAATCCGCGGTTTTTCAAGAGTTCAGCAGGAACACAAGCGAACGCGGCTTAGCGGGGTTGCAAAAGTAAAATTATTAGCCAATGAGGTTCAATAAATAAACCTATATTCAAAAAATATTTCATGGAAAATTTCTTGACACCACATAAATTTTATATTAAATTAAATTTTAGAAGGTCTCCATTAACCTGCGGTTTAAATCCGTAAAGAGATGAACTTTAAGAAGGGTCGCTCATTTTATGAACGACCTTATTTTTTTTCAGAGAGTTTTATGTTTATTCTAAAAGACAAGCTTACTTTCATAAATATTAATCAGGCGTATTTAATGCATCTGCATAATAATTGCGCCGAAGTCTATTATAAACCTATAAATTATGACAACAAACCTTATTTGGGAATATTAATAAATAATAACAAGTGCCAATATGTAATTCCTTTGTCTTCTGCAAAGAAAAAACATACTTTATGGAAGAATGTTGAGGCAGACCGTTTTTTAATATATGAAATTTGTGATAAGAAATCTATTTCTAAAAATGCTTTTTACAAGGAAAACGTGGACGGTTCTATAACACATATTTTATCTGTTTTAGATTTAAAAAAATGCTTCCTATAAAAGATGGCTTGTATAAAAAGGTTGATTTGACGGCAAATCCAAATGATTCTATTGAGACTAGAAATTACAAAAACCTTATGAACAAGGAGTATTCGTTTTGTCTAAAAATTTTAGATTCAATTATAAAAAAAGCAAACAAACTTTACGACCGGCAGATTAAAACTGGCAAAGTTATAAAATTCTGCTGCGATTTTAAATTACTTGAAAAAAAATGTATTGAATATGAAATGACTAATATGTGCTAGTTCTGTTTTTACCTTGCAGAAACCATCGCAAAAAGCGGAAACTTTTGGCTACACACAAACCACCTGGGCGCGATGGATTTTTGCATTTTCAGAAGCAGCCTAGCCCCGATTGCCACGGAAAGACCGGAATGGAGCGGACGCGGAATGAGGACTTGCAGTAAAAGCGGGCCGCGCACTGGTGGAATTTGCTCCTTTTTTATATTAGAATTAGCCGGAGTTTTTTTATGGTTACACTGAACGACTATCTTTACAGCGGCGACACGGTTCTTAAGATTCTGAAGAAGTTTTCAAGGGATTTAAAGGCTTCCTCGATGGAAAGCAAAAATCCGATTGATTTAGTTCACTGCAATTTTTTGATTCAGTTTACGGAACTTCTGGAGCACAACGACTTTCTTACGGCGCAGTCACAGCAGCTTAGGGAATTCTACAAATTCATGGCGGAAAAATATCCGGAGCTTGCGTTTACGTTCAAGGGAAGAATCAAGAGCCTTATCCGCGCGGAAGAAAAATTCAACGGAAAAATTGTTTCTTTTATTTACGAATATTTTATTGCGCACGGAAATTTTCCTTCTGTTCCAGAAATAAAAGCCAGGCTAGAACGCTTCCGCGACCTTATTGCGTACCGGATTGTAATATGCATGCCGCGCTGCCATTTAAAAAATGAGGAGGAGCGCGAGGAAATTGAGCTGAAGTATCTTTACGAAATCGCAAATGTTCTTCCGTCTTTTCTGGAAGAGCGGGGATTCAGCGCAGAGGCGCTTCAAAAAAAGATGGAAATTTCCTCACCGCTTTTAAACGAGGATGTTCGGCCGTATTACAAAGACTACATTGCGAACAAAAGTCCTTACGGTTACCGTTCGCTGCACATAACTTTTTACGACAACTCCGCGCGTTCTTATATTGAAGTCCAGCTTCGCACAAAGGAAATGGATGATTTTGCGGAAATCGGACCGGCAAACCATTCGGGCTACGAGCACAGGCAGGAAACTGAGCGGGCGCGGCGGAACGCAGTTAAAAAGGGAGAATGTGTGTATTTTGACGAGGCTTACGAACGCGGAATAATGCTTCAGAACCTTGACCTTTCAAAAATTGATGTGAATATGTTTTCCGCGGTGAACAACACGCTTATAAACGACTGCTGCGGACTTTTCCGAGGCCGCCTGATTTTGCCGTACGAGCATCTTTCAAGGTTTCAGAACGATATTATTGACTAGTTTTTTGGAGAGAAGCTCCCGGCGTATTGAACAAATCATGATATGTACCCCTTTTACTGGACAAAAGCAAAAGGGGTACATATCACATTCACCAGGAGCGTTTTTTCAATGTTTATTTTTCTGACCAAAGGCCGTGAAGATTGCAGTAGGCATACGCCTTAACCGCCTCATCTGAATCAGACAGCGCAAAAACCGCCTTCGGCTCATCGCCCGGCTTAAGCATCTTGAATTGCGCTGTATTTTTTGTCTCAAGGGCAATCCATTCTATGTAGTGTTTTTCTTCCATAGGATGAACAACTGAACCGACTTTTACTTCCACTGAATTTCCATTTTTTTCTACAACAGGAACGTGCTTTTCTACCGCCGCATCCGTGGTATTTGCCTTAAGCTCAACCATTGCCTCGCCGCAGCACATAGTGTCGCACGCAGAATCCTTTAAAACCTGAACGACTTTTCCACATTTTTTACATTTTAAAAATTCCATAAGATTTCCTCCAGATATATGCAAGTCTTATTGTTTTTATTATAGCTCAATATTTCAAAAAGTAAATAGTAATAAGTCCTATTAGCACTATTTTAATTTTTCTTCGTGTATTCATTTTATTCTTGTTTTTGTTTACACTTAAATTATGAATGAAGTAATAATCTATACTGACGGCGGATGCTCAGGAAATCCAGGTCCCGGCGGATGGGGCGTTGTTGTAATCTTCAATGGGGAAGCCCGCCAGCTTTCCGGCGGTGAAAAAAATACCACAAACAACCGGATGGAACTTACGGCGGCGATAAACGCGCTTTCTATTGTAAAAAATACGCCGGATTTTAAAAATCATAAAATAACAGTAAATATTGACAGCCAGTACGTAAAAAATGGCATTACAGTCTGGATAAAGGGCTGGAAACTTAAAGGCTGGAAAACGGCTGATAAAAAGCCTGTAAAAAATCAGGATCTGTGGATTCAGCTGGATGAGCTTAACTCTGCCCTGAATGTAAGCTGGAACTGGGTAAAAGGTCACGCAGGCATTGAATACAACGAAATATGCGACCAGCTCTGCCAGAAAGAAATCGCAAAAAACAGATAGTCCGCGCGGAAAATCCGTTTTTAAGACGGCTAAAAAGCGCGCGCATTGATTTTTGATTTTTTTTTGAGTTTTATTTCCGTTTTGTTTTTTTTTACGCGATATAAAGCTATGCAGCTAATAAAAAAAATTCAATTCGCGCTTTTTATGCTTTCAGGCGCTGTTGGAGCCGCAGTTGCGACTTCATGCGAACATCAGCTTACTCCTTCTAAAGAGATTTCTTTACCGCAATGGCCGCCAAAATGTTCATGCGGCGAGTCTGTATGGCCGGAAATAGAAGCCTGGGAAATAACTGTAACAACGGCAGAAGGTTCTGAAACTTTCAGCGTTTGCGCAGACAAAAAGAGCATTACGCTCAGCATGGATTCTTCCTCGCCTGTTTCGCTACTTGCCCGGCCGTTTTTTTCCGGATACTGTTTTTTTAAACCGGCAGGAATGATATTTCCTTTTGAGGAAGAATTTTCGTGGGAAGCAGGATTTTCTTCGGACTGCCTGAAAAAATTTTATATTTCCACGGCGCAAAACAATCCAAAGAATGCCGCAAGAGATTACGCCGCGCGGTTCAACTGGCAGAAAATCACCCTGACAATAAAAAACAATGCCAAAAATAACCGGGCTTTTTACAATCCATGGCTTCTGGACCAGCCGGGCATCTTAACTTCAATTGAAGACAGAACTTTTACCGCGGCAAAACTTTCAATGAAAAAAATATGTTCCGTAACCGCCAGCGAACTTTTTAAGGATTTTCCCGAAAACAGTATTTTTTCCGATTATGTGCCGCAGAATTTATGCCAGGAAGACCAGGAAAACAAGTTTTTTACACTTTCGCAGCAGAAACTTAATTCATTTCTTTTTTATGAAAATTTAAAAATAATAACCGTAAATGCAAAGAGCAGGACAAGTTTTTCACTTGCGATAAATTCAGTCCCGATATAAACTTTAAATATGAAGATAAATGCAAAAATCATTGCCGCGCTCTCCGTTTTTTCCGCCCTGTTCTTTTCATGCAGAAAAAGCCAGCAGAACTTTGAGGCGCAGAAAATCGCGGAAACACAGGCAAAGCACACATGGTATTATTTTTCGGACGGAAACTTTAAGAAGGCGGAAGGAATTTCCTGCGTTCCTGAAACTCCTTTCAGACCATGGACCGAAGCGGCAAGAATTTCTGACATTTCCGTGCAGGATTCAAAAGATGATTCAGTTCCAAGGGGATTTGCAGTTGTAAACAGGACTGGAATTTTAGTTTTTAACGGTGAGCAGATAAATCTTTACAGAGATTTGGAAATATTTTCAAATTCAACCCAGGGAAATCTTGTTTTTTACAACGAAACCCCGGTTTTTTCAGTTTACAGAAATTCATTTTTTAACCGGCAGAAAGCTTCGCAAAGGCCCGCGCATACTTTTCTTGTTCAGTTCAATACGGAGCAGAATGTCTGCTATCCTGTTTTAAACGTTGAAAATTTAGGGCTTCCGGCAACTGCCGAAATCACAGATTTTATATGGGACGGACAGTACTGGACTTGCAGCGTAAAAGACTCCGGAAACGAAGGTGAAAAAATAAATTTTTCATATTTAACTTTTCAGCCTAAGACCGATTTGACTTATATTTCGCCAAAAACCGCGGAATCATATATGTTTATAACTCAAAACACTGAACAGGAATTCAGAAGGGCAAAATCGCCGGAAGATTTTTCCAAAGCGCCGGAGCGAATCAAAGGACTTGTCTCATCGCTTCCAAAAAAACTTTCGTTTTCATTAAAAGTAAAAAATGCATCCGGCCATACTCCAAGGATTTTTGAGAACATTAAAAATTTTTCTGAAAAATCAACGCTGGAAGCGTCTGCGATTCTTAGCGACACCTGGGCAGCCTGCATTTTTTCAGACGGAAGCTTCTTTTTGAGCGGCGCTCTTTTTGAGAACAGGATTTTAAACCACGGAAAAACAATCGCCTTGAAACTTCCGAAAATGCCTTCCGGCTTTTATTACAGGGATTTTGCAATTTCCGGAATGCGTCTGTACGCCTCCTGGGAAGAAAATTCTTTTTACACAATCGCACGAAGCGGATTTATTTGTGTAGACTTAAACGAAATTTTATATAAAAATGAGTTCAACTGGTAAGTATATGAAAAAAATCTCTTTTTGTTGTCTGGTTCTTTTCTTTTCTTCTTTTTTTATTTTTGCAGAAAGGGCGGTTGATTTTTCCGTAACTTTTGAGCCTTCATTAATAATCAACACCGACAATCCCAAAAACAGCGCGCCTGCGCCGGTCGTATATCCGTTGTCTTTCGGAATTATTTTTCCTAGGGAAACCCTTGTTTCTTTTCAGCCAAGAGTTTCTTTTTTTTCAAACTACTACTTGTGGAACAACAGCGGCGCGTATCCTGCCGAAATTGAAAACAGAACGGCAACTGCTTTTTCATTTCTTATAGACTTGCCGGCGGCAATTTCTTTTTCTCCTTTAAAAAAGCATTTTATTGACGCAGGAGCAGGCCCTGCTATTTTGGCAAGGTTCGCAGTTCTTTCCCATGCCGTGCACGGAAGCGATGCAGGATACAACGGAAACACCGCCTCTGATGATGTCGCCGAAATCAACAGATACTTCTGGAAGGATGCGAATTTTCTGTTTATTGATACATATTTTTCATATCTCTATGCGTTTACAGAAAATCTGAAGGCAGGTCCTGAAATAAAATTCTACCTGCCATGCTCGGTCTTCTCAAAAGGCGACCTTAACTCCGCAATAATTTCAGTCGGAATAAAGACGCGCTTCTGAATTTCAATTTTTAAGGCTCAACAGCGGCCGGCCGGATTATTTTTCAACTGCCCTTTCTCACATTTTCTGTTTTTCTATAAATTTGTGGATTTTTCTAAAAAATGAACGATAATATAACTATGGCAGAATCCTTGAATTTTACAGACAAACTAAAAGACGCGCTTAAAGCAAAGTCAGACTGGCTTAATGCTGAATCTTTGCCAAAAATGCTTGAGCACTACAGGCTTCTTCATGCATGCGTAAAAAATATTTACGAAACTTTAATCAAGCGAAGCCTTATCACGCCTGACCCGTATAAACTTGAAATTAAAATTTCCGAGATTTCAAGTCCTGACGATTCCCATTTTGTTGAAAGCGAACGTCCTGTTGTAATGGGCTCAAGATTTTCAAACTACGAAAGCATGCTGGATTACGTATGCACTTATGTTAAATTTTCAACGGAATATATAACCATTCCGCAGATAAAAAAAATGATTGACCTGAACAATGCGTTCCAATGGCACAATATGACGCTGAACAACTCGCGCACAAATTCGCGCGCCATGGCGACTTTAATTCAGGAAGTCCGGCACAGCGCGCCGCAGCTTACTGTCAGCATGATAAATGACTCTATCTCAAAAAGCGCAAAGGCAATCGCAGAAATCAACGATATTTTAAAGGACTTGATGTTGTTCCAGCGCGAAGCCTACAAGGTTCAGATCCGGCACGATGTGATTGAACATCCAAAGTTCAACAGGGAAAAAGCAGGAAATTCGCAGGCTGATGAAATCGCAGAGATAAAAAAGAATCTTTCTTCTATTTCTGGAAAAATGCCGTACTACACGGAGCTTATTCAGGAAATCGCAGCGGAAGACCTTGCGGCCGACAGGCAGAAACTTCAGGAACAGACGCTTATGCGCCTTGCGATTGCTGTAAAAACTGAAAAAAATAAAAAAGTTTCCGTGGATTACAAGCAGTACCTGCTGGAATGTCTGCATATTCTTTCCGGTCTTGGCGAACTTTATTCAACAATTTCAGATAAAATTCAGTCAAATGTAAATATAATTGAAAATCAGAAAAATACGCTCTTTCATAAAATCGCAGTGGCGCTGCGCAAACTGTTCAACCTTTCGGAGCCGCCGCTCGTTTATGATTTTATAATAGTCGACCAGAAAAAGGACACAAAGACGCATCGAAATGTGGATATGAATTTTTTTATCTCAAGCCTGGTAAAAAAATCTTCTTTTTTCATGCCGCTTGCAAATCTTCACGGGCCGGAGTTTTCCAAAATCAAAAAGTATTCAGAGCAGAACATACTGGACTACCTGAACAAGAGCCTCTCGGAAAACCAGGAAATACTTACCCTTCTTGCCGCTGCGGACGAGTTCTTCAAGCAGAATGTTGAACCTCACGACAGAAGCAAAATCAAGGGACTTAAAATCGACCTTATTTCTGTAAAAAATATCATTGTAAAAGCAATCCAGAAACGTTCTGAATATGTAGGTTACATTGAAGAACAGGAACAAATGCAAAAACTTGGAATTACAAATGAAATCTAAATTTTTCAACTCAAAAAAAGTATTTTTGTCAGCATTTTTGCTAGGAACATCATTTTTATTTGCGCAGGAAAATATACGGCAGGAAGATTTTTCCGCCGAAGATTCTTCTGAAAAAAATTTTGTGATAATCGAGTCAAAGCACAGCTACAATCTTAATCCGCGGACTGCAAATTATTCCGCAGAAGCCCAGATTCTTACAGGACTTTACGAGGGGCTTTTTTCCTACGATCCGATTACTCTTGACCCTGTATACGCAATGGTAAAAAACTACAGGATTTCCCGTGATAAAAAAAGATGGACTTTTGAGCTTCAGGAAGGAATAAAATTCAGCGACGGAGAACCAATAACAGCAGAAACAGTGCGTTCAAGCCTTCTTAAAGCGATTGCCGAGCCGGGAGCGCCTTTTTCTTCTCTTATGGATATTGTAAATGGAGCTGAGGAATTCCGAAAAGGCAGAGGAAGTGCGGAAGACGTAGGAATTTATGCAATGGATTCAAACGCTGTCTCAATTCATCTAAAAGCCCCGGCCTCCCACCTTCCTAAAATTCTGTGCATGCCGGCGTTTGCTGTAACCGCGGACGACCTTTCTGCGTACAGCGGTCCGTTTTGTCTTGAAGAATACAGCGAAAACAGAATCATTTTGAAAAAAAACAATAACTACCACGACGCTGAAAGCACAAAAATGGAAAAAATCACTATTCTTCTTTCAAACGACGCGGATGAGAATGTTTTTGCATACAACACAGGCGCGGCAGACTGGATTGCAAGTTCATTCAACGAGCAGAAGCTCCTTTCCAAAGACTCCATTCATCTGAGCGCAGAATTTGCGACACAGTATTTTTTCTTCAAATTTACGGAAAAATCAGTATTCAACAATCTGAATCTAAGGAGAGCCCTGCTGGAAGCGACTCCATGGAACGAACTGCGCGCAAACACTTATGTTCAGGCGCAAAGCCTGGTCTATGCGCTGAACGGCTATCCATCTGTTGAAGGATATTCTTCCACAGATATAATTGAAGCAAAAATTCTTATGGACAAAGCCAGAAACGAGCTGAAAATCGAAGATAATCAGAAAATAAAAATCCGATTTGCAATAACAGACACAGATTACATGAAAAAAAAGGCTGAGCTTTTAAAAAAAGCCTGGGAACCGCTAGGAGTCGAGCTTGAAACTGTGCTTTTTCCAGAGTTTGAATACCTGAACAACATTGAAAAAACAGACGCAGACCTTTTCAGCTACAACTGGATTGGAGATTTCGCAGACCCGCTGGCTTTCCTGGAACTTTTCCGCGGAAATTCAACCATGAATGTTTCAGGCTGGAACAACAAGGAATTCAATGCAATGCTGGATGAAGCCGCCCTTTACACCGATGAAAACCACAACAGGCTGCTGGCAAAGGCAGAGCAGCTTCTGCTGGACGAAGCGGTCATCTTTCCGATTCAGCATCCGGTAAGCGTAAATATAATCAACCTTAATGAAGTCGGAGGCTGGGCATTAAACGCATTTGACATCCATCCGCTGAAATATCTTTTTAAGAGGGAAATTTCCACACCATCCGCGCCAAACATTGTTCTTCTTACAGAATTTTAGCGTCATCAAGCAGAATCCTGCCGTTTGAGGCATCCTTGATTTTCCGTGAAAGCAATGCAAATTCATCGGCATTTGTCTTTCCGGAGACTTTTACATCCGTTCCAAATTCTTCTGTCAGTTCGCTTACAGTAAAACTTTCCAGAATACGCTTTATCACCTGATATGAAGTGTAGTCCGCCGCAAACGAAAACTCTTTTTTTTCAACATATTCTTCAAGCGCAGACAGTTTTTCCGCCGCAAGAAGAACCTGTTTTGCTCCGTCGCCATAGGCTTTTACAAGTCCGCCAGTACCGAGCAATGTGCCGCCAAACCATCTGGTGACCGTAAGGACAAGATTTGTGCAGCCTGAACCTTTAAGCACATCCAGCGCGGGCCGCCCGGCAGTTCCAGAAGGCTCGCCGTCATCACTCATCCCAAGAATTTCACCGGAAAGCCCAAGAACAAATGCGTGGACAACGTGCGTCGCATCAGGATATTTTGCTTTTTGAGATTTTATTATATTTCTTGCGTCAGCCTGCGTTGCGCATGGAAAAAGTTCTGAAAGAAACCTTGAACCTTTTACAGTAAATTCAGACTCCGCATGGCAATTCAGAATTTTCACTTTTTTTCCACAACAACAGACTGAACTTCTTTTGCCACGACGCGCACGCCCTGCGCCTTAATGCCCTTTTCCGCAAAATCAGAAGCCTTGAAACTTTCCTTAAGAATTTTCATCTTAGGCTTTTTTACATAATTAAGCGTAAAATTAAAATCCTTGCGGGTTTCTACAAAAAGCACTTCCATTCCGTCCGGCGCAAAAAAATAATCGCGGTTCATTATGTAGCCGCCGACCTTGCATCGCTTTACATAAACATATTGTGTCTGGGGGTCGCGGTAAATAACAGAAAACAGAACTTTAGAAAGACTTTCCTTGTCCGCAAAACCACAGTAACGAAGTTCCGGACCGACAAAAACCTTTGCCGGGGCTTCCGTCACAGTATAGATTCCGCTTTTACGCACATAGATTATGCGGTCAAACGGAGTGATTTTTAAGATTTCCTCGCCGCCCGGCACGGCAGTTCCAAGATAACCGGAATCCGCATTATATTTTAGCGGAGTATCCCTTCGAACCACAGATTTTACGTCAACAGTTTTAATATTTGTAACGGTTGTGCGGCGCTTTAGAGTCTTTGAATCAAGCTTTTCTTCAATTCCATCCAGATAGCTGAGCGCATATTCAACAATGTGCTTTAAAAGCCTGTTTATTTCCTTGATTCTTGCATTTATCGCCTGAACTTCCTTTCGGTTTTTGTTCATATCATACAGGGAAATTCTTCGGATCGGGATTTTCAAAAGATGGTCAACATCCTCATCAGTAACAGGACGCAAAAGCTCTTCCTTGAACGGAACAAAACCTTTTTTTACCGCCTTAATCACAGTTTCTTCGGTTTTCATCTGCTCAATTTCTTTGTAAATCCGCTCTTCAATAAAAATACGTTCAAGAGTCCTAAGGTGAAGTTTTTCCAGAAGCTGCTGCTTTTCGTATTCAAGCTCTTCTTTAAGGACACGGACAAGCTGCTTTGCATGAAATTCTATCACTTCGGTAACCGTCATCTGAACCGGCATATTGTCCCTGATGACAAGAAGATTGCAGTAGACTGTCTTTTCACAGTCGGTAAACGCATAAAGTGAATCAACAACGTCTTTTGTGTAAACTCCGCGAGGAAGAGTTATTTCTATGTTCGCGGACTGCGAGGTATAATTATTTATGGAAGCAATCTTGACCTTTCCGTTTTTTGCAGCCTTTTCAATCGATTCTATAAGGGTTTCAGTTGTAGAGCCATACGGAAGTTCCGTAATTACAATTTTCTTAGGATCTGAAGTGTCGATTTTTGCGCGGGTTATAAGTTTTCCAAGCCCATCCTTGTACTCTGAACAGTCTATAAGCCCGCCGGTCTGGAAATCCGGAAAAAGCTGAAACTCCTCGCCTCTAAGGCATTTTTTTTCAGCCTCAATCACTTCATGCACATTATGGCTCATAATCTGGGTGCTCATGCCGACCGCGATTCCTTCCGCGCCAGTGATTAGAACAACCGGAAGTTTCGCCTGGAACATCACAGGCTCTTTATTACGGCCATCGTAACTGTCAATATATTCGGTAATCGCAGAATTTGTAACAAGAATGTCTTTTGTAACCTGACGGATTCTACATTCAATATAACGGGCGGAAGCAGCCGCATTGCCTGTAAAAATATTTCCGTAGTTTCCCTGCTTGTCGATAAAAAGCTCTTTGTTTGCAAGATTGACCAGCGCGGTATAAATAGATGCGTCTCCGTGCGGATGAAACTTCATGCAGGCGCCGACAACTCCCGCGACTTTATGAAAGCGACCGTCGTCCATAACAAGCAGAGTGTGCAGAATTCTGCGCTGAACAGGCTTTAGTCCGTCCACAAGCTCAGGAATAGCCCTGTCCCTGATAACATAGCTTGCGTACTGAATAAAATTCTGATCAAATAGATTTTTTACGTATGCCATTTTCCCACCCGGCGAATCAGTTTAATTTCCGTTTTCCATTATTGAATTAATATGAATATCTGGAGTTATTATTTCGCCACCATATTTTATGCGCAATTTGTTCAGGTAAATATCAAAATGAATGTGTTCCGCCATAAGGTTCACCAGAAGCCGGTTATCCGTGCGGACTCCAAGAAAATCCTTGTCTTCCGCAGAAAGCATGGAACAAAGGCTTCCATCATTTTTCACAATTTCTTTGTAAGGTATAAATTCGTTTCGGTCGTTGCTGCAAAGGATGCAGGAATTGTTGTCAGCCACCATGATAAAGCGTTTTTGCGGAGACTTCAAAAGACTTAAATCGTTGCAATATAACTCAATGTCCAGATTGTAGAGCTCAAGGTTCAGCCAGCTGAAAACAATAATCCTTACGCCGCGTCTTTTTGCTTTATCAAGGTTTTCTACAAGAGGTTTTAAGTCGATTGAAGAATTCATAAGGATTTCTTTTTCTGCGGAATCAACCATGGATTTAATTTCATCCAAAAGATTTTGCCAGCCCTGTATATTGCAAAAATAATTAGAAGCTCTTCTCCTTAAAGAAAGCTGCTCCAGAAGATTTTTTGCCGTTTCAGCGCTTTTTTTATATTTTGAAGTAATCTTGTCTATCAGCTGTCCCGGATCGACAACCGCATATTCGCTAGTCTGCCCCGGAATAGAAACAATAGCTCCCTTATCAAGAAGATTTTCCAGCGCGGCATAAACCGAAGAACGCGAAGTTCCGAGCAATTTTGCAATCTGATAACCATTCATCTTCTCTTCTGAAACCATCGCGCAATAGACTTTTGCCTCAGTCTGAGAAAAACCCAGCCGCACCAGACAATCAACAGTTCCGACATCCATAAATTAAATCAAACCCTTTTTTTATTTACCCTTACGAAAATATAGCAGTTTTTTAATTATTCCTCAAGACTATCTTGAATAATTAATTTTAACGGCCTGCATTCCGGATTTTTTGAATCCTTTATTTCCCGCAGAATATCTTCCTTTAGAAGGGAAACATTTACAAATCCGCAGAACGCAAGCGTTCTGTCAGAAAGATCGTAAAGGCTTTCCCCTTCACAGGCGACAACAACATCCTTGTCCGAAATAAATTCCTTAAACTGATTCCTGAATTTTTCATTTTCAAGCCGTGTTTTATAAAAATAATAAATGGAGGTAAATTTATGGATTTTAGCAAGACGACCGCAACATTTCTGAAGTTTTACAGAAAATTTTTCTCCAAGCGGAGTTGACATAAGATTTTCCGCAAAAACAAAAAGGGCACGAGGCTCGCCTTCAATTCCTGTGTTCTGCTGAAGAACTTTCTGCGTCTCAAAAACAAGGTTCTGCATGAACGCCTTGTCGCTCAATGGTTCAGCAGGAGTTTCCGAAATCTCTTCACGAGAAATTCCATCCCCGGCGATTTCCGCCTCTCCTTGATTTTCATGTTCTTCCAGATTATCCCCGGTTTCGCCGTCAGCGGCAAGAATTTTATTCGCGGCAAGCTCATCATCACTTGCAACCGGAATATCATTTATAGAAAAATCACCTGTGTTCTGGCTAAGAATTTCTTTAAGCCTGGCTTCCATATCAACTTCAGGCTCTGCGCTTTCGTTTTTTGGAATCTCAAACTGAACGGCAGAATCGTTTTTAAATTTATCCTCCTCTGGTTCAGTTGACTTTAAGATGCCTGAATCAATCTCGTCTTCAGAAGCCTGAGGAATATCCATTATTGAAAAATCACCTTCATCGTACATCTTGTTCTGTCCGAGAATTTCTGCAAGCCTTGCATCCATTTCTGAATTGTTTTCATGGCTTTCTGTTTCTGCATTAAAAATATTTGTATCATCCATAGTTTCGTCTTCGCTTTCATCAAATGTTATAATTGAATTTTCTATATCAGGCTCCTTAAATCCCGGAAGGCTTTCCGCAGATTTATTTTTCAGCGTAAGAATCGGATTTTTTACGCCGTCAACAATCCTGTAAAGAACGCAGTTTTCCTCGTTGGTCGAAAACAGCGGATTTTCCTCACTTATGCGGATATGCTTAAGATTGGGACAGTTTGAAACCCAGTCTTTTTCAAGAGTTTCCAGATTCGCAGGAAGCACAATTGTTTCAAGGTTCTCACAGTTTGCGATTGCGCACGCGCATATTTTTGTTACGCTGGATGGAATTACCAGCGATTTTATCGCCGAGCAGGAATCAAAGACATTTTCCGGCAGAGTTTTTATTCCGGCACGGAACGGAATTTCTTCAAGAGCGGTGCAGCCGGCAAAAAGTCCCTCTGAAAAATCCAGGACTTCCAGCGGCATTTCAACTTTTTTTAAAGATTTGCAGCCGCAAAAAAGAAAAGGCGGAAGCGTCTTTAAAAAAGCCGGAAGTTTTACAGCCTCTAGCTCAACGCAGTTGCAAAAAAGATTCGCGCCAAGATATGTAACCGAATCCGGAAGGGAAATTTCCTTTAGCCCAGAGCAGGAAAACGCCTCCTCCGCAACCGAGGTTGCTCCGTTAGGCACAACTCCTGTAAATTCTTTTGAATCCGTATCTATTCCAACAATAACTTTAAAGTCATCTGTATAAATCAAGCCATTTTTTTTAACTGTTAAATTTTCCATAGTATAATTTTAGTCCAGAAAAGGTATATTTGCAAAGTTTTTTACATCAGCCGCAAAATTAAATTATTTGAGCGCAAGCCCGGCCTTAAAGGCATCCGCGACAACATCTCCAAGACGGATATATTTGTGGTTCACGCTGTCGTAAGTAACAGGATCGAGCTTTTTCACGTCAATTTTTCCGTCCGAAAGAACGGATTCATCCGCGGCAACGTTTACAATTTCTCCAAAAAGCCGGCAGTTCTGAACATCAAAACTGATTGTTTTACATTCAAGAACCATAGGAAGCTCTTCCACAAGAGGAGCATTGACTTTCTGGCTTTTTGTAAAATGAAAACCGGATTTTTTTATTTTTTCCGGCTCATCGTTTCCTGAGACAATTCCGACATAGTCACAGGCCGCCACGGTCTTTGCGGTGGCCATGCTTACGGTGAAGTCGCTTCCTGCCTGAATATTTTTTACAGTTTTATGTTCAGGACTAAGACAGATATTTATTTTTGTGTCATCAGCAATTCCGCCCCAGGCAGCGTTCATAATATCGGGATTTCCATTCTCATCATAAGTTGAAACCATCAAAACCGGCATAGGATAAAGCATTGCCTTTGCGCCAAAATCTTTTCGCATATACAGCCCCTTAATTTCGAGTTTTTTTGCAAACTATGAAAGAACGCTCCCGGCAGATTTACAATTTGCTCAGATGGATTTGGCTCGAATTCGGGTGCTCCGCACTTTAATTAATTCAATCGCCAAAAATCTTCACAACTTGCAAATCTGCCTGCGCTTTTATTCTTTTTACAACAACCTCGACATTCAGACTACTATTATATCACAAATGTGCTATAATTTGCTCATGAAAAAAATTGCAATAATCACCGGCACATCCAGCGGAATGGGAAAAGACTTTTCCATTCAAATTTCAAAAGAATACCAGCACCTCTGCATTGATGAAATATGGCTTGTAGCGCGAAGAATAGAAAAACTGAACGAACTTTCCGAGGAAATAAAAAAAATCAGCGGAGCGCCAGAACCACGCGCCGTACAGCTGGATATTTCCAGAGAGGACGGAGTACAACAGTTCAACTCGCTTCTTTCTGAAGAAGAAAAATCCGGCCGCTTTGAAATCACGGTTCTTGTAAACAACGCGGGATTCGGAACTTACGGGCCTTTTGAAGAGACACCGGTTGAAAAAGAGATGCGGATGATAGAAACAAACTGCACCGCCCTTACCGGAATAACAGGATATTCCCTTCCTTATATGAACGAAAATTCATACATAATAAACACGGCAAGCATGGCGGCCTTTGCCCCTCTTGGAAATTTCGCAGTCTACGGCGCGACAAAATCTTTTGTCTTAAGCTTTAGCCTTGCGCTCGCCGCAGAATTAAAACCGCGCGGAATACACGTGTGCGCGCTTTGCCCCGGCTCAGTAAGCACGGAATTTGCAAATATTGCCTCCAACGGAGCAAGAAAAGAGGTTCTGCACGGAATTTCTTCTGAAAAAACAGTACGCCACTGCCTAAAAAAGGCTTTTTCCGGAAAACGAACCGCGATAATGCGGTTTAAATGGAAATTCCAGGCGCTCGGAAGCAAATTCGTGGATGCATATACAATCGCGGATTTTACATTCAGACATTCAAAGCGACCATACAAAAAGACTGAATAATAGGCTTAATTTCGAGTTTTTTTTACAAATTACGAAAGAACGCTTTCGGCAT
>OBSA01000024.1_pt1 | contig 69795 bp, 63 predicted proteins | sample 1501291 | NCBI WGS metagenome assembly OBSA01 (sample SAMEA3360679, study PRJEB22359) | human gut metagenome | biome: ENVO:urban biome; feature: ENVO:human-associated habitat; material: ENVO:feces | place: Bangladesh | collected 2011 | reverse complement strand
ATGGTGCTGTAAGATAATGCGGAAGAACATAGAAATCAATCAAATCAAGCCCTGCGTCATCTTCTTGCGAGTAGTCCTTCGGCTTTTCATCCATTTGTTCAATATATTGGATAGTTGGAGCGCATATAATCGCACCCGCCGATTCACCGATCATCAGTTTTCCCTTTGCCAATTCCTTCTTCAATAGCTCATCCGTTCCCGTTTTACGGAGCTGGTCCATAAGGAAGAAAGAATTTCCACCAGTAAAATATATCACATCCGCATCTTCAAAAACGGACTGTATCGTTAAATAAGCCTCCGTTGAAATATCAATTTCCGTTACGGTTGCCCCCAGTTTATTGAATAGCTTTCGAGCCGAGCCGACATAACCGGTATAGCCTTCACGCAGCGAAGCTGTGGGAATAAATGCGACTTTCTTGTTATCAATTTCTTCTTTTATCAAACTTCCTACACTTGAAAAGTGCGAACATAAAAACAGTTTCATCCATATCCTCCTTTATAAATTTGTTGCTCAATTTCGTGTTCAATTTATACCATAAAACTTGTGAACAATTCTACCTCAACTTTTGTGAGATATGAGAAAAGTCCGAACAGTTTTCTGCCCGGACTTCCTCGCTCAATCATAAATCAATTCCGCTTTCACGATTTCCTCTGCCTGTGCCTTGCAAGCGTTCATCTCATCCCGAAGCCGCTCAAAATCACGCTTAACAGTCCGCTTATTCACGCCGAACTTAAAAACCAGCTCGTCCATTCCCACAAAAGCCCCTCCGCGGAGCATCTCGTCAATCTGAATAATGCGTGTAGTGCGGCGGATGTCGTCGCGTTTTTTATCACAAGCCATGTTTGATTCCATAATAAGCAATTATAACACAGTTTTTCTTTGGGTGTGTCCGCAAAACAATTTGCGGACCGGGCTTTCCATGAGTTTTCAAGGAAAACTCACTACAAAAACGGTTCTCCGTTTTTGCTGGCTTCGGCTTCCGCCTCCGACCAAACGCTCCGCGTTTGTTTTCCCGCAATTGATAAGAATCTGCTTTTCCGCCATAACAACCTCCAAATCTCGCGGCGCAACTTCACAAAAAACCGCGCGCTCGCTTTATCTTTTTTCATTATAAAACGCAAGAACGACATGGAGTGTCGGAGAGAAAAAGAAGAGCAGCGGACACTCTAAGAAGTCATATTACAGAAAGCTTTTAAAGACTTGAAAAAAAAATTGTTTAATGTAATATTACGGCAGGTTTGTTGAATAAATACTACTAATGTTCTAAGTTCTGCCGTAAAAAGTTTGAGGTTTATTGGAGGGGTTTAAAGTACGAGAGGTATATAATGAAAAAACAAAATTTAGCCGCGTGTTTTTCCGTAATCACCATTGTATTTACAATAATTGGTTGTAAGATAGAATCAACTTCCAAAACGAATTATGAAGAAAAACTTTATGTTTCAGCAGTAAAGTTTGAGGCAGAATCTTCCCCAGACGATACAGCTGGATATAGCGTAAAAATTACAATGTCCACTGCAACAGACGGTGCAGTAATTTACTATAGCATAGATGGAACAGAGCCAACCGCAGAAAGCACAAAATACAAAGAACCATTATATTTCAATAAAGACACACAGTTAAAAGCTTTTGCAATAAAGGAAGGTTTAAAAAACAGCCCGATTTCACTAGCAACTCTTTCAATAAGTTCAAAAACAATAACAAAAAAAGTTTATATATGTGCAAAATGCAAAAAAGAATATAATACAGCACAAGAAGCCGCTGACTGTTGTGCGGAAAAAACAGACACATCAATTCCTTCAGATGTTACAGAATTAAAACCCCATCCAAAAGATTCTGCAGTTATACTTACCTGGAAAGATGCTTCTGACAATGATATTTTCGGCTATATTGTAAATTGGGAAGTTTTAGATGCAAGTCGCAATTTATCTGCCCTTGAAAAAGATAGTTTTATTATTGCCAATAAAAAGGAAAGTTGCATTATTACAGGTCTTACAAACGGCAAGGAATACACATTCACCGTAAAGACAATGGACACAAGCGGAAACATAAGCAAAGGTGCAACAGTAAATGCAGCACCAAAATCTATTCCTGCCGGCAAAGTCATGGAAATCAAACTTGAGGCTCCAAACGCAAAAAGCAATACAACTGTTACAGTAACAGTGAACATCTCGACTAGAGCAGAAAAAATTGAAAAGGTCGTATACAAGAAAGACGGAAGCGAGAATGCTGCAAAACTGCTTTCAGATGCTGAAGCAAAAGAAGCAAATCAAAACAGCAGCGACAATAAAGAATGGAATTTTGTGCTTAAAGCCACAGATGAGAGCGCCAACGGAATATATACTGTTGCAGTTCTTGATTCAGACGGACGCGAAAAAACATCGCAGATAGAAATTAAAAACTTTGACTTTACCCCTCCTGAAAAAATAAAAAACGTCACTACCAACTATTCAAGCGAATCAAATGTTATAACACTAAACTGGGACACTCCTATCGACAGTGATTTTAATCACGTAGAAATATCTTACACAACAAACGACGGGTCAACGGATTCAGAAAGATCCGAACCCATAAACGAAAATACCGACAGCAGGACATTTACTGGAATAGATAAAACAAAAAACTATTACACATACTATATAAAGAGTGTGGATTCTGTCGGAAATGAGAGTTTAGAAATAAAATATAAAGTAAGAGTAAATAAAACAAAGAGTCACGTACTAGAATACTTTGTAAAAATTCCTGACGTTTCAATAAACGGAACTGAAAGCATGAAACCTAGTTCAGAAGTATTTCTAACCAACCGTGCGATGGAAATCGCTTCTTTTTACATGAGTGACCACCCTGTAACAAGGGCTGAATACAAAGAAGTTATAGGCAGAGATCCAAGCACAGCCAGCGCATACGATGCAAATGGTAATATTCTTACAGGAAACGCAACAGCAAATAATCCAGTTAATTATATAAACTGGTATGATGCAATAGTTTACTGCAATATGCTTTCTTTGCAAGAAGGACTTTCTCCTTGCTATAAAATCAATGGCTTTACCAACCCTGACAATTGGGGAAATGTTCCGGATTCAAAAAATGACATATGGAACAGCGTAACCTGCGACTGGAATGCGAACGGCTACCGCCTGCCTTCAGAAGCTGAATGGGAATGGGCTGCGCGCGGTGGCGAAAGCTACATTTATGCAGGAAGTAATAATATAAATGAAGTCGCATGGTATGGCGTAAACACCAATTATACAGGAACAAGAGAAGTAAAGGTAAAAAAAGCCAATGGCTATAAACTTTATGACATGAGCGGAAACGTTAAGGAATGGTGCTGGGACTGGTATGGAAGAATATCCGTCAACTCAGCTATTACAGGACCTTTGTCGGGCAATGTCCGCTGTCACCGTGGCGGTTCTTGGAGAAACAGTACAGGTACAGGCGTGAATGTTACAGGCCGAGAGAAATACTACCCGCACAACCGTTCTGGCGAATATGGATTCCGTGTCGTTCTTAATGCAAACTAAGGAATTCTTAAAACCATCGAATGCCTTACGGAAAAATCAAGTTCCTTAGCTCGAGTGAAAGAGGCAATAATCGGCGGAATCTTTGCGTTGCTTGGCTCTTTGGTCACATTTTTGGGGACGTATCTTTCAACCTTAAACACAAAAAAAGAAGAACGGACCACAAGGCAGATAAATTGCTTGCCGATTTGGAATAAAACAAAACCAAAAGTTTGCAAAATAAGCGTTGTGGAATAAAAGCAACGCTTGTTTTTTCTACAGCCTCAATAAATCAGCATGAGTTCCGGTGCGTGAAAGCGTAAGAATCAGTTCCGTCTTGTTCTTTATGTAGACCAGAATCCAGTCCGGCTGAATGTGCAGCTCCCGGAATTTCTTCAGTTTCCCTTTCAGCTGGTGGTCGCAGTATTTTTCGGGGAGCTTTTTGCCGCTTTTCAGCCATTCCAAAACTTCTGCAAGAGCATTCATGTCAAGATGTCTCTTTTCTGCAAGACGAACATCTTTTTTGAACGATGATGTATAAATCAGTCTATATGTCATGGTTTGTACTCTGGCTCATCCTCTGCTACAGCAAGCATGTCATTCATCATTTCCTTTACAGAATCATACCTTTTCGCCTTGATTTTTCCCTTGCTTATGTCCAGCGCCTCCTTGCAGGCCGCAAGTGTTTCGTCGTTGTATTCCTCTTCCGCCCTGATTTTAAAAGGAATCGACCGCGTGCGGTTCACCGCCTTGATGAAAATATTGATTGCGGTGGAAATGTTCATTCCCATTTTTGCGCAGATTGAATTGAAAGTGTCCTTGTCGCTCTGTTCCACATTTACAGTTATTGCCGCCATTTTTGTCCTCAATATATTGTAGTTTACTAATAGAAAAATATTTTATATATATAATATAAGATATTACTGTTATAAATGCAAGGAAATTCGGTGCAAAATTTGAAATTTCATAATTTCGCCATTGCCGTGCTCCGACACTACAATCTCCCGTGTCATTTCCTGTCATAATCCCGCGGCGTTTTCAACACAAAACTGCGATTTGTGATACAATTGCAGCGAATCGCTCAAATCTTCAAAACTAGAAAAGGCAAAAAATGTCGGCAGGAAAAATCTTTCATAAAACATTCATCTGGTGCAAAAAGGAAATTATCTTTTGCATCACATTTTTATTCTCGCTCGTTTCAATGTTTTTTGTAAAGCCGGATGCAAAATATATTTCGTACATCGACTTTGGAACGCTTCTGACTCTTTTTTCGCTGATGGCGGTCGTTTCAGGCTGGCGGCGGACAGGACTTTTCGACGCTCTTGGAAAAACCGTCTGCCGCAAAGTTCACGGTCAGCGCGGACTTTGCCTTACGCTTGTTATGCTTTGTTTTTTCACAAGCATGATTATTACAAACGACGTGGCGCTCCTTACATTTGTTCCGTTTGCGATTGTCCTTCTTTCAGGAACGAGCGGTTTTCTTCTATTATATACCGTCGTTCTTCAGACACTTGCGGCAAACCTTGGAAGCATGATTACGCCGATTGGAAATCCGCAGAATATATTTTTGTTTTCAAAAATGCCGCTCGGCACAGTCCAGTTTATGAAAATTCTTTTTCCGTACACATCGCTTTCTTTTGTACTTCTGATTTTTTCAACTCTGATAATAAAAAATGAAGAAACGCAGATTGAACAGCAGGAAGCCAAAGCTGAAAGCACTAGCTACACAGGAAAAAATATTCTGTACACTGCCCTTTTCATATTGTGCCTGCTTTCAGTTGCGGACGTAGTTCCAAAATGGGCGGCGGCAGTCCTTGTCGCGCTTTGCGTTCTTGTTTCCGACCGAAAAATTTTCTGCAATATCGATTTTATGCTTCTTCTGACATTCACGGCGTTTTTCATTTTCACAGGAAACATCGCGCGGCTGGAAAGCGTGGACAGTTTTCTAAAACGGATAACCGGAGGAAACGAATTTACCGCAGGCCTTGCGTTCAGCCAGTTGATAAGCAACGTTCCCGCAACACTTTTGCTTCATCCGTTCGCGCAGAACACAAAGGAGCTTCTATTGGGCGTAGACATCGGCGGGCTTGGAACACCGGTGGCATCTCTTGCAAGCCTTATAAGCCTAAAACTATACACGCAGGAAAAAGGCGGCACCGGAAAATTCCTCGCAGTCTTTACGCTGATGAACATTATTTTTCTAGCCGCCCTCTGCGCAATGAAAGCGATTTTAAAAGATTGACGGAAAGAAAAAAATGGACACATTGAACGCAGAGCAAAGAAGCCTGAACATGGCAAAAATCCACAGCAAGGACACAAAGCCCGAAGTCTTTTTAAGAAGCGCGCTCCACAAAGCCGGATTCAGATTCAGAAAAAACGACAAGCGGTATTTGGGAACGCCGGACATTTTTCTTCCGCATTACAACGCAGTTATTTTTATACACGGATGCTTCTGGCACGGACACAAGAACTGCCGGCTTTTCAGGCTGCCAAAAACAAATGTTGAATTCTGGAAAAATAAAATTGAAAGGAACATTGCGCGCGACAAAAAAGTGATTTCAGCCTATCTTGACAACTGCTACAGAGTCGCTGTTGTCTGGGAATGTTCAATAACAGGAAAACAAAAGGAGCAAAAACTTTCAAAAGTGACGGAAGAAATTTCCCTGTGGCTTGAAGAAGATTTAACAGAAAACTACAGGGAATTTTAAAGTTTTTATTTTTGTCCAGACCAAATGTGAGCCAAATCTGAGCCATCCGTTTCCGTTTTGGGCGTTTATCGCGGAAAAATACTGTTATGGAAGCCTTGAATGCAGCGTTTTTTTGGAAACTTCAAGGCTCACGACAATTTTTTCCACAAGATTTTTTGCGGTTGTAAGAGTTTCCGTCTTGTCTTCAATCAAACCGCTTTTTCCGTCGAGCGAGCCTGTTCCAATAAGCTCCAGTTTCGCCTCATGATTTTCAAGGCTGATTTCGGCGCGGTAAACTGCTGAAGGCTGACCGTTCACACCGGAATATTCCACGGAATTCTTCCCGGCGTCTTTTGGATAGAATTCGTTGTAGTCAAAGCTTTTGTTCACTTCCGCAAAAACAAAATATTTTTTTCCTTCCTCAAGCTGAATTTTCCGAGAAACATCAAAGCTGCCTTTTGGAGTTGCCGAGCTTACCGCATCCATCTCATTCTTTGATTCCGGAACGTAGAAATTTTCGCAGGAATGATACCACACAGGAAGCGATTCCGGGCGGCCGCCTTTAGGCGCGAAAATCCATTTTTTCTTCGAGGCCCTTTTTGTGGCAAAAATTGTCCGGCTGAAGTTTCTGTCCGAATCCTGAATCCATAGCGCAAACTGCGGCGGAAATTTTCCCTTCCATTCGCTGCCCGGAGTTACAAGCACCCTAACCTTTGCAGTCCGAATTTCAGAATTCTCTTCCGCCCAAACCTGCTGAAAAACCAGAAGCGCAAAAGCCGCTACAAAAATTTTCTTGATGATTGATTTTAAAATCATAGTTTTCTCCTGTTTTCTAATTTACAAAAATATTTTCCGCCCACATACTGATAAAACGTTCTGTAAACGGTTCGGAATTTTCCCAGTATTCAACTTCCGACTTGCGCGAAATCACGGACTGAAGACAGCCCCAAAGTCCGAATACAAGAACACCGACATCCAGCCGGGAATTTTCAGAACGCGCCACTCCTTCTGCAATACAAAGCTCAAGAAGTTTTTCCCCGGTGCGGTTGCAGACATAAAATTTTTCAGTTTCTTCCGGCGGAAGATTCACCGCGGATTTTATTTTTTCCATCACAAGAGAGGCAACGCGCGGATTTTTAAGACTCCAGTTGCGAAACGCCCTGATTGCGGCAAGAACCTTTTCCTTTGAAGAAGCGGCTTTTTCCACGGCGGCTTCAATCACCGAATTTATCTGGTTCAGACAGTCCAGCGAAATCGCCTGAAAAAGGCAGTCCTTGTCCCTATAATAATGATAAATTGCCGTGGCTGAAACGCCGCACTTTTTGGCAATTTCCCTCATTCCGATTTCCTCAGGTTCTTTTTCCATTAAAAGCTCAAGTGTCCGCTTTTTTATGGAAGAAACCAGCTCAGGATTCGCATTCCTCATAATTCTTCCGCCTTTTATAATGTAACACAGATAACTTAACAATGTTATATAAAATAATCAATATCTTTTTTTATCGGCACGCTTAAGCGTTTGGTGATAAAACTTTTAATAACGACATGGCATAAAAAGTTTCAGCACAGAATCAGATTGAGTTCTGCATCCCCAGCAAATTCCAATCGTAAATCAGCCGTAAAATTTTACGCTTGAAAATACACTTGTTTTCAATTACAATTTCCTTATTATGAATGATGAATCAAACCGAATCCGAGAAAATAGAACTTTAGAATTTAAAGAAGATTTAACCAACACATTTCTAAAAACTGTAAGTGCCTTTTCTAATTATGACGGCGGAATTATTCTATTCGGTGTGAATGACTGCGGAATCCCTGTCGGTCTTGGAAATCCCAAACAGACTTGTCTTGATATTGAAAATAAAATAAACGATTCCATACATCCGCAGCCAGATTATTCTCTTAAAATTGACGGGCAAAATAAAACCGTTGAGCTGAAAGTGAATGCAGGAAAAAGCAATCCATACACATACAAATCAAAGGCATACAAGAGAAACGACACAGCCACCATCGAAGTTGACGAGCTTGAATTTTCTCGTCTGGTATTGCAGGGAAAAAATATAAGATTCGAACAGCTTTCAAGTGAAAATCAAAATCTTAAATTTTCTGTTCTTGAAGAAAAATTGATTCAAAAAATCGGAATAGACAGACTGGACAAAAACATCTTAAAAACCCTGAACCTTTTTTCTGACTCTGACGGATTTAATCACGCGGCGGAATTGCTTTCTGACTCCAACGATTTTCCCGGAATTGACATCGCAAAATTCGGAGAGTCCATCAGTGTCATTCAAAAAAGAGCGACTTTTGAGCACGAGTCAATTCTGAAAGAGCTTTCAGAGGCTGTGAACGTTTACAAAGATTTTTATCAATATGAAGAAATCAACGGAATTGAGCGAAAAAAAATCGAGCGTATTCCGGAAAATGCATTCCGCGAGACTTTGGCAAATGCACTGATTCACAGAACTTGGGATGTGAATGCGCAAATCCGGATTCTAATGTTTGACGACAGAATTGAAATAACATCTCCGGGCGGACTTTCTTCAGGCATTTCTGAAGAGGAATATCTAAAAGGCAATGTTTCAATCTTACGTAATCCGATTATCGGAAACGTTTTTTACAGGCTTCATATTGTTGAGATTCTTGGAACAGGGATTCCGAGAATCAACGAGGCGTACAGGAATTCAGCAAAAAAACCACGGTTTGAAATCTTTGAAAATTCTATAAAAGTTACGCTCCCTGTAACTGATGTTATGGATTTAACGAAAGATGAGAAAACTGTGCTTGCCGTTCTAAGCAAAAATATTCCTCGGCAGATTAGCGGCATTTCAGCTTCAGTTCCATTCGGAAAATCAAAACTGACAGAACTGCTAAAATCTCTTGAATCAAAAAATTACATCACAATTCAAGGAAACGGCCGCGGAACAAGATACTGCAAAAACTAGAAAATGAGCAATGCGCTACGTAAAATTTTACGCTTGTTTTATGATTGTTTTCAGCTACATTTTCCTTATTATGAATGATGAATTCTTGCCGGCGACACTTACGTACAGCAGACTCTTGTAGCCCCGCTTTTTACATATAAAAGTGTTTTTGACGGCCTGACACGCCAGGAGCAGACAGTTTTCAAAAAACTGATAGAACGAAAAAGCCGCAGCCAGATTACAAAAGAACTGAATATTGTCGAACGCTCGCTGGAAAATTACCTTTCCAAAATTTACCAGAAAACAGGCTGCAAGAACCACGAAGAACTGATTAAAAAGTTCGGTGAGTGAAATATGGACTCTATTTGTAAAGATATTTTCCGTTCTATTCATGAAGGATGCTGGATTTATATTGAAACTTAAAAACTCTTAATTATCTTTCTGACTGCAACAAACTTGCTGATATTCCAAAACTCAACACAAAATATCGCATTTTATACAGCGGAACATTTTTTAAGCCCTAAAACAAGACAAAACACACATTTTTTAAGCCCTAAAATATAAAACTACAAAGCATAAAATAAACGCCTCTCAAACCGCAAGAATTCGGGAGGTAAAATCTAAAACTTCAAGCTGCGGACTTCAACTCCTTTTGTAAACAAAAACTTTCCGCTATACCTGAAACTTTTCTTGAATTCCAGAACTTTTTCGATTATATTGGAAACAAATGAAACAGATTGCGCTGGACAGATTCGGAATCGACGAAATAATTTCTCTTTACAAGGACAAGTCCGTCATAAAAGTGCTTCAGGGAATACGGCGACAACTTTCCAAAACTCATTCTTACAATGGACGACCTTCCGCCCTCAAACGAAAACGGAATTATAAGGAAGAATATAAGGGAGTGGATTTTGGAGGGGTGAAAGGAGTTGCAAGTATTCAAATTCAGTCCGCTATTTAAATAACGACACAATCAAAACAATTGGTTCAATTCCAAAAAATATTTGACCTAAATTTCCCCAAGCAGAAAATCCCTTATGTTTCTGTGAATTATTCCGTTACGGGAAAAATCAAATTCGTCCATGGAAACAACATATTTTGGAAAATTGTCTTTTATTGAGTCGTAGACTGAAAATTCTCGTCTCACCGTTTCTTCGCTCGCCAAAAGATACGCCACCTGAACATAAATTTTTACACCGTTCCTTTCTGCGATAAAATCTATTTCAGATTCATCCTTTTTTCCGACAAAAACCTTGAAATTCCTGCGCAAAAGTTCAAGACATACAATGTTCTCAAGAATCTGGTCGATGTTCTGAGTATTTTTTCCGAAAACAGCCTCGCGGAGTCCGTGATCAGCGCAGTAATATTTTTCGTTCACTGTCAGAACCTTTTTTCCCTCCAAATCGTAGCGGCTGATTTTATAAATCAGAAAAGCATCTGCGCAGAATTTCAGGTAGTTCAGAATCGTGTCGTGGGAAATATTCCGCTTCTCGCTCTTAAAATATTTTGAAAGCGAAGTTGCACTGAAAATATGTCCGATATTAGAAAAAGCGTACGCGATAATCCACTCCAGCGTGTCCACATCGCGGATATTGTTGCGCTTCACAACGTCTTTCAGGACAACGGAATTATAAATGTCCATCAGGTACTGATTTTTTGCGGAATCGTCGCCAAGAAAATTTGCAAGGAACGGCATTCCACCGGTTTTCAAGAAAGCCGTGAAGCAAGCTGACTTGTCAATCTGAGAATTCTTCTGGCGGTTCATCTCCAAGAATTCCGCGAACGAAAACGGATAAATCACAAATTCAACATAGCGGCCGGCAAGATAAGTCGCAAGCTCGCCCGAAAGAAGTTTCGCATTCGAACCTGTTATGTAAATGTCGCAGTCGAAATCAACACGGCATGAATTGATGCATTTTTCCCAGCCATCAACCTCCTGAATCTCGTCAAAAAACAGATAGATTTTTCCGTCCGCACTTTTCTGAAACTCGACTATTCTTTTGTGGAGAATTTTTGCGTCTAGCAGCTCGGAATTGGAAAACTGCTCAAAATTTATGCAGAGAAAATTTTTATCGCTCACCCCGGATTTTTTAAGTTCGTTTTTCACAAGTTCCAGCATTACGGATTTTCCCGAACGCCTGATTCCTGTAAAGACTTTGATTAGTTCCGTGTTGATGAACGGCCTGATTCTTTTCATGTAAATTTCGCGGCTTATCATAAGGCAATTTTATCAGTTATAGTCGCCAAAATCAAGAAAATTTATATTTTTAGAAAGTATAACTGATAAAAACAAACATATAAAACAACCTCCCCGCTTCAAACTTTGTTGTTTTTTACATACAATAAACCGAATAAAAATTATGACAAAAAGGGATTTTCTTCTTTCGCTTTCAAAAGATGAGCTTGTGGAGCTGATTTTCGGTTTTTCAGAAACGAACCGGGAAGCTTGTGATTTTATTCAGAAAAAAATCTATCAGGCTGAAGTTTTAGGACAGAACAACAAACAAGAAAATCTGTTAGAAAATCCTAAAGCCATGAATGCGGAAGTTCCTGCTGCGGAAATTTCTGCATACACCAATGCCATAAACCGTTTTAGTTCCCCGGAAGAAAAAATCGCGCTTTTTAAATCACTTTTTTCAGGGCGGACTGATGTTTTTGCCCTGCGCTGGCACAACGAAAAATCAAATAAAAGCGGATATTCGCCGGTATGCAAAAACAAATGGCTTTCGGGAAAATGCGACTTGAAAAAATATTCGTGCGCCGCCTGCCCCTTTAAGTTTCCGGAAAGCCTGTCCGATTCAAGAATTTACAATCATCTTGCCAGAAAAGATTTATACTGCCGCGACGTGATTGGAATTTATCCGCTTCTTTTGGACAACTGCTGCAACTTTCTTGCGTTCGACTTTGACTCGCACAAAAAAAACTTTAAGAATACAGAAAAATCTGATGCCGCAGCTAATGACAACAGCAATTCTGAGAAATGAAAAAACGATGTTCGCTCAGTCTGCAAAACCTGCGGTGAATATTCAATTTTTCATTCCGTTGAAATTTCGCGTTCTGGAAACGGCGCACATCTGTGGATTTTCTTCAGCGAAAAAATAAAAGCTAAAACGGCAAAACAATTCGGCTCTTTGATTCTTCAGGCGTCAATGCTGAAAAATCATTCGATTTCTTTTGAAAGTTTTGACCGGATGTTCCCGAACCAGGATGAAATTCCAAATGGCGGCTACGGAAATCTTATTGCGCTTCCGCTTCAAGGCCGGGCCGTTAAAGAAAAACATTCTGTTTTTACCGATGAATATTTTTTGCCTTATGACGACCAGTGGAAATATTTAAGTTCGGTCCAGAAACTGTCAGAAAAAGAAATAATTGAAATTTCAGAGCAGATTCAAAAAAAATTGAGATTCTCAATTCCGCTTTGCAACGAAGAAAATCCATTTGAAAATAAAAAACCACTTTCTAATTCACTTAAAAGCAAAGACACAGAAAATGAAGAACTTAATTCATCAGATTTTCCGCAAAAGGTAAAAATCACCCTTACAAACCGCATTGAAATTCAAAAAGCCGGAATCTCCGAAAAAGCACTGTATATCTTGCGGCGGACGGCGGTTTTTCTAAATCCCGAATACTATAAAAATCTTCGCCTTCACTTGCCGCTGTATAATATTCCAAGGTTCATCGACTGTTCCAAAGAAAACACGGAGTGCCTGCTTTTGCCGTGCGGACTTCTGGACGAAACGCTTGAAACCTTAAAGTCCGCAAATGCCGGATACGAAATTGCGGACAAAAGAGAGGGCGGAACAAAAATCGAATTGGCATTTAAGGCTGAGCTTTACGATGAACAGAAACTGGCTTTAACCGAAATGCTCAAAAACGACACAGGGATTTTATCTGCAGGAACAGGATTCGGAAAAACAGTCACCGCGGCAGCCCTTATTGCCAGGCGAAAAACAAACACTCTTATTCTTGTTCAAACCCACGCACTTTTAGAACAATGGAAAAAATCCGTCAAAGCTTTTTTAGACTTCGCCCCCGGAACAATCGCTTCAGGAAAGGACAAGTCCACAGGAATCGTCGACATTGCAATAGTAAAATCCCTGACAGAAAACAATTCTGACAGAATAAAGCCGCGAACTCACAAATACGGAATGGTTATAATAGATGAATGTCATCACGTTTCCGCTTTCAGCACGGAAAATCTTGCCTCTAGCTTTTGCGCAAAATACGTTTACGGCTTGACAGCAACTCCAATAAGGCGCGACGGTCATCAGAAAATAATTTTTTATCAATGCGGAAAAATTTTGTTTTCTACAAGCTCAAAACAGATGAATAAAATGCAGAATTTCGACCATTATTTTATTCCCCGATTTTCAAATTTTCATTTTAAGGCCGACTCAAACACGACAGACAAAAACCGTTCAATCAACAGCTACTATGCAGAACTTGTAAAGAACGAGGCTCGAAACGAACTGATTGCAGAAGACGTAAAAAATGCGGTAAAAAACGGACGCACTCCGCTGGTCTTGTCTGATAGGATTGAACACCTTGAAACATTAGAAAAGCGCCTTAAAAATTCCGCAAAAAATGTGATTCTGATTACAGGACGCGGAACTTCAAAGCAGAAGAAAACGCAGCTTGAAAAACTCAATTCAATCCCAAAGGAAGAAAGCCTTATTGTCCTTGCCACAGGGAAATATGCAGGAGAAGGTTTTGACCAGCCGCGGCTAGACACTTTGATGCTTGTTTTTCCGTTCAGCTGGAAGGGAACTCTTGCACAATACTGCGGACGGCTCCACAGGAATTTCGCAGGCAAAAACGAGGTTCAGATTTATGATTACGTGGATTTTAGAATTCCGGTCTTTGACAGGATGTATCAGAACAGACTGAAAGGCTACAGACAGCTTGGCTATTCTGTAAAAGTAGATGATGAAAAAAGCACTGGTCAACAGCAAAATGCGCGTTCAAAAATATATTATTTTGCCGAATATAAAACAGATTTTGAAAATGACCTCGCTTGTGCAAAAGAATCTGTCACACTGTTTTTGCCGTATCTTACAAAAACCCAGACACAGAATTTCATTCATTTGGTTTTAAAAAATATTTCAAACGGAGCAAGGGTTCTTGTTTTTACAAAGCGCGCGGCAACCGAAGAAACCAAAAAAAAGCAGGACGCCATGATTCTCCAGTTGGAAAACGCCGGTGCAAAAGTTGAAAAACGGAATGAGCTTTCCCAAAAAACTGCAATAATCGACGAAAAAATTCTCTGGCACGGAAGCGTGAACTTTTTAAGCGCCCCAAATTTCCACACGCCCAGCCCACAAGAAAACGAAGAATGCACAATCCGCATTTTCAGCGCAGCGGTGGCACAGGAAATAGAAGCGGAGATGGTCGGGAAAGAGGAGGAATCCTGATAATTGAGGATACAATAACGTTCTAACTTTTTTCCTGAAATAACAAACGACAAATTTCTGTTTCAAGGCTTACAAATAAACAAATGATTGCGGAAACGCACGGATTTGCTGCAATTTCTTACAAAAACATTGCCATATAAGCGAGTGTTTTTGAACTACAGAAAAATAAACTGTGCAGAACAGTGCTTGTCAAATAATCATTTGTAATTAAGATTTTTTTAGGACTGAACACGGCGTGTAGGCTTGAAAAATATGCAGAACCAAAAACACTTGACGCCCGCGGGCAAGCTTTATTCCATCTGGCTTTATTGGAAAAAGAATCAATGGAGAATATTAAAAATCAAATTTAAGCAGGAAATCAAATAAATCTACTGTAACAACGCCTTTTTCATCGACAGAAGATTTCAGATTGTTTTTTGTAATTACGATTTTCTTAAAGGAATCGCCTATGTTGTAAAGTGATTTTTTTTCCTGAAGCTCTTTTTCCGCCGAATCCATGCCAAGAGCTGATTGGATGTAAAATTTTTGGTTTCCAGAATTTGCTATAAAATCCACTTCAAGCTGCTTTTGCGCATAGATATTTTTTCCGTTGGCATCAATGCGTTCTGTTTTTTCATTTATGTTCACTTCGCCCACATCAACCAAAAAGCCCCGGTAGCGAAGCTCGTTATATAAAATGTTTTCCATGATGTGAGTTTCTTCAATCTGACGGAAATTCAGTCTTGCGTTACGAACTCCCATATCTTCAAAATAAATTTTAAATGGAGAGGAAATATATTTCTTTCCTTTTATGCTGAATTTTTTTGCCTTTGAAACTAAAAAAGCGTCTTCAAAATATCCGATAAAAGTTGTTATCGTGCTGTCAGTAATTTCCTTCTTTGTGAGCGTTTTAAAAGTGTTGGCAAGTTTTAAAGCATTTACAGGCGAGCCAATCATAGAAGAAAGCATGTCAAACGTTTCTGCAAGCTCGGTCTGCTTTCTGATTCCGTTGTGTTCAATTATGTCCTTTAAATATGTCTCCTCGCACAAATTCTTTAAATAAGAAAAACGTTCCTCATCAGTTTTCATCAAAGCGACCAAAGGAATTCCGCCTGTTACAATATATGACTTCCAGGCATCCTCAGGCTTTAAACTTAAGCCTTCGCAATATTCAGAAAAACTCAAAGGCAGAATATGCACTTCTGAGCCGCGTCCCTTAAATTCTGTAATAATATCAGATGAAAGAAATTTTGAGTTTGAACCGGTTACATAAATATCAAAATTTTCGTGCCGCAAAAAGCCGTTTAATGTTCCGACAAAATTTTCAAGCAGCTGAACTTCATCCAAAAGCAGATAAAAAGTATCACATTCATTTGTTTTTTCTTTTATGAATGCACGGAATTTTTTAGCATTCACCAAATAAGTTCCGTTTTTCTGCATAAGACGGTTTTCTTCTTCCGGAAAAAATGGATCAAGCAAATCTATGTCCTCGTCAGAATCAAAGGCAAATTTTATGACTTGATTTTCGGAAATTCCCTTGTTTTTAAGATATTCATAGAAAATCTTGTTCATTAAATAAGACTTGCCTGCACGCCTTGTTCCTGTGATTATTTTTATAAGACCGTTGTTTTTGCGGACAATCAAACGCTTAAGATAAACATCACGTCTAAAACCCATTTTTCTTCCTTTTAATGTTATTGCAAAAATTCCAAAGTCTTTGGCTAATTTCTAATAGAAACTTATCAAAAAATTTTATTCTATTCAAGCACAATCGGCAACAGCGAAAAGCAGATTCCGTGGATGCCGTTGTCCGCAGATAACTGGCGCAGGGACTTTGCACGCAGACTTTACTCAGACAGGAATTATTCTGCTGCCGTTTTTGTTTTCCGCTGAAACAAAACATAACTGTTAATACTTGTGATACTTTACACACCCCCCCCCGAAGTTTTCAAAACGAAAACTTTCTGCCGCGATATAAAATCCATGCAAATGAATCATAAGGGAGTGGATTTTGGAGGGGTAAAAAGTTGTGTCCTCTTTTTTATATTTTTCCGACAATAAAAAAGAGGTTGATAAATGACAATTTTACAGATTAAAAATAACCTCTTAGATTTTGAGAAGGATGAACTGATAGGTCTCATAATTTCTGCGTGCAAAACCAGCTCCATAATAAAAACCGCATTTTCTTCGCAACTGGGCGACAGGACAGATTGCCAAAAGCTTTACTGCAATTTTCAAAAAAAAGCTTGAAAAATCATTTGAGCCAAAAAATTCATTTAACATCAGCAATGCCGCAAATCTTGTAAACCAATTTAAAAACGAATGCACTTCTGTAGAATTAATAGCAGCATTGATGAAAGATTTTATTGTCAACGCAATCAGTTTTTCCATTGATTTCGGCGACATGGGAGAATCGTATTATGCAAAAATCGCTTCAATGCTAAAAAAATGTCTGAAATATACGTCATCAAACAGAGAACTGCTGGAAAAACAACTTTCAGAAAGCGAAGAAATTCTCGAACTTGCGGCCAAAGTCGGCTGGGGACTTTCTGAAGAGATGAGAGAAATTTACTCGATGTATTTTAATGGGATGTAAAAGAAGATATAGCATTCTTCACTTTCCCATCTGTTTCCACAAAAAACAATCTACAAAAAAAATAGGCAAAACCGCACTGTCTTCAGAGCAGCCTTGCCTGTTTTGAATTACATACAATGCGTCAAATGAAAGCCTTTCCCTTCACTGCAGCTGTAAACCTTTAGCGAAATATGCTGTTCCGCCTCTGATTTCATCCGCTGTTTTTCTGCATCTTCTATTGTCAAATACAATGCCTTGTGCCTTCCATTTGAGTCCAAGCAGGAACAGGCATTTCTTTGAACGTTTAGTTTTGATGATAGTGGAGCTAAATGCCAGTAACCGCATTTTTCACATTTATATGGATACAAGTCGCTTCCTCTTGCAGTCCGTTCATACAATGCGGAAGATTTTGCATCTTCTTCTGAAAAATACACGGTAAGAGGCTGCCTTGTTTTTTTGCTGAAACAAACATCGCTTTTCATGCTATCACCTCTTTTTAGATGAATTATTGCTCTTGTTTGCAGGATTCTGCGGATTCATCTGCCAGCCCCTGTTTCCCTGGTTCTGACAGCGTTGCAAGTTCTGTCCGGAAGTTCCCTTGTTTGCATTTGAAATGTTCACTGCGTTATTCGCAGGTGAAATGTGTGCTTTTGCCATATTTAACTCCTATAAAAAATGTTACGTCCTTTTATTTAAGGACATATAAAAATTACAATGAAATACGTTTCTTTTATGCCCCCTTTTTAAGGGAATATTTTTTTAGCCTGTTTTATGCTATAATTCTAATATGGAGCAGGAAAAAATCATTTACGGAAATGTTACGTTAAGTCAATTGACTCATTTTGCAGTTGAACTCTGCGGAAAAGACGCCTTAATACAAAAGGGATTTGTGACAGATTCTGAACTAAATGATGCCTACAAGGAAAAAGGTTCTTATTTAAAATTCCGATACACAGACAAGAATTCATTGTTCCAAAAAATTTATCAGTTTTTCTTTGAATTGGAAAAAGAATTTGAAATTCCTCTTCATAAGACAGAAAGAAAAAAATCACTTGACGGAAAATATTTTGAAGAAATTGAACTCAGCGATTTCCAGCATTTTTATTCACACATTATCTGGTCATTTATAATCCAAATTTGCGGAACTAGACCTTTTGAAAACTTGCAGAACAATCTTTCCAAGAAAATAGTTTATGATTGTCTTTTGAAACAACCAACATCTTACTTTATCGAATATATAGAGTTTGTAAACAATATAACTTTTGATGAAGCTATAACAGAATTTGCAAAAGTCCATAATTTAAAATATGAACAGATTTACAATGAAGTTGCTGAAAATATAAACGACAATGAATCAAATTCTTTGCTGCACGTTAAAAAAGCATTGCAAAAATGCCGAAAAGAAAATACAAATCCTACTTGGAAAATTTTTTATCCGTTTTTAAAAGCAGTTCATAAAAGGGACAAAAGATTTTCATTCATCTTTCTGAATCTTTATTTCTATTTGAATTTCAAAAATGCAGTAGAATGGCTGTCATTTAAAAAGTCAGATTTGCAAAAACTTGAGTTATTCTGCAAAATTCATCAGAAGACTGACACAGAAAATATTATTCAAGACGCAATAAGTTTTATCAATGAAAATGTAGATATGCAAAATCTTGAAGGCATTACAAAAAAGGCTTTGTATTTTGACAGCCTGCTGAATAAAAACTGCCGTGAAAACTTAAGAATTTTTCAAAGCAACACAAATGAACTTAGAAATGAACTGCCACATTCTTTTTCCTTTTGGGAAAACTGGTTCTGCGCAAAGGATTATGTATACAAATATTTGGATTCTGGAGCTCTTGAACATCTGGAAAATGCTGTTAAATGGTATGAGCTGGCTTTTGAAAAAGGCAAATATTTTATAGGAAAAAGTGCCGAGCAATTCATACATGAAGCAATAGTTGTTTCTATGTATTCCAGTGTAAAAAAGGATTATATTCTGGCAAGAAACAGAGTTTGGAAAAGTTCTTTATTTAATTCAGATACGAAAACACCGTTAGACCAAACTACTAAAAACTTTTACGATTTTGGCTTGGCATTCGACATTTTGCTAAATGACATGAACGATGCTTACAATTTGTATTACCACTGCTTTCAAAATTTCTGGAACTGCTTTTCTCCAGAAAGTGAATGTGCGAAGAATATTAAAAATAAAGACTTATTCAAGGCTTCTAACATTGAAATAACAGACACGCTAGAAAATGAGAAAGTCTTAAAATCAAGAGAAACTTTACTAAAAATCACAGACGGAAAAATAAACAACATTCTCCCAACAACGCATAATGTTGCATACACTCCAATTTCAACCGCGATAATTCAAGGCTATTTTGACATTGTAGAATTGTATTTGGATAAATCAAAATATCCTTCATTAAACTTAAACATTCCAAACACAAACAACTGCTATCCGATCCATGAAATTGTAACTCAATATTTAAGAGGAAACGATCAAGAAAAAATAAAGCCGCTTGTATTGCAAATTCTTGAAAGAACCGATAAGAAAGTTTTATTCACGCGGACAAACAGACAAAAAATATCGCCATTAGAAACCGTAATTCAATCTTTGGATTTAGACCTTAATAAACATTTTTTGGATAAAATGTTTGGTACAAAAAAAATTCCAGACGACTTTATAATATCAGCAGATGAAGTTTCTCCGATATATTTTGCACTTATGATAAAATATCTTTTCAACAATCCGTTTGAATATGCAGAAAAAAGAAATATAGGAAATATAAACTACAAAAACTTGTTTGAAGCCGGACTGTCAGAATCGGAAAAAGAAATTTCTTACGACTCTGATATTTCATTCATTATGGAAACTTCAAAAAATCTGGAAAATGAAATTCCAAAGGAAATCCGAGACAAACGCAAAGAAGAAACAAACGAAATTGTTGACTTATATATAGAAAGAACTTCAAATGTTGACGGATTTATCAGCTACAGTATGCGAGACCCGATTGCAAATAAACAGGGCTGCACCGCATTGCTCTACGCTTGTGAAATGGATGATGTTGAAACCTGCAAATCACTAGTTTTCGCAGGAGGAAACTTACGGCAAGAAATCGGAAAATCACCTGATTTTACGTTACCAAACGGAAATATGCTATTTCTTCCCAATAATTTTATACACAGGGCAATTTATTTTAAAGCATGGAACTGCTTGGAATGGTTTCTAAAAGACAATAAAAATATCGCTGCTGAATATATGCACAAAAAAGAAGAAAATATGACTTGGCTGGTTTACTTTTTGTTAATGCAGCAATTTGAAGTTATGCAAAATCCACAAAAATGTCTGGATACTCAAAATAATATAAACAGGTTTCTTCCCCTGTTTCTTGAAGCCGGAGCAAGTTTAAAAGAAGACACAGCTTTTGGAAGTGCGGAAAGAATATTAAACGGAAAATAAAATCTTTATTTTACAGAACTTTGAAAACTTTCCATGACATTCAAAAGAGAAGAAATTTGTTCATCACGAACACTTATCTTTCTTAATAGTTCTTCTTTTTTTTTTAATTTATATAAAGTTTCATCAACTCCTAAAACTCCTCTCGAAAGATTTATACAATTATTCAACTCTCATTCAAAACCATCTCTTTCTTTTTTTAGGGAATTATATTCTTTCTTCCACTCAGAAATAGCATTTGCTAATTCAACAGAATTAACTATATGTGCATTTTTTTCTTCAATACTCAGTTTCTTGAACTATTCAATGCTTATTATAATTCCCTTCTTTTGCCGAAGAATTACAACTTGCACAGCATTTCATTTCCTTTAATCAGTTCCGGCATATTTAGAGGAAATCTTTCGAATCCTGCCGGCGAATCTGCAAAACAGTGCGGATATGCTTACAAAAAGTTTATTCAAGAATTCCCGAATTATGAAGTGGATTTGATACTCAGTGCATTCGGTTCTGCGGAATTTCAGAACGCAAAAGATGAACTGGAAAGTCTTCCCTAATAAAATATGTTGAAAAAATACAGGTGCATTTTGCTTTGGTGTATCTAGTGAAAAAAATACATAATAAACTCGTAAATAATCTTGCGGGCTCATTTCTTTTTAATCTTATCAAGTTCACCGATGTTTTCCAAAAAGTGTTTTTCTACCAGCGAAAGTTTATCCTGTTCTTTAGCCTTGAATTTGCTGTACTCTTCGTGAGCCTTATATTCTGAACCTGTCTAAAAAATAAGACAGAACTTTCTGCATTAGGATTGTAATCTATGCTTGTTACATAAATATCAAGAACTTTTCGCCAGAAAACTTTTTCACTTGAGCGAATATCACGAATTCGGGCTAAAAGCTCATCAAAATAATTTCCGCCCCCAAGCTCCTTTAAACGAGTGTCATCAAGAGCAAAACCTTTTTGCATATATTCTTTCAGAATCTGCATTGCCCAGATTCTGAATTGAGTTCCGCGCAAGGATTTTACACGGTAGCCTACAGAGATTATTATATCAAGATTATAATATTCTATGCTGCGTTCAACTTCTCTGCCGCCTTCATTTTGAACTGTTGCAAAATTTGCAACAGTTCGCTTTGAATCCAGTTCACCTTCCTCAAATACATTTTTTATGTGACGCGAAATTGTAGACTTGTTTCTTTGAAAAAGTTCCGCCATCTGGTCTATTGAAAGCCAGACTGTATCGTTATCAAAAGTCGCCTGAATTTTTGTAACACCATCTTCGGCTGTGTACATTATCAGGCTTGTATTGTTCTGCTGCATCAGCGGTTCTCCTTTTTTTCAATCTCTTCTTCCACCATGCGTTTTGCCTGTTCCAAAAGCCTTTTGCTTTGTTTTCGCAGAGCAAAAGACTTCTGGACTTTTTCTGCGATGAGTGATTGAATTTGCATTGGTAAAACAGGAACAATAATCTTCTTAATGTCATCGAGTTTCCAATGCTGAATAATTGCGCCATTTGAATCTCGTTCTGCCTGGAGCTGTGTAACAATCGAATTAAGAACAATAGTCAAATAGTCTGGAAGAATATTTTCATTACGAATATCAAGATGAAGCAATGCTCCCGAAGTTATAATGTCCAAATTTTTTTCGCATTTATAAGCAATTCCTATGCTGCCGTCTTTTGAAAAAATTATTGTATCTTTATGAGGTCTTAATACTTCAATGTTAAATTCTTTTGGCGACAAATGCAAATCTGTTTTTCCAATTTCAAATTTATTTACATCAGAAACACGGATAAATGGAATTCCCTCTTCAATATAAGAATCACTGCCTGGTTCAATAGATTTTTTTATAGCGACAATATCTCCAAGTTTTGTACATTTGTATTTTGCAAGATATTCAAACAATTCGTCATATTTCGGCTGATAATATTCTGAATCCAGACGACCTGTACTTTGCACAGCAGAAAAAGATTTTATGGAGCAACTTACCGAACCTCGTGATTGCCAATAATCTAAAAAAAGTTCCTGCAACAAAAGCCATTCGGCAAGGCGGAAGTAATAAAGACTTTGTTCTAACAGAGTTTTATACCCCCCCCCGGTTTGAATAACATTCTCTACTTGCACTTTCGCATTTTCGAGTAATGATTTTGATTTATTCCGCAGTGCAATGCTCTTCTGAATATTTTCTGCAATTTTGTCTTGGACTTCTTTTCTGATTTTTGGAACAACAATCTTCTGTAATTCGGTATGATTTATGGCTGTTAAAATTGTGCCCGAGCAACTCTGTTTTAAAAGATTCTGCATTACTTCAGACTTAAAAAGCGTAAGTAAAGTTTCAGAATTTATTGCATTTGAACGAACAACAAAAAATCCTGTAGAACAGATTGCATTATCATATTCTGAAGAAATCAAAGCGCAACTTTGCAAAGAACCTCCAACTGATGACAAAATAACATTATTTGTATGCACTACTCGCCGAGCACGTGACGGCAAATCTTTTCCGTATGCAACTGTACAATCCGTTATATTACCATAACTGCCGATATTGCCAAGTTCTATGTATGTATATTTTTCATTTGCAGCTGGAACATAATTTGCTTCGTTTATCATGCAAACATTAGAAAACTGACCATATCCCCCACGATAGTGTTCTATTAAATGCGCATAATCCTCATAACGTGGTAGATAATATTCAGAATCCAACCGACCTGTCTGCAAGAATGATTCCTTTAATTTTTTTACATTGATGTTTGTATTTCTCGGATGCCAGTTTTTTAAGCCAAGTTCTAAAAGCAAAATATCTTCCGCTTCGGCGTAGAGTGATTTTGATTCAGAAAGCTTTGCGTGCGCAGATTTTACGATTTGCTCAATTTGTGATTGGAAATCGGGAGAAAAATTAGGTATTCTAAACCTTCTTATTCGTTCAATCGCTAATTTTGGTTGTGCAGTTCCAACTTTTTCGCGCTCTATCTGCATTTGCCCATATTTTGATAAAAAATAAGCAAATAAACACTTTGGATTAATTTTTTTAGATACAAGACGAACACAATTTTCTGTTAAATTACAAATATTCAAATTAAAAGATACAAAACCAGTATCTCCAATAGAATTTCCCACTATAGTTAATAAAACATCATCCATCTTTGTCTGATATTGTTTAATCTGTTGATAAACTCTATATGAAATTTTGGGAGAATTCCTATAATCAACAAATGTATTCTTAACGTCTTCCGCTCGTATATATGGAGTTCCTGTTTGTGAAAAATCTTCACCCAAAGGAAGTCTTTTTCCTCCTTTTACATCAACAACTGTATCTAATACAAGATTATTGACTATAGAATCAAAAAATTTTATATACTCTTTCTTAAAATATTCGCTATCCATCCTTAAATCTGGATTCTTTTTAATAATTTCTGAATATTTTATCTCACTCACTTCCAGCCCTTTCAACAAAGCGTTGTACTTTGCTTCATCAAAAGGGCTATTTAGAAAAAACTTAGCCTCTCTTTTTTTGCAAATTCTGCAAAGGCTTCTGCAATTCCGTCTTTTGAATATCTGCCTTTTAACCGGCTGTCGCGGATTGTCCAAAGATTATCAAGCTCGCGGTCATGGTTAAACAAATCATGCTTTACAAAAATATGTCCGTGGGTATCTTTCAGGCGGACATTGTTGTGTTCCTTTACATCTTCCGCAACAAGACAGAACTTTTTCTTTTCCTTTGAGAAGGAATTGTATTGTTCAAGCGTTATTTCATCAGCACTGTAAGAATCGCAGTCTTTTCCGTCGTTTAAAACTTCTTTGTACCGTTTTTTTGTTTCAGCTGGTAACGCAAGGTATTCATCAAGTGAAAGCGAATGTTTCAGTTCGGAAAATTTTTTATTTTCAGAATCTTTTTTATTAAGAGGCTTTTTTTCAAATGTTACAGGCTTTAAAATCCATTTTTTATGAGTGTCTAGTTCTCCGAAATCTTCTATAAACAAATCCTGAATGAACTCTTTAGTATTCCATCCTGTTTGCTGCGGTTCAACAGTTGTTTTTAATTCACCGTTTTTTATATAGTAATGATATTTTGTCCATGTAACGTAGTTTTCTGTAACATAGATTTTTTCTTTTTGGTTGTTTACAGTCGGCTGTTGCATTGTGGCAAAAAAAATCGGATAGTCAATGTTACCGTTTTCATCTGGCTGCGGTTTCGGGCAGATATTAGGAAAGCCGCAGTTTTCATCAGTCCATTTTTGAACAAATAAAACACTGGTCTTAGTTCCTGTGTGCTGCAGAAAAGTATTTGGATGCAGGCCTACAACAGCAAGAATCCTGCATTTTTCTGCAATGAAGTCACGCAAGTATTTTTCGCTTGAATTATTAAAATCTCCCTGTGGCAGAACTATTCCCATTCTTCCGCCCGGCTTTAAAAAATTCAAGTTGCGCTCAATAAAAAGAATATCACGCCCGATATTATTTTTTATTTTTTTCTTCTCGTTATAGCCAAGCTCATATAGTCCGATTACTTTTGCATCTGTTCTATCGCCGGCAAACGGCGGATTTGCAAGAATGAGATCAAAGTTGTATTTTGTGTATTTTCCTTTTGAATTCTTGTCCGCCAGCCTTTCAAGCCGCTGAAATCCGCTGATATATTTTTCTGACCAGCCCGGCTTTTTTAGATATTTGCTTCCGTTCCAAACATTATAATCAAGAGTATTCAGTTCCAATACGTTTGTTTTTCCATCACCGGCAATAATGTTTAGCATTTTTCCAACACGGACACAGACTTCATCAAAATCAATTGCAAAAACCTTGTTATCTACATAATCGGTTTCGCGCTGGCTTCGCTTTGTATTTACAAAATTATGTTTTGTCGGATTGATTTTATTCCATACATGAAAAATCGTATGCATTGGAAAGCCGCAGCTTCCGCTTGCTGTGTCAATCATAGAATCTTCTTCCGATGGATTCATCATCTTTACGCACATATCAATTACATAACGCGGCGTAAAGAACTGCCCTTTTTCCGCCTTCTGAGACTTGCTCATCAGATGTTCAAAAGCATCATCAATGACATCAAGATTCGAGTTAAAAAGTTTTACATTTTCAAGATAGCTTACAACAATTTTTACATCGGAAGCACCAATCTCAAATTTGCTATTTTCCGGAAAGATGCCTATCCATTTTTTCTGCGCTTTTTCAAAAAGCTTCTGAACTCTGTCATAAACCTGTCCTTCTGGTCCCAGAGACCGGAATTCAAGCTGGCGGAAAGTATCGTCTTTTTTGAATTCACTTACATGGTCTATAAAGCCGTCATTAATTGCATTTGAAAGACGGTCGTTGTCATCTGAAGAACAATACTCATCATAAAGTTTTGCAAACAGGAATTTGAAAACTTCTTCAAAAACATCTCCGCCAAAATTTGCAAATATTTTATCTTCAAGCTCAAGAATTACATCTTTTAGAGAAGCTGTATTTTTTTCGTCGATAAGAATCAAATCTTTTATAGTAAAACGCTCATTTAAGATTTGATCTAATGTTTCATTGAATTTGGGAAGCCGGTCAATTTCTTCAAACTTATAGTTTTTATTCTGGATACTCTGGCGGTTGTAATAAAACTCTTTTACTTCTCCGCCGTCAATTTCTACAGCAATGCTTGCCCCCAGATTTTTACAGTAATTTTCCAGCTGGCCTTTTACCTTTTCTTTTCCAACGGCTTTACATTCCACTACAATATAAGGAGCTGTTTTGTGCTCATCCTCATAGATTACGATGTCAGCGCGTTTTGAATCATCACGCCCCATCTGAACGATTTTTTCAAATTCAATCCGTTCTTTTGGATAGTTAAATTCTTCTATTAATTTATGGGCATAAAGCTGGCGAACAACTTCTTCCGACTTAAGTTCTATTTCCTTTTCGCGGACAACACACTGAACTTTTGCAACAGTTTTTCCCTCTTCATTCGTTCCGCTGAACATTCTTTTTTCAAGCCAAGTAATTTCTGCTGGACTGAATTGTGTAAGTTTTGAAATTTCATTGTCTGATAGAATGTCTTTTAATACCATTGAAGTCTCCCAAAAAGTCAACTTTGATTATAACATATTTTCACGGTGTTTTTAAGAGGTGGAGCAACTTAGCCGAAGGGAAAGGCTTTCCCCGCCTAATTCCTTCCTTTAACTTTAAGACTTTTCAGGTATTCTTTTGTTTCTGGCGAGATTCTTCTGCTTTCAAGAGCTTTCTGGATTGCCTTGTTGTGTGTCCATGGGTCGAGCTGCTTGTTCTGGATGTACGGAAGCGCCGCGTCATACTGCTTTACAAGCGCAACGCTGAAATACCAGGCGGCCGCCATTTTTACATAGAACTCATCTGATTTTACGTCCGCGACCAGCTGAAGCATTTCGGGCTTGAACGCGTCGTCAAGAAAAAATCCGAGCAGCGTAACAATTCCAAAGCGCACGGTATACGTTTTTCCACTTTTGAGCCAGCCCTTCACTTTTTCGTAGACCAGCGGCAGATTTTTTTTGAAGATTTTAGGAGAAAGCATATCGCAGGTCGCCCAGTTGTCTACGTACGGCAGAAAGCGCTCAATCTCCGCAAGGAACTGCCCGATGTCATTCGGAAAAATCAGGGAAAGCAGCGCGCCGTGCAGATTGTTTTCCTCGTAGTAAAAATGCGGAAACTCCTCCAGAAACGCCCTTGCCTCCGGCATTTTTGCCGCCTTTTTCGCAAAGTCACGCAGAGCCGGAGTCCGCACGCCGATAATCTTTTCAGCCGGAACATTCGGAATAAGCTTCGCATGAAACTCACGGTAATTGTCATCTTTCAGCTCAAAAAGAGCTTGTGTGAGGGGATTTAAAGGCATTTGGGTTGGCTCCTAGTTGATTTTGGAAAAAGAGAAACTGGATTTTCTTTTATAGTTTTGATTGTACGATTTTATGAGTATTTTCACAAGGAAGATTTTCAAAACTCGTTGTCAGAGGTTTAATGTAATGTTTGTGCAACTTGTTCCTATCAATGAAGATTTCCTACAATATCAGCTTCAACATCTGAATCTTTCAAAATCAGAAACTAGTCCCCATGTAAAAAAGACACTTTATTGAATGGAATTTTAGAAGTATAATTATACTAGGGTTTTGATATGTCTTTTTTAATTAATATTTTTGGAAACAGAAAGTCAACTTCTAAAAAGGGGCACAATCCATCTCATTCTAAAAATCCAAAAATCATGGAAATCCTAGAATTAAAAAATTTTATTGATTTCTTGCTTTCAAAAGATTCATATCTTGCAAAATCAGATTATTTGAAAAAATTAGAATCAAAGAAAGAGATTGTATCCTACTTCCAGCAATTGCAAAATGATGACTTGCTTTCTGATTTCTGCAGGAAAAACTCCATTGTCGCTGACACTATTATTCAGATAATTGAAAACTTCAACAGCATAAAAAATCTCGTTCATAAGCATAACGAAGATTTCATTGCACAAAAACTTAAATCTGAAAAACCATATCTTGATAATATCTTGTCCGACGTTGACTCAAACATTCTACTTGATAATGACCAGCGACGTGTTGTGCTTACTGATGAGGATTACTGTCTGGTAATTGCAGGAGCCGGCGCTGGAAAAACCACAACAGTGGCAGCAAAAGTGAAATATCTTGTTGAAAAGAAAAATATAAATCCACGTGAAATTCTTGTAGTGTCTTTTACAAATAAAGCTGTAGGAGAATTGCAGGAGAAAATAAAGAAGCAGCTGAAAATCGACTGCCCGATTACAACTTTTCATTCAACAGGAAATGCAATTCTGCACAAAGAAAATGATGAAAAATTAAAAATCATACAAAATGATAAATTATATTTTGTATTAGAAGATTATTTCCGCAGTACTGTTTTGCAAAACCAGAAGCTTGTCGATGACCTGATTAAATTTTTTGCAACTTACTTTGACGCTCCGCTTGAAACAAAAGACAGAAATCAATTTTTTGTAAACCTAGCGAATTCCAATTTTTCCACAATAAAAAGCGAGCTTGGCGAAGTTGACTACCAAGTGAAAATAAAAAATTCAAGAAGCAAGAAATATGAGACAATTCAGAATGAAATCTTGCGTTCACAAGAGGAAGTTCAGATTGCAAATTTTCTATATTTGAACAATATCTATTATGAATACGAGCCATGCTATAAATACAACATCGAAGGAGCAAAGAAACCCTATACTCCGGATTTCAGAATCACCCAGAATGGAAAGGAAGCATATATTGAGCATTTCGGAGTTACAGAAAACGGCTTCAGCGACAGATACTCAAAAGAAGAATTAAAAAAGTATAACAAGGCAATGCATGACAAGGTTGCAATCCATCGGAAACACGGAACAAATCTTATCTGCACTTGCTCGCAATATAACGATGGCAGGGAACTTCTTGAGCACTTAAAAGAGAAACTGGAATCGTCCGGTTTTGTTTTGAATCCACGTGACAACAAAGAAGTTATGCAGAAGATTTCCTCACAAGATTCCAGCCGCTACATTAGAAAACTAATAAATCTTATAGACAGGTTCATCTCGAATTTCAAGACAAATGGGTATTCAGCAGAACAGTTTGATGAATGGGAAAACCAAACAAAAAATGTGCGGACAAAACTTTTTTTACGAATTTGCAAAGAATGTTATCTTGAATATGAGCGTTATCTTCATAAAAACAATGCGATTGATTTTTCCGACATGATAAATAAATCTGCCCGGCTCTTAAAAGAATCAAAAGCTGTGAGCGAGCAAATAGATTTCAAGTACATAATTGTTGATGAATATCAGGATATTTCAAGGCAGCGTTTTGATTTGGTGGGCGCATTGCATGATGTTACAAACGCAAAAATTATTGCTGTAGGTGATGACTGGCAGTCAATTTACGCATTCAGCGGTTCTGATATAACTTTGTTCACAAAATTTTCTGAGATTATGGGTTATGCGGAACTCTTAAAAATTACAAAAACATACCGCAACTCGCAGGAAGTAATCGACATCGCCGGAAACTTTATTCAAAAAAATACAGCCCAGATAAAAAAATCGCTAAAGTCGCCAAAGACAATAAAAGACCCTGTAATAATTTATACTTATGATTCCAGGCAAAAACGTTTTGGCGGAAACGCAAACTACAATCTTGCAAAATCTGTTGAAACTGCAATTGAACAAATCCTAGACTTCAACAAAGCAGAAGGAAAAGATTCAAAAAAACAAGAAATACTTCTGCTTGGAAGGTTCGGATTTGACGGCAAAAATCTGGAGCGTTCAAGCCTTTTTGAGTATAAAGATTACGGCAACAAAGTAAAGTGCTTAAAACATCCTGAACTGAAAATCACATTCATGACAGCCCATGCTTCAAAAGGGCTGGGCTACGACAATGTAATTGTCATAAATGGCAAAAATGAGACTTATGGATTTCCCTCAAAAATAGAAAATGATCCTGTTTTAAATTATGTTGTAAAAAGAGATGATTCTATTGAAGCCGCGGAAGAAAGGAGACTTTTTTACGTTGCAATGACTCGAACAAAAAACAGGGTGTTCTTTATCGCACCAGAAGAAAATCCTTCTGAATTTTTGCTTGAGATAAAGCATGACTATAAGAATGTAATTTTAAAAGGCGAATGGAAGGAAGATGCAGACAACAGAACCGCTTTCAAAAAATTCTGTCCAATGTGCGGCTATCCGCTTCAGCACAAAGTAAAACCCGCTTATGGCTTGAACCTATGGATTTGCATGAACGACCCTGAAGTCTGTGATTTTATGACAAATAAAATTGAAGCCGGCAAACTTTCAATCCAGAAATGCAATAAATGCGATGGATATCTAATCGCAAGACAACAAAAAGACGGAAAGTATATGCTAGGCTGCACAAATTACAATGTAAATGGCAAAGGCTGCAACAATGTAATTTTCCATGATGAATATTACAGAATGAACAATCTGTCTCCAGAACCTGTCACCATAAAGAAAATTACAAAAGGATACGAAAGCAATAAAAAAATATAATATGAAAGAAACAGCAAACGCTACTGTTCCGCCACTTCCCACCAGTCGTTTTTGTCTGCGCCCACACGGCGGAGCAAACCGTTTTCCTGCAGTTTTTTCATGTTGTTAAATATGTTCTTTTTTGCAATTCCAATAGTTTCTGAAAGTTCCTCCATAGTTGCATAAGGATTGCTTTTAAGGTAAGCAAGGATTTTCTGCTGATTTGCATTCACCTTTACATTCACCTTTTGAAAATTGTTTGGCGCAAAAGCCATACCATAAAACAGTTTTCTTTTTATTATTGTTTTTCATCAGCCGATGACTTAAAATATTTTCTATAATAAATATCTGAAATTGAAAGTGTATGCGCACCATCTTTATATGAGCCTTCCACTTGTGCATATAAATTTTCATTGAATTCATTCATCTGTTCTGAATAATAATCAACTTTTTGTTTCAAATTGTAATTGCATATCAGTAAATACCCTATCAAAACAAATGCAATTACAATGAAAAACTTCATCGCAGTGTGTTTTTCCTTTTTTATTTCATCAGACATTTTCTTATTCTCCTGATATGTTGTGCCATTTGTCAATGACAAAACAAAATTTAATATAAAAAAGAAAAGGCTTTAGAAATCAAGATTTTCGGCACTAGACCATCCTGATATTCGTGGATTTAGGTTGAAACTTTGTTTCCACCATTACCGACAGGTCAATGATCCGCCAAAAGTTCTTTCTGTCTATTAAGCGGGAGTTCGCAGTAATTTCTTACTGTTTAGCCCATAGGAGAAACGAAGATAACTCAAATCTGCCTCGTTTCCGCCACCTTTTCTTTATTTCAAAACTTAAAATATGAATAATGAACTAAGCTATTTTTCCGTTCATCATTTCCCAGACAAAACATGCAAGTTCTCTTGCTCCGGCTGCAGAAGATACGTTGTAATTTTTTCCACGATTTTGTAGACTTGCAGAATATATTTGGCAAGCTTGTCTCTTCTAAAACATCAGTCGGACTTGAAGCAGCAATGAGACTCCTTCAGATGGATTTTAAGAGTCTGGTTCATACAGCTTTGAGTTACTCATACAACACAGCACGTATTCTTCATAAGCTTTTCTGCACAGAAAGTCTCGATCTCGATTTTGAATACATCAATCCTTCAAAAGAAACTCCGGTAAATAAAAAGAAGGAAGAAACTGAATATAACTGTTCGTTTGCAGGTTTCCTTTCACCAGAATTACTCGCCCAGTTCGGTTATTCCACTACTGCAGAAGAATCGGAATCAGATGATTATTCATATGAAGATGCAGAGGAAGACTTGCAGGCTCTGGAATCATCCCCTTTATATGGACTGGTTGATAACGAAGAAATTGCAAATCTTTGTTCAAAATACAAGATTGAAGTTCAGAGCTGGCTGAAGCTGGCAACTGAAGTCTTGGATACTCAGGAAATGCAGGTTGCATAATGGGAATAATTGAGATTTCGTGATTATTTCACACATTTTGTATTCAACCTATGTTATAATGTAAAACATGGATGTGAATTATCAGAAACTGTGGGACATAATGAAAAGCAAAGGAATTAAGAATAAAACAGATTTGATTTCACTTGCAGGAATTACTACAAATATTGTAGCAAAACTAGGGAAAGGGGAGTTTATTTCAATGGAAAGTCTTAAGAAGATATGTATTGCACTCAATTGTGATGTTGGGGATATATGTGTCATGAATGGAGTTGAAAAAAAGGATTAAGAAAAAATGGATAATAATCAGATTCTGAGAACATTTGGGCAAGTTGTATTAGATTATTTTCTCATAAATTTTCCGAACACTTATTCTTTTAAACTTTCTATTGATGATTATACTTTCTCAGAACTTTCTATGATGGCTAGAATAAATGAAGATTTTATAATTCGTGCGATTCAAGCTAAAGAAACCTTTTGTTCTAATAATTTAGAAGCTTTAGCTATTGCCGCATATCAAGTAAAAATAGTAGGAGATGTAGACTCTGTAATTTCTTCGGGTTCTGATAGTTATTACCAGAAGATTAAGGACAATTATAGTTCATATAAAAATTCTGATAACAACAGTATTTGTAATGGATATTTTTGCAATCAAATCAATCTTTGGCGCCAAGTTTATAATTTATTTCAAGAACATGGAAGGAACCTTGAAATCCCAACCGATCATCCTGGAACAGGTCGTTATGTTCAATATCCAGTAAAGTCTCATGAATTGAAAAATAGTGATTTACTACGATGGGCAGATACATTTATCAGGAGAGGGTTAGCACCTCAAGATATAAGCATAACTTATCAGTATTTTTGTTCATTATTTTTCCCACGATCAAATAATGAATCGTATAAGAGAACGATTTACAATTTTTATAAAATTTGGGATGGACGTTCTTATTCTGATATTCTTTATAGACGACCAAGAACAAATATTACTAGAGACTCAAGTATAATTGATACACAAATTGTTTTGGATTATTTAACTGCAAAAGTAGAATTTTATAATAAGGAAAACGGAAGTAAAATTACGTCTTTTGAAGAACTACAATTATTATTTTATTCAAAGACAAATACAGTTTTCTTTGTTCAGAATGAGGAAGATGATTTTTATTCACCAAGAAAGAATAAAATTGATTTTGGCTTGGACTTTATTATTGTTTCTAAAACAGAGTTAGATATTCAAGATATCTATTTAGAGAATAAATTTCAGCAGAAATATGGAAATGAATTTATATGCGTATATATTTTGGAATTCTCTAAGGAGATATGTGTAAAGTTACGCATAGAAACGGCACAGAAGCCTCCATTAGATTTAGTAGGAGGACTGAAAAAAGCAAGAAATTGTTATTACAAATTTGGGCTTCCCACAATTGAATTCACACAACCACAGCATGTAATGTATATCAATTCAAATTTGATTGAAATAGATTCTAATAGAGTTGTTTTAAGTCAATTACCTTGTTTAGAACAAGTAAGAAAAAAAGGTGGCTCGGTAGCAATTAGATTATCTGATTATTTGCCTGTGAATTTTTCAGTAGAAGATATTGATTCTGACAAGAATCAGGCTGAACAACTTGGTTGGGAAATAGAAAATACTAGATTTATTCCGGCGTTTATCAGAGATAAAGATGAATCTGATAAAGGAAATATTATTGGTTTTAGTTCAACAATAGATTTCAAACCAATTAAAAATACATCTGTAAGTGTAGATACAAGAAGAGCTTTTATAATTCGTAATGAATATTTAGAAAATAGATTTTCAAAAAGGAAGGGATTATAGAAATGGCAGACAAATACTTAGGTTTTGTGACAGACAAGATTCCAAGCAATGATGAATCAAAAGGAGCAAATGCCATCCTAAAAGTTGTTGCAGTAAAAGAAAATGGAAGCTATAGAAAACTTTCTTCTGAAGAAGCAAAACAATATTGTTCACCAAATGGGCTAGTATTTGGTCCTCAGTTTTTTAAGACAGATAATTCTGATTTCTATGAAGGTCCATTCATTGAATTTGAGACAAACCATAATCAAGAAACAGAAAGAAAGGTTATAAATCAAACAGATTTTATAGTTAATTATTCTCCTCGTCCAAAAGCAATTAATCTTCCTCGTTTAGTTTCCTATAATGGGAAACTTAATAATATATTGGCACGAGGTTATTTATCTCCAGATGAGGTAAATACTACGGTAGATAAAAAAAATGTATTTGGCGGGAAAAATGCCAAGTTCTTTTTATATGATTCTGTAGAAAAAAAAGCGATTGGTATTTTTAAGTATCAAAGTTCTTCTGATTCAATTGAATCTAATTGTGGAAAGGTCGTACATGAATTTAATGTACCAAACAAAGATGTAATCTCAGATAAAGATGGAAGAAGTTATTTGCTTTTTAATGAGAAGCAGAATAGTTTAGATCTAGGAAGTATTATTGATTTTATGACTAATCAGCAACTCTCTGATTGGCTTAAATCAAAATTTAATGATGTTACTTCCATCGATAAAAAAACACTAGCTTTAATATGTGGTTTCCCAGAGTCTCAATCTGTAGAAGACGATATAGATGCGTCAAGATTTGAAAGACTAAAGGAAAAATTGGATGCTTTTGAAATTAATGTTCAATCTTTAGTAGAGCTAGTTTGTACTCATCCAAAATATTTTAGTCAATTCGTTGATAATATTGATTTAATTGAAAAAGAGGTAAAAGAGAATTTCGAAAAGAAATATCTTTTAGAGGCTTCTGCTGTTATAAAAGAGAACCAAGATAAAATACAGAAACAAGAAAATGAAATCTTAAAATTAGATGAAACACAGGAAACAGAAAAGGCTAAGATTTCATCAGAAATTCAGAAAATAAAAGAAAAACTAGAAAAGAAAAATGAGGAGTTATCAAAACAGGTCGAAGAAAAATCAGCACAATTGAAGGCGTTGAACGATAATTATGATTCGGTAATTGCGACCATAAGCGCGCTTGCACCAGTACTGAAATCAGATTCAAAATCATCTTCATCAGATGAATTTTTAGAAATTTCAAAAGCCGATTTTCCTAAGGAAGAAAATGCTCGACCATACTCACAAATAAAAGCTGAAGATGACGAAACTTTTGTAAGTTTCATGAAGAGACATGTTTGCTGTGATGATGAAAAACTTAGTGCATATTTAAAGCAGGTAAAGAATGTATTTTCTCATAAAGCTTGTTTTATTCCTAATGCAGCACTTGCATATCTATATGCGAAAGCTCTTCGAAATACAGAAGTTATGATTATGCATGTTGAACATGATTGGCTTCATTATTCTGATTTTGTAAAACACGGTTTGTTAGAGGCTTTTAGAAAAGCTTATAGTGATTCTAAGAAAAACTATATTCTGGTCTTTGATGGCTTAAATATTACACAACCAGAGTGTGGTTTGAGGCCTCTACTTAATTTAATAAATGGAGATGTTCCAGTTCTTGAACAATGTGGATTTGCATTTCCAAATAATATGACAATTATGGCAACCCTTTTATCTTCATCAGAAGAAAATGCAATAGGTTTAAAACTTAATCCAATATTTTATAACAAATGGTTTGCTATAGGGGATCCAGCTGATGAAGCAGATAAATTCTTCTTGCCTGACAATTTTTGGGATGATGAAGTAGGAGATAATTATGGTTATGTTGAGCCTTCAGAACTTCCAAAAGAAAAAGTGACAGAAAAGGCTGAAGGTTTGGATAAATATCTAAATTATTAATTGAGTAAAGTATGTTAGATGTCGAATTTTTGAGAAATGTACAACAAAGATTGTCTCGATATATATATGCTAAAGGATTTCTTTCCTGGAATGGTATACGTAAGGCTTGTAACAGAATAATACTAGCTTTACCTGAGAATGAGCAGGAAAACTTTAAAAATAAGACATATCCAGAATTTGATATTTTTTTGCCATTACTAAGGAATGGAAGCGCTGAAGTTTGTAGAAGTAATGAACGTGCTACATTGCTATATTGTATGAATCCAAATACAAATCTCATTACTAGCGAAGGCAAGGAATTTATACGTGGCCAAGAGTTTTTCTCAATTTATAGAACAAAGGAAGATTTATTAAAGAATAATAAGAAATATAGAGAAGATGTAGAATCTATGCTTACATTTGATTCTCTTTCATTTTTAAGAAGTTACCCTTCTCTTCAGCAGCAGATTACATCTTATGCTGAGGAACAAATACAGGTACGGGCGCTTCATTATGAACAAAATCTAGCTAGTTACCAATATGAAAAGAAAGATACACAGAAAATTGATATTGGTATTTATAAACTAGATGAAAAAGCATGGACATCACCCTACTTGTTAGACAAACAAAACAAAATTCGAAAGATTCCATATTATGCGGAAGATCCAGATTCAATGAATCTGGCCAGATTATATGTTAGAACAAATAATCCAACATTCACAAAACCAATATTTGAATATGACATAAATACTCAGGAATTATTTTGTAATAGATATTCTGAAATGCCAATTCTTTTATCAAGAGCATTAATTTTGTTTGAACCTAAGCAATTAATTTCTAAAGAGTTTTGTACTAATTATCCTTCGGTTCCATTTAAAAATGTACCAAAGGAAGGAATCAAAGAACTGAAGCGTATTTTTTCAGATAAAACTGTACTAATAAAATAAGAGGGAAGAAATGGAAAATCCAGTTGAAATAGGACGACAGTTAAAAGCAAATTATTTAAATTATCTTGATACCGGTATTCCTCTGCCGTGTGATGAATATAAGAAGGAACGTAGGGCTTTGTATGAACAGGAAGGAATTATTATGCAAAGTCCAATCATAGAATTTGTAAAAAAATATGAACCGTATAAAACATTAAAAGAAACATATTTAGAACTTCCCAAAGGCAAAGGATACGATGCATATATTGCTGAGTTTTTGAATAAAGGTCTTTTGAAAAATGATGATGGTTCTGAACGAGTGTTATATGAACATCAGTATAAATCTGTAATCGATGTTCTTGGGAATGATAAAAATCTAGTAGTCACCACAGGAACAGGTTCTGGTAAAACTGAATGTTTTATGACTCCTCTTATTACTGACTTAGTAAAAGAAGCAAAAACATGGAAAGATCCAGAGACTCGACCAAGAGCACTGCGTGCCATGATTTTATACCCGCTCAATGCCTTAGCTGAAGACCAAATGGTTCGTTTACGCAAGACATTGGATAGCAAAGAAGTTAAAGCCTGGCTAGATACAAATTATAATAAAAACAGAATTTATTTTGGACGATATACAGGCCGAACTGACGGTAAGAATTCCGCCAATAGAAATGGAGATTTATTGTCATTTAGGACACAATGGGAAGATTTGCAGCAGCAATTAAAAGAGCCTCATGACAAGAAACTAGAACAACTGGTATATTCCATTCCTTGTACAGACAAAGATTCTTCAGAAATGATTTTGCGTTGTGACATGCAGGAAACCCCTCCAGATATTCTTATTACGAACTATAGTATGTTGAATATTATGACTATGAGGTCTGCAGAAAAAGAGATTTTTGCTAAAACAAAGGAATGGTTAAAGAACAATCCTGATAAGAAATTCACATTAGTAATTGATGAATTACATACATATAGAGGAACCGCAGGAACAGAGGTTTCATATATTATAAAAGTACTTCTTGATAGATTAGGACTTTCAAGTGATTCTTCTCAAATTAGATTCCTTTCATCATCAGCTTCGTTATCAGAATCAGATGAAAATAAAAAGTTTATAAATGATTTTTTTGGAATTCCTTATGAAAAGTTTTCACATGTCTATGATAAAGAAGATTCAAAATCATTGCCTAGAAAACCAATTCCAATTGCAATATTGAATCAAATATCAAAACTTTCGCCGCTTTCAATCGATAAGAAAAAACAAATTAATGAAATCATAAAACAGTCCGGATATTCATCTATAAGTGACTTTGTTATTAATGAAACGTTAATAGAAAGTATAAAAGATATTATTAATCAGGATAAAACAACTACTGCTAAAACAGTTTCCTTTATTGCAGAATCCCTTTTTCCTGATAATTCAAACAAAATTGAATTAGTTGAGTCAATTTTGTTTCTTATTAATCTTTGCCGTAATAAAGATAATGCTGTAACTCAGCCGATGAGAGCGCATTATTTTGCAAGAAACGTTGATAACATATGGGTTTGCTCATCTCCAAAATGCAATCAGGTAGAAGAGAAATTTCAAAGCAACAGAAGAAAGTTTGGAAAATTATATTCAGCACCACAGAATAGATGTAAATGTGGGGCTAAGATTCTCGAAGCAATTATTTGCCGTCAATGTGGTGAAATCTATCTTGCTGGATACGAAGAAAATGGCATCCTAAATAATACAAAACCACTATTATCCGAAACAAAAAAACAAACAATTGTTTACAAACTAGAGCCTGGAGAAGTTGTAGATACAAAAAATTGGCAGAAGTGTATATATAATACAGTAACAGGAGAAATCCATAGAGGTATTGGAAATGAATATATGGTATTCAAATGGCCAGATAAGCCAAAATCATTGAAATTTCCGCCAGCATGCCCTCATTGTGGATTTGCAATAAAGCAGGACAAAAAGAATGCTTTTACAGCTTTGTATAGACATGGTACTGGTGTTCAGAAAGTTAATCAGTTGTTTGCAGATGAACTAATGATGGTTTTGAGATACGATAGTAAATCTCCAAAACTTGTTCTTTTCTCTGATAGCCGACAGGCAGCTGCAAAACTTTCTGCTGGAATTGAACTAGACCATTATAGGGACAGTTTGCGTAATGCAATTATGAATTCTTTAGGTTCTCATTCTGGCGTAAAATCTTATCTTGAAAAAATACGCAATGAGGAAATGAGATACAAAGAATTACCTGATGATATAAAGGCGCAAATAAGAAATGATAATTATTTAGACCACATTAGGACATTAATTAATAATGAACTTGATGGAGCTGCTACAGAAAGTGAAATACAAGAACTTAATAAATTCTTTGAATCTGCGAATGTTTCGTTAAATCATATTACCGAAACCGTAGAAAAAACGCTTTTAAAACATGGTATGAATCCAGCAGGCCCATATCCAAGCGTACATGATTTTTCATATAAAAATAGTTCAGCTAAATGGATAGAGGCCATTGATTGGACAAGTTTAAAATATAAAAGAACGGATGACCAAGTTATTGGTTTTGCAGACAGATCTAAAGAAAAAGTCTCTATTGAAATACTAAACACTGTATTTGGTAACAATAAACGAACATTTGAAAATTTAGGACTTGGATATTTCAAAGTTACAGGCTTGGGAACTAACTTTAATCAAGTTTTTGCAGATTCAGTAGTTCGCATAATGGGAGAATCTTGGAGAATTATGGATACTGAACAGGGTGATACTGATTCAATTCCTATGCGTTTACAGAAATTTAACAAGGTTTTTAATGGCGAAAAATATACAAAAATTCCGGATCAAACATCAAAACTATGGGGAACAGTTTTTGAATTAGCAAATCTTGGAGTTTTAAATAAAAAAGATGACCTTCGCCTGACAGGAAAAAACATTGAATTTGTCAAAGCAAACATTGGGGATAATATTGTTATTTGCTCAAAATGTGGAACAATTGACTTACATACAAATCAATGTTTCTGTACGTTCTGCCAGAAAAAAATCGGAGCAGAAGATAAATCAATACTTACTGAAGAACTTAGACAAAATTTCTATATAACGAATAGTTCCGAAAAAGAATTAGCGAGACTCCATTGTGAAGAGTTATCAGGACAGACAAATAAATCTGAAGCTCAATTAAGACAACGTTTCTTTATGGGGCTTATAAACGATAATCGCGAACATCGACTAACAGAAGAAATTGATATGCTAAGTGTTACTACCACAATGGAAGCCGGTGTCGATATTGGTTCATTATCAGCTGTAATGATGGGTAATGTTCCTCCTCAAAGATTTAATTATCAACAGCGTGTAGGACGTGCAGGACGAAGAGGTTCATCATTATCTTTGGCACTGACTGTTGCAAAAGTTAATAGCCATGACCAGTTACATTACAGTCAGCCAGAACGTATGGTAGCAGGAATTCCTTCAGATCCTTATATAGATTTGAGAAGCGAAGATATTTTAAAACGTTTTGTAATAAAGGAAGTACTTAAGTTAGCTTTTGAGAATATTGATATAGAACCTAATCCTACATCAGTTCATGGTGAATTTGGTAATGTAATTGATTGGGACGATTATAAACCTGTTATTTTAGACTGGATTCAGACGCATCAAAATAAGATAAAAGAAATTATTTCATATCTTGCAGACTCAAAATATATTGATGACAACGCTCAAAATAAAATGTTTGAATATATTAGAGATGATTTGATTTCTGATATAGATAAAAAACTAGCATTACCAGAATTTATTCAAACAGATTTGAGTGAACGTCTTGCTGCAGTCGGACTTCTACCTATGTTTGGATTCCCAACTCAGGTTCGCTATTTATTTGAAAAACCTGTTCATAAATTTCCTCCAGAGGATGTTACAGACCGTCAGATAGATATGGCTATGCAAACATTTACTCCAGGTGCTGAAATTATAAAAGATAAAAAGGTTCTTCAATCAATAGGATTTGTTGGATATAAACCTCAAAAAGGTTCAAAAGAACCTGTTGAAACTTGCGGCTTAAAATTCTATGAGAAGAATAAAGTAATTTTCTGCAAGACTTGTGGTTTCTCATCATTTGTTTCAACAGAGGATAGTAAAACTTGTTGTCCAATTTGTAGTTCGACTTTCGAAGAATATACAAACGTAGCAACACCAGAAGGTTTTAGAACTGACTTCCAAAGTAAGCCAGTAGATTTTGACGGGACATTTGAATGGAATGCAGAGCGAAGTGAAGTTTCTATTGATAGTGGAAAAACTCAAGTAGAACTTTGCGCTGTAGGTAACTCAAACTTAATGGTAGGAAATAATAAATTTCCAGACACAGGTGTTGTAAATACGCTAAATACCAATGCAGGCGAACAGTTTACTGTTATGAATTCTAAAAAGTATACAATACCTTTGTTTTCTCCGGATTATACTCCTCCATATTTTGATTTGGACCCAACTACAGAACAGAAAGTTGTTCTCATTTCCACCAAGGTTACAGGTGTTTTTGAGGCTGCTATTAAAAACCAGAGTAATGAGAATATCTGTGTTATTCCAGATTTTACTAATCCACTTCAAAGTAAAGAAATACAAGGTGCTTTCCTTTCTTGGGGCACATTACTAAGGAAATGTGCAGCTTCATATTTGGATGTTGAGACTAATGAATTATCTGTAAATTATTTCTTACGCGGAAAAAGTGATAAAGATAATGAAATCCGTCCGGCTATTTACTTAATTGAGAATCTTGAAAATGGGGCAGGTTATACAGACCACCTGGGGTCAATGGAGGATTCCGAAAAGTATAAAGCATTTATTCAACCATTGATAAAAGATGGAGAAGTTTATGAAAGATTAACCTCAGATGCCCATAAAAAAAAGTGTGACTGCTCATGTTATGATTGTCTGAGAGATTATTATAATCAGATGTCACATTCTATCTTAAACTGGCGCTTGGGCTTAGATTTAGCTCATATAAGTGCGGATGAAGGATTTATTCCTCAATACACAACCGGATATTGGAAAGAAGTTATAGATACTTGCTTACAAGGATATAAGCACGAAAATCCAACTGCAAATATCAAAGAAGAAGATGGTATTATCTATGTTGAAACAGACGAAATTAAATTCTTTTTAGTTCATCCTTTGTGGAGCAAACTCTATATTGAATCTAAAATAAACACTTATGAATATCCGACAGTCTTTATCACTCAGTTCTTGCGCAATTTTGGTAAAGATATGATTGGAAATAAATAGAGGTGTTGAAAAAAGAGATACTTTTGAACTAAAGAGCCTGAAAAAAACAAATTTCACAATAAACAATAAACCAATAAACAATAAATTTTTTCACGGTGACATTCTATGACACCCTTGCAGTATATAATGTAAAACACAAAGCTGAAAGGAGGCGAAACATGGGATTTTTTGTTTTACTTCTATTAATAATGGGTGTCATCGTAATCATCAGTTCTGTGCCACGAATCTTCCATGCTCATCTCTGGCCACAGTTCGTGTAACTTTCTTACGATTCTTCATTACTTCCATCATTTCCTTGTGTCGTCGTTCAGCTCTTCTGTAATCGTTTCTACGTTCAGCTTCGTGGTCGTAATCAGCACACAAGCCATCAAGAGCCCAGGTAAATAAAACAAGACAAATAATCAGAATCATGGCAGCCTCCTGATATGTTGTGCCATTTGTCAATGACAAAACAAACTTTAATATAAAAAAAAGAAAAGGCTTTAGAAATCAAGATTTTCGGCACTAGACCATCCTGATATTCGTGGATTTAGGTTGAAACTTTGTTTCCACCATTACCGACAGGTCAATGATCCGCCAAAAGTTCTTTCTGTCTATTAAGCGGGAATTCGCAAGGATTTCTCCCTGTTTAGCCCATATGAGGAACGAAGATAACTCAAATCTGCCCCGTTTCCGCCACCTTTTCTTTATTTCAAAACTAAAAATATGAATAATGAACTAAGCTGTTTTTCCGTTCATCATTCCCCAGACAAAACATGCAAGCTCTCTTGCTCCGGTCGCTGAAGATACGTTGTAATTTTTTCCTCGTTCTTCAAGATGCCTCATCTTCGTTCTGATTCGTTTTGTTGCCTTATCCGCATACGCCACAATTTCAGGGCTTGCATTCTTTTGCCTTTCAAGAATCCTCTTGGATTTCTGCCCGTAAGGATTCGTCCTTTTTATTGCCTTCGCCGACTCACAGAACAAAGCCCTCACGCGCTTGTTCCCCGCTTTCGTGAGCGGAAGCATATTTTTAGTCTTTCCGCTGGAATCCTCTCCAGGACAAAGCCCCAAATAACTGACAAACTGTGCCGCAGTTGCAAATCTTGTAAAATCATGGATTTCCACGACTGTCTCAACCGCTGTAGTTACATCAATTCCAGAAAAACAGATAAGCTTGTCAACTTTGTCCTTTACAATTTCAAGCTCGGCAATTTCTCGGATTTTTGTATCCGTCAATTCAATTTTGGCTTTCAGACTGTAAACTTCCGCAAGATACTCATTGAAAGCCTCCTGCATCCATTTTTCTGAGAACTGAACGGTCTTTATCCATTTGAAGAATTTTTCAGTCCAGTAATTTCCGCTTTCAGGATACGATTTCCCGTTTCTCAGCAGGAAAGAAAGAAGTTCCTGTTTTGCCTTCTTGAACATTCTCTTCTTTGCATCTCTTGCTCTTGTATATTCCTTCAGGGCCTCCATTTCTTCACTCGGAAGATGAACCTGACTGTAAGATTTATATGCAAGGATTCTCGCAATTGCCCTCGCATCAATTCTGTCTGTCTTTACCCGCTTCTTTCCATCCGGATTCGACATTGTTGTCGGTGCCATAACTACGCAGCCATAACCAGCCTTTTGTAATCCGCGGCAAAGACCGTAACCTGTTGGTCCTGCTTCATAACCACAAGCAAATAAAATTTCTTCCTTGTGCTTTTTCTTTATTACCTCCAGGTATTTTATTACAGCTTTCGTTGTTGCCTTGATTGTCATTTCATCAGAAAGTGAAATGGAAATTATCACATCAAAGTTGTAATAATTTGGTGCTTTTTGCTGAAATTCGGAATTTCCAATTTTCTCTACAGCAGACGATTCAAGTGATATTTTTCTAATATCGATTCTTTCACAAAAATCCCAAACCTTCACTATATGCAAGCCTCATGCATTATTATATTCTTATGAAACAAGACAACAAAACCAGAACTTATATGTTCATTGGAATTCCCGGAAGCGGAAAATCTAACGTGCTGTTCAAATTCCTGCGTCAGAAAATTCTAGAAAAAAGACGACATGACAACGGCAAAATGACAGAACCGCCCTGCGAAGTGATTTCCTTCAACGACTTCAATATCTGTGCCGGTGAAATGTGCCGGAAAATCTGCCGCATGATGTCCGTTCCATGCAAGACTGAAATCAGAAAAGCTCCGGAAGATTACAGCTACAGCCCGGACAAAACTTATTTTGTAGACACAAGCGGAGACCTTGGCAAGCAAAAATCTGTATACGATTTCTTTTCAAAACCCGTGTTTGCCGCAAAATGTTTTCTTGCAGTTCCAGCGATTATTGACCTCCAGATTTTTGGCGGAATTTTAGAGCAATATTCCTTTTTAAAGGATTTTCAGGTTGTCCTGACTTTCTGTGATTTTGCAAATGACAAAAAGATAAATCAGATTTCAGAATTTTTTGAATCCCGGAAGATAAGGATTGCAGCCCGCAATACTTCAGGAATAATCGACGGTTCTCTGGAATTTTTATAGTTTCGTTTTCAGCGAAGACAATTTTTGTGCGGAAAACGAGTCGCAATAAATAAGCGTGAAGCTGTAGATTTCGCACGAATCACGCGCAAAAATTCTCTGGTGAAGAATACTGTATTATTTTTCCGGAAGCCTGATTTTTCCAGATTTTTCAAGTCCGAATATCGTATCAAGAATTTTCTGCTGCGACTCAAAAGAATCCTTGCAGGAAACATCAGTGTTGTACTGAATATCTTCCGTTATCATCTGCTCCGCACGTTTTGACATATTGCGGAAAAACGCATCCTTGACTTCCGCAGTCGCTTCCATCAAGGCATATTCCAGATCCATAACATCGATTTTCTTTAGAACCAGCTTAACGGCACTGTCCTTTAAAAGATAAATGTCATCAAAAGTCATCGCATTTTTCATGTCCGCCTCCAATTTTGTCTTATGAAAGATTTTTATTCAGCTTTAAAACTATGATAGCACGGCGGACTTGCAAATAATGACAGTCTAATTTTTTTCCAAAAAAATATTTTTCGTGATATAATTTTCAGACTTGCATTATATGACAGTGTGATGGTGTATACTGAAACTACAGTGAGGTGAAAAGATGGGAAAATCAAATTATCCACAATTAGATGAAGGGCTTGATGAGAAAGTTTTTGGTTATAAAGGAATTGAATACAGCCTTTATGAATTACGAAATTCTGCAAATAATTTTCGTACAGATGACGCAAAATGTTATCGTAATATCGCAAAAGCAAAATATTCAAAAATATATAATTGTGAACAAGACTTTGTTCCAGTAAAACTTTTGGAAGAAGTATACGGATTAGACGAAACTTTCAAAGAAATATGGCGTGAAGTCCCTGATAACAAAAAATATACAGTGAGTAACCTTGGTCGAATAAAGCTAAATGGAATTCTCGTTTACCAAGATGATGAAAATTTTAACGGTTATCTTAAAATGACTAAAACTACAGAAGGCAAAGATTCAGATAATCGCTCTGAAAATATTTATATCTTTGTCGCAAAAGCTTTTTTCTCACTTGAAGAACTTCACGGTAAGTGCATTCACCACATCAACAACAACGGATATGACTGCCGCCCGGAAAATCTGATTTTACTGGAAAAAGACCAACATTCAAAAGTACATGGATTTCCTGTAAAAGGCGATGACAATTCATACGAAAAGGTTTCACAAGTTGGGCAATAGACGGCTTTCACTTTCTAATTACCGCAGGGCTTTGCAGATTGACGAACTGATTGCAGCGGAAAAATATCCGAACGTCGCTTTTCTGATGCAAAAATTCGAATGTTCGGAGGCTACGGTTCTGCGGGCAATAGAAACTCTAAGAAACGATTTCGCTGCGGAAATATCATACGACCGCAACAGAAAAGGCTATTACTACGCTGAACCGCATTTCCGCCTGATTGCGAGCTTCACTACCGAAAAGCAGATTATCGCCGCGCACCTGATGACAAATCTGCTCAAAATTGTAAAGGACACGCCAATTTATAATCAGGCGATTGAAGTATACAAAAGCCTAGAAAACGAGCTTGACGGAAACGAAAAACTGAACGCGGCAAAACTTGAAAACCGGATTGTGTTCCTCGGAATGAACGCGGTAAAAATAGAAAATAAGCTATGGAATCTAATCGAAGAATCCATGATGAAAAACCGCCTCATCCAGTTTGACTATTATAAAAATGGCAGGCGTTATGAAGTTACCGTTGAGCCTTGGCAGCTTGTCTACTTTCAGGGAATGTGGAGCTTGTACTGCTACAATAAATTCTACAAGGAAACTCGGCTCTATAATCTTCCTGCAATCACGAATCCAAAAATTTTGGACAAAACTTTTACTCTTCCGCCGGACTTTGAATTTGAAAAGCACAGCAAAGGCAGCTTCGGAAAATTCATCGGAAAAGAAAACTACAGCTTCAAACTGAAAATCCGCAAGGAAAAAACCGACTACATCCGAATGTACAAATGGGCGGACGACCAGAAATTCGAGGAACAGAGCGACGGAACAGCAATAATGACTTTTACAAGCAACCAATACTACCCCGTCCTGAACTGGATTCTGGAAAAAGGAATGTATGTCACTCCACTTACGCCGCAAAAACTAGTTGATGCCTGGAGGGAGAATGTCCTTGCGATGTATGAGGAAGCGCGGGAGGTGTGAGGTTGTTTCTCCGTTTTTTTTATTCCCTAATCACAACAATCCTGTCAAACTTGTACATTCCACTTTCAAAAAGAACGATAAATGGAATTTCCATGCAGAATGATTCTCCATAGTCAAACACGGCAACTGAATAATTCTGTCCGCCACGACCTTCAAAATAGGCGTTATTAATAGAAGAAATTATCTTCTTGCTGACCATCACGCGGCATTTTGCGGAAGACAATATCGCTTCTGAAATTGCCTGAGACTCGCTGTCGTCTGACTTCATAAAATCGGCAAATGAAAAATCCTCGCTTCCAAACAAAAACGGAATATAGCACTTTTGCCCCGCGAGTTTAGGCAAGAATGACTTTTCTGTTTCATCCGTTGTTTTCGGGTCTATTAAAAGTAAAAATTCCGCGCCGACTTCCAAATCCGTGTTCACAGGCTTTACATCAACATTTTCAGGAAAATCCTCAAGGGATTCCTCGTCAAAATATTCAAAAATTTCTTCCGGATCATCATCCGCCATTGCAAACAAAAGTTTTGACAATGCTATTTTGTAATAAATCTGATATTTGCCATCCTTATAAGTAATCGACTGAACATAATCAATGCAGGAAGTGAACAGCAGAGAAACTAAAAATAAAGAGAACAAGTAAAGAATTTTTTTCATGGGTTTTATCATAAGGGATATTATAGCATGATTTTTTTGTGAAAATTTGGAAATTGGCGGATAGTCATTATTTACTACTTCAATTCTTTCAATTAGATTTTTTAGAAGCAATTAATTTCATTTCAGAAAATATTTTTGATATAAATTTTGAAAAATTTTCTATATCTTTTTCTATTTCTGGTAAAATAAGATATATTTTTCCCTGCTTTCTTTCTGCATCAAGATTTATTATGATTGGTTTAAATTTTCCTACAGACATTGCAGAAAATTCATCCTGAATCCAAGATTCATCATTATTATTTCTTTTTTGATCTGCTTTTTCTTTTAGACTTAACGCTTTATTAACCTCTTCCTCATTATCAATAAATTTTGCAGGAATATATAATGGCAACCTATGAGCAATTGGATCTCTTTTTTCTTTTAATTCTTTCATCCATTCTGCATATTCTTTTATTGTTTTATTTAGATTTGCATTTACTTGAATCGCTCTTAAGTATTTATTACCTGTAAAATCTATATCTCTTGGAATTTTCAAATTTTGTAAATTCAACTCGTAGTAAATTAACCATGCTGTATTATCCAAAATTCCACGAATGTGAAGATAAATTGAATTCAACATCACATTAACAGTTTCACATTCAAAATCATTTTCTGGCAATTTTTCTAATGCAGGAAAAAATAACTCAAAACTTCTTCTTAATAATCCAAGTCGGTTTAAAATACCATTATACTGATAATAATGAGCTTTTAAAGATTCTCCTTCATATGAAGAAACAAATGTTATTAAAGTTTTTAGTAAAAAATCTATCTTTTGTTTTAAGTTATTCATAATTTTTTCCATCCAATTTTACAGAGATTCATTGTAGTTGAACATCATTAATTTAGAAATTTTAAATAATTTTTTCTATTTCTGTATTAGTAACTGACTTTATATCTTTATAAATGACTAAAAAACAATAACACAGACCACGATAAAACATATTTCCATAATAATTTCTTCTAATCAGTTAATAAACTTATTCCAAACTTCATTGATAGTTTCTACAAAAACAATAAAAGAAGGATGGTTTTTATCTTGAATGCTCAAATAACTATTTTTCTTTTTTAAATAAGTATTTCGTATTGTTTGCCACAATCCATTTTTTTTTAGAGTATCCATTCTTTCATAAACATCTTTAGAGTTTGGAATTTCAGTCCAATAATATCTGTTCAAATTTTTATCATGAATCATTCGGCAAAAAATGCCTTGTCTATTTTGAACAAGAATAGCTATGTCAAAACTAAATAAAAGTCCTTCTTTAGTTTTCCATCCTGATGTTATTACAGATGTAGAATCTTTGCAGTTGCTGAATGGAGTGTTTTCAAGAACTCGATTAAGAAAATTCATAATTTCATTTTTCACACATTCTGCATTTTTATTTGGCTCTGCTAAATTGAAAATTTCAAGATTATAATCTAAATCGAATGACTCATTTTCATTTTGTGTAACCAGATTTTTTGCACCACTTCCAACTAGATAAAAATCAGAATCCAAGTTATATTTAGATTTCAGCATCTGTTTTACTTGATTCATCTTGTCAGAAGCAAAACTTCGATACGGTTTTAAAATTCGATTTGTAATATAGCGGTACATAAAAACTCCTTTAGATAAAATATTGTTTTTATTTTCCCAAGCCGCCCATCTGAAAATGTATGTACCACATTCAAATCGTTATAGTATACTCTTTCAGCCTTTATAATTCAATAAAATAATCCAGAATATTGTTAAAAACACTGGAAAGAAATATTATAACGGAACAAAAAAAACGTCCCATTCAATTAGTTCAAAAATATTTTCAGTTATCGGTATGAAAAACTAAAATCAAACTTTTTATTTTTCCTAATTTTTTGTATATTATAATCATAATTCTATGAGAGAGGTAAATATGAAAAATCAACAGAATCTTTTTGAAAACTATCTTGACCATATATAAAAGTCCTGTGATATTCCAAAAGTCTTTCTTACTTTAAAAGATATAAAAGAAGGCATGGCTTATTTGAATGAATTCAACAAACCTGAAATAGAATTTATTCAAAAGAAAAATGAAATAATCAATTTTATTTATAAAACAAGCAATGATACCACAATAAAATTTATTGATAATATAAGACTTAACGTAGCACGACTTACTAGAACAATTCCGTTTAATCAGTTATGCAAAAGCGATTTGTACGCAAACCTTTCATTTGAAATTGAATCTCTGATAATAAAAGGAATGTATGAAGCGATTAAAAACAGCAACTAAAATGCAAATGACAATGAAATAATCACGAGATTAGTACAAGAACTTTGAAACGATATTTTAAATTTCTTTCTGTTTTCTAAGTTTTATTTTTTCTTGCTGAAGTTATTATCTCAAAATTTTGTATATTTTTTTATTTATTAAAAATAATGATTACTGTCTAAATATATTTCATATAGTCTAGTAAATACTAAGCTAAGCCCTTTGTCCAGACATTTTGTCTGAAAAATAACGAATTTTATGCAGCCATCTTGTTGATGATTGCCGAAGGAAAACTTCCTTCCCTGTATACTTCGTCAGGAGTCTTGTAATCCAAGCCCTGATGAATTCTTTCATTGTTGAAGAACCTCACGAATTCTCCAAGCAGTTTTCGGAGTTCTTCTTCGGATTTGTAATCCCGGAGAAAAATCCATTCATATTTCAAAGTACGCCAGGTTCGCTCTACAAAGATGTTGTCCTTGCATCTTCCGATTCCGTCCATGCTGATTTCAACATTGTAGGATTTCAGAAGCCCGATGAACTCTCCGCTGGTATACTGGGAACCGCAGTCCGTGTTGAATACTGCCGGAACCCCGTATTTCTCAAAGGCTTCCCTCACGCATTCCAGGCAGAAATCTGTCCTCATGCTGTCCGAGAGCCGCCAGCTCAGAATCTTCCGGCTGTACAAATCAATCACGGCCGTAAAATACATCATGCCCCATGGAGTCTTGATGTAAGTGATGTCTGTCGCCATTACCTGGTTCGGGAACGCGATGAACTTGTTCCGCAAGAGGTACGGGAACTTTCCGTATGGCGCTTTTCCGCTTCTTGTGGTCTTGAAGACAGGCTTCTGGCCTTTGATTCCAAGTTCCTTGTACAGGTTGCGGATAAACTTTTCTCCAGCCCAGTCGTACCCGAGTCTTTTCAGATGCTTTGACATCTTTTTGTAACCATAGGTACTGTGAGTTGACCACTCATTGATTACAATTTTTGCACGATTGAGCCTTGTTTTGTTTTCCCCAGCCTTCTTTTTCTGTCGTTCTGCTTCAAATCTGCGGCGCTCATAGTAAGTTGCCCGTGGAAGTTTCAGTATCCGGCACTGTTCAAGTACAGACAGCCCGACTCCATTTTTGTCATGCATATCTTTTTGAACAAGCTGCCATGATGCTAGTCCAGATGAAGCTTTTTTTTTAGCAAGTCAACCTCGAGCTGTTTCTTTCCTAATGAGGCGAGCATTTCATCCTGCTTTGCCCGTAGCCTTTCATTCTCTTCACGGAGGGCTTTCTGTTCGTCTGTCTCAAGTTTTCCTTCCAGAAACTGCTCCATCCATTCAGACAGTGTGCTTGGTGCAATGTTGTACTTTGCAGCGACCTCTGCCTCTTTAGCTCTCTTTTTAAGAGCCTCTTTTGCAACTTCGAGTTTGAACTTGTCTGAAAAATCCTTTCTTTTTCTTCCCATGAATTTGTCCTACCTTGACCTTAGCACAAATTCGTTGTTTTTTCTCCTCCGTGTCTAAATCTGAGGCTTATTATATACTTCATCTATTAATATTAGTAGAAAAAATCTTATAAACCAATTGTCATATTTATAATCTTCAGAATTTAATGCTGTTAATGTCGGCAGATTATCTTGATATGACAACAGGTTATGAGCACATCTGTTTCTATGCCTATAAAGTTTTTCATAAGCAGATAATAAACAATTTGAAAGCAAAGTCTTACCTTGCAAAAATTGATTAGTGGCAACAGTTCCTAAAAATTGAATATAATTTTCATATTGTCTTGGTAACCAAATGTTCATAACAGAAGACTCAAAAACACTTTTACATTCATTCTTCACAGAGTCAAATAAATCAGACCTTATTCCATTTACTGAGAAATTACAATTATTTTTATTTATCTCGTTAATTAAATCTTTAAAAATTTGTTGCTTATCTCTATATGACGAACATTCATTATAATTATTTCTCAGAAAGTCATGCCTGAATTCAAAATCATCTGTGGCAAGTTCCCATAAAATACATTTAAGTTTCTGTTCGTTAAAGCCTGTCATTTGTAAGAATGTAGACTGCATTATATATTCGCATAATGGATAAGTTTCCATACCATTTCCGCAAGCCGAAACAGATTGCATGGCTTGATTCAAAATATTTATTATTGAAGACTTTATAAATTTCTCATGCACTCTCATTTTAAATACTTTCCATAGATATTTATTGATTCCAAAATTCTTTGTCGTAAATATTTTAAAGCTGAAGGTGTTTTTTTATGCAAATATCCTGTGTTAGGATTTTCCTTCAATTCGTTAATTTTTGTATTCAAGTCATTAAATAAATTTTCTTTCTTTGTTGCATCTAATTGCTTGTTCTTTAATAGAATATAATAAATCAATCCAAACATATAAATGTCTGCATCTATAATTGACGGAAAAACTTTTTTGTCAAGTCCAAAAGTTTTTAATTCAGCATCAAAAAACTGCAAACGGTTTTTATAAACAACATCGTAAACTGTAAAATCTGAATCGTTATTTTGATTTATCGTTGCATCAATAAATTTTTCATAGTATTCTTCAAGTTTTCTTCCATAATTTTTTGCGACAGAATCATATCCATTTTTATTATATTGAAAAAGAAGAGCCAAATATCTTACAAAGTCTATTCTTTCAACGCCATCATCTTTTTTAATTGTAATTCCATGAATACAGGCAGGATCAAAGAAATCATTAAATCCGTCTGCAAGAAAATATAGAGATTTTCGAGTTTCAAGTGCTGTAAGTTTTTTGCCTTCGGCGTTTATATCTCTAAAAACACTAGAAAAATACTGTTGCTGATTTTCTTGAGGAATCAGATAGCAAAATCCCAAATAGTGGTTTTCAAGAAATTCATCATCTACAGCAATATCAAAATTTAACTCACTGTAGTTTTCTTTTTCAGTATTTTCTATTGTTTTCTTAATTATTTCCTTTTTATCGCCCTTTTTCAAAAGTTCATTAAATGTCCACCCCAAAACAGATATTTCATCATCATTAGAATCATCATTTTCATCTGCAAAACTATCTATATCTTTTGCAGATGGCTTAAAACAATCTTCTTTTGGATATATTGACAAATATGCAAGCAGTAAACTTGTTAGTCTTTGCTGACCATCAATTATTAAATTTAACTGCTTAGAATCTTTTTTATATGAACCTATTGTAACAGGAGGAACAAAACAATCTTTGCTAAATGAATCAATTAATTTTATAACTTTATTTTTATCCCAAACAAACAGCCTTTGATATTCTGGCAGAATAATATTTTTACTTAAGATTAAATCTATCCAATGCTTTAATGTATATTCACCATAATAAACTTTGTTTTTTGACATAGTTATATCTCTATTAATAATTATATGTAATTTTATAAAATTATATCACAAGACAATATAACTTTCTATCTCACACACTCCCCGTAAATCTCCGCCATCTTCTTTACGGCAATGTCAACCGAATATTTTGCAGAATCTTCTATATTATTTTTCCGCATTTCTGCTCTAAGCTCGGGATTTTTGTAAAGAGCCACAATCTTTTCCACAAAGTCTGCGTTGTTGTCCAGCTGATAAAGTTCTCCGTTTCGTCCGGGCAAAACAGCATCGGTCTGGCCGCGGATATTGCTTGCTACAATTGGAAGTCCGCTCGCCATCGCCTCAATCACGCTGATTGGAAGCCCTTCCTGCCGGCTTGTCGTAACATAAAGGTCTGAAATCGCACATAGCAGATTTATGTCCTTTCTGTAGCCGGGAAACCAAATAATGTCGTCAACCTCAAGGTTCACGGCAAGAATTTTCATTTCCTTTAGCTGCACGCCGCGGCCGGGCATTATGACTTTTAGGTTCGGAATCTGCTTTTTCAATTCCGGAATGTTTTTTATGAAAAAACCGTGGTCTTTCCGCGGAATGAACTCCGCAATGTAAAGGATTATGAAATCGCTGAAATCGTATTTGTATTTTGAACGGAGTGCGTTTTTTTCTTCAGAAGAAACAGCCTTGAATTTCTCAAGATTTATTCCAACTCCGTCCAGCATAAAAACCTGAGCATGTTTTTTCATCACGCAGCCTCCACATTCAAGAATGAAGGCAAGCAGAACTGAAAAACTACTCTACAGTTGTCCCCCCCCCGACATTTTCAGAAATGACTTCCTTGTATATTCCTGCCATCTTCCTCACCGCAATGTCAACTGAATATTTTTTCGCCTCGGCAACATTCCGCCTGCCCATTTCTTCACGCAACGAAGGATTTTTATACAGAAGAATAATCGCGTCTTGAAAAGAATTTTGGTTTGACAAGTCACAAAGGATTCCGTTCCAGCCGTTATTTATAACATCCCTATGCCCTCTAATATTAGACGCAACAACAGGAAGTCCACATGCCATAGCTTCCACAAGATTCAATCCCTGCCCTTCCCTAATACTTGCGGAAAACGCCACATCGCTCATCATTGTGAGTTTTTCGACATCTCGCCTGTAGCCCAAAAATTCTACGTATTTTTCAAGATTCTCTTTCTGAACAAATTCCCGCACAATCGGAAGCGTCTCTTTTCCAATTAGGAGAATTTTCAAGCCCGGAATAATTTTTGCCAGCTCGGGAACAGCCCTAACAAGCATAATCTGGTTCTTGTTCTTGTTTAGCTCCGCAACAACCGTGATGACAAAATCGTTTTCAGAATATCCAAGCTCCGCCCTCAACGATTTTTTTTCTTGCAAAGTGCAAGGGTGAAATCTTGAAAGGTTCACTCCAACGCCGTCAATCTTAAAAATCTCAACACTTTTGTCATTCCGAACTCGAGCAGTTTTCTGCTCGCTTAGATTCGGAATCTCTTTTAAAACAGATGCTGAAACAGCTTCAGCATGACACATTTTTTTAGAATGATTTTTTTGCACGCTCATAGTCTTCCTCGTTTATTGTTACAATCACATCAGTGCAGTGCGAAAGCCATTTTTCCATTGGATAATACAAAAGCCAATTCAAGACCGGCGCACCTTTGTAAAAATGGAATCCGTGCGCAGTGTAAATAACCTTGATTTTGTGCTGCTTCCAGAGTTTCTTAGCCGCTAGCCGCCCTAGAACTCCTCCCATAGGCGTGTGGCAGTGCAGAATGTCATAATGATTTTCCGACAGAATCTTTTTAAGCTGCCTGTACGCCTTGAAATTCCTAAATGAAAACGGAGAGCGCGCAATGCTTATCGTGTACTGGTTGTCACAGTCCTTCACTTCCTCCTCGCCTGCAGAAGCATAGTCAACCTGCCAGCCCTGCTCCTTGAACCAGCGCATATAAGGCAGATTGAACTTTGAGAAATTCGCGGTGTTTGAAAGAAATAGGACTTTTCTAGTATTTTCACCCATTTTATTTTCTCCTGAAGATTTTTCGGATTTTTATAAAAACTGAAATTGCGGCTCTTCTAAAAAATTTTAACAAAGACCACAACATCGCAATCAGCATCACTAGAATGTTTATTTTACGAATCTTTTTTGTGAACAAGATATTTTTAAGTTCTCCAACTTCCATTTTCCATATATGCGAAGAAAGTCCAGCCTCGCCAAAAACACATTTGGAAAGAACAGGAACTGTCGCTAAAAAAGGAAGATACACACATTTTCCGTGCTGCATAAAATCCAACAAAAACCGCATATCTTCTGAATAGCTCAAAGTTTCATTGAAACCGCAGACAAGAGCAGACAAGCGGAAGACGCTTGTCTGCGGGCTAAAAAAATTATGAAACATCTCTTTTTTATATGTAATATCTGTTCTTTTTCCAGCCCGCCGACAAGAGCCGTATTTTGCACAAACTAAGTCAACTTCAGTATTTTTACGCAGTTCTTCTATCTGTATTTTCATTTTGCCAGAAAGCCATTTGTCATCAGCATCATTTAAAGCAATGAATTCACCGCTCGCATTTTTTATTCCTGTGTTTCTTGCAACAGAAGGACCTGAATTTTTCTGAGCAATTACTTTTATGCATGGATTTGTCTCAGCATACTGTCTGCACAATGCAAGTGAGTTATCTGTACTTCCGTCATCCACCAAAATAACTTCATAGGACAGACCGTTCGCTAGCATTTCATTCACAACAGAATCAACACATTCGCAGATAGTTTTTTCTGCATTGTAAACAGGGATAACTACAGAAACGTCTATTTTATTATTCATGATTCCCTCCAAAATTTTCTCAGAATCATTTTTAGAACTAGTTTTTTATGACCATTTTTTCCTAATGAAAATTTTGAAAAAAATACTCTAAAAAAACGTGCTATTGAATTTTTGTCTTTTAATTCCAAATATCGCTTAAAAACTTTTTTCTTAGATTCATCTATCTCGTTTTTAAAAATCTGATAAAATGACATAATATTTTTGTATGCAGGAGCAAAAACAACAGGAATTTTGCGATTTTTCAATATTCGCTTTCTGTATTGATTTTTATTAATTTCGATATGAACTGAAACATTATTTTCATACTGCCGATATAAAAACAAATTCTCACTTAAATACTTAACTTTTCCGAATGTAAAAGCAATTAAAGAAATCAAATAATCATGCATATAAAGATTTTCAACATTTCTGGAAAGAGCAATATTTCTTAACTCAGAATTAAACATCATTGCGCACCCTTGAAGACCGCCATTTAAGAATAAAAATTCTTCAAGAAAATATGCCTGATTAAAATTCACTTTTGGAATAATAGTTTTATTTTCTGTATTCCATAAATAACAGTTTGAAACAAGCAAATATGGATTTTTTGTCTGCCTATCAAACGCTTCAAACATTCTCTGAAGCTTATATTCCAGCCACAAATCATCTTGGTCAGAAAAACAAACCAATTCAGATTTAGAAAACTTCAAAAGATGCATAAAATGCATACCAGGATTATGAAATGTCATACCATCTTCAATAAAAGCAATCCGGGAATCGCGAGAAGTCCAAAGTTTTATTTTTTCAATTGTTGAATCGGAACTTCCATCATCATGAATATACAGTTTCCAGTCTGAATAAGATTGATTCACAATGCTTGAAATTTGAGTATCTATATACTTTTCTCCATTATATGTTGCCAAAAGAATATCAATCATAAATGAACCTCAATGCATAACTTTTAAATTTATGCGTAAGAACAAAAAGCCAGAATAAAGTTTGCAAAGTAACACTAAAAAAGCCGAAAAACCAATCTCCAAAAAACTGAAATACAAGACAATAAAGATAAAGGGCGTAAAAGATTTTTTTATCAATAGAATTTTTGTATTTAATTCCTGAATATAATTTTCCAAATATACTTCCGTATAAAAATGCACAAATAATAATTCCTATAATTCCAAAATCGATATAAAAATATCCAGGCATTGTATAAACATTTGTTGCATACGGAACACCAATCCATTTCTCACTTTTTAGAAGTGTGCTAGGAAGAACATTGCAAACACCAAGTTTGTTAAAGAATCTGTAAAAAAATGAAAGAGTCCAACATCCAAAATACTCTGAATGTAAATTTTTGCTGCCTGTTACTACAGCATCAAAGGCTGGTGCAGGTGATAAAAAATAAACATATAAAAATCTTGTAAAAAAATTTGAATTAGATGTTTCATTTCCAGACCTAAGAAACTGCAAAGTAATAACGAATCCTAAAAATATCAATACCAAAGCAATAAAAGTTTTTTTGTTTAATTTGTTGCTTACTTTTAAGAAATAAAATATACAAACAGCAAGCTGAAAAAATCCGCCTTTGTTCATTGATGTAAAAAAAGAAATTAAAATCATAACAGCAAGAACAAAAAGATGAATCTTATATTTTTTCAAATTTGAAGAATTTGTAATTCCAAGAAAGAAAACTATAATTCCCGGCTGCATAAAATATGAAGAAAGCTTTACATAGATTGGAAGAGAAGAACCAAACTCGGTTTCTTCCCTCAATAAGCTGAATCCCACTTGTTTGATTAGATTTATATAGTAAACATTTGAAATAAATAAAAATAAAATAGATGCGTATAAAAAAAACTTATGCATCAGTCCAAAAGAAACTTTTTCAACTGAACTTATACAAAATTTTCTTGTTGAAAAAAATCCAGCAAAAATACAAAATGATAAAATATACGTAATTATTACAAGATAAAAGTCGTCAGACAAAGAAATCCATATACCAGTTTTTCTTATCAAATAGTTATATGAAAATATAATAACAAACCATACAGCAACTGTAATAAAAGCCGGGTGAAGATAATCCTTAAAAAGAGTCCAAATAATATATAGCATTAAAAAAGAAAATAAATAAAAAATCAGTTCCATTCTATTTTCTTCCTGAATATGACTTATAACTTTTTCTTACATGGACGATATTATTTAGAAATTTTCCAAAGCGTTGGTTGTAAAGATATTTGAGCAAAGCAAAGCCATGCAGCAGACAAGAGTAACTGCCGCTTGTTCGCCAAAGGGGGAGAATTTCGATTTTTAATTTTTGTGATTCAGCCATCTTTTTTTGGCTGAAAAGAGAATTGATTTTATCTGATTTCTATTTTTGAATTTCGCATTTCTAAAACAAGTTTTTGTCCAGCATAAAATCTGTAATTCCGATGTTCAGAATGCCGTTTTCATCGTACCAGCGTTTTCTTATGTCGCCGCGCACAATTATTTTCGGGAATGAATCTCCTGTGAGCGAAAAGGGCTTGAGTTCTGACGCTGTTTTCTCTTCGGTCTGCAACGCGAAAGCCGACTGGACATAGACTTTCTTTCCGCCTTTTGAAGCCACAAAGTCAATCTCGCGCGGAACTCGCACAGAATTTTTATTCTGGTTCAGCTCCCTTGAATACACAACACCCACATCAACAAGAAATCCGCGGATTTTAAGCTCGTTATAAACCACATTTTCCATGATATGCGTCATCTCCTGCTGCCTGAATCCAATTCTCGCATTTCTTAAGCCCACATCCTCGCAGTAGAATTTGCTTGGAAAATCAAAATAGGACTTTCCGCGAACATCATAACGCTTCGACTCAGAAATCAGGAACGCATCCTCAAGGTGCTTTATATATGAAGAAACAGTAACGTCCGAAACTTCAGTTTTCTCTTTTGAGCGGAGTGTGTCAGCAATTTTTCTAGGATTTGTAAGAGAGCCGACAGAAGAGCAGATTAAATTCAGAATCTTGGAAAGCACATCCTCGCGCTCAATTTTTTTACGCTCAACAATATCTTTTATGTAAACCTCAGAAAAAAGCGTGGAAAGATACTCCATTTTTCCCGCTTCATCACTCTTGGAAAGCACAAAAGGAAGCCCGCCGTAAAAACAGTATTCCTCAAACGCATCAGATTTTTCGCCGTCATACACCGACAAGAATTCTGCAAAGCTTAACGGGTGAACCCTTATTTCATCGCTGCGTCCGCGGAATTCTGTAAGAATATCTGATGAAAGCATTTTTGAGTTTGAGCCTGTAACGTAAACATCAAGATTTTGATACTCACGGAAATCATTCAGAACATCATAAAAAGTGATTTTTTTACCTTCTGGATTGTAAGGATTCTTAACTTCATCCGAAAGCTGAATCTCATCAATAAAAAGATAAAATTTTTCCGCCTTATCCTTAATCCTGCTGACAACAAATGAGGAAAGCTCAAGCGGATTTCTAAATCGTATGTCGCGAAGCAAATCAAGCTCAATGGAGATGATATTCTCTGGCATTGCTCCTTTTTCAAGCAGATAATTCTTGAACAGGACGTGCAAAAGATAAGACTTTCCGCATCTTCTGATTCCAGTTATGACTTTTACCTGCCCGTTCCACATAGACGAAACAAGTCTGTCCAGATACACATCACGCTTAATTTCCATAGCAGAGTTCCTATTAAAAAGTTCAGCCTATAAAGGCACTGCTTTTTAATAAAAATAGCATTTTTTACAAATATCCTCAATACGGTAAAACGGTAAGAAAATTATGCAAAAATAAAGAGTTTGCCTCAGCCGGCTTTAGGGTTTTGATAAACCACAAATCAAAAATAGAAATATCAAAGAACATATAAAACAACAGGAAAACACCGTTGTTTTATCAAAAATCAATTGTCTTTTCAGTTTTCCTCCTTATCTATAGTTTTATATGAAATCCAGATAGGATTTTCAGAACTTCCGTTATATGTGGTTAGCACAACTGAAACTTTCATTTTGAAAACTCCGTGATTTTATTCCACAACCTTTCGCAGCACTTTCCGTCCAAGTATTCCGCGAACTTTTTCCGCGTTTCCTCGCTTACTGGCGAATAGCTTTTCTCTTCAAGAATTCTGTAGAATTCCTGCCAGCTTTTGGCCTTCGCTCCTTCCATATTCTCAAAGTAATTGAAGTAATGGCCACGCGCATATTTGATGTAAAAGTCGTAGTCAAACGGCAGAAGAACTACCGGCTTTTTTGTCGCAATAAAGTCAAAATAAATGCTTGAATAGTCGGTCATCAGCATATCAACCTGACCGGCAAAATTATAAAGCTCGTCGTAGTCAGAATCATTTATCGTGATAAGCCGTGAGGCTGAGCTTTTCTGACTTACGGTTTTTATAAAGCGTAAGTCAGAAAAATGCGGCTTGTACACAAGCACACTTTTATGACACTCCAGCGTCGCCAAAAATTCATCAAGGTCAAAGCCGTATTTTTCATCAAAAGGATTGAAAACCTCGCCAGTCCATTCCGCAGTCCTGAACGTGGGCATATAAAGAATTATCTTGCTTTCAGGAAATTGTCCGCGGATTTTTTCCAGCAAAGGCTCTTTTCTGTGTGCAAAAAGAGCGTCGCATCTCGGAGAGCCAGTACGAAGGATTTTCTCATCCAGTAGATTGAACGCAGTTTTCAAGAACGAAACAAAAAATTCAGAGTTTGCAACTGTGAAAAGTTTTTTCTGTTCCAAGAAAACTTTCCACGGAAAAAGTTTTCTTAGAATATGCGCGGTCTTTCTTCTAAATGCGGAGTTCGCTGACTCGCCACCTGAATTCGTGTCGTCGTTCAAGATTTTCTTAAGCGGCATTCCGTGCCACAATGCGTAATGCTCGGCGTTTCTACAGAAAAAAAGGCTCATTTCGCCACCAGTTGTTGAAAATATTTTCGACGCGCGCAAGGAACACAAAAGTCCGGCAATAGAATAAGATGAAAAAGCGTTCCTGCCTTCCGCACGGAGCTTCTTCACAACATCCATGTTCTTTGAAAGCCAGACAGTTTTTATCTCCGGGTGATTCTTGTTCACATATTCAAAAAACATACGCGAGTTGTCGGAATACCTCTGTCCGAACCAGGAGCAGAAAATCCAAAGATTTTTGTTGTGCGGAAAAAGTCCGAAAAGATAATAAAACGGCAGCTCCAGAATATTAAAAAGCGTTATAAAGCCGCGCCGCACAATTTTCACCGGCAAAGGAAGATTTTTCTTATTCATTTTTTGCTCCACTAACCTGCTTTTTAGATTTCCAGAAAACAAGATTTTTTAAGAATTCATCTTTTGTAAAAATCAGCACTGAAAGATACAAAAGTGCACACAAAACTACAGACAGAACACTTCTAATCAGAATTGAAATCGCGCCGTCAAAGGAAATAAAATGCTTTACTGCCAGCACAATTGGAATAAAAATAAAGCTTGTCGCCAGATATTTAAAATTCTTTTTTGAAAATATTGAAAAATTGAATCCGAGTTTTCTTATGAAAATAATCTGCAAAACAACAACCAAAATGTCAGAAGATGCCGTTGTTATAATGCAAAGCTCGGGCGTAAGTTTATTGAGCAGAACAAGGACAATTTTACACAAGATGTTGTAAATGCCTGCGAAATAGTAAATTTTTGTAAGAATTTTCTCGTTGCCGGTCGCAAGAAGAACCTGCTTGGCAAGAATCATGTCAAACGCGCCAAAATAATAGCGCACAGAAAATAAGCATAAAGACAGTGCGCCCGACAAATATTTTTGGCCTGCGTAAATATAGAAAACCTCAAAGGAAAGAACCGCCATTCCTATGCAACAAGGAGTGTGCAATGCCAAAAACGAAGACGAGCTTTTTTCAAGCAAAAAACAATATTCATTCTTTTTGCCGTCTGCCCAATAAAACGAAAGACGAGGAATGCTCACCAGTAAAACAGATGTCGTCACATTCACAACTGCAAGAATAATCGTTTGGGAAACATTGTAATAAGTAAGGCTAAGGGCATCAGAAAACCACACAAGCATAAAGCGGTCAAAAATAGTGTAAAGCATGCTTGAATTAACAAGCAAAAACACAACCGACAACGGCTTAAAAAGCGATGTTAAATCCTTAAAGCATATTTTTGAAAACCTTATCTTTGATTTTGCATAAGCAAATGTAAAAATATTATTCAGTATCAAAGAAATGTTCACCAAAAGAATATAAATAAAAATGTCATCGTTTTTTCTCACAAAAAGAAAAACGCTTATGACATATAAAAAACGGCACAGAAATGTCTTTATAAGAATAAAGCCGTAACTTTCAAAAGCCTCATTCACATAGTCAGTCGCAAAGCAGACGAAAAATATCTGGCTTGCGAGAATCAGATAAATATTCCTGTATTTCAAAAACGACGGAACAAGCAAAACCATAATCACATAAACAGCCGTCACAAGCACAGATGTAAAAATATTAAATATGAACAGCTTTGTAAAAAGCGCGGAAACTTTCTTCTTGTCATTTTTAATCTGGCTTACAGTCCTCATTCCGTAAGTGTAAACGCCGAAAACAGCAAAAGGCGTAAACCAGCTGATAATGCTTATAGCCTTATTGTATTCCGTGAATCCGTCCACAGAAAGAATACGAGCCACATAAGGAGCGGTTATAAGAGGAAAAATTATATTAAGCGCACTTAGAACACTTTTATAGAAAGCATTCAGTTTTATTGATTTTGACACAAATCTTAACCTTTTTTCTGAAAACTATGCTTTACAGAACGAAGAAAGTTATACAAAACAGTCAAAATTTTACTATTATCAACAAAACGGAGTTTTATAAAAACTTTTTTCATAAGAAATTTTCTTTTTTTAACAGATTTCTTGAATTCAATTGGAGTTTCTATTAATGGCAATTCATGAATTCTGAGAGGATTTTTTTCTTTTCCTTCAAGCACTTCATCTATTACATCCATAATATTTTTTGCAGAATTCCCTAATTGAGGAAAATTATTCTGTCTATAATTTTTTATGGTCAAAATATAACTTTTATCAGAAAGAACATTTTCTATAGTTTCTTTTAATTCCGCTTTTTTGCATTTGACTGCAAAATCATAAGGAAAATCTGGAAGACGAGGTGGTAAACTGTCAGGAACAAGCCAGTCGGTAACTGCAACAACAGGTTTATCCATAAGCATACATTCATATAACGTTGAGCTTTCTTCAGAGACCAAAACATCACATAAATTGATTGCATTGAATATATTTATAGAAGTATCAAGAACAAAAACATTTGGAATATTCTTTGACTTCTCTGCCATTTCATTACAAATGTCATATTGAAATTTAAAAGTTTTGGGATTCCATGGAAATTGCTTTATAATTAAATTAACATCAAGCTCCCTACAGGCTTCAATCATTTCAAGTTGTCTGCCATCCCATTCCCAACTCGGAGCATACAAAACAGTCTTTTTATTTTTATTTATACCATATTGTGCTACTATTTCTTCACATTCATCTGTAAAAACTTTTTTCTCAATATTATCCGATTTGGTCCAACCAACAAAATAACAGCCATTTTTCGGACGAACAAAATCATAGCAACTTGCATTATGCCACATATCCACCCATTCTTTACTAGGAAGAAATCCCAAATTAAAATCATTCCAAAATTCATTTTTCCACATAACAGGCCATTCACCATGTTGCTGTCCCAAATCATGCAGCATAACACAAGAAAATTTGCTATTTTTAGGAAAATTTAAATGCTGACAATAGAATCCGATTTCACATTTTTTTAAAACATCATCAGAGAAAATAATTTTATAACCTCGCTTCATTGCTTCGTCCGCAATAGGTTCTTCACACTGATGTTCCAATTTATCTGTATAAATAAAAGTTATTTCTTTTTTTATATTTTTTTTCATTTACGCTTTCTCCAAGTCACGCTTTATCTGCGTTGTGGAAATTTCAGGAGTGCGCTCAAGATAGAAAACCTCGCACTGTTCTTTAAGAAAATCAAACTTGCCTTTCCAGTCATCGCCGATAACAAATGTGTCGATTTTATAAAGTTCAACATCGCTTTTCTTCTGTTCCCAGTTTTCTTCGGGAATAACCAGGTCAACGTAGCGGATTGCCTCTAAAAGCTGTTTGCGTTTTTCATAGCTGAAATAGCATTTCTTGTGCTTTGAGTTCCAGTTGAACTCGTCAGTTGAAAGCCCCACAACAAGATAGTCACCCAGAGCCTTAGCCCTGCGCAGAAGATTTATGTGCCCGTAATGTAATAAATCAAAAGTTCCGTATGTTATTATCCGTTTCATATCACTCTCCCTCTCTCGCAAATAAAAGAGACGTTATTTTATTTTCAAAAACCTCTTTTTCCAGTTCAATTTCTTCATTTCTCTCCAATTTCCTTCCGCAGTCATAAATCACCTGAGCGCATACATCCGAACAGAACGCCTCTATCAAACTTCTCCTCACTTCATATCCGCCAAGCCAGACAGATTTATCCTCATCCGCAACTGGCGTTAAAGTGCATATATATAGAAGAATTTGCTCAGCCTTATCCGCTTTTAGACGCTCAAGCACAAATGCCAGCATCGCATCGTCCACACCGTTCGGAAAAAACACAATTTCTTTTTCCGCCCATGCGCCGCCGGAACTGCTTGTGAGAAAATCGTACATTTCGTTTATTTTTTTCTGCGTGAATCCTCTTGGAGCTGAACCGCAGAGAATGGCGTATCGGGGCAAAATATTCTCCAAAATCAAAAATAATAATGAGAATCACTCAACACCATTTATGACATCTCATTATTATTTTTGATTATATTATGATTTGTCATTATTAACAAGAGATAATTTATGAAATGTTATTAATATAAAACTATGCCAAAAACTTTTAGGGAAAATCTGAGGGAAGAGCTTGATTATCAGGACATGAAGGTCAAGGAGCTTGCCGTTGCGACCGGAATTCCAAAGCCAACTCTTGACTGTTACCTGAGTGCACGACAGGTGATTCCGCCTGCCGACATTGCAGTAAAAATCGCGCAGGCTCTGAATGTTTCGGTTGAATATCTGGTTACAGGAAAGGATGAAAAATCAAAATCGCCGACATTTTCTCAGATTAATCCGGAGACAAAGTCCATTTTAACCGATTTGGATTCGATTCCTCAGAACATACAAAAAACAATAAAAAATCTTATACATCAGACAGCAGAATCCTTGCAGAATTGATAAAAACGAAATGCTGGAGCTCATCTTGCGGCAAACAAATACGGACATCCGATTTTAGGACTCATTTTTTTGCGCTATACAAACATTCTTTGAAGACAACATTGAAGTTTCTGTTTTATAAAATAGGAACTCGCCTGTCCCACCACCACTTGATATTTTTGCATCTGTATGCAAAAATATCAAGTGGGATGTTTCTATGATAATAAACCGGGATTTTTACTTAAACAAGCTCATTTCCGCAAGGCAAAACAACATGGTAAAAGTGATTACCGGAATCCGTCGCTGCGGCAAATCATTTTTGCTCTTCAATCTTTTTAAGGAATACCTTTCTCAAAACGGAATTGATGAATCCCATTTTATAGAAATCCAGTTTGATGATTTTGCTTTTAGAAAGTACAGAAATGCAGAATAAGCATATAATTTCGTAAAGAGTAAACTAATAGATTCAAAGCAGTATTATATTTGTCTTGATGAAGTTCAACTTTTGGAAAATTTTGAGGATGTCTTAAACGGATTTCTCTACATCCCAAATGCAGATGTTTATGTAACTGGAAGCAACGCAAAATTTCTTTCAAAAGACATTATAACTGAATTTCGCGGTCGTGGAGATGAGATTCATATAAGCCCGCTCTCGTTTTCTGAATTTATGAGCGTGTATTCTGGTTCAGTTGAGGATGGCTGGAAGGAATACATCACTTACGGCGGATTGCCTGCGGTCGTGCTTCTAAAATCGCCAGAAAAGAAAGCCGAATACTTAAAGAATATTTTTGCAGAAACTTATATAACCGACATTGTAGAACGCAATAAAGTTAAGAACACTTCAGAACTTGAAGACTTAATCAACCTGGTTTCATCAAGCATAGGTTCGCTTACAAATCCTAAAAAAATCGCGGATACCTTTGTAAGCAATAAGAAAAAAATTAGTCAGGAAACTGTAAAAAAATATCTTGAATATCTAAGCGATTCTTTTCTTGTTTCTGCCAGTTATCGTTACGATATTAAAGAAAAAAAATATATCGACACTCCTCTAAAATATTATTTTTCTGACATCGGATTACGGAACGCGCAGCTGAATTTTAGGCAGGTGGAAGAAACTCACATCATGGAAAACATTATTTACAATGAACTTGTAATAAGAGGTTACAATGTTGACGTTGGAGTTGTTCAGATTAGCGAACGAAACAAAGCTGGAAAATCTTGCCGCGTGCAATATGAAATTAATTTTGTAGTGAATAAAGGTTTTAAAAGATATTACATCCAGTCTGCGTTTGCTTTGCCCGACAGAGAAAAAGTTTTACAGGAAGAGCGGCCTTTTTTGAATATAAGCGATTCATTCAAAAAAATCATCATCGAAAAGACAAATATTCATTCATACTATACCGAAGAAGGAATACTTGTTCTAAGCATTTTTGATTTTCTTTTAAACGAAAACAGTCTTGAAATATAACGGAGAAATAAAGCATGGGAAACTACATCTCCACTTGATGCGGACTTGCCGCAAACTTTTGATAAAGATGCATTTGATTCAAAAATCCACAGAATCATGCCGCATTTTTTAAATTATTTTCCAAACTGACTGATAAATTCCTTTTTGTCGTTAATGCCGGTTTTTTCATAAATGCTTGAAATGTAATTTTCTACGGCGCGCTGTCTTATTTGCAGTTTTTCCGCAATCTGCATATTGGAAAGATTTTGCAGAATTAAAGCCATCACCTGTTTTTCTCTTTGCGTAAGCGCGTCTGTAAAGGAATTGAATTTTACAAGATTTTCCCGCAATTCTTTTTGAACAAAAGTTTTTCCACTAAAAGCGTTTTCCATGCATTCTATAAGCTCGTCCGACGGCGCGTTTTTTGAAATATAGCCTGCCGCTCCGTTTTGAATTGCCGTCTGAACCATTCCTGCCGAAAAGAACATTGAATACACTATGATTTTCAATTCTGGATAAAGCGAGTGAAGCTTTGCAATAAAATCAAAGCCTGCGTCGTCGCCAGAAAAATTAAGGTCAGAAATCACAAGGTCTGGAAGTATGTTTCCGCCCGACAAAAGCGCAAGGTCGGAAAGCGCCGATTCAGGGGTGCTGGCATTTCCTTTGCAAATCCAGTCAGATTTTTTTTCGATGAAAGAAATAGTGCCAATGCGCAAAAGCTCGTGGTCGTCAACAATGTAAAATGTTTTTGCCATTTTTTAAACCTCCACCGTTATATGCGTTCCAAAATCCGGGGCAGAAGAAAACGTCACTTTTCCATTAAGAAGCTTTACCCTCTCACAAATATTGCGGACTCCAAAATGGGATTCCTTGGACTTTTCAAAAATGGCGGAGTTTATCTCTTTTACAAGCTCCTCGTCCATTCCGCAGCCGTCGTCAGAAATTATGATTTTAAGATGGCTTCGTGGATTTTTTGCGGTCATCGCTCGTGCCGAAATGGCCTTTGACAATGCCACTTTTTGCCTAGCAGGTTCAACAGGCTCAGCCGCCAATCGGTTTCTCTTAAAAAACACCGTAACTTCTTTTGCGCCCGCGTGATTTTTTATATTCTGCAGCGCTTCCTGCACAATCCGGTAAATATTCAAAAGCTCGTCGGCATTCAAGCAAGAAAAATCAACATCGTTTTCCGCAATCAGACGGAATTGAAAAGATTCTCCAAAAATCTTTTGTGCAAAAACATTCACCAAAGAAAGCAGATTGTCTTTTGTAATGCTCGGCGGAGTCAGGTTGTAGCAAAGATTTCTGATGTTCTCGATATTTTGATTTTGCGTTTCAATAATTTTAGCCGCCGTGTCTTTATCAGAAATATTTTCTGCAAGAAGAGAAACATACCGCAAATTCTGCGCAACGCTATCGTGAAGCTCACGGCTGATTCTTTTCCGCTCAGCTTCCTGAATCAAAATCGAATGTTTCAAAAAGACTTGCGAACTGTAAAGCATTTTATCTTTTTCAAGCCCTTCTTTTATGTTCAAAACGACAAGAATCGCTCCGCCAATCAAAATCGTAAGCGTAAAATAAATGAAGAATACGTACAGTTTTTGGTGCGTTTCTTTAAGAGATTCGTTTTTGTTTTCAAGAAAATTCATAAAAACCTTGTCCATTTCGTGAACGGCAAGCAAAATTTCTTCCTTATGATTTTCTTTTTCCAATATGAGCGGCTGTAAGCCTTCTGCAAGGGAAATGCATAACGCAATCTGATTCTGCACCGACTCTTTTAATGCCATGTCGTTATTAAAAGTTTTAGTGTCAAAGCGCTTAAGCGTGTCGATAAAATACACAAGCGAAGAAGAGTCCTTCTTTTCGCAAAATTCGTTCCAGGAGTCGCAGATTACATCCGTGTTGTAGATTTTATCCGGAGCTTTTTGCTTGCATGAAAGAAGAAGCATGGCAACTGAAAACAGCAAAAGGAATTTTTTCATATTTTCCATATCGAATCAAAGTCAGCATACTGCCGCCGATTTTTACTTCTCCCCGTATATAATTCTACTATACAACTTGCTGATTCCAAAACCCGAAAAGGTTGTAATCACTCTGTCTAAAATAGTAACTGGAATGCGTCCTATAATTGCGGCGGTAGGGAAATTCATATATTCGTCGAAGGCAAAAATAAGTTTGTTGAAATTCCAGTCTTTCTCAAACAAGTTTTTTGCAATCCCATTTAACAAGCCCGAAACAACACTGCACGAAAGCCCGGCGAAAACCGAAGCGGTAAGAATGTACAGAAAAGTCAGGTTCACACCCTTATTGAGATTTTCCTTTTTGCGGATAAAAAGCCACGTCACAAGAATAATCGTAAATGCAGAAAGCGTGTACAAGAACACAAAATCAGTTTTTCCGTAGAGAATTTTAAGCTTTATGCAGGTAAAAGAAATGAACAGAATATATTCAATAAGAGAGGCAATCGGCCCGAACAGAAACAGGGCGGCAATCATAAAAATAGTGTCAAAGAAAAACGGCGATTTTAAGACGTCCTGAAAAAAATAAGCCACAAGAAAATCGCACACACTAAAAATGAAGATTGTGAGTGCAACAATAAAAAAATGCTTTTTGTCGAATTTTACAGTGTTTTCATTCATCAGTTTCAAAGTATAGCAAATTGCAGCGATTTGGTTCAGTGCGTTTTACACACTGGCAATACGTCTGGTCAAGGTATGTTTACGCTCAAGACCTTGACTAGAGCTTTTTAAGATTTGTATAAACCCTAAAAAAAAATCCACGCAAGGCTTGCTTGCGTGGAAAAAAATATACGCGAAATAAGTTATTTTCGTGTGTATTTGTCGCCTTCGTCATCAGTGAGCGTTGTACCACTGATTGTACAAGTTCTCGTTTTAACATCGCTTGAATCAAGAGCTACGAGCGGACAGTTTGAATTGGTGATTGTTAATGATTTTTGACCAGAACCATGTGCAATTGCCATAAGTCTAAGCATTTTCGTTTCTTCAACTCCCTTTTCAGATGTACCAACTACAGTGCCATCTTTTGTCGGATCACCTTTATAAGTACCCTTCTCAACATCTAAATCCATAGTAACAGCTATACCGAGCTCAGTAGTCTCGCGATACATGTGCATTGTATAGGTGTTATCGCTGTAAAAACTAATGGTGTAAATTTTACCATCAGAATCCGTGCTAGAGTATGCAACAAGAGCAGATCCTGAGCCACTGTCATCATCGTCATCAGCACAAGATGCGAATCCAAATCCAAGTGCTGCGACCGCCGCAAACACTGCCAATGTTTTTAAAAATTTTTTCATAAAATAAACCCCTTAAAAAGTTGATATAACAGTATTCTACAAGGCAAATCGGGGGGGGGAAGTGCGTTTTACGCACCGATTTTGAGATTTTTTTGAAAAAAAAGCAGATTTGTTGTGTATAAGGAGTCGTTACGATTAGACAGGTTAGAAAAAACGAGAAAAGCGTAGTACTCTAGATT